>WNFV01006277.1_pt1 | contig 18201 bp, 27 predicted proteins | sample 5400101 | NCBI WGS metagenome assembly WNFV01 (sample SAMN13153361, study PRJNA577476) | soil metagenome | isolation source: 115 cm soil or saprolite under grassland replicate 1 | place: USA:California | collected 2016-06-15
AGGCGCCTGCGCCGGAAGTGCATCCGCGCCAGGTTCACGACGGTCTTGCGCAAGTACGCCTCGAACGCTCCCGGATCGCGGAGATCCGCGAAGCGCCCCGCCAGCTTGACGAACGCATCCTGCACCAGGTCCTCTGCGACCGACCGGTCGCCGGTCAGCAGGTAGGCGAGGCGGACCGCTCCATCGCTGTAGCTCAGATACAGGTCAGCGAGGCGGCCCCTGCTCTCGGCCTGCTCCAAAGTTCTCGTCCCGATCATCGGCTTCCGCTCTATGGATGCGGGGCGCGCCACATCGGTTGCAGCAAGAAGAACCACCCGAGGAGGGGAGGAGTTCGGGCCTGGGACCCGGGAGCGTAAGTCTGGACCGTGCAAGCGGACCGGGTGCGTGCGGTTTCCTCTTCGCGGAGGCGGACGGGATCGAACCCGCCTGGGAGCTCTCCCCCCACACCGGTTTTGAAGGCATGTCCGACGCTCGCACTGCCTTCAGGCCTGTGACCAGGGTCTTTGTCTTCGGACGCCGTCCCAGAAGGTACAAAGACTTGTGAGGCCGATCCGGCTCGAAGACTTGTCCGGCGGCCTGTGAAGACTTGTCCGGGGCACCACCTCCTCGATCAGCACGATACTCGCTGATGCTGCCCACCGGAGCGAGATGTGCCTCCGTCCGGGGTCCTAACCGAGCAGCGTCGACCGATGAGTCTGGCACCGTCGAGTCGTCCTTTCGAACGGACCAGGAGCGGTCATGAGGAGCGGTGGGAGAGGGTGAGCCGACCAATGGTGAGGGCCTGGCAGACCGACCGATCCAAGCGAGACGTCCAGCGCACATCGAGGCAGGGGATCGCGAGGAGCGCCGGCCGAGGCTCCCTGATGCGGTCTACGACGAAATCGCCGACGTGCGCATCGACGCCAGCTTGAATCGCTAGCAGCCGTCAAACGCGGCTCGGAGCGCTGGCGTACTCCTTGGGACTGTCTAGGCGCGTCGCCGGCGCACGATGCGGTCCCACGTCGACAGAGAGCTCGAGCTGAAGACGGTTCTCCGAGGCGAGTTGTCCTCACGGACCAGCGCCGGGGAGACTGCGGATCGAACCACGTGGGGGTCCACTTCGAGCTAGGCTCGCCCCGTGCGGACGTACGACGTCGGCATCGTCGGGGCGGGCGTGCACGGCGCTGCCGCAGCGTTCCATCTCGCGACGCGTGGCATCGGCGTCGCGATCGTCGAACGCGACGGTCCCGCGGGGGGGCCCACCGGCCGGTCCAGCGCGATCTGCCGCGCTTACTACACGAACGCGTTCCTGGCGTCGGTCGCGCGCGACAGCATCGCGATGATGTCGTCGTTCGAGGAGCACACCGGTCGCACCGCCGGCACTGTTGCGTTGGCTGAACGCGGGCGTGGCGGGGGTCATCCGCCCGGGCGGGTATCAGATCACGCGGATCGGGCCTGAGTCGACGCTCCCCCTTGCCAATCGGAGCTACACGGTCTGTTAGACGTGTGAACGCCGTCCTGTAGTTGCCGGGTTAGGAGATAGAGCGCCGCGAAACGGCACCCCTTGCGTCCGGGGCCTGGGATTGGCCCACCGTGGCTAGGCGAGCGAATGATCAGGGGGAGACGATGCGGAATCGACTCTCTATCTCGCAAATACTGGCCTTGCCAGGCGAAGAAGGGAGGTCGTCGAAGCCGCACTGTGGGACCTGACGTGTCACTTCCCGCCGAAAGCGACACCATAACGGCCTCGACAGGGCGGCACCTTCGCTGTACCTTCGGCTCGGGTAAACCCATGGCCGGGTCCTCTCGTTGGCGGTTCCGTGTCGCCCTCGCGGTCATCCTCGCGATTGCCACCGCGTGTCAATCGGGACCATCCAGTCCGCCATCAGCCACCGCGCGGCACGCGGAAACGACTTCCCAGCAACCCGGACCGCACACTCCGTCCGCGGTGGGACAGTCGTTCGTCACATGCGCTCCGAACGGACAGCCCTGGGCAAGCGATGCTTGCGACGAGTCAAGGTGGCTGCGGCAAGTGATATCTGCCGTTGGCGGACAAATCGCCGGACTGGCCGACGGCATTGAACCGCAGCGCAGAGATGCGTTCCTCGTTTCGCTGGACGGAAAGACGTTCTCGCTCGGTGCCATCTCGCGTCGTGTGTTCAAGGCGAATGGTGGCTACTGGTCGATGGGCCAGTTCAGTGCCGGGATGGAAGACGCCGGTTCTGTTGAGGGTGTGTCGCTCTTCGGGAACCACCGAATGGGCCATTGGTCCTGGGAGGTGCACCACTTCATCGTTCAGGTCTACCCCGACCCAGCGAACGATTCGGCGTTATCCGACCTTATTGGACGTCCCATGGCATCGCGGCTCCTTCGTGCGACGCTCTCAACCGAGCCGTAGGGTTGCATGCGGTCGACTGCTTGGCCGATGTCGGTTCGTGACGGAAGCGACACTGCGAGCGTCCGCCGTCGCCTGGCTGATTGAGAACGTTCCTGGGCCCTACGAGCATCCGTTCTGGAACACGTCCGATGTTCTCGAGAAGCTGCTCGACTGGTCCTCCGCGACCGCGACGACGATGAGGTTGTCGCCCCGTAGGACCATCGTCGTCCTGTGTACCTTCCATGGTCCCGTGATGGGGCCCGTGATGTTCTCCGCGTGAACCGAGACCAGCTCGCGAGTGCCGTCGGCGTCCACACGGCACTCGATCGGGCTCCAGAGCCCCGAGTCAAATCCACCACCTAGGATCGCTGGCCCGGGCTTCATGTACGGCCGATCCGCCGGATCGGCAACGACCAGCGGGTGAATCCCGTGCGGATCCACACGGTAGAAGCCGACGTAGTCGATGGCCGCCCCAGGACCCACGTCGATCGCCAGTTCGTCGCGGCCGTCGCCGTCCAGATCCGTAGGCGTGAAGGTCTCGCCGCCCGTCATGCAGGGCTTGCAGGCCGTGAACGGCCATTCGAGCGTCTGCCCAGATCCGAATCGGACGTCGATCTGCTCGGAGAGCAGATGGGATACGACCCTTCCGGTGTCCTCGCAAAACACATCGCCCGAGACGATGGCAACCAGTTCGGCCCGGTCAGTCACTCCGTCGCCGTCGAAGTCGCCCGTTGTGTGCACCTGCCGGCACTGCGTTGATGAGAGCGAGGCCGTGGGCGGTGACGGTGGTGACGCCTTCGACTCAGCGGCGAGCGGTTGCCACGACGGAGTAGTCGGAGAGCCGTTCGCTTCCTCGGCCGTCGCGACGGCGTGCTGATCCGTGCCGTCGGCGTTGATGATCATCAAGGAGGAGGCCCGAACGGCCGTTCCGGCATTGCTCTCGCCTTCGACCCTGATGAACGCAATCTGCCTCCCGTCGGGCGACCACACGGGGTCGCTGTCCATCCACGGACCTTCCGTGAGCTGGGTCCGGTCTCCGCCGGTGGGATCCATTACGTAGATCGAGCGGCGGTGATAGTGGTCCAACGCGACCTCGAACGCGATGTACGATCCGTCGGGCGACCAGGACGGGTTCATCGAGACGCCGTCATCGGTGAGCTGCGTGATGCCAGTGCCGTCGGCGTTCATGAGGAACAAGTTCGGGATGGAACGCACGCCTTGCGCGACCTGGCGCGTGAACACGATGCGGTCGCCGTCAGGCGACCAGGCGAACGAGGTGATCTGGCCGCCGTTCGAAGCCGAGCGACCGCCGAGCGCCGTGGCGCCCGTCCCCTCCGCGTTCATGACCATCAGCTGCATGACGGCATCCGCCTCCGAACCCTCCACCCACTTCGTCTGCACGAAGCCGATCTTGGTGCCGTCGGGTGACCAGGCGAGCTCCGACAGGCTGATCGGGTGCGGGAGGCCGCTCTCGTAGACCTTCGTGGCCTGCGTGTTGTCCGCGTTCGCGACGAAGATGCCCTCCTCGAACGACCCGCCGTCCCGCTGGAACCGGACGTAGGCGATCTTGGTGCCGGCGGGGGACCAGGCGGGGCTGAAGTACGCGGCCTCGTCGGGTGTCAGGTTCCGCAGCCCGCTGCCGTCCGGGGCCACCACGTCGATGTCCTGAGCCAGGGTGCCATCTGGTCCGGAGCGCGGCCCGATGACGCCGAAGGCGATCATCCCATCGTATGCAGCGGCCGAGACAGACGTGGACGATGATGGGTAGAACGCTCGACCAACCACGATGATCGAGGCCGTCGTCAGAGCAAGCGCGACCGCGATCACGAGCACACGCCGCCCTGTCGCTGGTCCCCGCTCGAAGTCGCGTCCTTCCCGATGAAGCGGCCCTCGGTTGATCTCGTCCCAGCAATCGTTCGGGGCAACGCGACCAGCGGCTTCGTGCAGGCTTCGACGAATCCCGTCCTCGATCTTCATCGCTCGATTGCCTCCCGTAGCTTCGCAAGGCCACGCTTCGCCTGCGACCTGACGGTCGCCTGCGTGCAGCCGAGGAGTCGAGCAATCTCGCGGTCGGGCAGGTCCTCGTAGGACCGAAGCACGATCACCGCCCGCTGCCTCGGCTGCAGCTCCTCAGTCCCGGCCCACATCTCCTCATGCTCGCCGACGTTACTCGTCGGGTCATGCACCCCGACGTCGTCCAGCCTCACGATTGCTGACCGCTCTCGGCGTTCGTGGCGTAGCACGTTCCTCCAGCCGTTGATCGTGGCTCGACGCAGATACAGGTAGACGAGCGTCTCAGGCAGCTCGCCAAGACGGTCACGAGCCCGGATGAAGACGTCCTGCACGATGTCTTCTCCCGTTGCCTGGTCGCCAGTCAAAAGCGTGCACAGTCGGACGAGCGGCACCCAGTGCTCCTGGTATGCGCGTCGGAGTCGGTCACCGGCCACGACGCGAGCCGTCCCTTCTCTCACCCATTACAGATACACCGCAGGTCCACGGGATGTTGCACGGCATCCGAAACGGTAGGGCAAACGGTCGAGAAGTCGCTTCCCGTCGGAACCGACACCCGGGCCCCCCACGTCACACCGAGAGTGAGTGGCGGCATCATCTGACTGGAGGTAACAAGGGCGTGAGGCGGGTGCTTAGGGCCGGGGCGGTTGTCTTGGCGCTCGGTGTCGGGTTCCTTGCAGGGTGGTTCGCTCATTCGCCTGGCTCGCCAAACGGCTCGTCTCCGCAACCAGCGACTGGAACGATCTCCGGCAGGCTTCTGGCCGTCGGAGGACTTGTAGACGAGACCCGTCCGCTCGGCGGCCGCATCTTCGCGTCCAGTCGGGGAAACATCTTCGTTCCGACGGGAAGCGGACGGTTTACCGCGTCCGTCGGCTCCGACGGGGAGTACTCGATTACCGTGCCCCCGGGAAAGTACACGGTCGCAGGTCGAAGTCCTCAGTACAACGGCGGACGGACACCCTGTCTTGCGGCGAAGATGCCCGTAATCGTGCGGGACGGCGGCGACGTAGTGGCGAACGTTCTCTGCCAGCTGAAGTAGCGGAAAACTGCCTCTCCTAGCTAGCCACGGACTGTCGCTTCGTGACGAAAGCGACATCCTCGGAGCGACCCCCCGAACGGAGCTGTTGTGGCGGGAACGAATGGCTTTTCCCGATGGTCACATCAGACGTGCGAAAGGGCGATGTCGGTATGAGGAGCCGCTGGGACGACGGCATCGGGCGCCCCTTTGCCTGTCTGTTGACAGTCGCATTTTCTCCTCCTCGATGGGTGCCGAAACGTTTCCGCCACGAGTGACCCAGGGTTGTCTTCCCCACGACGAAGTCCGAGCAGGGCGGAGCGGTGATGGACGCGCTATACGCGGGACCGCTCGTCGTGCGGCATGAATGCGTCCTCATCGGGAGGCCCGGTGAGTACAGCTTGCCCGTCTGGTGGAAGGGTTTCACCGCCGAGCGGGATGAATCTGGGCGAGTCGTTGTCCGCGACGGTGAGAGTGCGATCGTCGCAATCGAGGGTGAGCGCTTCGAGATGGGCGGCGGCTATACCGCGGAGTTCTATCCGGGGGAGGAACCCCGGGATGTGCAGGTTCGAAGAGTCGAGGAGTGGCTTAGTTACCCAGTCCCCGACCGGTGCCTCGGTCCTGAGGTCTATGGCGTCTGGATCGTCGGGGACACCGACCCTCTCGCAACTTCGTCTTCATCTGCGCCGTCATAGCCTTCCGAAGGCCGCCACCCAAGTCGCTTCGCATCGGAACCGACATCGGTCAGGACCCGAGTGGCCCAGTCTTCTCTACAGGACGAAGCAGCGGCGGCCGTGGGAAGACGTCGATTTGGTCGATGACAGCCAGTCGCCCGTCAGCTGGGCGCGGGGAGTATCAGCTGGGCCGGTCGATGCTCCTGTTGCTACGTCGCTTCGGGAGAAGGCTCGCGACGACAGCAATGGTTAACGCGGCGATTCCGGCGCCGATTCCCGTCAAGAACTTCAGTGCGTTACGAGTGTTGAAGCACTTGAATTGGTCCATGCCGCACGTTCGGGCCGGAACGACGAAGATAGCGAGAGCCATGCTGCCGAGGAGGATGAGCAGGGCGACAGAGAACAGCACCCGCCGGGACATCGAGCCTCCCTTCGAGCCTCAGTGTGGCAGCAGGGATCGTTGCTAACAAGGCAACCGAGGCCAGGACCCGAACCGCGGGCCCTAGGAAGGCCGAGGATCGCACTGCGCTCGTTCGAGCGTTCAAGGAGTAGTTCCGGGAGAAGGGCTCTGGAGTGATACAAATCGAGGTCTTGGCTCCGAACGGGCCCCGCGCGTCGGTTCTAAGAGGACTTGGGCTTCGAGCCACGCGACATCCATCAGATCGAGCGGCTCGATTCGTCAGCGTGACCGCCTTCATCCGGCCTAAGCGCTGGGAAGTTGCGTTTCCCCCCGAAACGACACTCCCGCAGTCAAGTCAGGTTCAGGAGTTCTGTAACGACGAACCAGCCGGCAACACCGTAGGGGACCGACCCTGCAGCTCATCGACGACGCTTGCCCTCGCTCATCCCCTCCGGTTGGCGGCAGGTGGCCTCACTCGAGCCTTAAAGCAAGGCGATTCACACCGATCTGACTAGTGGCCAGCTCGGCCGAAGCCGCAGGTCACAAGGGTGATCGGCGTTTTGACCCTCACAAGGTCAGGGAGGAGTTCCTCCGTACCAGCCAGGCCAGCTCGCTCCGCGAGGCCCTCCTTGTTGGGCTAGTCCGGGCACACGGCGCCAGACCCAAGAGACATTTCGGTGGCGCTTTGGCGCGGTAGCAACAGTCTCGAAGGGGAGGGCCTTGACCTTAGCCCGCCTTGCTACTTGAGTAGGCCGAACATCGCGAGGATCAACGTGATTGCCGCTGTTCCAGTGGCAATGGCTGCAAGTACCATGAGCGGGCGAGCTGTGACGACACCCTGCCCCAGGTCCCTACCCGGAACGTGGAGCTGCATCGTGATATAGAGCCACTGCGCCTGTGCGGTTCTGAAGACGACTGGGCTCGTCTCCTTTGTGCCCTGGAACGTGAATGCAATGCGAGATTGCTGCCCGTCGAGCACGAACCCATCGACGGCGCTCCAGGGAACGAACAGCGTCTCTGCCTTCAGCAGCAGGTACTCGACCACGCCGTAACCAACCACCAAAGTGAGGGCACAGAGCGGTATCCCAATCGCGAGTCGAATCGGCGCGGGTAAGACGTGACGACCCGAGATCGTCAGCCCGTCCGAGGAGACGCCGATAGATCCCTCCCGCCGATACATGCCGAAACGGCGCAAGGGGCGAAGGCGGACTTTCTCGAACCTACCATCGACGATGACACCACTGGGGACCGAAGACTCGACATCAGGACGTGCGGGGACACCCATTGCTCGAACTATCGGCACAGGCTGTCTGGGGTTGAGGTTCAGTCCCAACCTTCACGGAGGCCGCATTCACGCCCGGGAGATATCGGTCTGCGGAGATCCTCCCGTGGAGCCGGTCGTCGTGATCGTCTTCGACCGCTTCCTAACTACGTCTGGGACGTCTGATACGGGTGAAGCTCCGGTTCTACGCGAGCACCTTGTGCCAGACCTGTACGACACGTGGCCGATCCTTCAGCAGCTTGCCTTGTAGGCGGAAATGCCTTGACCGCGTGCGGAGTCGTTCCGCCCCCAGGACTTGAGTCCGTCGGACTCAGATCTCATCCAGTCCGGTTGGCGGCAGGGGTCTCACTCGGGCCTTCAAGGAAGGCGATTCGCGCCGATCTGACGGGGGGGCCAGCCCGGCCGAAGCCGCAGGTCACAAGGGTGATCGGAGTTTTTGACCCCCATAAGGCGCGTACGTGCTGCTCCGAGTCGTCCGCTTCGAGAAGGAGCGGCAGATGTCGCTCCCGGTCGAAGCGAGCGTGATGACGTTGCACCCGCGATGGTCGTAGCTGAAGGCGAGCTGGGGTAGCGACGGATCCCCTGACTGAAAGCGGGTTGCGTTCTCGTAGGCTCCAGCGACGAGAGGTTGACCCGACGGTGCCCGCAAATGCAGATCTGCCTTTGAGCCATATCCATCGAAGGTAGTTACGAAGGTGGACGCGTCGACCATCGCGAACCAAAGAACGCCATCCGTGCTCGTGAACGTCCGGGACTCTCCTTGTCCAACCCAGTCGTCAGCGTCGCTCGTGAAGGACAGGAAGCTCGTATCGGTTGCAGCGGTGGCAGCTGGGGGTGGAAGGAGGAACACGGATGCGCATAGCAACATGAAACCGAGCGTCGTTCGGATCGATGTTCCCTTCATCAATGCCTCCTCTCGCGAAACGCCCGGATCTCCGGCTCTCGTTCGCGTGAGCGAGACCGGTCAAGAGTCGGACAAACGCGCTAACGGCGAGTCTGTGGGCCTCGAGTCCTTGGGACAATCCACCCTTGGACCTAGGCGGTCTTCGGGTTCAAACCCACCCCCTGGCGTCCCCTTTCCGGGTAGCCCACCCCAGTCAGACGGTCACTTTCGATGGAAGGCCACCGTGGTCAGTTGTGGCTGACCGTCTCTTCCCAGAACTCGCCGACGCGCTCGACGTGCACGAAGTAGGAGTACTCATAAGGGGGCTCGTTCGTCGCCAGCTCGACCTCTGCCTCGTTCTATCGGAGCGGCATAAGACACATGGATGTGGGTCGATCAAAGCGAACTCTGACGACGCGAGCGTAGCGCGGGTCGAACCCCGCCAACGCCGCCTCTTCAGGCGTCGAGAAGCGCGCTGCCGCCATCATCGGGGATGGTACGTCGTTCGGGCCGCAGAAATGCCGCTTCCGTCACGAGCGACCTGTCTTGTTCGCTGCTAGTCCGCCCGGTCAGTTCTTCGATGTCGTCCCCTTGCGATCGTCGTCGGAATCCCACGCCGAACATCCTTTGCGAGTCCTAGCAGGACGAGCAACAGCGCGAGTGCGACCAGCAGGACGTCGATGACCCCGCTCCACACATCGCCTGACGGAAGGTCGCGCCTCGCCGCGGATACCCCGACCCACGCCGAGAACGCGAAGAACAGCACGGGCAAGCCGTGCCGGGCGATGGCCCTGATCGACGGGCGTGCATGGCGAAACAGCAGGCCCTGGATGAACAACACGCCTCCCCACACCGCGTTGAACCAGCCGTGGTCGTCCCCGGTCGCGACAAGGACGACTCCGATGACGAAGCTCAATGCGCCGACGATCACCAGCGCACGGGCTACACGGCGTTCGTACCTCTCCGCACGGTCGGGATCGGGAAGGGCGAGCGTCCACCTCGGCATCCAGGCCGGAACCGGCAGGAGGCGTCCCACGGACCCACTTCACATCGTCCTTCCAAGACGCGATGTAGCCGTGCTCGAAGTTCGCGGGGAGATTCCGCGACAGCCTCTACACCTTTCCGGTGGAGTCAACTCGTCGCCTTGACGAAACGCAGGACGCGTGGTTAGCTGCTATTGCGCTTCGATGCATCTAAGCCGCTAGGCTGGTCGGGAGATGGTGCTTCCAGATGAAATCGAAGGTGATTCCGATCATTGTGGGTCTTGCTTTGGTGCTTGCAGCGTGCGCCAGATCAGAGGGAGCCTCCCGGAGGAGTTCGATCGTCAACTCCTCTTTCAACGCATCCGGCCAAGATCGCGACACCTAGTCAGACGCTCACCATCTCCGGGCAAACGAGCGGGGCCAGCGCGATTTCGATTCTGCCGATCGCGAAGGCACAGGCTGTGCCACGTGCCGTATGGGGTCCGCCAACGGCCCCCGTCCTGTTCAACCTGATTGACGACTCGACCTCAAGTGTTCCGATCTCTGACGACGTCGACGCACTGGTCTTGAGCCTCTACTCATTCGATCCCACGACGGGCGTGACAACGCTCATCGACCAAGATGCCATGTTGGAAGACTCAGATCCGATCAGCGGCCGAGTCTTGGTTCGTTCGGAAAGCGGTGCGTCGAAGCTGCGGGTCCTCGATCTGTCGAACCAGTCGCAAGTTGGAGAGCTTCCAGTCGATCCGCTGGCTGCCGGTTGTCTGATGCCGGACGGCGAGGTTCTCGCTTTTTCGGATGGATCGGTGTTGCAGTGGAATCCCGACAACGGCATTTCAGGCGAGATAGCGAAGGCATCGGATCTCGGTTTGACAACGGATGTGGATAAGGCCGTGTGTCGCGGTCCGGAAGTTGCTGCGCTAGACCATAATGGTGTCTTGGTTGTCCTGGATACCGACACGCTCGCCTCGTCCGTTCTTTCTAAGACAGCCGACCCGAATGCAGATCCTGCCATGGCGTGGGTTGGAACCTCTCTCTACTGGGTCCAATCGGACTATCCAGCTCATACCTTCGGATTGGCGGGATACGACATCTCATCGGGGACTGGGAGTACAGAGGATTTCTCAGGGCTCGGTTTCGGATTCATGGCGAGCGGGATTGCCCCGTGGGGTTCTGCAAAGGTGCTTGTCGTCCGCGGGATGCTTGGCACTGGCTTCTCTCTTTCAGAGCTCGTAACTGATAAGCCAGGCGATCGTTCAACATCCGATCAAGCTCCCTTGAACATCAAGCACGCCGCGAACGTCGCGATCCTTCATGCGTACCCCAGCGCGGACAGCAAGGAGATTCTCGTGATCGTCGATGAACCTTCAGCAAGCGCCTCCGACCTATACCTGGTAGTGGTGCAATGAGCAGGACCATCGCGGTCTTGGCCAGCATTCTTGTCGGTGTGGGCGTGACGCAGGCGCTGGCGCCTTCCGCCCTCGCCACCGATGAGCCGAAGAAGATCGATGTCTGCATCACTTCGAACGGGACCGTTGCTCACCCATTCTTTGAGACGTACGTAAAGAACGTCTTGCCGAACGAGTGGATTACGTCATGGCGAGCGCCTGCGTTAAAGGCGGGTGCCATCGCTGTTCGGACATACGGTTGGTGGCGGGTCAAGAACCCTCGGAGTTCATCTTGCGACATCAACGACGATACGTCGGATCAGGTTTATCGGTCTGGATCAGCTCAAACGAGCACGAACAACGCCGTTGAGAACACGCAGGGCACGCGAGTCTCTTACAGCGGAGTCATCAAGGCAGCCTATCGAAGCGAGACCGGGAATCCTACGCAAGACGGCGGAACGCCGTATTTGAAACCCGTATCGGACAACCACTGTCCACGCGGCAGTGGAACGGGCCCAGGCGTGTGTCAGTACGGCACGCAGTACTACCAAAATGGTAGCAGCTGCAATACGGTGGGATCGGCGAGCTACTCCACGATGCTCCAGCACTATTACACGAACGTGACACTTCCAGCCGATGCTTGGGTCTTCAAAAGCCAGCGAAATGCCTGTCTCAGTGGCCGGTACTATCGAATTGAGACATGGCAGAAGGGAACGACGTCGACAACAGAAGACAGGTATTTCTTCTTGGGCTACTGCTGAGATTGACACGATACCGAGACAAGTCCTGAACCGTGTCGGAGCCGCCCTTCTCGTAACGGTCGTCTCGTGTACGAGTGGGCCAGTCTCCTCGTATAGCGAGTCTCCTTCAGTCGGGACGCCGATTGAGCGGGAGCCTGTGGCTGCCGTTCATGACATCGAGGCAACGATGTGGGCCCTCACGACAACGGGAGGTCTTTATCGGATGCAGGGCCAAGGTCATTGGACCCGTAGCGCTCAACTGCCGGGTCAATTGATCCACGGACCCACCGACTTCGCCATTATTGGATCACGGATAATCGTGGCTCAGACTCAGGGACTTCTGGTCTCGGACGACATGGGTCATTCGTGGCGAATGGCCGCCCACGGACGATTCCTCGGAATCACTCCTCCTCGTCGCGATACCGAGGTCGTTGCAGCCTACGGGTACAAGCAATTGGCGATCAGCCGGAACGCTGGGCAGGCGTGGACCGTCGTCCGACACCCCGGCCATCAGCCGACAACTGCATTGGATCAACGTGGCGAGTTGCTTGTGGCTGACGGCACAAGGGTCTCGATGCTGGATTCGAGGTGGCGCACGCTTCCTGACTTGTCTCACGACAACCCATATGCAGTTTTTTCAGAATCAGAGGGGCCTGTTGTCCTGGCTGACCACACCGGCCTTACGCTTTGGAACGGAGTGTCTGCGACCCAGGTTCAGGTCCCAAGATTGATCCGTAATCGGGGAGTGCAACGCGCAGCAATTCCAACAACCGGCGACGAGATTGCGACCGCGTCCAACCTGGGAGATCTCGCGATCTCCTGCGATCGTGGGGCAACGTGGTCCTGGCTCGTCAAGATGAACAACAGCTCTGCTGCCGCAAGCGGATATGTGCCAAGTCTGAGTTTCGATACGCGAGCCGGACTACTTTTCGCGGTTCTGGGATCTCATCTGAAGCGATTCGTGATTCATTGTTAAGTCCCACAGCCCGATCAAGCGGCCAGATGTCGCTCCGCACGCAGGACGGTGGCGACCCATCCCCGGTGTAAATAGACCACGGGCGTAGGCTCCTCCCGGCACTGTTGCATTGCTCGCCACGCCGGTCATCGGGGAGACTCACGCTCATGAGAGCTCTCCGATACCCTCACCCCCGACCGGCGCCGAGCGCCTTCGCCGGATACCGGTTCCCGCCCGAGGTCATCACCCTCGCGGTCCGCTGATACCTACGGTTCGGTCTTTCCTACCGGGACGTCGAGGAGTCCTCGCCGAACGCGGCATCGAGGTCGATCACGTGAGCATCTACCGGTGGGTCCAGCGGTTCGCGCCGGAGTTCGTCGAGGCCGCCAGAGCCCGTCGGCACGTCGCGGGGGATCGCTCGCACGTCGATGAGACATACGTCAAGGTGAGTGGGACCTGGCGCTACCTGTTTCCGGGCCATCGACCAGTTCGGCCAGGTCGTCGACGTGTTCCTCTCGCCTCGCCGGGACACCAAGGCAGCACGGCGGTTCTTCGCCCAGGCGATCGCCCGCACTCGGATCTCTCCCGTCGAGGTCACCACCGACCGGTACCGGGTCTACCCCCGGGTCCTCGATGAGCTGCTGCCGGCGGCCTTCCATGACACGGAGGCCCACGCCAACAACCCGCTCGAGGCCGACCACGGGCGCCTGAAGGCCCGGCTTCGACCGATGCGAGGACTGAAGCGAGACCGTACCGCCCGGGTCATCGTGGCCGGCCATGCGTTCGTCCAGAACCTCCGAAGGGGCTTTTACGATCTCGGCACGGAGGTACCGACGGCCGCTCGACTTGCCGACGCCTTCTCCGACCTTGCCCTCGTGATCTGATTACGCGTCCGAGATTATCGGTCCACCTCGGCCTGGCTTCGGCCAACGCAACAGTGCCGGCGCAGAAGGTCCGCAAGCGTCTTCGACGCCCGAGGCGACGCCACAACTTGCTCCTGGTCTGTCGAGCATTGAGTGTGTAACTATCTTCACCCTAAGTGGAATCTCTACCTTTGTCACATTCGTGTTGCCGTTCTTCATCGCGGTCCCTTTCAGTGTTCTGGTGGTGGGCGGAGTGGTTGGCGTAGTCTCTATCCTGGCAGGGATCAAGACCGGCTGCATTTGAGGAGACTTCTGTATGAGTCATAAACGATATCCGCCGAAGGGCAAGGAGCTTTTCCTGGTGTGGTTCCTGTATTCAATGGGATCAATCGTTTGGATTGCGCTCGCAGTGTCTGAACGAGACACGGTAACGGCAGGACTGGTCATCGCCATGCTGTTCGCGGTTGGCACCACTCTTCAGGCACTTTTGAGAGCACTCGGCTCTTCGCTAATCCGCCGCCAGTCCTGAGCGTCTCCCGAATCGTGGCTGATCGCAGAGTGCGCCGGCATCTTCCGGTCCGACCAGCGCCCAGGTCAGCCTGTGGGGTAAAGAAACTCGATCGGGTCGCGAGATAGGACTCGTAGCGTTCGGGTCGGGCCTCTCCATCCCAGACCAGGTCCTGGATCTCCGGTCGAGGTTCCATTTGGCCACGACGAGACATGCCACGCCCAGATCGCCGTGAGGCGACAAACCCGTCGGGCCCGCTTCGGCAATTAGGCAGCCATCGCGGGCCCGTCCCGAGCGCGAGTTCCAGTGCGTCGCGGAAGCGGGTCCAGCGAACGCACGCTCCGGAGCTTCCGCAGCGACGAAGGGCCGTCGCATCGATGCAGGAGGATCCTCATGGATCGGCTGGTCTTCCTCGGTCGTGCCTGGGGCCGCGCTTATCCCGGCCGGTAGCTCCAGCGGATCCGATGCCAGGTCCTCCGGACCCTCCTCCGCGCCGGGAGTGCCGAGGGAGAGAAGGCCGGAGGCCTGCAGCCGCAGGAACTGCGCCCAGGTCGGCCCGATCCGGCGGGGCGCGGGGCCCAGGCCGCCTTGGCGAAGCACGGTGGCGATCGTCGTCGCCGAGACGTCGATGCCAAGCTTCAGGAGCTCGCCTCTGATCCTGAGATAGCCCCACCTGGGATTCTCACGACCGAGCCGGAGGATCAGGTGCTTGATCGAAGGATCGAGGGGAGGGCGACCGGGCCGGCGCGTGCCGCGCACGCGCCTCCTCAGCTGATCCCGGTGCCATCTCACCAGGGTGTCCGGACCGACCAGGAAGCTCCTCCACCGGTCCCGGGACATGACCCGAGCCGACGCCGCCAGGAAGGCCCGATCGGCTGTGGTGAACACGGCTCGCCCGAGGCCGCGACGGAGGACCTTGAGTTGGTGGCGGAGCACGGCCTTCTCGAGATCCAGCTCGTCGAGGCCGCAGCGGACGAGCAGGCGGAGTAGCCAGCACATAGACCGGTACCGGATGGACCAGAGCATCCCGGCAGTGTGACGGCAGGTCGGCAAGCTGGCGAACGGCCAGGTCGGAGCGCCGATCGAGTTTCTTTACCCGACACCATATAGAGGAGTGAAGCAAGCATGGCAGCGATACTGTCATGCTGAGCGATGCTCAACCACAGACCACTCCGGCGGGCTGCCTCATCGAGTTCTTGTACCCCACGCGTGTTCATACTGTCCGGGCGACATCGTTGGGCGCGAACAACTGGTCCACAGTGCGACCTAACGCAACGAGTGAAATGGTCGCGAGCGGTCTCCGAGACCTAAGGGGTCGAAACCCAGGCGGTAGGCGAGAGCGGACTAAGTGACATATGTGAGTGATGCTTGGACATCCGATGATCGACGTGTCGTGGGTCGTCCGACGCCTGTGAATCGTTTGACCATCGGTCGGCTAGTCGAGCAGGGAATATGCAAGCAGAATCGCAGCAATGGCAAGGCCAATCAGGCAACACACATTCACAGCAACGGCTAACCTGTTCGCCCGTAGAGGGCGGGGCGAGGTGCGCATCGTACGGCCGAACCTGGCAATCAAGAACCGCGCGGTTACGGATTGTGCGCTGAGAATCAGGAGAAAGCGTCCGAGGACGACAGTCGGCTCTGCTGAAAGATCCAGCGAGACGAGGAACAGCGCGACCGAGAAGACCGAGATAGCGCGTGCGGTGAAGTCCGACGCAATTGCTTCGGTCGGTCCTTTGGATCGCGGTCTGTCTTCCGCGCGACCCAGCGACAGCCACAAGCGGGACTCATGAACATCGAAACCAGCGTCTCGGAGCGCCGTTCTCATGCCTCTTCTGGCAGTTGGTGGAGTGTGAACCATGATCGTCTGATCATCGTCGTGAAACACGAAGCCTGTGTTAAGCCACGGAAGGGCAATTCGTGGCTTCACCATCACGACGTCGGGTGCGGTGTGGACGAGTCCGTGCTCGCCGCTGGCGAACATCGTGACCCTTCCCGGCGTGATGAGGACTCGTCCCGGAAATATCGCAATGCGACCCGCTCCATACACCGAGCCGACGTGCACCCCAACTGAGCGTTGCAACATTGGCTCGGGCGAACGTCCCGATGCTCTCGTCGAGTCGCTCATGGCGTCCATGTGTACGTTTTCCCCCGGTACCCGGCCGTGAACCAGTTGGATCTGAATCCGGGACTCCATGAAACAAGCGCTTGCCACGTCGTGTGGCCGTGCGTGGTGGACCAGGCGTAATTGGCCCCGGCCCCGTACCAACCCTCCCCTGAAACGTCGACGTAGTCGAAGGTGCCCCCGAGATCCTGAAGTCTTTCGGCATTGCTGACAGATAGCCCTGCTGTGGCGTTCGCTCCCATTCCCTCACCCGATCCGCCACCTAAGGTCGCCGTGAGTCCGTGTTCCCCGGTGGGCGTGACCTGGTAGCAGCCGGACGCCGTTCCTTGAGCCAACGGGAGGTACGCCGAGCCTGTGGGGCTCCAAAACTCGGTTCCGCTCTGATTGACGCTGGTAGGTAGCATCCGTCGCGCCTTGCGATCCTTGGTCTACTTCGTGCTCGTGCGCCTCGTCCGGCTGTTCGCCGGGCGTGGGGTCGTCTCACAGCTCGAGCTCGAGAACGCCGTCCTCCGTCACCAGGTGAAGGTGCTCAGACGCACGGTCCGCGGCGAGGACCCGGACGACCGCCACTCGATCCCGAGACCACCGATCTCATCGTCGTCTCGGTCGAGAGAACCGAGATGGGGATGCGTGAGGATCCAGGGCGAGCTCCGAAAGCTCGGGATCCGCGTTGGGTCGAGCACGATCCGGCGGATCCTACGTCGTGTCGGCCAGGGACCGGCGCCTCGTCGGACTGGTCCGACCTGGGGCGAGTTCCTGCGAGCACAGGGCAGGGGAGTGCTGGCGTGCGACCTCTTCACCGTCGAGACCGTGCTCCTGAAGACCCTCTACGTCCTGTTCTTCATCGAGCTCTCCACGAGGCGAGTCCATCTCGCCGGCGCCACCAGCCGACCCGACTCGGCCTGGGTCACCCAGCAGGCTCGGAACCTCGCGATCACGGGAGACCTTGAGGGCAAGCACATCCTGCTCCGGGACCGAGACGCAAAGTTCCCAGGTCCCTTCGATGAAGTGTTTCGAACGGACGGACTCACGGCCGTCGAGACACCCGTCCGTGCGCCGAGGGCGAACGCGTTCGCCGAGCGATGGGTCGGCTCTGTTCGACGAGAATGCCTCGACCACATCCTTGTTTCGGCCGGGGCCACTTGCAGCGCGTCCTCAGCGCGTACGCCGAGCACTACAATCGGGCCAGACCTCATCGGGGCCTCGACCTTCAGCCGCCCGATCCCGGACCGCGTGCCGAGGCGGTACCCGGGGCGAAGGTCCGCCTGTGGGGGTCAGAAACCCTGATCACACGGCTGACCTGGAGGTTCGCAGAATAGGTCGGGGCACGGCGCTTTCCTGATCCTCGCCGAACCGGTCTCCCACTGGTCTCGAGGCGCTCAAAGGGGAATCTGCACGAGCACGCCCGCCGATCCCAGCCGGCGTCCTGGGGATTTAGGTGAGCTTACTGGCCACGCCGTCTCGACGAGAGCTCCTCGAGCTTGCCGTGGACCGGTGGGGAGACATCAAGAAGAAACAGCGGCCCGGGCGGACACGAGAGCTCGCGGCGGTGGAGGCGCGGATCCGCAAGACTCAGGGGGCGTTGGACCGTTACTTCCAAGCCTTCGAGGAGGGGAGGCTCCGCGAGGAGGTCTGCACCCGACGAATCGAGGAGTTGTCCTCCGAGCTGACTTCGCTCGAGGCCAGGCGCTCGGATCTTGCCGAGGAGGTATCGGAGAGTCGGGCGAGCGTCCCAGATCCCACCGAGCTCGGGGAGCTTCTCGGGGACATCGAGAACGCTCCCCGAGCGCAAGGCCGTGATGCAGGCCGACGTGGCTGAGATCAAGGTCCGGGATCCTGGCCACATCCAGCCGGTCTTTCGCGGACCACCGTATGGATCGGTGCCCCCGGCAGGAATCGAACCTGCGACACGCGGTTTAGGAAACCGCTGCTCTATCCACTGAGCTACGAGGGCCAGCGGAAGCTGCCGAAAGACCAGACCTCCTACAACCGCCTGCCTGCACACTCCCAGGATAATGG
>WNFV01006131.1_pt1 | contig 18198 bp, 19 predicted proteins | sample 5400101 | NCBI WGS metagenome assembly WNFV01 (sample SAMN13153361, study PRJNA577476) | soil metagenome | isolation source: 115 cm soil or saprolite under grassland replicate 1 | place: USA:California | collected 2016-06-15
CCCGCCGAACAGGTACGCGCCGACGAGGCACAGCTCCGGCCTCCAGAAGGCGAAGATCACGAGCGCGATCGCGATCCAGCCGGCTCCGTTGACGAGCGTGTCGCCTGCGACCCAGCCGGGCGTGATCGAGAGGCTGTAGCACGCTCCGCCCACCCCGGCGAGCGCTCCGCCGACGATCACGTGCACGTAGCGATAGAGCGTGACGTTGATGCCCATGGCGTCCGCCGACGCGGGCGCTTCGCCGACGGCGCGGACGTTCAGCCCAAACCGGGTGCGCCCCAGGTAGAGGGCGACCAGACCGGTCAACGCCCACGACGCGTAGACGAGCGCCGACTGGTCGAACAGGATCGGCCCGAACACCCACAGATCGTCGAGCCCGAACACGTCGATCGAGGCGAACTGGTGCTTCGCGGGCAAATCGGCCAGGTGCAGCTCGTTCCCCAGGTACGCCGACAGCCCGAGCCCGCCCGCGAAGATCGTCAACGCGAGCCCGGAGACGATCTGGCTGGCGCGCAGGGTGATCGTCAGGAAGGCGTGGATCATCGCCATCGCCCCGCCCGCGACCGCCGCCATCAGCACTGCGCACAGCAGCACAGTGGCGGCCGACCCGCCGACACGCTGCGCCGCCCAGAACCCCACCGCGGCGCCGAAGAGCATCATCCCCTCGACGCCGAGGTTGAGCACGCCCGAGCGCTCCGCGAGCAGCTCGCCGAGCGCCGCATAGAGCAAGGGCGTCCCGTACAGAACCGCCTGCGCGAAAACGACGACGAGCAGGCTGTCGTTGATCACGAGCGCGCAGAAGAGGATGACTCCCTGCATCACCCCGACGAGCCCGGACGGGAAGTCGACTCCCTGGAGGGTGAAGCCCGCGTTCTGGAGCCCGCCCAGGAGGACGCCGACGAGGCAGACCGCGATCGGGTTGTAGCGGGCGAGGGCGGCGACGACGATGCCGGTGTAGCCGAACGCGGCCCCCTGGAGGCCGGTCGGGTCGAGCGTGTGCGTGAAGTCGCCGATCTGGCTGGCGCCGCCGAGCCCCGCCAGCGCGCCCGACACCGCCATCACCGCGAGGATCTTGCGCCGCGTCCGCATGCCGGCATAGCGCGCCGCGCGTGGGGAGTCGGCGATCACGCTCACCTCGAACCCGAACCGCGTACGCGAGTACAGGAACCACACGACTGCCGCGACGCCCAGCCCGATCAGAAAGCCGAGCGGCAGGACGACGCTCGAGCCGAAGGCCGACCACTCGGATGCAGTCGGCATCGGCTTCCCCTGTGGGAACGCCCTGGCCTGGAGCGTCGAGGTGTCACGCCAGTAGGACGCGCTGTCGAAGATCAGGTACGTGAGCAGGTAGCCCGCCACGTAATTCAGCATCAGCGAGGTGATGATCTCGTTCGTCCGCGCAAACGCCCGCAGGATCCCGGGGATCAGCGCCCAGAACGCGCCCAGCGCGGAGGCGGCCAAGCACATGGCGAGGGTGTAGACGAAGATCGAGTGGACGTTGTGGTCGCCGAGCTTGAGCGCGATCCACGACGCGCCGACCGCCCCGAGGTACAACTGCCCCTCGGCGCCGATATTGAACAGCTGCATCCTGAACGCCGCTGCGGCCGCGAGCCCTGTGAAGAGGATCGGCGTGGCCGAGAGAAGCGTCGCGGAGAAGGCGCCGTTGCCGGTGAAGCCCGCCTCCACGATCTTCCGGTAGGTGTGGCCGGGATCGTGGCCGGTGACTGCGAGGACGATCGCCATGATCCCGGCGGCGGCGGCCAGCGAGCCGGCCGGGATCGCGACGTTCAGCCACCACGGCTGCTCCAGCCGGCGCTCGATCCTGATCACCGGCTGTCGCCTCCCGCCATCAGGTAGCCGATCTCGCCGACGGTCGCGGTGGCGGCGTCCACCTCACCGACGACCGCCCCTTCGTACATGACGAGCACCCGGTCGGCCAGCGCGAGCACTTCGTCGAGGTCTTCGCTGATCAGCAGCACCGCCACCCCGCCGGCGGCGGCCGCACGAAGGTAGGCGTGCACGGTCTCGATCGCGCCCACGTCCAGGCCGCGGGTGGGCTGAGCGGCGAGCAGCACCTTCGGCTCTCCGGCAAATTCGCGCCCGAGCACCAGCTTCTGCAGGTTGCCGCCGGAGAGATTCCGCACCGGCGTGTCGGGGCTCGGCGTCTTGACGTCGTAGCGGTGAATCAACGAGCGCGCGACCTCGGCCATTCGCCGCAGAGCGAGAAACGGCCCGCGCGAGATGGGTGCCGACCGGTAGGTCTTCATCACCGCGTTCCGGGTGACGCTCAGGCTCGGCGCGAGCCCGGTGCCCAGCCGGTCCTCGGGGACGTGTGCGACCCCGGCGGAGATCGCGTCGCGTGGGTCTCCGGGCCGCAGCTCCCGCCCGCCGACGCGCACGGTGCCCGCGGAGGGCGCGCGCAGGCCGGAGATTGCCTCAGCCAGCTCGCGCTGTCCGTTGCCGGCCACCCCTGCCACCGCGACGATCTCGCCCGAGCGGAGCTCGAGGGAGACACCTTTCAGCGCCTCGCCCCCGCGATCGCCCGGCGCGCTCAGCCCCTCGACCTCGAGCACGACGTCGCCGACGTCCTGCTCGCGCTCCTGCCTCCGGGCGACCTCGACCTCGCGACCGACCATCACCTCCGCGAGCGACCGCAGCGTCGACTCGGCAGCGGAGACGGTGGCGACCGCGCGGCCGCCTCGCAGGATCGTCACCCGGTCGGCAACGGCCTTCACCTCGTGCAGCTTGTGCGAGATGAAGATCACCGTCTTTCCCTCCTGCGCCATCGCCCGAAGGGTCGCGAACAGCCCGTCGGCCTCCTGTGGAGTCAGCACCGCGGTCGGCTCGTCCATGATCAGGATGCGCGCGTCTCGGTAGAGCGCCTTGAGGATCTCCACGCGCTGCTGCTCCCCGACCGAGAGCTGCCAGATGCGGGCCCGCGGCTGGACTGCCAGGCTGTAGCGCCGGCCGAGCTCCGCGATGCGCCGTTCGACCGACGACGGACGGACGAACAGCCCCTCGCCCCGGTGGTCGCCCAGCACGACGTTCTCGGCCACCGAGAAGGGCTCGACCAGCCGGAAGTGCTGGTGCACCATGCAGATGCCCGCGTCGAGCGCATCGCGAGGCGAGTGGAAGTTGACGGGCTCGCCGTAGAGCTCGATCTGTCCCTCGTCAGGTCGGTAGAGCCCGGTGAGGATGTTCGAGAGCGTCGTCTTGCCCGCACCGTTCTCCCCGAGCAGCGCGTGGACCTCGCCCACCGCCGCCTCGAAGTCGACGTCCTCGTTCGCGACCACGCCGGGGAACCGCTTGGTGATCCCGAACATAGCCACTGCCACCCCTTGCGGGGTGGCAGTGGCTAGAGAGCCTTGCGCAGTCACCGAAGTCCTAGCCGGCGACGAAGGCGCCGGCTAACCCGGCGGGAAGACCTTGGAGATCGACCCGACCACGCCCCTGACGAGCCACTGCATCGAGTACAGGTCCGGGAGCACCTTGAGGCGCTTGCCGGCCGGCACCATCAGCTTGCCCCTCTGGTCGTAGAGGGGGCCCTGGAAGACGTTGAACTTCCCGGACTTGATCGCCGACAGCTTGGCCGCGATCTGCGCCTTCGTCCTCGCAGTCACCTTCGGCCCGTACGGCGCGAGGCTCGTGAAGCCGTCGTTGATCGTCCCGTAGTAGAAGCCGGGCTTCCAGGTGCCGTTCAGCGCCGCCTGGACACGGCGAGCGTAGTACGGCCCCCAGTTGTAGATCGCCGCGGTCAGCCACTGCTTCGGCGCCGACTTCTGGGCGTTGGAGTCGTACCCGACCCACGGGATCCCGTGCGCCTCGGCGTACACGCCGGCGGCCGGGCTGTCCACGTTCTGACCGAGCACATCCACGCCCGCGGAGATGAGGTTCGCGGCCGCCGCTGTCTCCTTCGGCGGCGAGTACCACGCCGTCGTCCAGATCAGCTTGACCCTCGCACCGGGATGCGTGACCCGCGCCCCGAGGGTGAAGGCATTGATGTGCCGCACGACCTCGGGGATCCCGAAGGGGACGATGTAGCCGATCAGGCCCTTCTTCGACGCTGCGCCGGCCGCCATGCCCGAAAGGTAGATCGTGTCCTCCCCGGCACCGAAGTACTCCGACTGGTTGGGCTTGATCTGCAGGCCGGTGGCTTGCTCGAAGAGCACCTTGGGGTACTTCCTGTAGAGCTGGCCGTTGACGCCGTTCTCGAACATGCCGAACGACGCGCCGAAGATCATCGTGTAACCGTCGCGGACGAGGCCTGCCACGATCTGCGGCACCTGAGCGTTCGAGAAGACGTTCTCCTTGTAGGTCGTCTGAACCTTGGAGCCGAGTTTCTTCTCGACGTACAGGCGCCCTCGGTCATGCGCCTGGGCCCAGCCGCCGTCATTGTGCGGGCCCGGGTAGATCCAGGCCACCTTCAAGACCTTCTGCTTCTTGCCCGGCTTCGCCGCCGCCAGACCGGCAAGCGACGCAGCAACGAGCACCAGGCACGCCAGCAGCGCGCCCAGCACGAACTTCCTCTTCATCATTCGGCTCCTCCCCGAGTGCCGTGGTACGCCCGAGGCCCGACTATATGAAAGTCGAGGCGGGAACGTACAGGGCTGTCCGGGTATGGTCGCTCGGCCGTGTCGCTCTCGCTGGAGAACGCCTGGATCTGCACCATGGACGACGCCGGCACCGAGCTGCCGGACGGGTGGCTGCTCGTGCAGGACGGCCTCGTCGAGGCGGTCGGGGACGGCGAGCCGCTTGCCGCCGACGAGCGCGTCGACCTGGGTGGGGCCGTCGTCACGCCGGGCCTCGTCAACACCCACCACCACCTGTTCCAGACGCTGACGCGGGCGCGGGCGCAGGAGGCGACGCTCTTCGAGTGGCTGCGCGAGCTGTACCCGGTGTGGGCCCGCATCGATGCCGAGGCCGAGTACGCAGCGGCGCGAACCGGGCTTGCCGAGCTCACGCTCTCCGGCTGCACGACCGTCTTCGACCACCACTATGTCTTCCCGCGCGGCTGCGAGGGGCTGATCGAGGCCGAGGTGCAGGCGGCCCGGGAGCTCGGCGTTCGGATCGTCGCCTCGCGCGGCTCGATGGACCTTGGTGCCTCCGACGGGGGCCTACCGCCGGACGAGCTGGTCGAGGAGATCGACCACGTGCTCGCCGAGACGGAGCGGCTGGCCAGGCTCCAGGACGAGTGGGTGCAGATCGCGGTCGCGCCCTGCTCCCCGTTCTCGGTCACGAAGGAGCTGATGGTCGAGTCGGCGGAGCTGGCGCGGCGCCTCGGGCTCCGTCTGCACACCCATCTCGCGGAGACCCTCGAGGAGGACGCCTACTGCCTCGAGCTGTACGGCTGCCGGCCGGTCGACTACCTCGAGCAGCTCGGCTGGGTCGCCGGCGACGTCTGGTGCGCCCACTGCGTCCACCTCTCGGCTGAGGACGTGCAGGCGTTCGGGGCGGCGGGCGTGGGCGTTGCCCACTGCCCGACCTCGAACCTCCGGCTGGGGGCAGGCGTTGCTCCCGTCCGGGACCTGCTGGATGCAGGCGTGCCGGTCGGGCTCGGCGTGGACGGCTCGGCGTCAAACGAGCGCTCCGACCTGCTGTTCGACGTGAAGCAGGCGCTGCTCGTCGCGCGAGGACGGGGCGGTCCAAGGGCGATGACCGTTCGCGAGGCGCTCCGGATCGGCACGCGCGGAGGTGCGGCGGTGCTCGGGCGCGACGACATCGGGCAGCTCGCGCCCGGCAAGCGCGCCGACCTCGCGGTCTGGAGAACGGACGGACTGGAGCTCGGTGGGGTGGAGGATCGGCTGGCCGGGCTCGTCCTCTCCGCGCCGCACCGGGTCGACCGGCTGTACGTCGGCGGCGAGGAGGTCGTGCGCGACGGGCACCTCGTGCGGGCCGACGAGGCCGAGATCGCACGCGAACATCGGGTCCAGGCTCGCCGGCTCTCGTGACGTTTGCAACCCAGTCTCTGAGACCGGGGTCGAGGAAATTGCGTGACGATTCCTCCACAGGAGATATCTCAGAACGTGTCCGAGCAGCGACGACGTCAGAGGGATTCCAATCGCGACCTCGACCAGGAGTGGGGCGAGCTGATCGAGGAGAACCGGCTGGCGATGCCGGGAACGCAGGTGCTATTCGCGTTCCTTCTCGTCCTGCCGTTTCAGCAACGGTTCAAGGAGCTCAACGACGGTCAGGTCGCCGTCTACTATGCCGCCCTGATCTGCGCCGCGATCGCGATCGTCCTCCTGATCGCGCCGACGGCGGCGCACCGGATTCGCTGGCGTCAGCACGACAAGGAGGCACTCCTCAGGCTCTCGACCGGCACCGGCATCGTAGCCACGGTGTTCCTTGCCTTTGGGATGACTGCGTCCGTCTACCTGATCACCGACGTCCTCTACGGGGAGCCGGCGACCGCGGCGGCTGCAGCGGGGCTCGGGGCCACCTTCGCGTGGTTCTGGTTCGGCCTGCCGCTCATGCGCCGCCTCCGCGACCGCCGCTAGGTAGAAGATTCTCGGTGTGATCTCGACGCACGTCCTCGACACCGGCCGAGGCGAGCCCGCCCGCGGCGTCCGCGTCCAGCTCTTCCGCGGTGACGAGCTCGTCGCCGAGCACGAGACCGACGACGACGGCCGCGTCCGCAGCCTCGCTGACGTGGAGCCCGGCGCCTACCGGCTGGTCTTCCATCCGTCCTCGCCCTTCTTCCGGCGCATCGAGGTCGAGATCGAGATCGAGGTCGGCCGCGACTACCACGTCCCGCTCCTGCTCTCCCCCTTCGCGTGCACGATCTACCGCGGCAGCTGACCGAGGACGAGCTGGCCGAGCTGTTCGAAGGCCGCACCGCGCTCGTCAGGCGCCTCGCGGCGCGCGACAACCCGCTCGGTCACGCACGCGAGGTGATCGAGTCCCTCTCGGAGGAAGAGAAGCTCGAGGCTCTCGACGCGCACCCGGCGATCGGCGTCGGCGCAGGGCTGTCCGCGCGCTCTGCCGCGGAGCAGGGTGAGGATGCCGACCCGGAGGTGCTGGCGGAGCTGGCCCGGCTGAACCGGGAGTACGAGCAGCGCTTCGGCTTCCGCTTCGTCGTCTTCGTCAACCGCCGCCCGAAGGCGGCGATCCTCGAGGTGTTGCACAAGCGAATCGACCGCACGCGCGCAGAGGAGTTGGACACAGCCCTCTGGGAGCTGGTCGCGATCGCGGAGGATCGATGGCGCCGCTCCTAGCGAGCTACGCGACCGACTGGCTCGACCTCGTCTTCCGCTGGTTCCACGTCACGGCGGCGATCGTCTGGATCGGGACGTCGTTCTACTTCGTCGCGCTCGACAACCACCTGAGAGACCCGGAGCGCGAGGAGGACCGGCAGGAGGGGATCGGCGGCGAGTCGTGGGAGATCCACGGCGGCGGGTTCTACGTGATCCGCAAGTACCTCGTCGCGCCGCTGCGCCTGCCGAAGCCCCTGCACTGGTACAAGTGGGAGGCCTACTGGACCTGGCTCTCGGGGTTCGCGCTCCTCTGCATCCTCTACTACGCCGACGCGCGGCTGCGGCTGATCGACCCGTCCGTCGTCGACCTGGAGCCATGGCAGGCGATCCTGATCTCGATCGCACTGCTCGTCGCCGCCTGGCTCGTCTACGACCTGCTCTGCCGGCTGCTCGCGACCAGCCCGCTCGTTCTCGCCGCGGCCATTCTCGGCCTCGTCACGGCGACGGCGTACGGGGTCGAGCAGCTCTACGCGTCCCGCGCGGCGTACCTGCAGGTCGGCTCGATGCTCGGGACGATCATGGCGGCGAACGTCCTGTTCGTGATCATCCCCGGCCACTGGGAGCTCGTGCGCGCGAAGAGGGCGGGTCGTGAGCCCGACCCGCAGGCGGGAATCGTCGGCAAGCAGCGCTCGGTGCACAACAACTACCTGACGCTGCCGGTGCTATTCACGATGCTGGCCGGCCACTTCACGTTCACGTACACCCACGACCATGCCTGGGCCGTGCTGGTCGCGCTGATGACCGTCGGCGCCGCGATCCGCCACTACTTCAACAAGCGCCACGCGGGCGAGACGCTCTGGTGGATCCCCGTCGGCTGCGCGGTCGCGATCGCCGCGATCGCCGTCTGGCTCCGCCCGCCCGGAGCTGCTCCTGCGCAGCCGAGGCAGGCGGTCACGTTCGCACGGGTGCAGCAGGTCGTCGCAGCGCGCTGCCAGCCGTGCCACTCACAGCATCCGACCTACCCCGGCACCACGGCAGCGCCGCTGGGCGTCACGCTCGACACGCCGGAGGAGATCCACGCGCGCGCCTCCCGCATCCAGGAGCTGACGGTGTCGTCGCAGGCGATGCCGCTCGGCAACGCCACCAAGATGACACAGGTCGAACGCGACTTGCTCGGGCAGTGGATCGCGCAGGGCGCGAAGACCAGCGTAAAATAAAGATGACATGCTGCAGTGGCTCATCATTGGCCTGCTGTACTTCCTCGGCTTCGGGTTCTTCGGCCTGATCGGCGGCCTGAGCTCGGCCGGAGACGCCTTCCGGAGCTGGGGCGAGTCCGCGGCGGCCCGGCGAGGCCGAATCGCGTCGAGCTCATAGCTCGAGGCCTGCTCGGGCAGCGAATCACGCCGGCTGCGAAGATCGGGCCGTGATCCGGATCACGTCGCCGGGTGCGAGCTCGCCGCCCGCCTCGAGGAGGAGCTCTCGCCGCGCACCGTCGCGTTCTTCCGGACGATGCTCCCGTACGAAAGCAAGCTGATCCAGGCCCGGTGGAGCGGCCAGGCGGCGTGGATCCCCATGGGCGACTTCGACGTCGGCGACCTCGGCCCCGAAGATCCGACCAGCTACCCGGCCCCCGGCGAGCTCCTGCTCTACCCGGGCGGAGTCAGCGAGGTGGAGATCCTGTTCCCGTACGGCGACACCTGCTTCGCGAGCAAGGCCGGCCAGCTCGCCGGGAACCATTTCGCGACGGTCGTCGAAGGCGTCGAGCACGTGGCCGCGATCGGGGAACGGGTGCTCTGGGAAGGCGCGCAGGACATCCGCTTCGAATGATCTAGGGATGCGGCGGCGCAGTCGGTACGCTCTGCGGCCGATGGCCGACGACTGGCGCGTGACTGCGACTCTCCATCAGCCCGGGCACGCGGAGCAGCTTGTCGATCGGCTGCAACGCCATCGGGTGGGCGACGAGGTGGTCGCCCGGCTCGGTGGACGCGTTGCCGTGAGCACGGGCGACTCGCAGGTCTTCATCTACGCGGACAGCGAAGGAGCGGCACACGAGGCCATTCGCATCGTGCAGGAGCTCTCCCGCGCGGACGCGCTCGAGGCCGAGGTCGAGCTGCACCGGTGGCACCCGCTGGAGGAGAGGTGGGAAGACGCGGAGGTTCCCTTGCCGCGGACCGAGGCCGAAAGGGAGGCCGAACACCAGCGCCTCCAGCAAGCCGAAGCCGAAGAATCGCAGCAAACCGGTCTCGCCGAGTGGGAGGTTCGCATCGAGCTCGATTCCCACCAACAAACAGCGGAGCTGGCCGACAAGCTCATAGCGGAAGGGATGGAACCAGTACAGCGCTGGAGATACCTAGTCGTAGGGGCGAACAACGAGGATGAAGCGCGGGCACTGGCCGACGGGCTGCAGGGCGAGGCACCTGCGGGTGCGAAGATCAACGTCGAGCCGGGGCCAGGGATGCTCAAATACGCGACGGCAGGCGCGCGCTTCGCCGCGTGGTTCGGTCCTTAAGCGAGTCGCCCGAGCGCGCCGGCCAGTATGTCGATCGCGAGCGCCACGTCCTCCTCGGACGAGAGCTCGTCCGGCGAGTGGCTGACCCCGCCGTTGAGGCTCCGAACGAAGAGCATTCCGCTCGGAACCGCCGCCTGCGCGAGCACGCCCGCGTCGTGGCCTGCGCCCGAGGCGAGTTCGACGACCGGCAGCCCGCGTCCCTCCATCTCCGTCCGGAACGCCTTGACGACGAGCGGGCTCATGTCGACCGGCGGCGCGGCGTGCGAATCGTCGATGCCGGCGAGGGCGATCAGCGCGTCCAACCGCTCCTGGTCCGGCGCACGGACGTCGACGCTGAAGCGAACGCGGCCGGGGATGACGTTGACCCCGCCGGGCTCGGCCTCGATGCGACCGACCGTGGCGACCGCGCCCGGGATGCGGCGGGCTTCCTCCTCGAGGCGCAGGATCCGGCGGGCCGCCTCGACGAGCGCGTCCTCGCGGGTGTCCATCGGCGTCGTCCCCGCGTGACCGGCAACCCCCTCGACGACGACCTCGCCGCGCGCGTACCCGACGATGCCGGTGACGATCCCGAGCGGGGCGCCTGCGGCGGCGAGCCGCGGGCCCTGCTCGACGTGCACCTCGAGGAAGGCGTCCGGGAGGTCGCCCCGCTCGACGCGTGCACGGCTCCCGATGCAGCCGACCTCCTCGCCGCGGAAGACCGCGACTGTGCCGCGGCCGACGCGCTCGACCGCCTCGATCGCGGCGACGACCCCCAGCGCTCCGTCGAACTTTCCGCCCTGGGGGACGGTGTCCAGGTGCGAACCCGACCACACTTCAGGGGCAGTGTCCGAGGGGACTGCCCCTGGGGGTCGTCCGAAGAGGTTCCCGGCGGGATCGACCTCGATCTCGAGCCCCGCCTCCTCCAGCCAGCCGCCCGCGAGGTCGTGCGCCTCGTCCTCCTCGGGCGAGCCCATCGCCCGGTTCGCGCCCGGCCCGGCGCCGATTGCGTACAGCTCGTCCAGCCGCCGGAGCGCGCGCGTCGCGTCCACGGCGCAAACGATCCTCGCCCTAGAGCCCGAAGGGGTTCAGCGGCTTCGAGCCGGTGTTGACGATGACGCTCTTCGTCTCGAGGTAGAGGTCGAGCGTCTCGAGCGCGAGCTCCCGGCCGAAGCCCGACTGCTTGTACCCGCCGAACGGGATCCCGGGAAACGCCGTGTAGGGCATGTTGATCCCGACCGTCCCGGACTTGATCCGCGACGCGATTCGGTGTCCGCGCGCCGGATCCCCCGTCCAGACGGTCGCCATCAGCCCGTAGCGGACGTCGTTCGCGATCCGGATCGCGTCCGCCTCGTCCTCGAACGGGATCACGGTCACGACCGGGCCGAAGATCTCCTCCTGGGCGACGGTCATCGCGTTGTCCACCTTCGCGATAACGGTCGGCGGATAGAACGCACCCTTCCCTTGCGTCGGCTCGCCGCCGAGCACGACCTCCGCTCCCTCCTCCCGCCCTTGCTCGACGAAGCCGTGCACGCGCTCCCGGTGCGCCTGCGAGATCAGCGAGCCCATCTGGGTCTCGGGGTCGAGCGGGTCGCCGATCTTGATCGCGCCGGCCTTGTTCGTGAACTCGGAGACGAAGTCGTCGTACAGCGACCGCTCCACCAGTACGCGCGAGCGCGCCTCGCAGCTCTGGCCGGCCGCGCTGTAGATCGACCAGACCGAGCTCGGGATCGCACTCGCCAGGTCGGCGTCTGCGAAGACGAGGTTCGGGCTCTTGCCGCCGAGCTCGAGCGTGACGCGCTTGATCGGGTCGGAGGCAAGCCGCATGATCTCGCCGCCCGTCTTCGTCGAGCCCGTGAACGCGACCTTGTCGATGCCGGGATGCCGGACGAGGTATGAGCCGGTGGTCGGCCCTTCGGCGGGGACGATGTTGATCGCACCTGCCGGGAAACCGACCTCGGCCGCCAGCTCGGCGATGCGCAACGCGGTTAGCGGCGTCTGCGGGTCCGGCTTCAGCACGACCGCGCACCCTGCGGCCAGGGCCGGCGCGAGCTTCCAGGTCGCCATCAGCAGCGGGTAGTTCCAGGGGACGATCTGAGCGCAGACGCCGACCGGCTCCTTCTGCGAGTAGAAGAGCAGCGAGCCGCCGATCGGGTTCGAGCGGCCTGCAATCGTCGCGATCCCCGACGCGTAGAAGCGGAAGTTCTCCGCCGCGCCGAACAGCTCGGCCTTCACGTTCGAGATCGCCTTGCCGACGTTCCGCGACTCGAGCTCGGCCAGCTCGGCGCGGTTCGCGACGAGCGCGTCGGCGAGCGCGTGCAGCAGGCGCGAGCGCTCGGTGGCCGGGGTCCGGCCCCAGTCGCCGTCCTGCGCGGCGCGGGCCGCGTCGACCGCGCGGTCGATGTCGGTCTCGCCCGCGAGCTGGACGGTCGCGAGCCGCTCGCCAGTGGCCGGCTCGAAAAGCTCGCGCGACTCGGAGCCCTCGACGGTCTCGCCGCCGATGAAGAGCCCGGCTGCCCGCTGCGCGGTGACGCTCACGAGGTGGACGATACCGCCGTCAGAAGGTCGTCGACCCGAACGTGCTCGGTGAGCAGGCGCACGAGACGCTGCGGGTCGCCGCCGACCCAGGCGTGGCAGAGCTCGCGGCCGGCGGAGTAGTTGATCACGTACGCGCGCCAGGTCGGGTCGACCACGAACCTGACGCTGTGTGCCGCCTGCTCGGGGGTACTCAGCGCCCAGCGCCGGACGTGCGCCTCGGCCTCCTCAACCGACGCGCCGTCCTCGTGGATCATCAGCGCCGCGTCGAGCCCGACCCGGCGCAGCGGCCGACGCGCCTCGCCCACGGCGTTGGCCTCCAGGCGGTCGTATTCGAGGCCGTGCCGCCGGAAGATCTCCGCGAGGCGCTCAGAGACGGCGCTGTCGATGACCACGCCGGGGCCGGTCTCGGCGATGCCCTCGCTGACCAGCGCGGCCGGTGTCGGAACCATCTGGATCGACTCTTCGATCAGCCCCCTGTCGCGGATCAGGCGCTGCTCCTTGACCGAGTGCTCGGTGTGGTGGCCGGGGTAGACCTCGTGGGCGGCGACCTCGACGACGTCGTCGCGAGTCGTCGGGACGTCGATGTTGACCACGACACGGCTGCGCAGGTCGCCGAGGTAGAAGTTGAACGCCCACCACGGCTCATCCCTGACCTCCTCGACGACGACCTCCTCGCCCTCCGGAAGCTCGACCAGTTCGACCGTACGCGCGCGTAACTCCCCGAGCAGGTCGCGGAAGACCGGCACGACTTTGTCAAACGGAACGGCGTTCGCCTGCCGCCAGGCCTCGTAGCGCTCGGCGAGATCTCCTGATCCGGGAAGCAACTCGTCGAGACGCTCGTGGACGGCCCCGTAGACCTCAGTGCTCACGCGCTCCGGGCGGACGCCGTAGCAGCGTTCGACCTCGTCCGAGTACGAGATCTCCTCGCCGGCGAGGATGCCGGCGTAGGTGCGCAGCCCAAGCGCCTGGTCTCGTAGCCAGCCGTCCTCGAGCCGCCCGAGGAGCGCCTCACCCTGCTCGACCAGCGCGGCCGGTTCCGTCAGCGGCTCGGCCTCGACCTGCGAGGCGAGCTCCTTCGGACCGCAATACGAGTCGACGAGGCCGTCGACGTGCCGGCCGAGCCGGAGACCGAGCAGGACGTAATCCTCGGCGGCGCTAGCCACGCTCGAAGAGCGCGGCCTGTCCCTGGCCGACGCCGACGCACATCGTCGCGAGCCCATAGCGCCCGCCGCGGCGGCGCAGCTCGTGCAACAGCGAGACGACGAGGCGTGCCCCGCTCATCCCGAGCGGGTGCCCGAGGGCGATCGCGCCGCCGTTCACGTTCACCTTCGCCGGGTCGAGGCCGAGCTCGCGGATCACCGCCAGGCTCTGCGATGCGAACGCCTCGTTCAGCTCCACCAGCGCAATCTCGCTCGCGTCGATTCCGACGCGGCCTAGCAGCTTGCGCACTGCGGGCACCGGGCCGATCCCCATGATCCTCGGGTCGACGCCGGCGACGGCACTGCCGACGAACGCGCCGAGCGGCTCCACGCCGAGCTCCTTCGCCTTCTCCTTGCTCGCGACGACGAGCGCAGCCGCCCCGTCGTTGATCCCGCTCGAGTTGCCCGCGGTGACCGTTCCGTCGTTGCGGAACGCGGGCTTCAGCGCGGCCAGCTTCCCGGCGTCGGTGTCGGGACGGGGGTGCTCGTCGCGCGTCAGCTCGCCGACCGACACCAGCTCGTCTGCGAAGCGCCCCTCCGCATCGGCGGCCGCCCAGCGCTGCTGCGACTGGAGCGCGAACGCATCCTGCTCCTCGCGCGACACCTCCCAGCGCTCGGCCACGTTCTCGCCCGTCTCGCCCATCGACTCGAGCGGGAACATCTCCTCCAGGCGCGGGTTCGGAAACCTCCAGCCGAGGGTCGTATCCCAGATCGTCTGATTGCCCCGCGGAAACGCGCGCTCCGGCTTCGCCATCACCAGCGGGGCGCGACTCATCGACTCGACACCGCCTGCGACGAAGAGGTCGCCGTCCCCGGCCGCGACCGCGTGGCACGCCCCCACGACCGCCGACAGCCCTGACGCACAGAGCCGGTTGACTGTGACGCCGGCGACCGATTCGGGCAGCCCGGCGAGCAGAGCCGCCATCCGCGCGACGTTCCGGTTGTCCTCACCCGCCTGGTTGGCGCAGCCGAACCAGACGTCCTCGATCTCGTCGGCCGGCACTCCGGAGCGCTCGACGGCCGCAGCGATCGCGGTCGCCGCCAGATCGTCCGGCCGCACGTCCGCGAGCGCACCGCCGTAGCGGCCGACCGGGGTGCGGACGGCGGAGAGGATCACCGCCCTGGGCATCCCGCCCAGGCTAACTGACGAAGTCGACTTGGACGGGCGATGCGAACGCGCCGATCGCCTCGCCGCGGCGCAGCAGCTCGCGGACGGCTTCGCGGCCCTCCTCGCCGTAGTCCTGGGTCAGCTCGTTCACGTACATGCCGACGAAGCGGTCGCCGAGCTCGCTGTCGAGGCCGCGGCCGAACTGAAGGGCGTACTGCATCGCCTCTTTGCGGTTCGCAAGCCCGGCCGCAATCGACTCTGCGAGCACCGCGGACAGATCGTGCAACCGCTCCGCGCCCAGGTCGCGGCGGGCGACGTTGGCTCCGAGCGGCAGCGGGAGGCCGGTCTCGAGCAACCACCACTCGCCGAGGTCGACGACCTTCTTCAGGCCCTCGGACTCGTAGGTGAGCTGCCCCTCGTGGATCAGGAGGCCGGCGTCGAACTCACCCGACTTGACCGCATCGAGAATCCGGTCGAACGGGACGACGCGGTAGCGGAAGTCACCCAGGACCATCCGCAGCCCGAGCCCATGCTGGCTCCGTGCGGGAGCAGCGCGTAGTGCTCCTGCACGAACGGGTACGCGTGCAGCGAGATCGCGGTCACCTCGAGCCGCCCCTCGAGCGCCCACTCGTTCAGCGTCTGGATGTCGCGGAGCACGTGCTCGAACTCGAAGCCGCGCGCGTCCACGCGCTCCTCGGCCAGGGCCCAGAACATGAACGCATCGTCGGGGTCGGGGCTGTGGCCGAGACGGATCAGCATCGCGGCGGCAGGCTAGCGGCCTCGGCCTACCGCCGCCCGAAGAACCAGCGCTCGAGCGGCCTGAGCACCTCGGCACGCTTGAACGGCTGGAGGCGGGACTGCTGCCCGTCCTGTTCCGAGACGCGGATGTCGTCCTCGAGGGTGTCGTTGGCGGCGTCGAGCGCGTCCTGGAGCTCGTAGCCCTCGAACACGTAGTCGCCGGACCGGGGCTCGTCGCTCGGCCGGTGCTGTGGATTGACGGCCCGGCCCACCGCCCAGACGCCGCCCTCCTTCCGCTCGATCCAGATCACGATGCGCTCCGGCGTTCCGGCATCGTCGACGCCGTCGATGACGCGCTCGGCGAAGCGGCCTGCCTGCTGCTTCCGGGCCACCTAGACCAGGATACAATCGCGGCCGTGGGGGGAATTGGCAGGTTCCTACGTGGGCTCTTCTCGTTCCTCGGCGCCCGTTCGACGCAGGAGGAGCGCGTCGCCGCCTACCTGATCCGCGAGCACAACCGCGGCCGCACGCTGGACGACATCCTCGGCGACCCGTACGTCCGCAACCGCCTCTCGCCGCACGAGATCGCGCGGCTCCTGGACCGCTCCGACGTGATCAAGGCGATCGGCGACGACATGACCGAGGCCGCCAAGCAAGACTTGAGTCAGGGGCAGGCTTAAGCTGGACTGTCACCGTAGCTCGACCGCACGCGCCGCGACCGCGAGATCCCACGCGGCGAGCCCGTTGGACTTGAAGACGACGATGTCCTCGTCGGCTTGGCGGCCGGGAAGCTCGCCGGCGACCACCTCCTGGAGCTCGTGAACCTCCAGCCAGTCGAGCACGCCCTGCTGGACGGGCTCGATCAGGTCGCCCGACTCGAGCTTCGCGTCGTCGAGCGAGTCGCAGCAGACGAAGGCCGCCCGCTCGAGCACCGCGTTGTCGAGCTCGCGCGCCTGCGGGATGTTGGCTCCGGCCGCGCAGACGAGCGCGCCCGGCTCGAGCCACTCGCCGCGCAGGACCGGATCGCGGGCGGTCGTGATCGTGACGACGACGTCCTGGGCAGCCGGGTCGCGGTGGCTTTCGCCCGGCTCCGCGCCGACCTCGCGGCAGAACTCGGCAAGGCGCTCCTCGCTCCGGCAGTAGGCGACGACGCGCTCGAGGTCCGGGAGCACCTCCCGGATACACGCGACCTGCGTCCGCGCCTGCGTGCCGCAGCCGATCACGCCCAGCGTCCGCGCCCCGGGCCGGGCGAGATACTTCGCGGCGACGGCGCTCGCCGCGCCCGTCCGCAGCCGGCCGAGCATGTCGGCCTCGATCACCCGCATCTCTGGCCCCTCGAACAGCACGACGACGAACGCGATGCCGTCCGGGGTCACCGCGTAGGTCTTCACGCAGGCGAGCCCGCGCTCCCGGTCGACGGCCGACATCACCGCGAGCACCCCGCCCTCGAGCCGAACGCGGTAGCGCGGCACGTTCTCGATCACGCCTGCCGCGAGCCTGCGGAACGAGTCCTCGACCGCCGCGACCGCGTCGGCGGGGGTCAGGAGCCGCGCAACGTCGGCCTCGGTCAGGGAGAGCGCCAAGCCGGGAGTCTAGGCCGACCGCCGCCATCCGCCGCCGCGACCGACACGGCGGGCGCGGCACAGGGCGGCCCCTGAGGTGCGAGCGGGGTCAGGGAAGGGGGTGCGCGGGGGAAATGGGTAGTGACATAGAAGTCCAGTAGGAAGAAGTCCGCATTTTTGCGCGGGAAAGCGCGAGAGCCCGCCGAAGCGGGTTGCCGTTGCCCGTGCAAGGGCGTCAAGGCGGCGCCAGATCGTCTTACGGTTGACGTCGAGGTTGGCCGCTGTAACGCTTGTAAGCAAGCCGAAAAGCTGCGTACCAGAGCCAAAAAAGGGTAGCCCAAGGTAAGGACTTTTGATCAAGCTACTGCGCCCGGCGGCCGCCGCGGCGAACGTGCTTCTCCGGGTGGGGCGACCTCCCTCCACACGATCCACATCCTGGGTTAACCCGAGTCCTAGTCGATGGTCGGCGACGATGGCGTTGGACCAGGCTGGATGATCAGGAGATACCCCGTCGCGCGCCGACAGAATGCCCTGCGCGAGAGCTTCCACAGTCCCACCGCTGGATCGGCGAGGACGACGTGTTCCGGAGTCCATCGATGGACGACAACGAAGTGCCCGCCGCCGACCCGGCGACGAATATGAGCGATCGCGGGCAACGTGCACTTCGCGATCTCGTCGTACGAAGCTCTGATGCCTTGGGTCCGGAAACCTAGGCGCTCGGCGATCCGCGAGAGGGCCAGAAGATCCGTACCGTCGCGGTCAAGCGGTACCTCATTGGAGAAATGGTCATAGTCGAATGGGCAGCCGTGGTAGGCCGTGACGGTTGCGAGTGCTGCTGGGCCGCAGTCGTTGCCCCAGCGCTGGTGGACGAGCGGGAGCTCTCGCAACAAGGCGCTACGCAACCTGGCGCGCGCATTCCTGCGAGAACCTAGAACCTGAACTTGAGACCGATCCATTTGGCGCCGCCGACGACGTGGTCCTTGGCCCATTTCGCGGCGCCTTTCACCCGACTCCAGAACGACTTGCCGCCGCGCACCAAGCGGAGCTCATCTTCGGTAACCGTTTGGATTCCGGGCTCGTCGCGCGTCATGTGATACCCCCAGTCTCGACTGTCGCGCGGGTATACCGCCTCTGCGCCGCTCCGTCAACAAGCGCGGGGCCCACTCCACACGATCCACACCCGCAGTTAATTGCCGGTCAGCAAGCCCTCACGTTCGTCACCACGAAGTTGCCGTCCCGCGACAGCAGATGGAAAAGGCCGCAGTGGTACTTCTCCCAGGCGTGCGGTCCGACTTCCGTATCGGGCCAGACGCAGTTGAAGTGCATGAAGTACGGGGTGTTCAACTTCCAGTGGTCAACGGGCTTCCGCCCGAAA
>WNFV01005257.1_pt1 | contig 18194 bp, 19 predicted proteins | sample 5400101 | NCBI WGS metagenome assembly WNFV01 (sample SAMN13153361, study PRJNA577476) | soil metagenome | isolation source: 115 cm soil or saprolite under grassland replicate 1 | place: USA:California | collected 2016-06-15
CACCGTCCTGACGTGCTCGATCCGATCCTGCAGCCCCGCCACCGCCCGCTCACCGGCGGCCGGGCGGCCGGCCGCGTCGGCCACCCGCGCGATGTCACCAAGGATGTCGCCCAGGTGGCGCGGATGCAGGCTGACCAGCGCGACGTCGGCCTTGGCGGCCAGCCGGGCGACCGCGGCCCGGACGTCGTCGACGCTGACCGCGCAGACCCGGCACAGGTCCTGGGTCACGATCACGTCCGGGGCCAGCGCGGCCAGCAGCTCCGCGTCGACGTCGTAGACCGCGAGGGCGTCGGCGACGAGTTGGCGGACCGAGCGGTCCACGCCGGCGCTGGAGGCAGGCGCTCCCATCCTGGGCCTCGTCAGCACGGGCCGGCCGGCCACCGCCTCGGGTGGGTGGTCGCACTCGTGGGAGACGCCGACCAGGTCGTCGGCGGCGCCCACCGCGGCCACGATCTCGGTGGCTGCGGCCAGCAGGGTCACGATCCTGGGCACGGCCAACCTCCCGTCCGGTGGGTTCGGCAGCGGCACCGTGTGCTGCCCCACCCCATTGATGCAGACGAGCTGTCCCAGCGCATCCGGGACCCACCGTGGCTGGGATGGGAGCTGTTGTGACCTGCGGCTCGGATCGGCCGGGCGGGGGCTGGCCGACCGCGAAGGTGAGCTGTCGGTCGTGGGCTTGCTCACCCTGGACCATCGACGGGCCGGGCTGCCCCGCCCCTGCTGTGATCCGAGCGCTGCGCTTCACTTGTGTAAAGCGTGACCTTGCCGATTACTGTTGAGCTCTCGGAGCGGTTGCCGGTTCCGCGGGCTCTGCTTGGGTGGGGCCCTAACGACCAGCCGGCCGGCCTCCGCCCTGGCGCTGGCCGGGCCATGGACTGCGGCAAGACCACCTCGAACACCGAGCCCTGGCCGAGCGTGCTGTGTGCCCGGACCGAGCCGTGGTGCGCCTCCGCAATCGCCTGCACGATCGCAAGGCCGAGGCTGACCCCGCCTGCCGCGCGGTTGCGATGCTGGTCGACCCGGGGGACCTCGGCGAGGTACTCCCCGTCTTCTTGGCCGCTTGCGACCTGCACGCCGATCACGCCGCCGGTGGCGAGCGTCACCGCCGCCAGCGTCAGGATGGTGGGCTGCAGCCGCCACAACCGGAAGCCGTAGATCGCGGTCAGGCTGACCCAGATGGCCAGGAACGGGACGGTCTGCCAGGCGGGCAGCAGCCGCATCGCGGCCAGGTTGAGCCCGACGAATCCCACCCAGGCGATGTCCACCCAGGACGAGCGACACCACTGCAGCGTGCGATCACACCACAGCCAGGCGGTCTCCCGGGGTGCGTGCGGCGGGGATCGCGGCGGCTCCACGTGCCCGGTGCTGCCATCGGGCGCAGGGGCCGGCGCTGTGTGAGGGTGCTGGGTCGACACCGTCCCTCCCTAACCTGGCGCAGCGGCGCGCGCACCAGCGGCAGCGGCCCGGGCCCTGCCGCTACTGCCTCCCGTCGTCCCGCTCGCCAGCCAAATCCTGCCTCCGACCGCGTAGGAGGCAATGCCGAATCCAGGAGATCCAAGCGGAAGCCGGGTTTGGGATGCGTGTCGGGGGTTCGGCTTCGCGCATGCGACGGCTCGCCATCCTCTTACGTCGAGTCGTAGCATGGGCGTGCGGCCGCAGCCGGACATGCAGCGACCGGCAGGGTCGACGGCGGTTTGCACCCTGCCGCCGTCACCAGGTGCTCTCCGGGAGCTGGGCTCGGCCTCGCGCACCGCGAACGGCACTCTGAACGGCACTCCGAGGCGCGTTCTTTGAGACCCCCGGGTGGGGCGAACGGCGGCGTTGCATGCGCATGGTGGGCGGGCGGTCGGTCGTCACGCTCGGCGTGGCGGTCGTGGTCCTGCTGCTGTCTGGGGCACCGGCCGAGGGCCACGCGGTGCTGGTCGCCTCCGAGCCCGCGGCGGGGCAGCGGCTGGCCACCGCCCCTGCCCTGGTGGTGCTGCGGTTCACCGAGCCGCTCAACGGCCGGCTGTCCCAGGCGACGGTGACCGACCCGGACGGCCAGCGGTTCCAGGGCGGCTCCTGGGGAGCGACAGAGCTGCGGGTGCGGCTGCTCGCCAACGCGCCCGGTGTCTACCGCGTGGCGTGGGCGACCGTGAGCGTGGTCGACGGCCACACCCTGCACGGCGGGTTCGCCTTCGGCGTGGGGGTGCCGGTCGGCGCTGGCGGGCGGGCCGGCGGGGGTGCGGGCACCGGCCCGGGCCTGCGGGACGTGGTCGTCGCCGCCGGGCGGGCGGCCGAGGACGCGGCCCTGCTGGTGGCCGTGGGCATGCTGCTGCTGGTCAGCCTCGCCCGATTGGACCCGCGCCTTCCCCGGCTGCGCCCCCGGGTTCGGCTCGCCTTGGCGGTCGCCCTTGCCGCTGGCCTTGCGGTGATCGTGGCGGAGGCGGCCGCAGCCGCCGCCACAGCCGTGCACGGCCCGTCAGTCCGGGGGATGGCCGCCTACCTCACGAGCGGCCTTGCCGGTTGGGCCAGGCTCGCCCGCGTGGCGCTGGAGGCCCTGGCCCTGCTGCTGTGGTGGCCCCCGCCGCCGCTCGCTCGGGGGAGGCTGCGCGCTTGGCGCTGGCCGGCCGTGGCGCTTGCCGTGGCGCTTGCGGTGGTGGCGCTGGCCGCCGCCGGCCACGCCGCGGGCGCCACCCCTGCCTGGTGGGGGATCACGGCCGACGCCGCCCATCTGCTGGCGGCGGGCCTGTGGGCCGGCGGGATCCTGGCCATGGCCACCGTGCGACTCCCGCAGGGCTGGAGCGGGCCCCAGGGCCGAGCCCTGCTGGCCAGGTTCGCCCCCGTGGCCCTTGGCGCCTTCGTGGTCTCGGCCGGGTTCGGGCTGGTGCAGGCCGTCCAGCAGGTCGGGACGGCCCGGTCCCTGCTGGCCTCCTCGTATGGGCGGGTGCTGGGGGTCAAGGCGCTGGCCGTGGCCGCCATGGTGCCGCTGTCGCTGCGCGCCTGGCGGCGCCGGCCGACGCTCGGGCCGGAGGCGGCGCTGGGCCTGACCGCGGTGGCGCTGGCCGCGCTGCTGGCCGCCTACCCGCTGCCGCCGGCCCGGCTGGCCCGCGCCGAGGCGCAGGCCGGGCGTCCGGCCCCCGACCCCGCCATGCCACGCCCTGGGGATCTGACCCTGGGCGGCCATGTCGGCCCGGTGCTGGTCGGCCTGACGATCCGGCCCGGCACGCCGGGACGCAACGACCTGCTGGTCTACCTGCTGCCCGCAGAGGGGGAGCTGGCCGCCGCGACGCTCCCCGTGGCCGTCGCGGTGGACGGCCACCCGGTCGGGGTCGAGGCGTGCGGTCCGTCCTGCCGCAGGGGCACAGCTGATCTGACCCCAGGGGCCCGGGTCCAGATCGCCCTGGCCGGTCAGGCCCGGGGCGCAGGGGTCGTCGCGTTCGGCCTGCCGCTGCTGCCCGCACCCGACGGCAGCGCGCTGCTTGCGCGCATGCAGGCTCGCATGCACCACCTGGCCACGCTGCGCTACACCGAGGTGCTCTCCTCGGGGCTCGCCGGCCCACCGCTGCGCTCCTCCTACCAGCAGCAGGCGCCCGACCGGCTGCGGGTGCAGACCAGCGCGGGGTCTTCCAGCGTGTGGATCGGCACGACCGTGTACCTGCAGCGCCACCCGGGGGAGGGGTGGATCGCGCAGCCCGGCGTCACGCCGTATACCGTGCCGTCGTTTGTGTGGGACTACCTGCCGACCCGGTTGCTGGACCCACGGATCGTCGGGACCGGACAAGTGGATGGGGTCGCGACGAGGATCCTGGCGTTCTTCGGGCCGAGCGACGCGGCGCCGATCTGGTTTCGGCTGTGGGTCGACCCTGACGGGCTGGTCCGGCGGGCGGAGATGCGCGCCGCCGGGCATTTCATGGACCAGCGCTACGACGCCTTCGACGCCCACCTGGCGATCCGGGCCCCCTCGCAGCCCCGGTAGCCTCGCCTCCCCGGCCGTCCTCGTGACGGTGCTCGTCTGTCTCTCGTCGCGGCCCGAGGTTTGCTGGGCTGTCGGGGCTCACCAGGTCAAGAATCAGACGTCTGCGACTCTGGCGGCAATGCAGACCTTGTCAGGTGAGGGGGCAGGTCGGCATGCCGGCCACGCGCACCAGCGGCGCAGTCAGGGCGAGGAGCTGGCCGAGCAGCGGCACGACCACGACCAGGCTGGCCAGCAGCAGCGCGCCGCCTGGTCGAGGGGCGGGCGGGGCGGTGAGCCGACGGATGCGCTCCAGAGTGCCCTGGCCGGCGGCGCTCAAGCCCAGGGTTGGGGCGGGCGCGGTGGCGAGGGTGGCCAGCGCGGCGGCGACCTGGAATGGGTCGTGGTGGTGGACGGCGGCGTCGTCGGCGGCCAGCTCGACCAGGCGGGCGACGGCGCCGTGGGCGGCACGGGCGGCCGGCAGCCAGGGCAGGCCGATCCGCATCGCGTCGGCAACCAGCAGCAGGGCGTGGTGGCGGCGGGCGTGGTGGGCGTGCTCGTGGGCGAGGACGGCCTGTAGCTGGGCGGGGTCGAGCCGCTGGAGGGTGGCGGTGGTGAGCACGATGGGCCCGCGGCGGCCCCCTACCCGTCCGGGCAGGCAGTAGGCCAGCGGGGTCGGGTGGTCAAGGAGGGTGACGCCGGGCAGGCCGGGCTGGCTGCGGCCGGCGAGCGCGAGCAGCTCGCGGTGGCCGCGGGCGGCGCGCCAGGCGCGGACGCCGGCGACCAGGCCGCCGGCCAGCAGGCCGCCGGTGACCGCGGTGAGCAGCGCCAGGCCGACCAGGGGGCCGGGTGTGCCGGTGGGGGTGTCCAGGGCCGCGCGCAGGGCCATCGAGCAGGTCGCCAGCAGCGCCGCCAGGTCGACCACCAGGTGGCTGGACCCGACTAGGAGCAGCAGGCCCGCCAGCACCACCGCGGACAGCGCGCCCAGCGCGGCCAACAGCCACAGGTAGGCGGCCGCCTGCGGGGTGTGGTCCAGGCGGCCCAGCCGGCCGAGAACGAGTGGGGCGGCCACGCCGAGCATGCCACCGGCCAGCAGCACGGCCAGCAGCGGGCTCACGGCGGCTCCCGGTCGGGGTGATCCTGGCGGGGGCGGGCCGGGGCCTGGAGGGCGGCGCGCAGCTTGTTGGCCTGGTCGGTGGGGAGCTGCTCGACGAAGCGGAGCAGGACCGTGGTGGGGTTGCCGCTTGCGCCCAGCAGGCTGGCCATGCGGCTGGCGGTGTAGGTCTCGCGGGACTGGACGGCGTGGTAGGTGTGGGCCTTGCCGGTGGGGTGCTTTTCGAGGATGCCCTTGCGGGCCAGCCGGTCCATGACGGTGAGCACGGTGGTGTAGGCGACCGGTCGGGAGTGGTCGAGCTGGTCGACGACCTCCCGGCCGGTGACCGGCCGATCGCTCGCCCAGACGACCTCCATGATCGCCTGTTCGAGCTCGCCGAATCCTCCTCGTGGCATCCGCGTGACGGCTCCTTTGGTCGGCGCCTACCGGCCGGGGGTTGCTGGCAGGGTCACGATACCCGGTCTGCGGGCGCTGGTGGCTGCTCGGTCCACAGGGGTGCCGGTGTCGCGTGGGGGCGGCTGGCGGGCTCGCCGGGGTGCTGGCGTTCGGCGCGAAGCGCGGCCAGCTCCTGCTCCAGCTGGACGATGCGCTGGTCGGTGCTGGCCGTCGGCTGTTCGGCTGTGGCCTGTGCCTGGGCGGGTGGGCTGTGCATGCGGCGCATCCCGGCCATGCACACCAGCATCAGCAGTGGGCAGGCGAGCGCGGACAGGTACAGCAGGAACCGGGTCATAAGGGTCGTGTCCTTTCCTCGGCAATAGGCGCTCGAGGCGACCGCGATGGGACCGTGCCTCTTACGCTGCGTCGTAGTATAACTCCAACATGACGTCAGAGATCGAGTCTGGCGCGGTCGAGGACGCCCACGACGGCGCGGACCCCAGCCGCGACCACGAGCCACCACCGCCGCCGGATGCCCCCTGGCGGCTCGGGCTGCTGCCACGGCTGGTACTGGTCGCCCTGCTGGTCGTGGTGGCCATCGCCGGGGTCCGCGCTGTCGCCCAGCGGGTCGGCACCGACGGCGATGGGGGGCTGGCGGTCGCCGACCAGCAGGCCATCGACAGCACCGTCGCCCACCGCCAGGCAAGCTTCCAGGGCCACCTGCTGAGTGACAGCCGGTCGTGGTCGTCGACGTCGGCGCGGGGGAAGGTCCTGGTGGTCAACTTCTGGGCCTCTTGGTGCGGGCCCTGCCGCGCCGAGCAGCCGGCCCTTGCAGCGGTCGCCCGCGCCCGGCGCAGCCGCGGCGTGGTCTTCATCGGCGTCAACGTCCAGGACACCCGCGCGGCAGCGCTGGCCTACACGCGCGAGTTCCAGGTGCCCTACCCGTCGCTGTTCGACCGCTCGGCGCAGACTGCGACCAAGCTGCGGGCGGTCGCGCTGCCGACCACGTTCATCCTTGACCGCGACGGGATCATCGCCTACCAGCTGACCGGCAAGACCACCATGGCGATCCTGCAGGCGCGGCTGGAGGCGCTGCTGGCACGTGGCGGGCGGTGGTCGGGGTGAGCGGGGCGTTTCTGGTGACGGCCGCGTTTCTTGCGGGGGTGCTGAGCTTCTCGTCGCCGTGCTGCCTGCCGCTGCTGCCGGGCTATGTCGCCTACGTCGGCGGCGACGCCACCGCGCAGCGCCCCGGCCGGACCATGACCGCGGCCGGGCTGTTCACGCTGGGGTTCGGCGCCACCTTCACCGCGCTTGGCGCCAGCGCATCGTGGCTTGGTGGGGTGCTGCTCTCGAGCCGGCCGGGGCTGGTCCGCGGGGCCGGGGTGCTGGTCGCGGCCGTTGGCCTGCTCACGGTGCTTGGCGCCGAGCCGCGCGTGCTGGCCAGGGAGCGGCGGCTGCTGGCCTTGCACCGCGTTCCCAGGGGGCCGGGGTTCGCGGTGCCGCTGGGCGTGGCGTTCGCGCTGGGCTGGACGCCCTGCATCGGCCCGGTGCTTGCGGGGCTGCTGGCCGCCGCGGCTGCCAGCCCGACGGCGACCGCGGGTGCGGCCCTGCTGGGCGTGTACGCCGCCGGGCTGGCGGTGCCGTTTTTGCTGCTGGCTTGGGCGGTCGCCCACGGCCACGGCCGCAGCGGCGGCGGGGTTGGGTTGCTCGGCCGTCACCACCGGCTGCTCGCCCGGGTCGGCGGGACCCTGCTGGTCGCCATGGGGCTGGCGATGGTGGCCGGCTGGTGGACCCAGCTGTTCGCGCCGCTGGTGCGCTGGTTCGCCCGCTCCGGCTGGCCCCCAATCTGAATCTGAAAGGCGGCTCGGATGGCCAGAGCTCGTGGACTGCTCACCCTCGCCGTGGGCCTGGTGGCGCTGTTGGCCGCCTGCGCTCCCAGCACTGCTCCCCAGCCTGCCGGCCCGGCGCCCACCGAGGCTGGGGTCGCCCCCGACGCGATCCGGCTGCGCCTGGCCGGCTTTGCCGGGGGCCGCGAGTTCCGGCTGCCCGACGACCTGGGCGGCCGGCCGCTGGTGCTCAACGTGTGGGCGTCGTGGTGCGGGCCGTGCCGCAAGGAGATGCCCGCCTTCCAGCAGGTCTACCAGCAGGCCAAGGGCAAGGTCGGTTTTGTTGGCCTGGACTACCTCGACGTGGAGGCCGCCGCCCGGCGGTTCGTCGCCCAGACCGGGGTGACCTACCCGCTGGCGTCCGACCCCAAGGGGCAGGCTGGCGCCAGGCTCGGTGTCGCCTCCCTGCCGGCCACGCTGTTCATCGGCGCCGACGGGACCGTGCGCGGCCGCCATCTCGGCGCGATGACCGCCACGCAGCTTCGCGCCGCCATCCAACGCTACCTGGAGGTCAGCATCCCGTGACGGCAGCCAAGCCCAGCAAGCCCAAAGGTCGGCACCGGCCGTCGGCGGCCGAGCGGGCCGCCGCCCGCAGGCGCCGCCGGTGGCGGATCATCGCCTGGGTCGCCGCCGCCGTGCTGGTGGTGGGCGGCGCGGCCGGGTTCGCGGTCGCGCGCAGCCAGGCCGACGCACGAGCCATCCGAGAGCTCGGGGTGCAGACCTTCCCAAGTCAGGGCCAGCAGCACCTGCAGGCCGGCCAGGACTACACCACCTACAACTCCAAGCCGCCGACCTCCGGCCCCCACGCCCCCGCGCCGGCGCCATGCGGGGTCTCCGGCGAGCCGGTCCCCAACACCGTCCAGGTGCACGACCTGGAGCACGGCGTGGTCATGGTCCAGTACCGACCCGGCCTGGACGCCGGCCAGGTCCAGGCGCTGGAGGCGCTGGGCCGCTCCTATTCCTCCCATGTGATCGTGGCGCCCTACCCGGGCCTGCGGACCCCGGTCGCAGCGACCGCCTGGACCAAGCTCATGACCCTGGACCGCGCCGACGTGGGCAAGCTGCGCCGCTTCATTGGCCAGTTCCGCCAGCACGGCCCCGAGGCGGGGGTGGCATGCCCCAGCCGCGGATGAGCCCACGCGGATCGGCGGATCGGCGGCCATGGTGAGCGGCGGCGGGGTGGTATATGGCGGTTCGGTGCTGGCCGCCACCGTGGCCGGGGCGGTGGCGCTGTTCGCGCCGTGCTGCATCTCGGTCATGCTGCCGGCCTACTTCGCCAGCTCGTTTCACAACCGGCGGCTGCTGGTGGCGATGACCTTCCTGTTCGGCGGCGGGATCGCCACCGTGGTGCTGCCGATCGCGCTGGGCGCGGCCGTGGTGCAGCGGCTGCTGGTCGGCCAGCACACGGCGATCTGGCTGGCCGGCGGGGTGCTGCTGCTGGGGCTTGGCGGCTACACCCTGGCGGGCGGGCAGCTGCGCCTGCCGATGCCCGGCCGCTCCGCGCGGGCCGGGGTCAGGGCGGGTCCGCTGGCGGTGTGGTCGCTGGGGGTCTTCTCGGGGGTGGCCAGCGCCTGCTGCGCGCCGGTGCTGGCCGGGTCGTGGCTCTGTCCGGGCTGGCCGCTTCGTTCGCCCGCGCGCTCGGGCTGGGCGTGGCCTACGTGTTCGGCATGGTCGCGCCGCTGTTCGTGCTAGCGCTTTTGTGGGAGCGCTACGACTGGCAGACAAGCCGCCTGTTCCGGCCGCGGACGTTCGCGTTCCGGGTCGCACGTGTGCGGCGGACGGTCTCGGGCACGGGCCTGGTCAGCGGGCTGCTGCTGGTCGGGATGGGCACGGCCACGGTGTGGATCGCGCTTTCTGGCAGTCCCATGGCCCCGCCGGGCGGCTGGCAGGCCCGCCTGTCGGGCTGGCTGCAGCACGCTGGCGCGGTCGTTCTGCGCGCGCTTGGGTGGCTGCCGGGCTGGGCCACTGGGCTGTTGCTGGCCGTGGCGGCGGGGCTGCTGGGCTGGCGGGCGCTGCGGCAGGTGGGCTGGCTCAGGGCGGGCTCGCACGGCCGGACTCATATCGACAGTGAGGAGAAGACCGATAAGCACCAACGCGCCGAAGCCGTCCGGCCGAAGACGGCCACACGCGGCCGGCAAGCCTGAGCGCCGGCCCGCCGCGGCAAGGCGCACCGGGATCCGCCGGCGCCGCGGAGGCCTACCTGGCGGGGTCAAAGTGGCCGGCGTGGTCGGCCTTGCGGTTGTGGTGCTGCTGGGGATCTTCCTGATCGCCAACCGCGGGGGAGACCAGCAGGGCGTGTCGGGCCGCTACGCCTACCAGGTCGGCGACCCCGGCCCAGGCGCCAAGGCGCCGCCCATCAAGCTCGCCACCACCAACGGCGCCACTTTCGACCTCGGTGCGCCGGCGGGGCAGACCCACCCTGCTGTACTTCCAGGAGGGCCTTGGCTGCCAGCCCTGCTGGGACCAGCTCACCGACATCCAGGCCAACCTCGACAGGTACAAGGCCCTGGGCATCACCCGGGTCCTCTCGATCACGACCGACCCGCTGGACGCCATCCGCCAGAAGGTCGCCGATGAGCGCATCACCCTCCCGGTGGCGTCCGACCCCAACCTTGCCGTCTCCCGCGCCTACCAGGCCAATCAGTACGGGATGATGGGCCAAAGCCGCGACGGGCACAGCTTCATCGTGGGTGGTGCTGCTCACTCAGGAGCATTGCGGGCTGTGCGAGCACGCCAAGGCGGTCCTTGAGCGGCTGGCCGCCGAGTACCCACTGGCGGTCGCCACCGTGGAGCTGGCCTCCCCGCAGGGCCGGACGCTGGCCGAGCGCGGCGGGATCGTGTTCCCGCCGGGGGTGTTCCTGGACGGTGAGCCGTTCTGCACGGGCGGCTGTCGGAGCGCAAGCTACGCCGTGAGCTGAAGTGGCGCCTGCACCCAGCCACGGATGATCGACCGTGATCGACAAGCCCGCCCGCGGGCAGCGGCGCTGGCGGTCCTGGCGGCGGGCCGGCTGGGCGCTGGTCGCCCTCGGCGTCCTGCTGTTCGGCTACGGCTATGTGGGCGCAACGACCGGACTGATCTCACTACCGTTTGACCGCCACCACGTCGCCTCCCAGATCGTCGGCGCGGTCCTGGCAGTGGTCGGGCTACGCTGGGCGCTGTCGGAATAGCCATGGAACGAGCCATCGCACCCACCGCCCCGCGCTCACGCCGGCAGTTCTTGGCGGCCGCCACGATGACCGCGGGCCTGGTACTTGGCGCCTGCACTAGCCGGCAGACCACCCATGACCGGGTGGTCGGGCCGTCGGCGGGCGCGGTCGGCCAGGCGGAGGCACGCCGCCGCCGGCCGGGCGCGCCGGTCCGCGAGGTCACGCTGACCGCGGCGCCGGTCACCGTCGACCTCGCCGGCCGCACGGTCACCACCTGGGCCTACAACGACGCTGTCCCCGGCCCAATCGTGCGGCTGCGCGCCGGGGAAGTGCTGCGCGCCCGGCTCGACAACCGCCTGCCCGAGCCGACCACCATCCACTGGCACGGCGTGGCGCTGCGCAACGACATGGACGGCGCGCCGGACATGACCCAGCCGCCGGTGCGGCCCGGCGGCCGCTTCACCTATGAGTTCACCGTGCCCGACCCGGGCACCTACTGGTTCCACCCGCATGTGGGCCTGCAGCTGGACCGTGGCCTGTATGGGCCGCTGCTGATCGACGACCCGGCCGAGCCCGGCGGCTACGACCGCGAGCAGGTCATCGTGCTGGACGACTGGACCGACGGGATCGGCCCCTCCCCCCAGCAGCTGCAGGCCCGGCTGGCGGCGCAGGGCGGCATGATGGGCCAGGGCGGCATGATGGGCCAGGCGGGCCCGGGGACCAGCCCGGTGCTGGGCGGCAGCGGCGGCCAGATCGACTACCCCGCCTACCTGCTCAACGGCCGCCCACCGGCCGATCCGCCCACCATCCAGGGCCGGCCCGGCCAGCGGCTGCGCCTACGCGTCATCAACGCCGCCGCCGAGACCGCCTTCCGCCTTGCGCTTGGCGGCCATCGGCTCACGGTGACCCACAGCGACGGGCTGCCCGTCGCCCCGGTTATGGTGGACGCGCTGGTGGTCGGCATGGGTGAGCGCTACGACGCGGTCATCACCCTGGGCGACGGCGTGTTCCCGCTGGTCGCGGTTGCCGAAGGCAAGCAGGGCCAGGCGCTCGGGGTGGTGCGGACCGCTGGTGGCGCGCGTCCCGCCGCGGCCGCGCGGCCGGGCGAGCTGGACGGGCGGCTGCTGGGCCTTGGCGAGCTGCGCGCCGATCCTCGGGTGGCGCTGCCGGCGCGGCGGCCCGACCGCACCCACCGGGTGGTGCTGTCGGGCGGGATGATGGACGCGCGCTGGACGATCAACGGGCGCACCTTCGACGACGCGATCCCGCTGCAGGTCCGCGAGGGTGAGCGGGTGCGTCTGGTGCTGGCCAACCAGTCGATGATGTTCCACCCCGTGCACCTGCACGGCCACAGCTTCCAGGTCCAGACCCGGGCTGGGAGTGAGGTGGGGCCGCGCAAGGACACCGTGATCGTGCGGCCGATGGAGCAGTTCGCCGTGGACCTGCTGGCCAGCAATCCCGGGCAGTGGATGCTGCACTGCCACAACCTCTACCACCAGCAGGCCGGCATGATGACCACCCTGTCCTACGTCGTCTGAGGCCAGCCGATGATGCTCAGGGCGTGGCTGGTCGCGCAGCGCTGGCGATCGGCGGCTGGCGGGCAGCGTTTGCCAAGACCGCGCGTGGCGGGCTGCTTTCCTTCACGACCGCTGGTCAGCCACCAGCTCGGGCCGTGCTGTGTTGGCTGGCGTGGGCTGAGCCGGCACGGGCTCGGGTCCGTGGGCCGCGTCGGGTGGTCGAGGAGCAGCAGGGTCAGCGCCGCGCCGCCGACGGTCAGGTGCTGAGCTGTTGCAGGAACAGCTCCTGGTCGATGGCGACGCCGGCGATCGCGCCCTCGGCCGCGGCGATGACGACCTGCGCGCCGGGCACGGGCATGCTGGGCCGGCGCGCCATGTCTCCGGCCGCGAACACGCCCGGCACGCTGGTCTGCCCGAAGTCGCCGACCAGCACCGAGCCGTCCTCCCCCAGCGTGCAGCCGAGTTGGCGGGGCAGGTCGCTGCGCTGGCGGGTGGGGGCGTGCAGGAACGCCGCGGTGCGGGCGACCGGCTCGCCCTCGGTGAACACGATGCGCTCCAGCGTGCCGTCCTGGCCGTCCAGCCGGGCGATGGGCTCTCCGCGCAGCCCGACCTTGTGGGCGGCGAGCAGCCGGCGGGCGTCCTCGTCCAGCCCGGCAGCGCCGTTGCTGCACAGCAGCACGTCCGGGCTCCAGCGGGTCAGCTGCAGCGCGAGCTGGAAGTTGCGGGGGTCGCTGGCCAGCACCGCCAGGGGCTGGTCGCGGACCTCCCAGCCGTCGCAGTAGGGGCAGTTGAACACGCCGCGTCCCCACAGCTCCGCCAGGCCGGGGATCGGGGGCAGCTCGTCCACGACCCCGGTGGCCAGCAGCAGCCGGCGGGCCTGCTCGGTGGTGCCGTCGCCCAGGGTGACCGTGAACTGGTCGGCGTCGCGAGTGACCGCCCGGACCTGGGTCGCACGCACCTGCACGGTGGGGTAGGCGCGGAGCTGGTCGCGGCCGGCTTGGCGGAGCGCGGCGGGGTCCATGCCGTCGCGGGACAGGAATCCGTGCATGGCGTGCACGCCGGCGTTGCGTGGCTGGCCGCTGTCGCATAGCAGCACGGTGCGGCGGGCGCGGCCCAGCAGCAGCGCTGCGTTCAGCCCGGCGGGGCCGCCGCCGACGATGACGGCGTCCAACATGCTGGCCTCCTCCAAACTTTGACGGATAGCGATCGCTACGCTAATAGTGATCGCTATGGAGACGCAACCCGCGACCCGTCCACGCAGGCGGCTCAGCAGAGCCGACCGCAAAGCCAAGACCCGCGAGCAGCTGCTGGAGGCGGCCGCGCGGGTGTTTGCCCGCAAAGGCTATGCGGGTGCGTCGGTGGACGACATCGCCGAGGAGGCGGGCTTCACTGTCGGCGCGCTGTACTCCAACTTCAGCGGCAAGCAGGACCTGTTCCTGGTCGCCTTCGAGCGCCACTGCGACCAGGAGCTCGCCCAGGTCCAGGCGCTGCTTGCGGCCGAGCTGCCTATCGAGCAGCTGCTGGATGCCGTCAGCCGCCAGTTCGGCGACTTGGGCGACGAGCACCGCCAGTGGTGGGTGTTGTCGATGGAGCTGTGGCTGTACGCCCAGCGCGACCCCGCCGCGCGCGCCCGCCTGGCCGCGCTGGAGGGCAAGGTCCGCACGGCCGTCGCCGACGCGCTCCAGCGCCAGGCGGCTCGCGCCGGCCAGCCGCTGCCGGTGCCGGCCACCGACCTGGCTGCCGCCATGCTCGCCGTGTGGCAGGGCCTGATGCGACAGCGCCTGGTCGACCCGGACGCGGTGCCGCCAGAGGCGATCGGCGCCGCGCTGGCATGGCTGCGCAACGGGGCGGGCCAGCTCGCCGGTCGGCGTCCGATCGAAGGCGGACGACCATGACACCGCCAACACAGCCATTACCTTCCACGCGGGCAGCATCCTGGCGGCGGTGGCTGGATCCGCGCGTGCTGGGCGTGGGCGCCGGGTCCGGGCTGCTGGGCGCGGTGGACTGCATCGCCGGCGCGATCGCGGTCGGCAGCGGCCTCGGCGCCCTGTCGGTTCTTGGCACCCTGATGGATCGCTACCAGCCATTCTTCATCGCTCTCAGCGTGCTGGCGATGACGTGGTGGCTGCTGCGGACGGTCCGCGCGCAACGCCATGGCATGGCTGGCCGCAGCGGCCGGGGTGATCTGGCTGGTCCGCTCCGCCGGGCGACCGCTGGCGCGGCCGGTGGCGCTGATGGGCGCCGCCTCTGCCGGCACGCTGCTGCTCACTATGGCCATCTCGCGGGTGCTGAGAGCGGGATAATGGCGCTGGCTGCCAGCTACCCTCGAGGGGCGCTACGCCCGATCGGGTTCGGCCCTGGCGCTGCAGGTGCTCGGCGAGCTGCGGGACCTGCGCTGGCATGCGGCCGACCCCGGTGCCGCAGCGGTGACCGGATGCTTCCGGGGTCGGGGCCAGCGCCAGCAGCGCCGGTCACCGTGACCCCACGGTCGGGCGAGGTCGCTGATAGGCTGCAGTCGGTGGCGTGAGCCGGCGGTTCGTGCTGCAGTCGCCCGGGCGGTGAGGCCGAGGCCATTGACGGAGACCGTTCCGCGCGTCGACGATCGCATCGCGCTGCCAGATGGCCGCTGGCTTGCCTACCGCGGGTTCGGCGTAAGGTCTGACCGCCCGCTGGCAGGGGCGTGAGCCAATCGCGGCCGGGCCCATCCACAGTTACGGTTACCCGGGAGTGAAGGGGGCGTTCATCATGCGCAGCATCTCCGGGCCGCCTGTGCGCAGGAACCGCACCACCAGCACGCCGGCGAGGACCAGGAGCAGCAGGTTCAGCACGGTGGTGTAGTTGAGGGTGATGCTGGCCTCCACGACCTTGGCGTTGCGGGCCGCCGGCACCAGCCCAAGCGCCTGGAAGACCAGGTCGACCAGCAGTCCGGCGGCCGCCATGGTGAGGTAGAAGGTGCCGAGCAGGAACGCGCTCATCCTGGGGCCGTAGTACTTGCGGTAGATGTCCAGGATCGGCAGCACGATCAGGTCGGCGAAGATGAACGCGACCACCCCGCCGAAGCTGATGCCGCCGTTCCACAGCACCGCCGCCAGCGGCACGTTGCCGATCGAGCAGACAAACGACAGCACCGCGACCAGCGGGCCGACCAGCGGCCCCCACAGCCTGGCCAGCAGCGGGCGGTCGGCCAGGAAGAAGGCCTGCCAGAAGCTGGCGGGGACCCAGGCGCCGAGCGCGCCGGCGATCAGCAGCCCGCCGGCGAGGTCCTTCCAGACCGAGGCCCAGTCCATCACGAAGGAGTGGCTGATCGCGGTGAACCCCTTGGGATTAGTGATCCGGGACCAGATGGGCCCTTCGGTGACGGACATGTCCATGGCGGCGTGGCCCTCCATCACCCCGACCAGGCCCCTGTCGGCCTGCTCGCGCGCGGCGGCGAGCAGCCTTGGCCGCAGCAGGGCGCGGAACAGCAGCGCCAGCAGCACGATCATCAGCGGCCCGCCGACGAACTCCGCGGCGGTGAACTGCCAGCCGATCAGCACCGCGAGGATGATGCCGAGCTCGATGACCAGGTTGGTGGAGGCGAACTGGAACGCCATCGCGCTGGTGAAGTCGGCGCCCTTGCGGAACACCGACCGTGCCATCGCCACCGCGGCATAGGAGCACGACGAGGAGGCGGCGCCGAGCCCGCAGGCGATCGACAGGGAGCGGGGGGAGTCGTCGGGGAGCAGCCGGCCCATCTCGGCCTTGGACACCACCAGGATCTCCCAGCTCATGGCGGCGGCCAGGCTGAGCGCGTGCCCGAGCGCGTCCAGCACCATCATGTGCGGCTCCCGTCCAGTCGTGAGCGTGGTCGCGGGTGGTTCCTGGGGAAAACGGTCTCTTACGCAGCATCGTAGATCAGGGCGGCTGGGGAACCGAACAGCACTCTCTTACGTCCTGTAAGAGAATGGCCGAAGGGGCCCGAGCAACCAGAGCGGAGGAGCGTGCCGGTGCGAGGTTGGGGCAGGATCGTGCCGGCCGCGGTGCTGCTGGGCGGCTGGCTGTTGGGCGTCGCCCCGGCGGCCGCGCACGCGCTGGTGGTCGGCAGCAACCCCCAGGCCGGCGCCCGGGTCGCCCGCGCCCCCGCCGAGCTGCGCGTGGCCTTCTCCGAGGCGGTCCGACCACTCGGGCCAGGGCTGACCCTGCAGGGCCCCCAGGGCCAGGTCCGCCTCGGCCCGGTCCGCCACCCCGACGGGCGGGGTGAGGTGCTGGCCGCCACCCTGCCCGCCTTGGCCGACGGGTCCTACCTGGCCGGCTGGCGGATCGTCTCGGTCGACGACGGCCACGTCGAAGCCGGCTCCTTTGCATTCGCCGTGGGCGCCGGTTCCGGCCCGGTCGCCACTCCCGCCCCGCCGCAGCTCCCTTCGCCGTGGCAGGTCGCCGGCCGCTGGCTGGAGGCGGCCGGGGTGCTGGGCCTGGTCGGGGTCGCCGTCGCCGCCCTGACCGTGTGGCGCCGGCCGGAGCCCATCGGGCCAGACGAGCCGCGCTGGTGGGCCCTGACGGTGGTGGCCATCATGGTCGCCGCGGTCGGCCTGGCCTGGCAGGTGGCTGCCGGCGCGGCCACCACCGGCGGGCTTGGGCTCGGCGCGGTGGGCGCGTTCCTGGCCGCCGCGCCCGCCACCGACCGCCGCCTGCTGGTCGAGCTGGTGCTACTGGCCGCTACAGCCGCCCTGGTCTGGTGGCGCGCACGGCGTGGCCGCCGGCCCGGCCTGGGCACGCTTGCCACGGCGGCCGGCGCGGTGGTCACGCTGGCGCTGGGCGCGCACGACACCGGCCTCGCCCCGCGCTGGCTGTTCATTCCCCTGGAGGTGGTGCACCTACTGGCGGTTGGCGCCTGGATCGGCGGGCTGGCCGTGCTGGCACTCACCGCCCGCCGAGCCAACCTCGAAGCGGTGCGGCGCTTCTCGGTCCTGGCCCTGCGCGCCGTGCTGGTGATCGCGGTCACCGGCACCTGGCAAGGCCTTGCCCAGGTGGCCAGCCGCGCCGCGCTCACCGGCACTGACTACGGCCGCGTCCTGGCGGTCAAGGCCACGGTATTCCTAATTGTGCTTGGGCTGGCGGGCGTGGCACGCTTCCGCCTGCTGCCCAGGGCCAACTCCGGCGCCGGCCCACAGTCCGGGGCGACGCCCGCCGGGCTGCGCCGCCTGCTGGCCGTCGAGGCGACCGGCGGCGCGGTGGTCGTGCTGGTCGCGGCGCTGCTGGCCAACACCGTCCCGGCCGGCGAGATCCTCGCCGCCGCCAGTGCCGCCCGGGTGCGTGGCGGTGTGCAGACCCAGCAACTCCAGGCCGGGCCGCTGCGCCTCCAGGTGGGCCTGGAGCCCGGCACCGTCGGGCGCAACCTGCTCCAGGTCCAGGTGACCGACCCGACGGGACGGCCGGTCGACGGCCTGGCGAACATCGACCTGACCGTCGCCGACCAGGCCGGCCGCGCCGCCCCCGCCGCCGTCCGCGCCGCCTGGGTCGCCCCCGCCACCTACCGGGCGGCGACCGACGCGTTCACGCTTCCGGGCGGCTGGCGCGTCGGGGCCGCCGTGCCCGGCGCCGCGCCAGGCCTGGCCGCCTCGTTCACCATCGCCGCCACCCCAGCCACCAGCGGCACCCCACCACCCGACCCGCCAGACGCCATCGTGCTCGGCGGCCGCGCCGGCAGCGCCCTGGTCGGCCTTTCGGCCATACCAGCCGGCAGTGTGCTGGTGGTGCGCGTGCGCGGCGGCCTCGGCATCCCACCCGCTGTCACGCCCCGACCGCTGCGGGTCCGCAGCCCGCACGGCCGCCAGCTGTCCACACTGGTCCAGCCCTGCGGGGACGGCTGCGCCGAGGCCTTCCTCACTACCCCGGCGCGCGGACCACTGGCGGTGCAGGCGGTGCTGCCCAACAAGGGCACGGCCCGCTTCACCCTGCCGTGGCCGCTTGCCCGCCCGGCGCTTGGGCGGCTGCGCGCCGCCGACCGGGCGCTGGCCGCCTCCCGGTCATTCCGCATCCACGAGGTCCTCGACGGCGGGCTCGGCACCGTCTTCCGCACCGACTACGTGCTGGCCGCGCCCAGCCGGTTCCGCTCCCATACCGCAAGCCCGGCCAGCAGCGGCGACGTCGTCTGGATCGCCAACGACCGCTGGATCCGAGACGGCACCGGCCCGTGGAAGCACGAGCACACCCCTGGCCTGGAGATCCGCTTCCCGGCCCGC
>WNFV01006675.1_pt1 | contig 18194 bp, 14 predicted proteins | sample 5400101 | NCBI WGS metagenome assembly WNFV01 (sample SAMN13153361, study PRJNA577476) | soil metagenome | isolation source: 115 cm soil or saprolite under grassland replicate 1 | place: USA:California | collected 2016-06-15
TCATGGTTGTGAGTTTACAGCAAAGCGAGACAGGAAGAATTGTGAAAAACAAACGGAGTTCTGGGAAATCAGGTCTTCTCCGTCGCGGCATTTTCTGTGAGCGCATTCTGCTCTAAAGGCAGGTATATTTCAAGAAAGAACTCTCCTGGATTATGGAAGCGTCACACTGCGGACTTGTTGTTCCTGCCGCTTACGAAAGTCTTCCAGCTTTGAGCGCAGGTCCGAGCGACTATTGGCGAGGATGGCAATCGCGAACAGAGCGGCATTGACCGCACCCGGCTTCCCGATAGCCAGGGTGCCGACGGGAATCCCTGCCGGCATTTGGACCGTGGCCAGGAGAGAATCCATTCCATTGAGCGCATCGCTTTTCATGGGAACACCGAGCACGGGTAGAACCGTGTGGGCGGCAATCACTCCGGCGAGGTGAGCTGCTCCGCCGGCCGCCGCAATAATAACTTCAATACCACGAGAAGCGGCGGTCGCGGAAAACTCTGCAGCCAATTGCGGCGTGCGATGAGCTGACATTACGCGGCATTCATGTGCCACGCCAAACTCCGTGAGGGTTTCGTCGGTGTGACGCATTGTTTCCCAGTCAGACTTGCTGCCCATAATCACCGCAACCAAAGGCTTCTGATTGCTGATTGCGGATTGCTGATTGCGGATTTTTGAAACCCGACGATTCGGTGATCCAACTACCTTTCGGGGCATCGCTTGGCCTTCCCTTTTGAAATAGTCCTTCCAGTTTTGGAAATCCGCAATCCGCAATCCGCAATTTGTTTCACGCACCCTGGTCAAGTGAATAACCACGCTCGCCGTCAAAGTTGCAAAGATTCTCCGTCTTGATGAAATCGAAGCCGGCATCAGCGAACCGTGTCAGGAGTGAGATTATCTGTGGATGCGATACCGTCCCACCTTCGGAGTCAGACAGGAAACGACAGCGCCAGTGGTCGGAACAAAACGTCTCCGCATGACCGCCGGGCCATACCTTAACGCCGCGATTGCTAATTATGTCGAGCTTTGTGCCGTCACCACTGAGTTTGCTTAGCGCGTCGCCCAGATCGTTGGACGAGCCTTTTGTCCAATCCAAAAAAACGTCAACGCCGACGAGATCTTTCTTCGCTCGAGTTTGCGTTGGCTTGACCACCTTTGCAGCCGGAGGCATTTCATTGGCGGATTTGTATTTAGCCGCCTTCAGAGTCTGTGGCGTTTGGCCCACACGTTGGCCCACCGCCTCGGCGAATTCCTTAGTGCCAACCTTTTCCTTGCTCTTGCCCTCTTCATAGATATCGTAGGTGTGGATTCCATCCTCAATCGTTCGCAGCCAGGCGTTGTGGACGCGTTCCGCAACAGTTGTTTCGCCGATATGCACCAGCAACATTACGGCGCCTAGAAATAAGCCTGACGGATTTGCCAAATTCTGTCCCGCGCGACGTGGGGCCGATCCGTGAATCGCCTCGAACATGGACACGTGTTCACCAATGTTTGCCGAACCTGCAAGCCCGACGGATCCCGCAATCTGTGCCGCTACATCCGAAAGCACATCACCATATAAATTCGGCATCACTATTACGTCAAAGACCTCCGGCGTGTCTGCGAGTTTGGCAGCGCCGATGTCTACGATCCAATGCTCCTTTTCAATGTCCGGGTACTCCGCCGCGATTTCGTCAAACACCTTGTGGAAAAGGCCGTCGGTTAGCTTCATGATGTTGTCCTTCGTGAAGCAAGTGACCTTTTTGCGGTTGTTCCGGCGCGCGTATTCGAAGGCGTGCCGCACAATCTTTTCCGACCCCGGGCGCGAGATCAACTTCAGGCATTGCATGACTTGTTCGGTTTGACGGTGCTCGATACCGGCGTAAAGATCTTCTTCGTTCTCGCGAACGATCACCACGTCCATACTCGGGTGTTTGGTTTCAACGAAGGGGTGATAAGAAACACAAGGGCGAATGTTGGCGAAGAGGCCCAGCGTTTTGCGCACGGTGACGTTCAGGCTTTTGTAGCCCCCACCCTGCGGCGTGGTGATCGGCGCTTTAAGAAAAACTTTCGTACGGCGCAACGATTCCCAGGCGCTCGGTTCTATGCCCGAACTATTGCCGGCCAGATAAACTTTCTCGCCGATGTCTATTGTTTCTATTTCGAGGTTAGCGCCGGCTTCTTTAAGAATATGCAGCGTCGCTGCCATGATCTCCGGCCCGATGCCGTCGCCGTGCGCGACAGTGATGGGTACAGGGTTGGACATATTGAAATAGACCTTTCGCGAAATTGTAAGTTGAGAGCGAAGCAATATATTCCAAGCGCCTGGCACAAGCAATCATGCAGAACAAAGAACGGTCAGTCGTCAGCGGTCTGTGGTCAGAACGTTGCAGGTAGTTGCTGTTCGTTTCAATTGACTTATCGCTAACCGAAACACGTTTTCCAAAATCAACAACCCCTGGTGCTGCCCACTAACCACTGACCATGGACTAGTGGCCGCTGACCACTGACTATCGTGGAGCTTGAACTCAAAAGCGCGCCTGAGGCATACTTTAGGCCGTCAGATGTTCCCTGCTCTCGCGCATCAGTGGTGACTGCGCTGTCAGTGATCGTGAAGCGACCCGCGTTCGGCTGAGGAGAGAGTTAGGCAGTTGTCAACTTTTGGAAGCTGCTCTCGCAGTTTAAGAGCACCGGGCTCGTCGCGTTTCGCCTGAAGAAGTCAAGTAACTCCCCCGCTTGAGTCTCGCGATTTTATTCCCGCCCGCGCTTCAAATCGATTCAAAGGATAGAAAAGAGATGGGTACGAAACTTTATGTGGGAAACCTCTCGTTTCGCACAACGAGCGAGGAACTGCGCGAAGCATTCGCGGCGGTAGGCACAGTCGAGTCAGCTTCCGTAATCGAGGATCGCGACACCGGGCGCTCGCGCGGTTTTGCCTTTGTGGAAATGGCAACTCCCGAAGAAGCGGCGGCGGCGATCGAGCAGTTTAACGGCAAGGATTTTGGCGGTCGTAATCTCACGGTCAACGAAGCCAAGCCGAGAGCTGATCGTGGTGGCGGCGGTCGCGGTGGTTACAGTGGCGGCGGTGGTCGCGGCGGTTATGGTGGCGGCGGCGATCGTGGCGGTGATCGCGGTGGCTACGAGCGCGAGCCGCGCTGGTAAAAGAACGGGGTAACGGGGGAAAAGAGAAACTGGGAAGCAGGTCTTCCTTTTTCCCTGTTGTCCATTTCCCCTCTTCCCCTGTTATTTTCGGGCTGCCGGCGTGAGTTTGAGTTTCAGTCGCTCGCCGCCGCGTAGTAGTTCAACTTCATATTCCTGCCCGGCCTTCATCTCTCCGAGCGCGTACGTGTAATCGTAAACGTTGTGCACGTCGCGGCCAGCCAGTTTCACGATCCTGTCTCCCCCTTTAATCCCGGCTTTTGCCGCCGGCGAATCGTCGCGCACGCCATCAAGCAGCAGTCCATCGCTTGAATCAGCGTAATTTGGAATCGTGCCGAGATAGACGCGGAAGCCGGTCGAGCGACCAGTAGACTCCGACTTTGCGACCGCGTACACGGGCCGTTTGTCGTTGCTGTCGATGTCGAGCACTACGCGCGATACGAGATTGAGTATGCGTGATTCGTCTTCGTAGTTGATCTTGTCGGCCGTGTCGGATGGTTTGTGGTAATCCTCGTGACTACCGGTCCAGAAGAAGAATACAGGGATCTGTTTGGCGTAAAACGATGAATGATCACTGGGACCGAAGCCATCTTCACTTAGCGTCAGATCAAATGCCTTTTCCAGAGCGAGGCTGACGACCGGCCGGCCGTTTATTCCAGTTACTATCGGTACTCCGCTGCCGGGGGCGGACGTCTTCGCGATGGTACCCGACGATTCCGGCGTCGCAGCAACTGTGATTCTCCCCGAAACATTGGCTGCCGTTATGATCTGGCGCCACTGCTGCGCCGTGCCCACTCCACCAACAATCAGCTTGTTGTCTTTCATCCGGCCGATCATGTCCATATTGATCATGGCGACGGTGTTGGCGAGCGGCGCGATGGGATGGTTGACGTAGTAGTTCGAACCGAGCAAACCTTCTTCCTCACCACTGAAGGCAATAAAGACGATGGTTCGTCGCGGCCGAGATTGCTGTTCAGAGAAGATGCGTGCAAGTTCGAGCAAGCCGGCAACGCCGGATGCGTTATCGTCTGCGCCGTGATGTATCTCGTCTTCTTTTGGAGCCAGACTTCCTTCACCGCCACGCCCCAGGTGATCGTAGTGCGCGCCAATGACAATTACTTCGTTTTTAAGTGTCGGATCAGAGCCATCGCGAATGCCGACGACGTTGTAAGCGGGAACCTCACGTCGGACGATATCTACAGAAACGGAAAGAGTTGCTCCTCTTAGAGGCAGACTGGTTACCATCGCCGGAGTAATAAAGGCTTCACTTTGGGCAGCGTTTGATGACTGCGCAACCTCAGTCAACGCGGAGATCAGATCCTTTGAGTCCTTCGACAAAGAAAAGAGTCTTGCAGCGGCTTGTCGCGAAATGACAGCGACCGGCAATCCGGCGTCGCCGCTACTGTTATCGTAGCGCAGCCGCGAAAGGCGGTCCTCTTTAAAGTTTTCTTCCCGCGCAATAATAAAGAGCGCCTTTGCACCGGCGTCACGAGCCGCAATCGCCTTCCAGCGAACGTCCTCATAGCGTGCAAACTGCCCATGGGGATTATCGCCATCTGGCGTACCTGCAAGGGCGATAGCTATGCGATCCTTTGCGGCCGGACTGTAGCTGTTGTATTTCAGTTCTGTTGCCGTAATGCCATAGCCGACAAACAAGTACTCGGCGCTATTAATATGAGCGTTGGCGGACAGTCCAACAGGCATCCAGTCTTCGCCCACACGCAAATCAATCGGAGCTTGTTTTTCTTTCAACAGAATGGACAGCAGGTTTTCTTTACCTAACTCGACTCCTGCAACGTAGGGAAACTCCTGCATGTAACGCTTAGGCGAGTCGGCTTCAAAGTGGGACATGCCGGGCGTGTCGTAACCGATGCTGCGTCGCAGTCCATAACGCGAAAACTCACGCGCGATGTATTCGGCGGCGAGGTTTGCGCCGCGGCTGCCCGTGCGACGTCCCTCCAACTTGTCGGACGCCAGAAATTCGATGTGGGTGCGCAGCCGTTCGACGCTTGGTGCAATCTGAGTTTGGGTTTGACCGCCGGTCGCGATAGAGATGGCAACGACCAGGGCGACCAAGAGTGAAATCCGCGGTAACAACTTGTCTTTCATAAGAACCTCAAAGTGAGAAGGCGCTCGTACCCTCAAGCGAGCGGAAAAAAGTCGATCCCCCGAAGCTGCCGGAGTAGAGGTTGCCCCTTCTGATCATTGGTTATTCCAAATGTGGCTAGCGTAATAGATGGGCGCGTGATCTGCTATGAGTGCGGGGATGGTTAGTCCTAATGCATTTGCCACGACCGCACTGCCCCGGCCGAGCACGCCATATACTCGCATCGCCAACTTCTGTGCTTTCGTGGGTTCAGGTAACCCACCGCCTTGCGGGTTCGGGTCCAGATGGCCGTCCGCATCGATGAACTTGAGTTGACCCACATGCGTGTAGGCATCGCCGTGAAAAAGTCTCTGCGCTATGTCTATGTCATAGACTACTCGATACGTTTTGGCGTTCAGGCCGCGAGCCTCGTAGTTTTGTTTGAACTGAATATCGCCAACCCGAGGTGAGCCGTAGGTGTAAACGCCGCGGACGTCAAATCCACCATCGCGCGCGGCCCGTTCCGCGGCGAGTGTGGCTAAAGCCGCACCCAGACTGTGGCCAGTGATCCAAAGTGTGCGCGTGCCGTCCGCCAGAAGTGGTTGCAGGTAGCTCTTGAGACCTTGCGTGCCGTTCGTGTCATTCCACGCTGCGGCCATGTCCCTCATAAACCCCTCGTGCACAAGACCGCCTGAGTCGTCCGGCACGGGCCTTAACTCAAGGTTTCGGCGCCAATCATTAAAGGCGCCCCAGAAGTTATCGATCTCCGTGCCGCGCATTGAGACAACCACGAAATTGTCGTTGTGGGCGACGAAACACTGTGTGGTGTCACGGCTGAAGAATTCCATGATAAAACCGTCGGCAGTGAGACCGGAATCGACGAACTTCTGTTGAATAACTGGCTTGCTGGCATAGGCGAGCATGGCGAAGTCGGCCAGCCATCCTGCGTTCACCAGTTCAAAGCTGGACGCCAGCGGCAGGAACGCATGGTTTTGTCTGTCCTCGAAGTAAGTGTAGTTTTCATTTGGTGGACGAATATTGCGAAACGTCGCTGTTGGGATAGGCTTATTCATGTGAGAGTTCTCCTTATAGTTTCTGTCAGGCGAGGAGTCGTAAATCCTGAGTTAAGGCCCCAGGAGAAGGCTGCAGTTCATTCAACCCAATCGGCGATAAACACATTCGTATCGCCGCGAGTTTTCGCATTTCGGTTTGAGGCGAAGACGAGTTTTTTGCCATCGGGCGAGAACATGGGAAACCCGTCAAAGGTTTCGTTGAAAGTGAGGCGTTCCAGTCCCGTGCCGTCCACATTGATCTTGTAGAGATCGAAGTTGCGGCCTTTAGGATCGTCCATGTTGGAAGCGAAAATTATCCGCTCGCCATCAGGGAAAAAGTAAGGACCGAAGTTGGCCTTACCGTTGTGCGTCACCTGCCGCTTATTAGATCCGTCAGCATTCATCACCCAAATTTCCAGCGTCGTCGGGCGAATCAGGTTTTGCTTGAGTAGACCCAAATAATCCGTCTTCTCCTTCTCTGTTTGTGGATGATAAGCGCGATAGACTATCTGCTTGCCGTCATAGGACCAAAAGGGGCCGCCGTCGTACCCGAGTTCACTCGTCAGGCGGCGGATATGTTTTCCATTCGCGTCCATCGTGTAAATGTCCAGGTCGCCATCGCGCATTGAAGTAAATACAAGGTTGCCATTGTGGTTGATGGTCGTCTCAGCATCATAACCGGGCGCACTGGTTAGCTGTTTCAAATCCGAACCGTCTGGCCGTGCAGTGAAGATATCAAACGTCGGGTAAACCGCCCAGACGTAACCCTTCGAAAAATCCGGCCGCGGCGGACACTCCTTTGCGCCAACATGCGTTGAGGAATAAAGAACGCGCCGGCCATTTGGAAAAAAGTAAGAGCAGGTTGTACGGCCATCCCCGGTTGAGATCAGGCGCACGTTGGAACCGTCTACATTCATGGTGTAGATCTGATCACACTGACGCCCGTCACGCGTAGACTGGAAGATTAGCTGCTTGCCGTCAGCCGAAAAGTAGGCTTCCGCATTTTCCCCGCCGAAGGAAAGCTGTTTGATGTTTCGCAGATGCTTTTCTTCGGGCATTCTCAACAATTGATCCGAGACACCGGAACGGAAAGATTTGGCGGTTGGGCCAGGGATAAAGAGCAGAGAAGCCGCAATTAGTGTTAGCAGTAGGATTTTGAAGGATCTAATTTGCATTGACATTAGTTTGATGATTGAAACCGCAAAGGTCGCAAAGTTTGAATGCCGGTTCATTTTTATCACTTAGGTCCGAAGGACCGGCAGTTTGTAGCCCCGTCCGTGAGGGCGGGGTGGACGTGACGGTCAATTATCTGAGCGCCGAAGGTGCGCCACGATTTCTGCCGGCCCTTCGGGCCTCTGAGCTATAGAAACGCTGGGTTCCCCGCCCTCACGGACGGGGCTACTAATCTCCGGTCCTTCGGACCTGCCGCACTCTGCCCATCGAAATTGAAAAATATCGAAGTTTGCTCAAGGGACTAAAGAGAAAGGCAAGCCCAGCGCTCTTTTGTACATTCAGTTCGGGAAATGAGACTACGCAGTTAATCCGAGTGCTTCCACTACGAGCCGCGCCTGCTCCGCCTGGTGAATCGCGTAGGATCCGGTAGCCGGACTCGCTGAAGGCGCGCGGCCCACGTAGATCGGACGCTCGCAAGCGGGCAAAAGATTTTCCAGTCGCTGTTCGACAAACGTCCAGCCGCCCATGTTCTTTGGTTCTTCCTGTGCCCAAACAAGCTGTTTTGCCGCGGGATATTTAGCCAGCACTTCGCGCAGCCCAGTCTGTGGGAACGGATAAAACTGTTCCATTCTGACGATGGCTACGTGCTCGACAGCTGTCTTCTTCCGCGATTCCGCAAGATCGTAGTAGACCTTGCCGCTGCAAAGAACAACGCGCTTCACAGCCTCGGCGCTCTTGATCTCAGGATCGTCACGCAACGGTTGAAAACCGCCACTGGTGAAGTCAGCAGGGGCGGACGCGGCGGCTGGAAGTCGCAGCAAGCTCTTTGGTGTGATCACAACAAGCGGACGTTCCATTCCCGGCCTGACTTGGCGGCGCAAGAGATGAAAATACTGCGCCGGCGTAGTCGGATAACAAACCTGCAGATTATTCTCAGCGCATAGTTGGAGAAACCGTTCCAAACGCGCGCTTGAGTGTTCCGGCCCCTGGCCTTCGTAGCCGTGTGGCAAGAGCAACGTCAGGCGCGAAGTCTGACGCCACTTGTCTTCCGACGCGGCGATGTATTGATCAATGATAGTCTGCGCGCCATTAACGAAATCGCCAAACTGCGCCTCCCACAACACCAGCGCGTCGCGCGCAACGACAGTGTAGCCATACTCAAAACCCAGCACACCTTCTTCAGAAAGTGAACTGTCAAAAACTTCGAAGCGCGCTTCCGGAGCCGACTGCGATCGTAATTCAGACAGCGGCGCCCACGATTTACCCGTCTGCGTATCGTACAAAACCGCGTGCCGTTGGCTAAATGTGCCGCGTCCTGAATCCTGTCCGCTCAAACGAACACGACTGCCTTCGATGACTAACGATCCAAACGCAATCGCTTCCGCAAAAGCCCAGTCAATGGGCAACTCTCCCGAGCCCATCTTTGCCCGACGTGCGAGCTGGCCGACCATTTTTGGATTTATGTTGAAGCCTTCGGGCACGATAGCGATCTTCTCGGCGATAGTTCTTATGGTCTCAGCGCTTACCGGCGTTTCTATGACGGTAGAGCCATCCAGCTCTTCTAAAGGTGGTTCACCTAATGCCGGGTCTTTCCTGGAAGCGACTTCCTTGGCGCGGGCGAGTGCGTCTTCATAACGTCGAACTCGCTCCGCAGTTAGTTCGCCTAACTCGGCTTCAGTAATAACGGCTTCCTTGATTAGCCGCTCGGAATAAATGGTGCGCACGCCCGAATGAGCTTTCACACGCGCATACATCAACGGCTGCGTGTAGCTGGGCTCGTCGGTTTCGTTATGTCCGAGCTTCCGGAAGCCGACGACATCAAGCACCACGTCTTTATTAAACTCCTGGCGGTAATCCAAAGCGATTTGCAACGCGCGATAAGCTGCTTCAGGATCGTCACCGTTGATGTGAAAGATCGGCAACTGCGTCATGCGGGCCACGTCAGTCGAGTAGATCGTTGAGCGTCCGGCTTCCGGCGAAGTTGTAAATCCGATCTGGTTATTGATGATGATGTGAATTGTGCCGCCGGTACGATAACCCTTCAGCTTGGCGAGATTGAGCGTCTCCATCACGATGCCCTGGCCCGCGAAGGCTGCGTCTCCGTGAAGCAGCACCGGCAGCGCACGATCTATAACCTCTTCGCGAGGCATGCCCGCGCGGTCTTTCAAGTCGTCTTGTTTGGCGCGCACCATTCCTTCGACCACGGGATCAACAGCCTCGAGATGACTGGGATTCGGCGACAGCGTCAACCTGACTTTTCTGCCGCCGGCTGTTTCGCGTTCTCCGATAGCGCCCTGATGATATTTGACGTCGCCTTCATCCGCGGGAAACGAAGGGTGCACGGAGCCCTCAAACGACGCGAAGATGCGCTCACAAAAATGTCCGATAACATTCGCCAGCACGTTTAGCCGCCCGCGATGCGCCATGCCCAGGGTGATGTCTTCAACGCCACGCGTGGCGCCACCTTCAATGAGTTGATCAAGCAACGGGATGATTGTCTCGCAGCCTTCAAGCGAAAATCTTTTCTGGCCGAGGTATTTAGTATGCAGAAACCGTTCGAATTGTTCGGCCGAGATCAGTTTCCATAGCAGTTGCTTTTTGATCTCTGCGGGAATCGGTTCGGGACTAACAAACTGCTGGCGTATTTGCTCGCGAATCCAAAGTTTTTCTTCCTTGCTTTGAATGTGGCGATATTCGATCCCAACTTTCCCACAATAGGCGCGTTGCAGAATATCGAGTATTTGCCGCAGGGGGGCGACTCTGGTGCCCGCCAGTCCGCCAGTTATGAATTCGCGATCCAGGTCCCAGATCGTCAGCCCGTAAGTTTCGATATCAAGTTCCGGGTGATAGAGCACCGGCATAGCATGGAGTGGATCAATATCTGCAATCAGATGTCCGCGCACGCGATAAGAATTGATCAGTTCAATGACGCCGGCTTCCTTGGCCGCCTGTTCGCGCACCTGATCGCCCGGCACCAGCGCGCGGTTCTGATCGATATTCCAGCGAAAGGGAACATGAGCTATGCCGAGGTCAACAAACACGTCATCATAAAATCTGGACTTGCCAATTATCAGCTCATGCACTCGCGCGAGAAACGCACCCGACTCGGCGCCTTGAATGATGCGGTGATCGTAAGTGCTGCTGATAGTAATGGCTTTGCTAATCCCGAGTTGCGACAGAGCTTCCGGGGCCATCGCCTGGTACTCGGCCGGATATTCAATCGCGCCGGTGGCTATGATTACTGACTGACCAGCCATCAAACGGGGTGTCGATGAGACGGTGCCGATTGTTCCCGGGTTTGTGAGTGAAATTGTCGTTCCCTGGAAGTCTGCGATTTGAAGTTTTCCTTCGCGGGCGCGTTTTATTACGTCGTCATAAGCCCGGAGAAACTCCGAGAAGCGAAGCTTATTTGCGTTCTTAATGTTTGGAACCAGCAGCGTCCGCGTGCCATCCTTTTTTGTCGTATCGATGGCGATGCCGAGATTAATACCTGGCCGCCGCAGTCGTGCCGGACCTCCATCCACGACGCCGTAGCCATCATTGAGCTGCGGAAATTCATCAAGCGCCTGCAATAGCGCCCAGGCGATCAGATGCGTGTAAGAAGCTTTGCCACGATCGTTTTCCTGAAGATATTTGTTGATAATCCGGCGATTTTCGTCAAGCAATTTTACCGGTATGCGTCGCTGCGAAGTCGCGGTGGGAACCGAAAGGCTCGCCTCCATATTCTCAACAATCTTGAGAGCGGCGCCGCGAATGGGAATGGCTTCGACCTGTTCAGTGGTAACTGGAGCAGCTTGCCTTATTTCCGGAACAGGAATGGCAGCTGATTTCGTTTGTGCCTGAGCCTTGGCCGCCGCTGTCTGGCCGTCGGTAGTCAGCGCCTTACTTCGACCATTATCAGCGGAGCGCGCATCTTCAGCGCGGGCGGCCATGGTTGGGAGGCTTGGGGCCTGCGAAGCAGCAGCCCCTTCACCATTTCCCAACAACTCAGTAAAGTACGCGCGCCACGATTCGTCGACCAACTCCGGATTGCTGCGAAAACGGCTGAGCAAACCTTCAACGTAAGTTGCATTCGCGCCAAAATTTTCGGCGATGATTTCAGATAAATCAGTTCTCACTGGCTGACCCAACTCTTCTCACCTCTTCCAGGTAAAAACACGATAGGCTACCGAGGCCTGTATGGCGTGGCTTTTGTAATAGATTATCACCTTCGACAGCGCTTTGCATCCGACCCTCTGAGACTGCCTAATATCCTAATTTGAGAACTCGTATCTGCCTGACCTCGGCGTTCTCTGCGTAGCAAGTCCTTAAGTTCTTGTTGTTTGAGCAAAGTTCTTAACCGTAACTACCAGTCCCGGATGGACGAAATATTTATAGCCACCGAGCTCCATATAGTTTTCGCAGCTCCGAAGGAGCGAAATATTGGCGATGTGAATCGTGCTTACAGCATGTCGCTCCTCCGGAGCTCTAGTCTTTGGTTTATCTTCCGTGTCTATAAACATTCGGCTCCTCCGGAGCTAAGGCGTTTTGTTGCCGCCTTTGTTTCGCTGCGACGCTGCGTTAAGAGAACGTCTCAAAATTTAGTCAACGGCGGAGGCGCAGAGAAGGCAGTTGTTAGGCAGCGCAAATTTCAAATTGTCGCCCGGCAAGTGGTATCTTAAGCGGCCTCTTCAGTCAGCCAACAAATCACATAGTCATGAAAGAAAAAGAAACCCGTCCCTGCAAACGCACTCTAATCGCAGTTTCCTGTCTGCTACTGATCACGCCGATAATCGGCACCCTATTTCCGGCTATCATCAGTGCTGTCGATCAGCCTCCCATGACCGTCATTCTCGTACGGCACGCGGAAAAGAAGATCGTTGCACCAGAAAATAAAGACCCTGATCTAAGTCCAGTGGGATTGGCGCGCGCGCAGGAGCTCGCGAGGATCTTCGGTAGCAGTGGCATCGCCGCGATTTATGCAACGCAGTACAAACGTACGCAGCAAACCGTACGGCCTCTAGCGGATAAACTCGGGCTCACGATGACGCAGGTTGAAGCGAAAGAGACATCGGAGCTGGTAAAGCAGATTCGTTCCCGGAATGCGGGCCAGGTCATCTTCATCGCTGGTCACAACAACAGTGTTCCGGAAATAATCGCCGCGCTGGGTGGACCACAACTGCCCATCATTCCGGAAGCGGAGTTTGACAACCTCTACATTCTGACCATTCAAGGCGACGGCTCTGCACGACTGCTGAAAATGAAATACGGCAGTCAGTGATCAGAGGAGCAGGAGGCAGGAGGCGGAAGGCAGGGGCAGGAGGCAGGAGCAGGAGGCAGGGACAGGGGCAGGGCAGGAGTCAGGAGCAGGAGCAGGAGGGCAGGGACAGGGGCAGCGGCAGGAGGCCGCCCAGCACGGTTTGCGTTGCGGGGTGGGGCGGCAATTCGAGGCGCGCCTGGCAGCCGACAGACGGCTGGAGGAGATGGGTATTTAGGCCGATGGGTATTTAGGCCGATGGTTACCGAGGCTGATTCCTGGACGAGTCAGACAGTGGAGGATAGGACAGCACGATGAAAAAATCCGACTCGAAGAAGAAGCGACCTAAAAAATCAACAGCTCTTCCTGAAACTGTTAGCGTAAACCGGCGTGCATTCGTAAAGCTCGTTCCCGCGCTAGGCGCGGCCGCGTTGGTGGCGCCTCATCTCAGTATCTCTTCTGCATTAGCGCAGGGTCCATCGCCTTCGCCTTCGCCAACTCCAGCGCCATTACGCGTGACGAGGGACATGCTGCGCCAGGCCGAGAAACTCATCGGGATCGAACTCACCGATGCTCAGGAGGCAATGGCGCTTCCGAACGTCAATACAAATCTCGAGAGATATGAAACGCTTCGGAAGATCGAAATTCCGCTCGACACTGAACCGGCCATTCTGTTTCATCCCGCGCTGCCGGGAAAAAAATTCAACATCAAACCGGCGAAAATCAAATTCAGCAAAGTCCCGAGTCTCCAGTTTAGCTCGCTCGATGACCTCGCCTTCGCGACTTTGCCGCAGCTTGCTGAGTTGATCCGTACGCGCAAAGTTTCTCCAGTTGATCTGACGAAGACGTACGTTGCGCGTTTAAAAAAGTATGGACCGAAGCTTAACTGCGTAGTGACGCTAACTGAAGATCTTGCCCTGGCCCAAGCTGCCGCCGCCGACCGCGAAATCAAAGCCGGAAAGTATCGCGGACCGCTACACGGAATTCCCTGGGGCGCCAAGGACCTCTTCGCGACAAAGGGAATTCGCACCACCTGGGGCGCGGAACCTTATCGCGATCAAGTGATCGACTACGACGCGACAGTGGTCGAACGGTTACGCGATGCAGGAGCGGTTTTGCTGGCAAAACTTTCCATGGGCGCGCTCGCGCAGGGAGGCCGTTGGTTTGCCGGCATGACTCGAAATCCCTGGCAGGTGGAAGAAGACAAGACTGGCTCGAGCGGATCGTCAGCCGGTCCGGCCGCCGCGACCGCCGCCGGGCTGGTGGGCTTTTCGATCGGCACGGAAACGCTTGGCTCGATCATTTCGCCATCATCGCGCTGTGGCGTTGTCGGACTACGGCCAACATACGGGCGCGTCAGTCGTTATGGCGCAATGGGTTTGAGTTGGACCATGGATAAGATCGGTCCGATTTGCCGAGGCGTGCAGGACTGCGCGGCTGTCCTCCAGGGTATTTACGGACCCGACGGGCGCGACCTGACAGTTGGAGATGTTCCCTTCAACTGGGAGCCGGGTAGGTCGCTCGCGAACATGAAGATTGGGTACATAAAGACTGAATTTGACCAACAGCAGGATCCAGAGCGAAAGACGATCTACCAGCAAGCGCTTGACGCGTTGAAGTCAGCCGGCGCAAACCTGCAGCCAATCGAGATGCCAAAGTTTTCCGTTGCGGCATTGCGCATAATTCCGAGATGCCAAAGTTTTCCGTTGCGGCATTGCGCATAATTCTGGTTGCAGAAGCAGCAACGGCATTTGATGACATCACTCGCGATGGACGAGTCAGTCAACTTTCGGGACAAGAGCCAGGCGACTGGCCCAACACGTTTCGAAGTTCACGTTTCATCCCCGCGGTTGAATACATCAGAGCTCAACGGGCGCGTCGCTTGCTAATGCAGGAGATGGACACGCTGATGTCGCAGTGGGATGTTTTTGTTTCCCCCGCGCCCGGCAGCCTTAGTTTGCTGATCACCAATCTCACCGGTCATCCTGCGATCGTCGTTCCCTGCGGATTTCCTAAGGGCCTGCCGCAATCAATCATGTTCACTGGCAGACTGTACGACGAGGGCGCGCCGCTACGAGTGGCGCTGGCTTATGAGCGCGCTACGCAATGGCACGCGATGCATCCGAAAATGGATTGGGTGAGTTGAGGGGCGACGCATGACCAAGTTCCCGAGCATTAGGCTAGTGAGCTGGAATAACAATTGTACTTTCAGCAATCTCGCCTGACGCTGGAAAGAGTACTTCTGCAAAATATGAGTCCACAGCCTGCTCAAACCTTTTGACCTTTTCAATTGAGACGGTACTCCAGGGATTGAGTGGGACAACCAAGATTGCCCTTATGCGGTCATCCTCAACTTTAACTTCACTCGGCCCTATTAAGTGTTTCGCTGGCTCCTCAACGTGAGCCAGATTGTTACGTGTCTCTATGAGTTCCTCAAGGTCCTTTGTGAAGTCGTGATTAGGATCCAATTGAAAACGACCATCGGTAAGAACTCTGGGAAGAGAGCGTACGCGGATCCGCGATGGCGTTTTAAAGTCTAGATACCTGCCTGGACTCGTTTCGGAAGAATGCATCCCCGTCTCCATGCCGATTGTTTCAGCAGCTTCCGAAAGGAGGTGTTTTGACGCCTTGTTCCTAAGCTGTCGCCAACAAAATAGTTGCACAAGCTGCCAGAGTTCTGGAATTTTCAGGATTGCTTTCAGCCAAACTAATGATTGACTTCGCCCGCCTTAACGAGTCCTTAGTTGAAGAGAGGTAACCAATAAGATGGAGTTCAACATTTGAAAGATCCATAATTCACCGAGATATGAGTCTATGGGGCCGCTTAGCTTTAAGCCGCCCTTTCACGAAGTGGCTTGAGTCGATCATACTTGTCGCCGTTGGCTTGGAGGGTCTCCCAAACGTCGACAGCCTCCTGAAGACGGAGCCAGAACTCAGGAGTTGTATCAAACACGCGGCCGAGCCGATGCGCCAGATCAGGATTGATAGAACGACGCTCGTGAATGAGGTCGCTAACTGTGCTGCGCGATACGCCCAGTCGAGAGGCCAGCTCTGATTGCGAGAGTCGGGCAGCAGGTAAAGTCTCCTCGCGCAATAACTCTCCGGGATGCGTAGGTCGTCTCTTGGACTTATTTCTCATAATCGCTCCTAATGATAATCCTCGAGATTAGTGTCGAAAACGTCGGCCCTCGCGAATCGAAACGTTATTCGCCAATTGCCGCTAACCGAAATCGCCCACTCGTCTTGTCTGTCACCTCTTCCTATGTAAGTCGAAACCATGGGCGTCGATGTCCGAAAGTCGTTGAGCTGCATTGAGCACATCCAAGCGTCGGGCGATTCTGGCCGCGAGGCCCGGCGATATCCCGCGTTTACTTCCGGTCTCGAAGAATTCCTTCAGTCCTTTGTGGCGGAACGACCTGATCATAGCCTCATCCGGCGTTACGTGGAAGTCTTCATTGTGAGCTAGCAAGCAGTCGCGGGAGATCAAGTACCAACGCGATTGTCCCATCCCTCAGCTCTGTAGCCCCTGCAATGCCGTACCAGCGTCCCGCATAACGGCCCAGACTTCTAACCAGTACTTCTTGTGGTCCCTCTACTCGATCAACAACAATGCCAACACACTTTGACTCCTGATTGCTCAAGCCGGCTCGTTCATCCTTAAACTGGCAGGTGATGAGATGTAATTGATTGCTCGCATCGTCCTCTTCAGGCGCTTCACCAAGAAGGTCACGCATAGAGACTTGTCGCAATTGATCGGCACCAGAGGCGCCATCTATAACATCTATCGCATCGATGCCCAGAGTTTGCGTCGCGGGGATACAGTAACGATTACCTGCTGAGACAACCACACTAGTTGCTATCAGGCCAAATGTAACCGGCAAACGAATTTCAAACGTTGTTCCCTGCTTTGGTTCGCTTGAAACGCGAACCTCGCCTCCAACTTGCTCGACCGCAGTTTCCACAATATCGAGTCCAACACCCCGGCCGGACATGTCTGACACCGAGGCGAGAGTTGTAAATCCCGGACGGAAGATTAGACGCAGGCTGCGATCGATATCCAGAGGAGAATCGCTATTGGGAATTCCCAGTCTCAGCGCCGCTTCCGACACCAGGAGCGGATCGATCCCACGACCATCATCCACTACTCGGAGCCGCGATTGGCTGCCTTCGCTGAACGCTTCGATGCGTACAGTGCCCTGGCGCTTTTTCCCAGCCTGAACGCGTTGCTCGCTCGTCTCGATCCCGTGGTCTACGGCATTGCGCACCAGGTGGATAAGAGGATCGGCTATCGCATCGGCAAGCAGTTTATCGATACGAAGATCGCCGCCAATGATTTCAAAATCGATTTCCTTAGCGGCCAAACGCGCTGCCGCCTTCCCGGCACGCATGGCGCGCTGCAGTGTAGGCCCCAGCGAAACCATACGCAGGTTGATCAATTCGTCTTCTACGCCAAGGAAGGAAATTCTAATTTGGTCGTTTAGTTTCTGAAGTTCCTGGCGAGCGGGGGTGGATAGTTGTTGTTCAGACAAGGCCAGCGCAAGCGCATTTGTGGTAGTGCGCAGGAGTTCGTGTGTCACCGAGATTAGCTCGTCGAGTTTGTCCAAATCTGTGCGTACGAAATTCGAAAGAGATGACAGAGAAGGGGAAGTGGAGGCGGCGCTTACAGATCCCTCTTCATTACCGGAAGAACCGGTCTCGCTCGCACCGGCGATCTCCTTGAAAGCCACGCCGGGGAAATCGACTACTGCCGCCTCGAGCTGCCGGAGATCGGCTTCGCTCGCATAGAGAACACGAAAATTGATCCGGTCAGGATGCTCGTCATCCACTGCGGGTGAGGTGGAAATTACTTCGCCCAATTCTGTGAGTTTTTCCTTCAACCGAAAAAACTGGGCATCGAAATCGCTCAGGTCAAAGTTGGTCGCAACAACGAAAAGCCGGTTTCTTTCCGCGACGATCTGAACCAGTCGCTCCTTCTCAGGCTCCGTTTGCGACTGCCAGATTTCAAAAGGAATTGTTTTGAGCACCGCTTCGGTGTCGCTGAGCGAGTCGCGGGTGTTTCCCGCTTTATTTCGCACGGCGGCTCTCAATCGATCAAAAAGCGCGCGGCGAGACGGCTCAACGATTCCCGAGGCGGCCAGACTTAGGCTCTCGGAGAGTGCCTCGGCGGCGCTTTCGCACGTATCCACTACCGCGTCATCGACTAGAACTCGCCCGACGCGAACTTCGGCAAGCAAGTTCTCAAACTCGTGCGCAATATGGCTCACAACCTGAAGTCCGCTTGAGGCGGCAGATCCTTTGACACTGTGCACGCGCCGAAAAATTCGATCAATCAACTCGCGGTCCCTGCGTCCTTTTGATGACGTGCGGTCGTCGGCTTGCGTAGAGCGAAGCGCATCCAGGTCAGCGAATATCTTCTCGACCAGTTCTTCGATCTCCAGCAGGAATTCGCGTTGAGGTTGGTCCACGAACGAATAGTAAAGGCTAAACGATTAAGATAAAAGTTCCGAGTTTCAAGTTT
>WNFV01012046.1_pt1 | contig 18189 bp, 13 predicted proteins | sample 5400101 | NCBI WGS metagenome assembly WNFV01 (sample SAMN13153361, study PRJNA577476) | soil metagenome | isolation source: 115 cm soil or saprolite under grassland replicate 1 | place: USA:California | collected 2016-06-15
CGCCAGCCGCCTACGCCGAGGAACTCGAGCGGCTGGGCGCCAGCGGCAGCGCCGCCGCCCAGGCGCTGCGCGAGGTCCTGGCCGCCCGCGCCGGGCAGGAACTGCGGCAAGGCCGCATCGACGCGGCCACCCCCGACGACCCGACTACGGCGGGCGTCAACGAGCACGCCACCACCGGAATGCCCCGCAACGCCAGCGCCGTCGGCGACGCCAACCGTGACACCGCCGGCGCTCGCACCGCGGCCCAGTTGGCCGGTGAGTGGTACCCCGACGGCCTGCACCACCCGGGCGTGCTCCCCGCCCACGTCGCCGGCCGGCAACCGGCCAACACCCGGACCCCGGCACAGAACGGCAAGCGGACGACGGTGAGAACACGATGACCGCGCCGACCACGCCGCGAACCGACACTCCCGGCCAGCCCGCACCGGCAACCCAGCAGCCGGAGGCCAACCCGCGGCTGTACCCGAGCGTGGAAGCCTGGGTGGTCGGGTACTTCACCCCGATGTTCCTGCACCGGGTACCGGGCAGCCCCCGGGTGCGCTGGTGCGCCCGCTGGTGGGACCACGCCGAAGCGATTGCCCGGCTGACCGTGCTGTGGAACGGCTGGGAGGCAGCCCGCTGGGAACCGTCGGCCAAGCCCGGCTGGTGGCTGGACCTCGACCACCACCTGCCGATTCTCATCGGCCTGGACGGCCCGTTCCGCGGCTGCCGCCAGCCCGAAGGGGCTCGGCCCGGAAAGCACGAGCCCGAGAGCGTCCCCAGCGTGGAACCCGCGCCGTCAGGCTGGTGGGACTGACCCGGGCTGCGTCAACGTGCAACGGCCAGCGCAGGCCCTGCCCGAACATTCGGACAGGGCCTGCGGCATGCCCGGCTCCTGTGATACGCGAGAGGCGCCAGATTCACCGCACTGGCTGCGGTCGAGCCGGTGCGGCTGGCAGCGCTCGCCGCGCCAAACAGACCGGCGCGGGTGCCGGCACTCCTGCCACCGCACCGGCCGCCTGGTCCTGTTGGGCCAGCCGGGCGGCGTTGATGGCGCGCCCTGCCTGGTCGGGTCGAGGCCGCACCACCATGGCGGCCGCGGACGCCCCGCCAAGGCGGGCGAGCTGTTCGACCGCGTTGGCGGGGCTTCGCTGCTCGACGGCCTCGCGGACGGTGTCGAGTGCTGCACGGCTGAGCGCCCGTCCGGCGATGACGAGCTGCGTGACGGGTAGGTCGACGCGGTTGACGCCGATCGGCCCGCTGCGCACGGAGGCGGTCAGCGCCCCGTCGCCCGGCACGGCCGGAGCGTGCGGGTCTCGGCGGGTGGTCTGCCCGCGCAGGGTGTGGTCGACGGTGAGCGGGGCGAACCACCGCGCGGTCGCGCCGAACACCCTGGTGTCGCCGGCCCAGGCGACGGTAAACCGGCCGCGGCCGGGCATCAGTCGGTCGCCGTCGAAGCTGGTCAGAACGGCGATGGTCGCGTCGCCGCGGCCGGTGCTGGGCTGGTGGAAGCGGGCGTTGAGCGCGGTGCGGGCAATGTCGACCGCCTTGTGCGCGCCGACCAGCACCGCGGCCCGGCCGGCGACCTCGGCGGCCAGCCGGGCGGCGAGCCGGTCGCCGGGTGCGTCGGTGACGCCTTCGGCGATCACCCAGGCGGTGTGGCCGGTGGTGGTGTCGTGCTGCACCCAGGCGGCTGCGGACGCGGCCGGCGGGCAGAGGTGGGCGTACTGGTGCCCGACGAGTTCGGGGTCGGGAAAGCCGGCATCGCCGAGTGGGGTCGCGGTGCGCCGATTGGGCTGGCTGTCCGTTGCCGCGTCCGGCGGTGGCACGGCCGGGTCGTGGTCCGGGGCGGCTGGTGTGTCCTCGTCCGGCGGGTAGATCGCCTCGAACACGGTCAACGGGTCCAGGTCCAGCCGGGCCGCCAGGTGCGCGGACAGCCGTGCCGCGTGGTCGGTGTCGCGTGTGGCGGCGTCGGCGAGCAGCGGCGCCGCCGCGTGCAACGCGCCCAACCGGCCCGGGATCTCGTCGAGGCGGAACCGGGCGAGCCGCTGGTCGACGAGCAGGTCGACCAGCGGGCGGCGGGCCTGCTCCAGCGCCTGGACGGCGCTGGACCGGCCCTGGGCGACGAGTTCGGCGGGGTCGGCGCCGGCCGGCAGGGCGATGGCGTCGAGGGGGCCGGGCCAGCCGCGGAACAGCTCGTAGGACTTGTTGATGGCGGCGCTTCCGGCGGTGTCGGCGTCGAAGGCCACCACCAGCGGGGTGCCCGGCGGCACCGCGTCGGCCAGCCGGGCTACCTGCTCGGTGGTCAACGCGGTGCCGCACGGGGCGAGCGCGGCATACGGTTGCCGGTACTCCTCGCCGCCCAGTGGCTGGCGTAGCCGGGCCACGGCGACCACGTCGGCCGGCCCTTCGACCAGCATCACGGCGGCTGGTTGGGTGTCGCCGCCGAGTTGCTCGGCCATGCCGTACAGCAGGTGCTTCTTGCTGTGGATCGCCGTGGTGGCGGTGTTGCGGTACTTCGGCGTGTTCGCCCAGCCGGACAGATCCCGGCCGGTGAACGCCACCACGTGCCCGTCCGGGTCGCGGATGGGGAACATGACCCGGTTGCGGAACACGTCGATGAGGTTGCCGTTGCCAGCGGTGGTAACCAGCCCAGCGCCCAACAGCTCGGCGTCGCTGAACCCGGCGGCCCGGAGGTGGTCGCGCAGGTGGGTCCAGCCGCGTGGGGCGTACCCGATGGTCCAGGGTGGACTGTGAGCGGTGGCCGCGACGATGCCGCGGCTGCGCAGGTACCGCAGCGCCCGGTGCTCAGCGAGGATGTGCCCGCGGTAGAAGTCGTTGGCGACCTCGTGCGCCGCAATCAGTCGCTGCGGATCTGGGCCGAGTTGGCGGGTCATGGCCGCCCCGCCGGACCGCGCAAGCGGGGCACCGTCGGGGTCGCTCTGCGGGCCGCCGCCCCAGGCCCGCCGGCGGTCTCGTCCGGGTCGGGCGTCGGCTGATGGCCGACGTCCGGGTGTTCGCGGGCCAGGTTGTTGCCGGGCCGGGTAGCGCCCCGGCTGGTGCCGCCGAGAACGGCGGGTGCCGGCGGTGTGGGCAGGGTGACGCCGTCGGCGGCGAGGTCGCCGATGAGGCGCTCGCGTTCGGCGGCGTCGGAAATCTGAGCGATGGCCGCCGCGGTGTGGGAGCTGAGTACCGGCGCGCCGACCTGCCGGAACCACGGGTTGAGCGCCAGCATCGCCGGGCGGGCGCCGGAGGCGAGCAGGATCGCGGTGCCGCGTTTGAGCGCCCGGACGTCTTCGGGGCCCATAATGCGCTGCCGGCGGACGCTGACCTGCCGGGACAGGTGTCCGGTGGCGTCGCGGGTCAGCGCCAGGGTGGCCACGTCGTGCTCGCCGATGAGGGTGGACACGTCGGCGGCGAAGCGGGGGTCGTCACCGCCGGCGCCGACGAGTTTGACGGTGGCCGCGCCCCACAGGGTGCCCATGCCCCGCTCGCCCCAGACGGTGGTGCCCTGCTGGAAGGTTTGCAGGATGGTGACCAGGATGATGCCGCGTCCGCCGTAGTGGCTGTAGAGCTGCGGCAGGTCGGCCAGGGGGCAGATGTTGGCGGCCTCGTCGAGCATGCACAGCATCGGCGGGTCCAGCCGTCCGCCGCGGGCCTCGGCGCGGCGCACCCCGTAGCGCATCACCTGGTCGGTCATCGCCGCCACGAGTGGCCCGGATGAGCCGGCGCCGTCCTTGGACAGCAGGTAGAGGGTGTCGGTGGAGACCGGGAACGCGTCCGGGTCGAAGCGCGGCAGGTCGGCGTCGGCGGGCTGGTTGACCCAGGCCATGATGCGTGGGTCCTGCAGGCATTTGGCCGCGGTGCGGGCGGTTTCGTAGATGCCGTCGCGGGTTTCCGGCGCCCCGTTCTGCCGGCCCCGTAGCGCCCGCGCGACTTCGGGGTAGCCGTGGTCGAACAGCAACCCGACCGGTTCGTCGTCGTTGGCGTCGGCCAGCCACGCCTGCACGTCCGACATCGCCGCGCCGGACGCGGCGGCTGCCAGGAAGAACGAGGTGAGCAGGTCCTCGGCCGCGAGGAGCCAGAAGTCCTCGCCTTTGTCGCGGCGGATCGGTTGGACGAAGTGCGACGCTATGCGGGCGGCATCCTCCACCGACGCGACGGCGGCCAGCGGGTTCCACCACCAGTGTTGCCCGGTGCGGGTGATGGCCTGCGGGTCGAACACCCAAACGGTGCCGGTCAAGGCACGGGAGGTGCGCGTGGTGGCCCACACGTCGGCCCTGTTGGAGGTGGCCAGGACGGCGCCCGGTGCGTCGAGGATCAACGGGACGGCGACGGCGGTGGTCTTCATCGCCCGCGGCCCCATCACGGCGAGGATCCCGTCCTCCCAGGAGGCGCGCAGCAGCGGGCCGCGGCGCCCGGGCAGCAGCATGGTGCCCAGCGCCAGGCCGGTGTCGGCCAGCTTGAGCTGCTTGGCCGGGGTGTCGGCGAGGCTGGGCCGAAGCTGCCGGGCCCGTTTGGTGACCCCGCCCGGGGTGAAGTCGGCGACCTCGTTCGGGCGGGCCAGCGACGGTAGTGGGTCACCAGCGTGGCTGCGCCGCCGCTCCCAGACGATCCACCCGATGATGACCGGCGCCGCCGCAGCGGTCACCAGAACGCCGTACACAACGCCGACAAGGGCGTGGTTGACGTGTGGGTACGCAATGTCCCACCGGCCGCGCAGCACGTCGGTGACGAACTCGCTGCCGAACCCGGGGCCGCCGGGACGGCCGGTCAACGCGGCGGTGACGGCGCCGGCCGCCCAGGCCAGCCAGGTCAGGGCGATCGCGCCCCACAACGCGCCGAGCAGCACGAACGGCGTTAGCGGCATGGTGCCGGCGCTGGAGCGTGGCTGCACCGGGTGTTGGGAGAAGCTGCTCATGCCACACCTGCCCGCACGGCCATGTCGGTGTCGTAGAGCCGCCATTCCTCGCCCACCAGCGACAGCGCGACGGGCAGCCCCGGCCTCTCGCCCGTCTTGATGAGGTACTTGCCGCGGCCGGGATGCACGCTGCCCGGGAACAGGGCCTCCGGCGCGGCCCAGGACGACACCATCTCCCGCTCAGGGGCGGACAGCCGGGTGATCTGGTTGATCCGGTCCAGTTCCCGGCCGGGCAGCGCGGCGAGGATCTTGATGGCGGCCCGTTCGAAGAACCCGCGCGCCTTGGCCCGGTCCTCCTCGGTGGGCAGCGCGTCCAGGTCGTCGAGGCTGTGGGTGATCATCAAGCTGGCCATGCCGCGTTGCCGGTTCAAGCGCGTCAACGCGTCGGCGTGGTCGACCAGGCCGGGCGCACCGCGCAGCGCCCGCCACAGCTCGTCCATCACCCCGAAGAACTGCCGCCGCGGGGCCAGGCCCTGGTCGGCGAGGACCGCCGCGGCGTCGACCACCCCGAACGAGTAGGCCCAGGTCGACAACATCGCGGCGGCCACGAGCTGGTCGCCGGCCGCGGCCACATGCGAGATATCCACCGACACGGCCGGGGCCTCCAGGTCGATCGGCGTGGTCGTGGCGGCATCGAACACGCCTTTAAGCGAGCCTTCGCACAGCAGCGCCAGGGTGGGGATCAGCTCGTCGACCCGGCGCCGGTAGTGGGTGTCGTTGGACGATCGAGCCGCGGTGCGTAGTTCGTCGGGACCCTCCTCCAACACGGCCAACACGTCCGGTACGGTCGGCTCGCGATCGAGGCGCTCGCCGAGCAGGTCGATGGCCCGGCCGAGGATGACCTCTTCCGGGTTGGTGACCCGCCCGGCGCGGACCAGGGTGCATAGGGCCAGCAGGAGCGACAGCCGCCGGCCGCGGATCTCCAGCCGCAGCCGCCCGGCCTCGGCGCCACTCATCCGGGCCAGTGCGGTGCCGAGCGGTCCGGAGTCGAGTGGGTTGATCCGGTCCAGGCCGCGGCCGACCCGGATGACCTGCCCGCCGAGGTGCTCGACCAGGCGGGTGTAGTCGGGTTTGGTGTCGCCCAATATGAGTGCGTGGATGCCGTAGCCGGTCAGGCCGGTGATCAGACGCTTGGCCAGGCTCGACTTGCCGACGCCGGGCTGGCCGAGGAGGAACATGCCGGGGTTGGTCACCAGCCCGGCGCGCAGCCATTCCAGCGGATCAAGGCAGAGGACTTCGCCCCACAGCATGTGCCGTCCGATCGGCACCCCGAGCATCGGCGAACCCGACCCGGCTACGTACGGGTACAGGCCGCACAACTGGACGGTGGTGCCCTGATACTCCATCCCCGACGCGAGGTGGCTGACCCGGCCGGCGCCGGGGATCCGCCACCCCCACGACGGCGCGGTCGGCGCGCTGGCGGGCCTTCCGGCTTTGACGTTCGCGGCCTTGGCGTTCATTCCATCTCCCGTCCGGAGGACTCAGCGGGGCCACTGGGTGGCGAGCTGGGGTGGGCAGATGCCGCCGGGCAGGGTGGTGGCGAACCCGGCGGCCTGGCTGGCCCACATCCGCCGCAGCCGGATCTTGGCGACCTCGGCGCGGGACTCCACATCTGCGATTGCCCGGCCGAGTTCGGCCTGGTCGGTGACGGTGACGGTGACGAACATGCTCATCAGCCCGACCCCGGCGCCGGCGGCTTCCTCCCGCGCCGCCCGCAGGGCGCGTTCCTTGTCGGAGCGGTCGCGGGCGTTCTCGTCGCGTTTCTGCGCGGCGCGTAGCGCGTCGCGGAACGCCGCGGCGTTGACCTCCCGCTCGACGATGCGGGCGGCCTCCCCGGCGCTGAAAGGTCGGTAGATCAGCGACACCCGCTTGGGGTACGGGCCGGGCGCGAGCAGCCGGCTCAGCACGTCGGCGTGGACCTGGGCGCGGGGTGCTTCGTGCCAGGCCCATGACACTGACCAGCCGGAGTCGTGCTGGTAGTGGTCGTAGCGTTCCTCGGCGGCCACCGGCCCGGCGGTGTCCCAGTCCAGGTACCGGCCCAGCGCGGCCGGGTCGCCGCCGCCGATGAGCCGGGCGACGTCGCCGCGGGCGAGCGGGTCGTAGGCGGCGCGGACGGTGGCGACCAGGTCGGCCGCGGTGGCCCGGCCCAGCACGGTCAGCCCGCAGCCGCCGAGGGAGTCCTGCAACCCAGGCAGGGCACGGCTGATCTCGGCGACCGACTCCTGCAGGTCGCGGGGCCGGGCCGGCGAGTGCGCCGGGTCGAAGGTGAGGCTGACCCGGGTTTCGACGTCGGCCGCCGCCGCCGGGGAGGTGTCGACGAGTTGGCTGAGCACGCGGCGGGCCGAGCTGGGCGCGTTCGGTGAGATCCGGGCGGTGACGTAGTCGGCCAGCCGCGACCCGGACGCCGGGGCGGTGTCCACGGTGACCGTGGCCCATCGCACGATCGGCAGGTAGCCGAGGCTTGACAGCCAGCCGCCCCAGTTGGCCACCCAGGTCGCGGCCTGCTCCCGGTCGACCAGCCAGGTCGAGGTCGCCGCCGCGCGCAGCGTGGCGGTCATGGTGCCGACCCGCTGGTGCCAGACCAGGCCGTAGTCGCCGGCCGGGTCGGTGACGGACAGCAGGGTGGTGGGGGCGAGTAGGCCGGGCAGCCGCCACGCCTGCGGGTGGGACACCGTCACCCCGGATCGGTATGCGGTGTACCCGCGGGCCGAGCCCCACCCCCAGCGCACCCGCTGCATCACGCCGTGGGCCAGGGGCACCCCGTCCCAACGCAGCACCGTGCCGCCGATGACCACCAGGGCCGGGCCGATCACGACCGCCAGGACGGTGAGGCTCAGCGACAGCGAGATGATCACTATGGTGAGCGCGATGAGCACCACCAACGTCTGCGTGGAGCCCAGGCCCATCAAGCCCATGCCGCGGCTGCGTCGCCAACCCCCGTACGTGCGTACCTGCTCGTCAGTTGTCGCCATGGATTGCGTCACCCGCCTTCGTGGAGTCCGAGGCCGCGTTAGCGGCAGCGTTGGCGGCACCCTTAGCGGTGCAGGCCACGGCGCCGGTCACGACGACCGCGCCAGCGACGATCGGCGCTGCCGGGCCGGCCGCGGCGGACGCGCCCATCGCCGCCCCCATGCCTGCACTCGCCGCCCCGCCACCGGCAGCCGCACCACCCGCGGCCGAGGTGGCACCCGCAGCGCCGCCGGTCGAGGCACCCCCGAGGCTGGCGGCTTGAAACCGCTGGGGGCCGTTCCCGGACCCGGGGCGGGATTTGGGCCTGGGCCGCCCGGGAGCCCGGCGGGACTGGGTCCGGGCGTTCCGCCGCCGGGTGAGCTGCCGCGGTCGAACATCTCGCTGAGGTAGCGGGCGTGTTCGTTGACGCCGAACCCGCCACCCGCGCCGCGCAGCGACGATGCGGCGTGCATGCCGGCCGCCCCGGCGGTGGCCAGCATGCCCAGCCCACCGCCGCCGGATTGCAGGCTGCCGATGGTCCAGTTGAAGAACCGCAGCAGCACCGGCAGCGCGACCAGGGCGACGAGCAACATGGCGACGCCCATCAGGTAGACCCGAGGGTCGCGGGAGCTGTTCTCGCCCTGCAGCCAGATCGAGGTGGCGTAGACCATCGAGGCCATGGGCTTGTAGAAGATGAGGGCCAGTTGCCAGGCCACCAGCTTGCGCAGCCAGCCGCTGGTGGCATTGGTGAAGCTGCCGGAGGCGGCCAGCGGCGTGGACGCGGCCAGGATCAGCACCGAGCCGTCGCGGAACAGCATGAGGATTGCCTGGACGAACGAGGCGACCATGGCGATCCCGCCGACCAGGATGACGATGCCCGGCGGTAGGCCGCCGGCTCCGGTGGCTGGGATGAGCAGTGTGGACATGCGTTTGGCGAAGCTCGGCTCGCCGACACGGGCCAGCGCCGAGGTGATGACCCAGGCGCTGAACCTGTCGGTGCCGACGAGCAGCAGGTTCGTGCCGAAGATCCCGACCGCCGACCACAGCGCGGTGTTCCACAGTCCGCGCAGCACGTTGACCAGCGGTGCCGGCTTCCGGGAGAGCACCATCAACAGGCCGTTCCACAGCATGCCGCCCATCGCGACGATCGCGGTGATCGGCAGGATCAGCCCGCGCAACGCGACCACGGCGTCGATGGGCTGTGCGCCCGGGTCGGTGTTGCCGTCAGACACCGCGGTGGCAACCTCATTGGCGATGCAGCCGGTGTCCCACGGCGTGCACATCGATGTCAGCCTCCGTCCGGGAATCGGGTGTAGCCGCCCGGGTCGGTGACCACGGCGGCGCTGCTGTCCCAGGTGCCGCCCGGCGGCGCGACCAGCGCCCAATCCGCGCCGACCCACTGGGTGTGCAGGGTCAGCGCGATCAGCACCGAGCCGGAGCGGCCGGGGCCTTCGATGAGCAGCCGCACCGTGGCGGTGGTGGGCGGCGAGTCCTGCTCGACCCGGTAGCCGCGGGCGGTGGAGTACAACTGCCCGGCCGGTGCTCCATAGGGCAGGCCGAGCCGGGCGCGGGACTGTTCGTAGTCCTCGGCGAGGTGCTGGCCCAGCGCGGCGGCGTCGCCGCCGACCACCTGCTCGCGCAGCGTCGCCTCGAACACGGCTGGCCCAGCCTGCGGCGACAGCCGCACGCTGATGTGCGCCGCGGCGAGTGCTGCCCCCAGCGACGTCTGGAGGAACCCACGAGCCCGCCCGGCGGAGGTGTCCCGCGGGCCGGCGGAGCGGGACACGGGCACCCGCGCGCCGGCCACCGTTGCCCAGCTCAGGTCGTCAGTGGCGGCCGGGGGCACCGGCGCCGAGGGTGATTGGAATGACGGCGTGGCTGGCCCGCTGCCGCGGTCCGCGGTGGTCGCCGTCCCGGTGCCCGGCTGGGGCACCGGGACGGCCCGGTGTCCCAGCAGCACGACCAGGCCGGTCACGGCCGCCGCAACCACCAGGACGACGGCGGCCGTCGCCGCCACGACGGTGGCGGTGCGTCGGCGGGCCCGCGCCGTGATGTCGTCGCTCACGGCCGGCTACTTCAAGACCACGCCGACGACGGCTGCGCCGATCGAGCCCAGGGTCAGCCCGCCGAGCACCCACGGGATGCCGGTGGCGCCGTCGACCGCCGTGGAGGACCGGTTGCGCCGGCCGAGGATCATCATGCCGCCGCAGATGAACATGCCCAGTACCCCGGCGACGATCAGCGTCCACTTGCCCCAGCCGAGGAACATGTTCGCGACGGTGTCCAGGCCCGGCACCGGTGTCGGCGCGGGGTTGGGCGGGTCGGCCAGCACAGTCGCCACCGCCGCGGTGAAAAGTTCGAGCACCACGTCCGTTCTCCTTCGTCCATTGCCCCGACTCGTGGTGCGGGGCCTGACCTGGACGGTGGCCGGGCGGGGTTGGCGACAGCGTTGGCGGCGCCGTATCCGGAAGCGTTACGGGCGTTACGGGTAGCGCCGCCGCTCACACCCGACGGGTTTCGTGAACCGATCACGAGTCTTCGTCGAGGAGGTGGGTGGCATGCGCGCGTTGCCCCGCCCAGGCGCGATGGTCGCGCTCACCGTCGCCGTGGCGGCCGCGGCCGTGCTGGTCTTCGTCGGTGGTCGCAGCCGCGGCGACGAGCCGACCACCGCCGGCACTGCCAGCCCGACCGTGCTCGCGTCGGTCAGCCCACCCCCCGACCTGGGCCTGGACTACCGCGACCCGACCGCGGTGTGCCTGCGCTTCGCCGCCGCGGTGTACCAACGCGACACCCGCACCGACGCCAGTCCCCAGGCCGCCTACCGGCGGGCCATGGCCTACACCACCGGCGAACTTGCCGCCGCGGTCGCCGCCCAACCCGACGGCCGCGACCCGCAATGGGCGACGTGGCGCGCCCACGGCGCCGCCAGCGACCCGACCGTCACCGCAGCGGTCCCGGACGGCGACGTGCAGCCCGCCGACACGGCCAACCAGTCCTACCGGGTCGTCGAGGTCAGCCTCACCCCGGTCGGCGCCGACGGGTGGCGCGGCTCCACCGAGCAGCACTTCGTGTTCTGCACCCTGCGCGCCGACCCGCAGGGTTGGCGGGTCGAGCGCTACGAGCTCGCCGACGGGCCAGGCACGCCATGAGCAGCGACCAGCAGCCCGGCAGCACCCGTCTGCTGTGGATCGCCGGGGCGGTCGCCGCGGCGATGATGGCGGTCTGCTGCATGGGCGTGGTCGTGGTCAGTGCCGGCGCCGGCAGCGGCGCCGCGGGCGTGCAGCAGCAGGCGGCCGGTCACAAGCTACGCCCCGACGCGCCGATCCCGCCCCAATACCTGGCGCTGGTGCTCCAGGCCGGGTCGATCTGCGCGGAGATCGGCCCAGCGGAGATCGCCGCCCAACTCGACCTGGAGTCGTCGTGGAACCCCGACGCCTACACGGACTCCGGTGAGGTCCCCGCCAAGGGCATCGCCCAGTTCACCGACGTCACCTGGCGAACCTGGGGCGGCGACCACGACAAGGACGGCACCAACTCTCCGTACGACCCCGGCGACGCGATCATCGCCCAGGGCCGGCTGATGTGCGACCTGGTGGCCTGGACAACCACGCAGGTCGCCGCCGGCAAACTCCGCGGCGACATCCTCGACCTGGCGTGGGCGGCCTACTTCGCCGGCCGCGGCGGAGTGCTCGCCGCCGGTGGGGTGCCGCCGGCCGGCCTGGCGCACGACTACCCGCAGCAGATCCGCGCCCGGCTGCCCAAGTACGCCGCCGCGGACGCCAGCGCCGGCCCGGTCGGTCCGGGCGGCTGGACCCTGCCGCTGCGGCCGGGCACCTACCGCGTCGGCAGCGGGTTCGGGCCACGGTGGGGGCGGCTGCATGCCGGCGTCGACCTGATGGCCACCACCGGCACACCGATCTACGCCGCCGCGGCCGGAGTGGTGCTGTCCGCCCACTGTTCCAGCGCCTACTGCGACCGGCCCGGCTCGATCGGTCTGGGCGGTTGCGGTTGGACGGTCAACATCAACCACGGCGGCGGCATCATCACCCGCTATTGCCACGCCATCCGCCTCAACGTGCGCGCCGGCCAGCAGGTCGCCGCCGGGCAGGTCGTTGGCTGGGTCGGTTCCACCGGCAACTCCTCCGGCCCGCACCTTCACTTCGAGGTGCACCGCAACGCGCCCCCGGCGGACAACGGCAACGCCGTTTCACCGCTGGACTTCCTCCGGTCCGTGGGGCTCAACCCATGAACCACAACAACCCCCTACCACCACCCCGCATACCAAGGAGCGACCACCATGCCTGACGATCTGCACCCCTACACGGTGTCCGCCGTGGTGGAAACGGCCAGCGGCGAGGTGGTCGGTACCCCGATCGTGCGCGCCGGCCACGAGGACTACGACAGGTTCGACAGCGTCGAACCCCTGGCAGCCACCGAACAGTTCCGCTGGGTCCACGTGTGGGCCCGCGACCGGGCGGCAGCCGCTGCGACCGACGCGTTGACCGCCGACCTACACCCAGGTGCCGACCGCAGCAGACCTGTTGTCCGGGCGTTGACCGGCGACGCCGCGCTCAAGCCGTACAGCGTCGTGGCTATCGTGCACACCCGCACCGGCCGGCCGATCGGCGAACCCGTCGCTGCCGAGGGCCACCACCCGCTGACCGGAGCGACGTTCGCTGGCCGACGGGAAACGCGCGCCCACACCGCGAAGGTGTGGGCACTGGACGCCACCGACGCAGTCGAGCAGGTCTTCGGCACCGATCGCGCCGCCAGGAACCCGGCCGGGCTACGGCTGGTCGAAGCCGCCCGCGGTGATCCAACCGACCCGGGACAGGTCGTCACGCTCGACGCCACCGCGGTGGCCCGGCGGGAGTGGAACCGGCTGGCCGCCCTGCCAGCGGGCGCTCGCGCCGCGCTCGTCGCCGATACCGCATGGAACCGGGAGTACCCACCGGCCTTCCGAAGCGCCTACACCACCGCGGCCAGCCGGATCGCTGTCGAAGCCACCGAAGCCACCGCCGCCAACCCCGGTGCCTGGACCACCTTGCACCAGTTGGCCGCCGCGGCCGGCGACGCGATCAGTCGGCTGGACCCCGACCATCCGTTGCCGCCGCCGGCCGACCACCGCACCGTAAGCGCCGCCCGGGCCGCCGCCGGCACACCCGGCCAGCCGCCGCCGTGGCAACGCGTGGCCGACACCGCGACGGCCGGCAGTCGCACCGCCGGCACGCAGACCGGGACGCTGACCGCCACCGCCGACATCCTGGCCGGCTGGCGCGACCGCAGCGGCCCGGCCCTGGCCGAGGGCATCACCGTCGACGGCCAGCCGGCCCGCGCCTGGATCGCCGACCATCTCGCCCAAGTCAACCGCGACATCGCCACCCAGCACGCCGCCAGGCCCACCCCCGTCCGCACCGCCGCCCAACTCGCCCGCGAGGACCAGGCACTCGGAGTGTCGGCGATGACGGGCGCCGCGGTGAGCAGCCGCGCCCGAATCGCCGCGTCGCCTGCTCCCGCCTCCACCACACCGCGGCGGACGCGGTGAGCGGCTCTGCACGGATCGGTTCGTGTCGTTGCCGTGTGGCGTCGCTACGCGCTGGTAGAAAGAGAGTGGGTTAGTGGCACGTCGCAGGCGGGAGGAACACCCGGACCAGCTTTCGCTGGAATATTTGTGGGGCTCGGCAAATGAGGGAGGGGCCAGCGATGAACGAGTACGGACAGATGGCCCACGACCACTGGAAGCGGTGGCTGCCCCAGCGCTACAGCCAGATCGAGGACCCGAGCAACTTCTTCTCCACGTTGGGGGACCAGGTGAGTACACGGATCGCGGACCTGACGCTGGACCTGGCGGGCGAGGACCCGCCGGGCGAGACGTTCATAGAGAAACTGGGCCGGCTGAACAACGCCAAGCAACGCGCACGGGAGATGGTGCTGCCGGAGCTGGTGCTGGTCGAACCGGAGACGCCGACGACCGAGGACGAACCCGAGCCGGAGCAGGCAGCGGCGGAGTGGATCCCGCTGCGCGAGGATCTGAGCCATCCGTGGTGGCGGCAGGCGATGGCCGAGGAGGACACCCGGCTGAGCTGACCACGGGCGCGGCGCACGCCAACGCCTCGCCTCTGCCGGCGGTTGTCGCGCAGGAACGCCTGCCCCACCCCAATCCGCATGATTGCGCACACCCAGGCTGCACCAACCGGGCGACGCTGCGGCTGACCCTGGTCACCGAGGAGCAGGTCACGGTCTGCCGTCCGCACGCTGCCCGGTACCCGACCACGACCACGCCACTGGCTACTGCGTCGTCCGGTGACCGAACGCCAGACGCCCGCAGTGTGGCGCATGTCCTAGCGCGTGACACACAGCCGCCCGCCACGGCGCCGGAGCCTGCACCGTCCACTGTGACCAGTCCGGCCGTCCGCCCCGTTGCCCGGCCGTTCCGACCGGCCAGCCAGGACGACCTGGCGCCGTCTGGCGCCGTTGCGCGAGTGCGCGCCAACCTCGCCGCGCTGCGCACCCTGCGCTCCCTGAACACCGAGTCCCGAATGGCCGCTGGCGACGAGCAAGCCGTGCTGGCCCGCTGGTCCGGGTGGGGCGCGGTGCCGGAGGTGTTCGACGACGACCGCGACGAGTTCACCCGGGCGCGAACCGAGTTGCGCGAGCTGCTGTCCGCCGAGGAGTACGCGGCGGCGGCCCGCAGCACGCTGAACGCCCACTACACCGACGCCGGCCTGGTACAGGCGGTCTGGGCCGGAGTGCAGCGGCTGGGCTTCACCGGCGGCAACGTGCTGGAGCCCGGCTGCGGCAGCGGCAACTTCCTCGGCTTCGCCCCCGACGGCGCGCGGCTAGTCGGGGTGGAACTGGAGCCGATCACCGCCGGCATCGCAGCCGCCCTGTACCCGCAGGCGCAGCTCCTCGCCGAGAGCTTCGCCGACACCCGCGCCCCGGAAGGCTCGTTCGACCTGGTCGTCGGCAACGTGCCGTTCGGCAAGGTCGCGCTGAACGACAAGCGGCACAACCCGGGCGGCCACTCCATCCACAACCACTTCCTCATCAAAGGACTGCACCTGACCCGCCCCGGCGGACTCGTGGCGGTACTGACCTCCCGCTACACAATGGACGCAACCAACCCGGCCGCCCGGCGGGAAATGGCCGCCCTGGCAGACCTGGTCGGAGCTGTTCGCCTGCCCAGCGGCGCACACACCCGCGCCGCCGGCACACGGGCGGTCATCGACCTGCTGATCCTGCGCCGCCGCGACGACGACCGCGACCCGGTCGACGACGACTGGGAACGCACCCGACTCGTCGACGTCCGCGACGGTCAGGTCCGCGTCAACGACTACTTCGCCGAGCATCCCGAGCACGTCCTCGGTGAGCTTGCCGTGGCCGTGAACAGCGGCCTCTACCGGGCCGACGAACTCATCGTCATCGGGGACCGCGACGCCGCCCCGGCACTCGCCGACACGCTGGCGGCGATCGCCGCCGACGCGCACGAGGCCGGCCTGGCCATGAGCCCGGCCGACGGCGCAGCGCCGGCCCGCCCGGTTGCGCTGGTGGGGCAGGCGGCCGGACGACCCGACGGCTACCTGGCCACCACCGACGACGGCGGCTTCACCCGAATCGAGAATGGCCAGGCGCAGCCGTACCGGACGCCGAACAGCCAGGCCGCCGAGCTACGCGCCCTGCTGCGGCTACGCGACATCGAGGTCGCCCTGCTAGAAGCCGAAGCGGCCAGCATCGACGACACCGACGACATCACCCGGCTGCGCCGGCAGCTCAACACCACCTACGACAGCTACGTACGCCAGTACGGTCCGATCAACCGGTTCTCCTGGCGGCGCACCGGCCGCACCGACCCGGAGACCGGTGACGAACGCATGGCCCGGGTCCGGCCGCCGCAGGGCGGATTCCGCACCGACCCGTTCGCCACCGCGGTGTTCGCGCTGGAGCACTTCGACGCCACCGGCCAGACCGCGGTCAAGGCCGACATCTTCCGCCAACGCGTCGTCGCGCCGCGCGCCCCCCGCCTCGGCGCGGACACCCCCGCCGACGCGCTCGCGATCTGCCTGGACGCGCACGGCGAGGTCCGCCTCGACGAGATCGCCCGGCTGCTGGGCATCAACCCCGGCGAAGCCCGCGCCGCACTCGGCACGCTGGTCTTCGACGACCCGGACACCGGCCAGTGCGTGCCGGCGCCGGAATACCTGTCCGGCAACGTACGCGCCAAGCTCGCCCAAGCGCAGGCCGCCACCGCCGAGGACGACCGGTTCGCCTGCAACGTGACCGCACTGACCGAGGTACTGCCGCGCGACCTGAACCCCGACGAGATCGAGGCCCGCCTCGGCGCCGCCTGGATCGACGCGACATACGTGCGGCAGTTCCTGCGGGACACCCTCGACGACCCCAGCCTCGTCGTCGAACATCCCGGCGGGTCGACCTGGACGGTGAAATCCGACCGGCGCCGCAGCGTGCTGGCCACCAGCCGGTGGGGCACCGAACGGTACCCGGCCCCCGACGTGGCGCAGGCGTTGCTGGAGCAGCGGCAGATCCGCATCTACGACGTCGATACCGACGGTAAGCGCACCTTCAACCCCGGGGAAACGGTCGCCGCGCAGGAGAAGGCCACCGAGCTGGCCGAGAGGTTCGCCGAGTGGGTCTGGGAGGACGCGCAGCGCGCGGCCGTGCTGGCCGGGGAGTACAACAAGCGGTTCAACGCCGTGGTGCTGCGCAGCTACGACAACGTGCCGCTGTCCCTGCCCGGCCTGGCCGTGTCGTTCCAGCCCCGCCCGCACCAGCTCGCCGCGGTCGCCCGGATCATCGCCGAGCCCTCGGTCGGGCTGTTCCACGAGGTCGGCGCCGGCAAGACCGCCGAGATGGTGATGGGCGCGATGGAGCTGCGCCGCCTCGGCATGGTCACCAAGCCGGCCATTGTTGTGCCCAACCACATGCTGGAGCAGTTCAGCCGCGAGTTCCTGCAGTTGTACCCGCAGGCCAAGCTGCTCGCCGCGCAGCGCGAGGACCTCGACCGGGAACGGCGGCGGCTGTTCGTGGCCCGCTGCGCAACCGGCGACTGGGACGCGGTCATCATGACCCGCTCGGCGTTCGAACGCCTCCAGATGTCGCCGAAGGTGCAGCGCGCCTACCTGGAGTGCGAACTGGAGGCCATCGAGGCGCAGCTCGACCACGCCAAGGCCGAGGGTCAGCGCTTTTCGGTCAAGCGGCTGGAACGGATGAAGCTGCAAACCGAGGAACGAATCAAGAACAAGCTCGACGGGGTCAAGGATCCCGGCATCACCTTCGAGCAGACCGGCGTCGACTATGTCTTCGCCGACGAGGCGCACGCCTATAAAAACCTGCGCACCGCCTCGAACATCCCCAACATGGCCATCGACGGCTCGCAGCGCGCCAGCGACCTGGACATGAAGATCGCCTATCTGCGGGAGCGCTACGACCGGGTCGCCACCCTGGCCACCGCCACACCGATCGCCAACTCGATGGGCGAGGCGTACACCATGCAGCGCTACCTGCGCCCGGACCTGCTCACCGAGGCCGGCATCACCGACTTCGACACCTGGGCGGCCACCTTCGGCCAGACCACCACCTCGATCGAGGTCGCCCCCGACGGTGGCGGCATGCGGATGCAGACCCGCTTCGCCAAGTTCGTCAACGTCCCCGAACTGCTGCGCATGTGGCACGTCACCGCCGACATCAAAACCGCAGACGACCTGAAGCTGCCCACCCCGCCGCTCACCGCGCGGTCCAGCGACGGGCAGCGGCTGCCGGAAACCGTCGTGGTCGCCCCGAGTGAAGGGCTCAAGGAGTTCGTCGACGAACTCGCCCAACGCGCCGAGGACGTCCGGGCCCGCGTCGTGCATCCGACCGAGGACAACATGCTCAAGATTTCCAGCGACGGCCGCGCCGCCGCGCTGGACCTGCGGCTAGTCGGCCGACACACCGACGAACCGCAGAAGGTCGACGTCGCCGCGACCACCATCGCCGCGATCTGGGATCAGCACCGCGACCGGGTCTACCCCGGCCCCGACGGCAACCCGCACTCCAGGCCCGGCGCGCTGCAGATCGTCTTCGCCGACCTCGGCACCCCACGCCCCGGCGCGTGGAGCGTCTACGACCAGCTCCGCCAACAACTGGTCACCCTCGGCGTGCCGCGCGAGCAGATCCGCTTCATCCACGAGGCCCGCAACGACCGGGAGAAAGGCGAGCTGTTCGCTGCCGCCCGGGACGGACGAATCTCCGTGCTCATCGGCAGCACCGAACGGATGGGCGTGGGCACCAACGTGCAGGCCCGCGCCGTCGCGCTGCACCACCTCGACTGCCCGTGGCGGCCA
>WNFV01004133.1_pt1 | contig 18186 bp, 14 predicted proteins | sample 5400101 | NCBI WGS metagenome assembly WNFV01 (sample SAMN13153361, study PRJNA577476) | soil metagenome | isolation source: 115 cm soil or saprolite under grassland replicate 1 | place: USA:California | collected 2016-06-15
TCGAGCGAGAGCGGCCTCGGCGGGATGAGGCGCACGAGCTCCTCGGCCGTCGAGGAGCGGATGTTCGTCAGATTCTTCTCTTTGGTCGGGTTCACGTCGAGATCCTCGGCCCGTGCGTTCTCGCCCACGATCATGCCCTCGTAGACCTCGACGCCCGGGCCCACGAAGAGCTGGCCCCGCTCCTGCAGGTTGAGAAGCGCGAACGACGTCGCCGCGCCGCGGCGGTCGGCGACGAGGCTACCCGTTGGCCGGGTCCGCAGCTCGCCGTGCCACGGCTCGTAGCCGTCGAAGACGTGGTGCAGGATGCCCGTGCCGCGCGTCTCGGTGAGGAACTCTGTCCGGAAGCCGATCAGGCCGCGCGCCGGAAGCAGGTACTCCATCCTGACCCAGCCAGTCCCGTGGTTCACCATCTGCTCCAGGCGGCCCTTGCGCAGGGCGAGGAGCTGCGTGATCACGCCCACGTAGTCCTCCGGCGCGTCGATGGCCAGGCGCTCGACCGGCTCGTGCCGCTTGCCGTCGATCTCGCGGGTCACGACCTGGGGCTTCCCGACCGTGAGCTCGAAGCCCTCGCGGCGCATGATCTCCACGAGCACAGCGAGCTGGAGCTCGCCGCGACCCTGCACCTCCCAGGCATCCGGCCGCTCGGTCGGTAGTACCCGGAGCGAGACGTTGCCGACGAGCTCCTGCTCGAGCCGCGCCTGCACCATGCTCGCGGTCAGCCTGTCGCCGTCGCGGCCGGAGAGGGGAGAGGTGTTGATCCCGATCGTCATCGCGAGGCTCGGCTCGTCCACGCCGATGACGGGAAGCGGGCGGGGGTCGTCGACGTCGGCGAGGGTCTCGCCGATCGTCACCTCCGGAATCCCGGCGACGGCGATCAGCTCGCCCGGGCCGGCTTCGGCAGCGGAGACGCGGTCGAGCGCCTCGGTGACGTAGAGCTCCGTGACCCTGACGCGCTCGATGCTCCCGTCGGCACGACACCAAGCGATCTGCTGGCTTTGCCGGATCGTCCCCTCGAAGACGCGACAGAGCGCGAGCCGGCCCAGGTACGGCGAGGCGTCGAGATTCGTGACGAGCGCTTGCAGCGGATGACCCTCCGTGTAGGACGGCGCCGGGATGTGGGCGGCCAGGGTCTCGAAAAGGGGTTCGAGGTCGGAGGCGAGCTCGTCGGGGGCGAGACCGGCGTCGCCGGCCCTTGCGTTGCAGTAGACGATTGGAAACTCGATCTGGCTCTCGTCCGCGTCCAGGTCGAGGAAGAGCGCGTAGACCTCGTCGACGACCTCGGCGATCCTCGCATCCGGTCGGTCGACCTTGTTCACGACGAGGATCACGGGCAGGCGCTCCTCGAGCGCCTTGCGCAGGACGAAACGCGTCTGCGGGAGCGGCCCCTCGCTCGCGTCGACGAGCAGGAGGACGCCGTCCACCATCGTCAGGCCGCGCTCCACCTCGCCGCCGAAGTCCGCGTGACCCGGCGTGTCGACGATGTTGATCTTGAGGCCGCCGTGGCGTACGGCTGTGTTCTTGGCGAGGATGGTGATGCCCTTCTCGCGCTCGAGGTCCATCGAGTCGAGTACACGGTCGGCCACGTCCTCGTTCTCCCGGAAGGAGCCGGACTGCCAGAGCATGGCGTCGACGAGCGTCGTCTTCCCGTGATCGACGTGGGCCACGATCGCGACGTTGCGGATGTCTTCGCGCAGGGCCATACGTCGAGAGTAGCGACGCCAGTCCGACTTCAGAGGACGGGGTGGATTCACCTCGCGCCCGCCTAGGCCGATAGACGGGTTATGGCATACGACGTCGATCGTCGACCGGGCAAGTGGGTAAGCGAGCAAGCCGTTCGGAAGAGCAGGCGCGTGTGGGTTCTTGCCGCGCTGCTCGTTGCTCTGGCGCTAGTCGCTGTAGGCCTTGTCGTTTCGAGCCGCGCGACGGCGCTGAGCAGTGTCGTTGTGATCGCTCTCGCTATTGGCTTGAGGTGGTACGCCAACCGCGAGGCGCACACCGCGATCAATTGGCTGGGCGGCGCACGGGCAGAGGAGGCGGTCGGCGTCGTCCTCGACGAGCTTCGTCACGACGGGTTTTTCGTCATGCACGACATCGACCGTGGCTATGGAGGCAACATCGACCATCTGGTGAGTGGGCCGACCGGTGTCTTCATGGTCGAGACGAAGCTCAATGGGTTTCCACGCGCGGCTCTTGTGAAGGCGAAACGCGAGGCCGCGAGGATCCACGACGAGCTCGGTGTATGGGTCACGCCGGTGATCTGCATTCACCGTCGCGAAGGAAAGCCGTTCGAGATGCAGGGAGTCTGGATCGTGCCCCGGCGATGTGTGCTCCACTGGGTGCGCGCGCAGCGAAACAAGCCGGTCGACCGCGAGCGCCTCGCGCGCTACGCAGACGAACTCTAGGTCCGCCCGGCGCGGGAGCGTGCTTCTCCGGCTAGCGCTACGGTTGCCGGATGAAAGTGACCCGCGCGCGCGAGAACGTCTTCGAGCTCACGTTGACGGGCCAGGAGCTCTCGGCTCTCGTCGCGGGAGCGCGCATGGCGCTCGACATCATGGAACGCGATCCTCACGCTCCGCAGGAGGCGATCGAGCTCCTTCGCGGCGTCATCGCGGACTACGATAAGGCGCTCGGGCGCCTGAAAACGCCCGACGGGCGCCCAGGGCGCCCGTCGGAATAACTCGGCGGAAGAGTCCGGCTTAGGCGGGCGCCGGCTCCGCCAGCATCTTCTTCACGTGCGCTGCGATCTGGTCGAACTCGGCCTTGAAGCCGTCGTAGTCGTACTGCTCGGTGTTCAGGTACGTACTCCAGCCCATGGTGTGCTTCGCCATGAGCGCGGCCTCGCGGATTTCCTCGTCGGTCGCGCCGAAGAGCTTCGCGGACTCGGTGTGGAAGTACGTGCAGTAGCGGCAGCGCGTCGCGCCGGAGACGGCGAGCCCGATCAGCTCCTTGTACTTGTTCGGAATCGCTGTCTCGCTCAGCTCGAGTGCTTTAAAAGATTGCCACTCGCTCTCGACGAGGTAATCCGGCAGCTCCGAAATGAATGTCGGCACCAGGCCCAACGTCTCGCGGCAGTCAGACTCGACGGTGGCTCTCGACATAAAAATCTCCCTCCGTTGGCGCCTCTGCCGAGCGAAGTCCGCATCGGTCCGGCGCACGTACGGGGATTGTAACAGGAATCACGATTTCACCGTTGTGACCATCCACGTGGGTGGCGTAGGCTCATCGGTCAGCGGCATGACGGACATCGCCTCCGGCAATGAGGAAGTCGCCGAGCTGAGCCGGGAGCTCACCGAGCTACGGGGCCGGCAGGAGGCGGTGGCGGACATCTTGCGGGCCTTGAGCACGTCGGGGATGCGGCTCCAGCCGATCCTCGACCAGATCGTCGAGACCGCGGCGCAGCTCTGTCGAGCGGACTCATGCTTCGTCTATCTGGCCGAAGGCGATCTGTTCCGCATGCGGGCGAGCTTCGGGCAGCCCGCGGACGTCATCGAGTACGAACGCTTGCACCCCGAGAGGACCGGACCGAACACATGCGCCGGGCGGGTGGCGATGACCAGGAGGCCGGTGCACATCCCCGACGTCCACGCCGACCCGGACTACAGCTATCCCAAGATGCCCTACCGAACTGTGCTTGGGCTCCCCGTGCTCTTCGAGGAGGAGCTTCTCGGGATCATCGGGGTTGCACGGAGTGAGGTCCGTCCATTTGAGACGGAGGAAATCGAGCTCATGGCGACCTTCGCCGACCAAAGTGCGATCGCGATCGCCAACGCGAAGCTGTTCGAGACCGTCGAGCGCCAGAAGACCGAGCTCGCGCGGTTCCTCTCGCCGGAGGTCGCCGCGCTCGTCTCGAGCGACGAAGGCGCACAGCTTCTCGCCGGTCACCGTGCCCAGATCACCGTCGTGTACTTCGACCTCCGCGGGTTCACCTCGTTCGTGGAGACGGCCGAGCCCGAGGAACTGATCGACGTCGTTCGGGAGTACCACGCGGCGGCGGGTGAGCTCGTTACCGCCCATGCGGGAACGCTCGAGCACTTCGCGGGCGACGGGATCATGGTCTTCTTCAACGACCCGGTGCCTGTCGCAGAGCACGAGTTACAGGCGGCGAAGCTCGCGTTGTCGATGAGAGACCGGATCGGGGAGCTCGCGGGCGGCTGGCGCAAGCGCGGCTACGACCTCGGCCTCGGCGCCGGCATTGCGGTGGGGCACGCAACGCTCGGCCGGATCGGGTTCGAAGGACGATACGACTATGGCGCTCTCGGCGCCGTCACGAATCTCGCCGCTCGGTTGAGCGACGAGGCAGGCCCAGGGCAGATCCTGCTCAGCCAGCGCGTCTTCGCTGCGCTCGAGGACCGCGTTGAGGCGAGTCCGGTTGCAGACCTCCAGATCAAAGGCTTCGCCCGTCCGCTGAAGGCCTACGAACTCGTGCGCATCCACTAGCTTCGGAGGAAGCGGCTCGTCTGGTTGACTGAGCCGCATGCCGGCTCACGAGCAGGCCGACGCGCACGGGGCTCGCCGCCGCGGCCAGCTGTTCGTCGTCCTGGCTGCGATCGCCTGGTCGACCGCAGGTGTCGTCCAGCGGGAGCTCTCAGTCAACACCGCCACCCAGCTCGCCGGTCGAGCGCTCTTCGCCGCTCTCGCGCTGGCCGGGTTCGTCTTGCTTTTGAGTGGAAGGCGCCCGATCGCAGCCTTCCGTGCGATCGGAGTTGCCGGCCTGGCGGTCGCCGGCACCACGGCGGTCGCGTCCGGCATGTTCATGGTCGCGCTCAATCACGCGACCGTGGCGAACGTGCTTTTCATGCAGGCCGCCTCGCCGGTCGCGGCGGCACTCCTCGCCTGGTTCGCGTTCGGCGAGTCGATCACGCGCCGCACGGCTCTGGCCATGGCGGTCGCCCTGGCCGGTGTCGCGCTGATGGTCGGCGGCCCCGGGAGCGGCGGCGTGCTCGGCGTGACGGCCTCACTGGTCATGATGCTCGCCTTCGCCGTCAGCATCGTCATCGTGCGGCACCGGCGCGACGTTTCCATGCTGCCGGCCATCTGCCTCTCGCAGGTCCTCCTCGTTGTAGTGGCGGCGCCATTCGCACATCCAGGATCGGGAACAGAGCGTGACCTTCTGCTCCTCGGACTTCTCGGCGTGGGCCAGATGGGTCTCGGCCTCGCCTTCGTGACCATGGGCGCGCGGCTCCTGCCCGCCTCCGAGGTGGCTCTGATCACGCTGCTCGAGGTCGTCCTCGGGCCGCTCTGGGTCTGGATCTCCATTTCGGAGCAGCCAGCCGCCACCGCGATCGCCGGCGGATGCGTCGTCATCGTGGCAGTGCTTCTGCAGGCGACCGAGAAGACGCGTGCGCCGGCGGCTCCGAGTCCCGTCACCCTCCCCGGGCGGGCGCGCTAGGCCAAGAAGCCTAGAATCGCGCCCTCCGGACTCGTACGCTTTCGACATGCCCGTCTGCGCCGAATGCGGCCAGGAGAACCCGGAAGGCGCACGCTTTTGTAACGCCTGCGCTGCTCCGCTCGCCGCGGAACATGCAATCGCCCGCGAAGAGCGCAAGGTCGTCACGGTCTTCTTCGCCGATCTCGTCGGCTTCACCGGACGAGCGGAGCAGCTCGATCCGGAGGACGTGCGCGCCATGCTCACGCCGTACTTCGCACGCCTGCGGTCGGAGATCGAGCGCTTCGGCGGGACAGTGGAGAAGTTCATCGGCGATGCGGTTATGGCGGCCTTCGGGGCGCCGGTCGCGCACGAGGACGATCCGGAGCGCGCCGTCCGCGCCGCACTCGCAGTGCGCGAGGCCATTCTCGAGCTGAACGAAGGCGACCCCTCGCTCGACCTGCACGTCCGCATCGCCGTCAACACGGGTGAAGCGGTCGTCGCTCTCGACGCCCGCCCCTCCGAGGGCGAAGGAATGGTGGCCGGAGACGTCGTCAACACGGCCGCGCGCCTCCAGGCGGCCGCGCCGGTGGACGGCATCCTCGTCGGCGAGACCACCTACAGGGCCACGGAGAGGGCGATCGAGTACGCCCAGGGTGAGCCGGTGCGCGCGAAGGGGAAGTCCGAACCGATCCCGGTCTGGGAGGCGGTGGCCGCCCGGGCGAGCTACGGAGTCGACGTGCACCAGGGCGGAGGCGCCCCGCTCGTCGGCCGGCGCGAGGAGCTCGACCTCCTCTCGGACGCGCTCGGCCGCGCCCGGCGCGAGCGGACGCCTCAGCTGCTCACGCTGGTCGGGGTTCCAGGCATCGGCAAGAGCAGACTGGTCTGGGAGCTCGCGCAGGCCGTGGACGCGGATCCGGAACTCATCGCCTTTTGGCGGCAGGGCCGGTCGCTGCCGTATGGCGAGGGCGTCGCCTTCTGGGCCGTGGCGGAGATGGTCAAGGCCCAGGCGGCCATCCTCGAGACCGATCCCGCCGAGGTGGCCGAGACGAAGCTTCGCGAGACCGTCGCCGATCTCGTTCCGGACCCGGCGGGCGCGCGCTGGATCGAGGGCGCCCTGCGCCCGCTCGTGGGCTTGAGCGGGGAGAGCGATGCGGGCGGGGACCGCCGCGACGAAGCCTTCGCGGCCTGGCGCCGCTTCTTCGAAGCGCTCGCCGAGCGGCGCCCCCTGGTACTCGTGTTCGAAGATCTCCACTGGGCCGACGACCATCTCCTCGACTTCGTCGACTACCTCGTCGACTGGGCGACGGATTCGCCCCTCCTGGTCATCGGGACTGCCCGCCCGGAGCTGCTTGAACGCCGGCCCGGCTGGGGCGGAGGCAAGCCGAACGCGGCCACGGTCTCGCTCTCTCCGCTCTCCGATGAAGAGATCGCGCGCCTTTTGGCCAGCCTGCTCGAGCAAGCTGTCATGCCCGCGGAGACGCAGGCTCCTCTCCTCGCCCGAGCTGGCGGAAACCCGCTCTATGCGGAGGAGTACGCGCGCATGGTTTCCGAGCGAGGCGTTGCTCCTAGTGACGACTCTCCACTCCCTGAGAACGTCCAGGGGATTGTTGCCGCGCGGCTCGACGCGCTCTCAGCGGAGGACAAGACGCTGATCCAGGACGCCGCCGTGCTCGGGAAGGTGTTTTGGAGCGGGGCGCTCGCCGCCATGAACGGGCTCCAGCGCTGGACCGTCGAGGAGAGCCTTCATCGCCTCGAGCGCAAGGAGTTCGTGCGGCGGGAGCGGCGCTCGTCGGTCGCTACAGAGACGGAGTACGTGTTTCGGCACGTCCTCGTCCGAGACGTCGCTTACGGACAGGTTCCGCGTGCGCTGCGAGCCGAGAAGCACCGGCTCGCCGCCGAGTGGATCGAGGCGCTGAGCGCCGATCGGGAGGACCGCGCCGAGATGCTTGCCCACCACTATCTGAGTGCGCTCGAGTTTGCGCGCGCGGCGGGCCAGGAGCTCGAGTCGATCGTCGAGCGCGCTCGCGTCGCGCTTCGCGAGGCGGGCGACCGTGCCTTTACGCTCAACGCGATCGCCGCCGCTGCAGGCTTCTATCGGGAGGCGATCGAACTCTCCGCTGGTGACGATCCGGAGCGGGGACACTTGCTGGCGCGCTACGGCAGATCGCTCGTCCTGTCCGACTGGAGGGCCGACGCCGTGGGCGTCCTCGAGGAAGCAACCGACCGCCTGCTCAAGGCCGGCGAGCGCGAGGAGGCCGCCGAAGCCGAGGTGACGCTCGGCACTCTGCACTGGTACAGGAGCGAGCGAGACCGGGCAGTGCCTCGCTTCGAGCACGCGGCGGCGCTGATCGAAGATGCGGCTCCGTCCTACACAAAGGCGGCGGTGCTCAGCGAGGTTGCGCGGTTCGCGATGCTCGGTGACGAGGACGTGAAAGCACTCGAGCTCGGGCGCGAGGCGCTCGCCATGGCCGAGGAATTCGGACTGGACGACGTTGCCGCGCGAACCCTCAACACGCTCGGTGTGTCTCGGGTGAAGCTCGGCGACCGGGGAGGCCTGGCCGACATCGAGCGCGCCCTCGAGATGACGGAGAGCGGCTCGCCGGAAAGAACACGGGGGTTCATCAACCTCGCCTCCACGCTTGGCGAGCTCGGAGAGTTGAGGCGAAGCATCGAGCTGCACGAAGAGGGTCTGAGCGAGGCAGAGCGTCTCGGTGCGCCCGGGCCGGTGCGCTGGCTTCGGGCCGAGCGCATCTGGGACGAGTATTTGACCGGCCGGTGGAACGAGGCGGTCGAGCACGTTGAGGAATTCCTCGCCGACGCCGAGATCCGCGAGCGTCACTACATGGACGTGGCTGTGTGGGAAGTGCGTGCGCTGATCCGGCTCGGGCGCGGGGACGAGGCTGGGTCACTCGCCGACTCAGAGCGCGCGCTCGACCTCGCCAGGGCCGGGCAGGATCCTCAGGTTCTCAATCCTGCGCTCGCCTTTAAGAGCCGCATCCTGCTCGCCTGCGGCCGCCGATCGGAAGCCGTCCCCTTCGTCGACGAGCTACTCGCCTTGGTCCGGTCGAGCAGCAGCGGCTTCTTGTCCTATTGGACCAGCGCCCTTGCGGTCGTCCTGACCGAGCTCGGCCGCCAGGGCGACATGGAAACGATCGTCGAGAGCGCGACCGTGTCGACTCGGTGGCTCGATGCCGCCAGAACCTATGCGTCCGGTGCATTCGAGGAAGCCGCCGATGTCTACGCCGAGATCGGCAGCGTCCCGGATGAGGCGTTCGCCCGCCTGCGCGCCGCGGAAGCTTTGGTCGCGGCCGGTCGTCGACCCGAGGCCGACGCTCAGCTACAGCAGGCGCTCGCCTTCTATCGCTCGGTCGGCGCAACCGCCTACATCCGGGAAGCCGAGAGCCTTTTCGCCGCCTCGGCCTAGCCCAGCGAGGAGTACGCGGCCTCGAAGGGCTAGCGGAGCCGACCGTTTTGTAACCGCGCGGGAGCTTTATAGACTCAGCTCCCCGAGCTCCCACAGGAGGCCTCCATGCTTCGTTCGCTCTCTGCGGTCTTTGCCGCGCTCCTCCTCGCCCTTTTCGCCGCTGCCGGCTGCGGTGGGGACGACAACGCAGGCGGAGGCGCGGGCACGGGTGCGACAACGGGGGGCGAAACCGGGGGAGGGGAGCCGATCAAGGTCGGCTTCCTGTACATCGGCCCACCTGGGGACGCCGGCTGGACCTTCCAGCACGACGAAGGGCGCAAGTACGTGGAGGAGCAACTGCCGAACGCAGAGACGACCTTCCTCGACAGCGTCCCGGAGGCGAACTCGGGCCCGGCCATCGACCAGCTCGTCTCCCAGGGCAACAAGATCATCTTCGCGACGAGCTTCGGCTACGGCGACACGGTGATCCAAAAGGCGAAGCAGTACCCGGACGTGCTCTTCGAGCATGCGACCGGGTTCCAGCGCGCCGACAACGTCTCGACCTACTTCGTCCAGCACTGGGAGCCGTCGTTCCTCCTGGGGATGATCGCCGGCCGCATGACGAAGACGAATCACCTCGGTTACGTCGGTTCGTTCCCGATCCCTGAGGTGATCCGGGACGTCAACTCCTTTACGCTCGGCGCCCAGAGCGTGAACCCGGACGTCAAGGTGCAGGTGGTCCTCATCAGCACCTGGTTCGACCCGCCGAAGGAAAAGCAGGCGGCGAAGTCGCTGATCGACGCAGGGGCGGACGTCCTCTTCGGGATCGAGGACAGTCCATCCGTCCTCGAGGAGGCCGCAGCAAACAACGCGTATGCAGCAACCTGGAACTCCGACATGTCCCGCTTCGGTCCGACGGCGTTCCTCTCGGCAGTCGAGTTGGACTGGGGCACGCATTACGTCGACCGCGTCAAGGCGGCGCTGGACGGCACGTGGAAATCGGAGGACTACTGGGGCACTCTCGCGGAGGGCACCGTGAAGCTCGCCCCGTACGGCGACTCCGTTCCCCAGGAGGTGCGCGACGAAGTCGACGAGAAGCTCGCCGGCTTCAAGGACGGAAGCTTCAAGCCGTTCGTGGGGCCGATCAAGGACCAGAGCGGCAAGGTCCGCTTCGAAGACGGGCACGAGCTCACCTTCGAAGACTTCCTCACGTGGGATTGGTTCGTCGAGGGGGTGCAGGGCAAGCTGCCCGGCTAGATGCAGGGAGGACTGACGTGAACTACGAGGAGTATCTGCGGCGGGTTCCTAAGGTCGAGCTGCACTGCCACTTCGAGGGGACGGTGCGGCCACAGACTTTCGCGGACCTGGCGAACAAGCACGGCGTCGAGCTGCCGGCCAAGGAGGCGGACAAGCTTTACGACTACGACTCGATCTACGAGTTCCTGAAGATCTTCGCGATGGTCTCCTCGACGCTGCGCGACCAGGAGGATTTCGCGCGGGCCGCGTTCGAGTCGATCGAGGACGGGGTCAAGCTCGGGAACCTCAAGTACCGGGAGATGTTCTTCAACCCGACGCTGCACACGGGGCGCGGGATCCCGTACAAGACCGTCGTCGACGGGCTCGTCGAGGGCACCCAGCAAGCGGAGCGCGAGCTGGGAGTGAAATGCCGGCTGATCGCGGACGTCTACCGTCAGGACTCGGCCGAAGTGGCGAGGGAGATGGTCGAGCAGGTGCTCGAGCACCGGCCCGACGAGGTGATCGGCCTGGGGATGGACGGAGCCGAGGCTCCGGACCCGCCCGAGAAGTTCGTCGAGTCCTATCGCCTGGCGAAAAGAGGAGGGCTGCGCCTAACCGCGCACGCCTGCGAGGACGCGCCGGCGAAGAACGTGGCCACCTGCCTGGACGTCCTCGGCGTGGAGCGGATCGACCACGGCTACCACGTGCTCGGCGATCCGGAGCTCGTGAAGCGGACCCGCGACGAGGGCATCACGTACACGGTGTGCCCCACGGCGACCGCCGTCTGCTACTTCGAGGCGGACGACCTCACCAAGCATCCGATCCGCCAGATGGCCGACGAAGGGCTGAAGATCATGCTCAACTCGGACGACCCGCCCATGTTCCACACCGACATCGGGACGGAGTACGTCGGCATGGTGCAGGCGGCCGAGTGGGGGCCGGAGCGCGTGCGCGAGTTCGTCATGAACGGAATCGACGGCTCGTGGGCCTCGGACGACGAGAAGCGACAGATGCGTCAGGAGTTCGAGCGCGAGCTCGATGAGCTGGACGCCCAGCTCGAGCGCTGAGTCAAGCCGGAACGGACGAGCTCAGCCTTCGCGAACGTAGGGGACGCCGAGCGCGTCCGGAGCGCCGAGCCGTTTGCGCGTGCCGAGGACGGTCACGACGACGAGAACGACGAGCGTCGCGAGGTACGGGATCATCCCCAGGATGATCGGCGACACGTCCACGCCGATGATCTGGGCCCGGAACGCGAGCACGTCGAGCGCCCCGAAGAAGTAGGCGCCGACGAGGACGCGCAGCGCGCTCCAGGTCGCGAAGATCACGAGCGCCAGGGCGATCCAACCTCGTCCGGCCGTCATCCCTTCGGACCAGCCCGGCGACTCGGCGAGCGAGAGCGTGGCTCCCGCAAGCCCCGCGAGGGTGCCGCCGAAGAGGACTGCGCCATAGCGGTAGAGCGTTACGGATACGCCCATGGCGTCGGCCGCCGCCGGATTCTCGCCGGCCGCCCGCAGGTGGAGCCCGAGCCGCGTGCGACGGAGGATCCACCAGACCACTGGGGCAAGCACAAGCCCGACGTAGACGAGGACGTGGTGGTCGAAGAGGATCTCGCCGACCCCCGGGAGCGAGCCGAGGAGCGGCAGCTTCTCGTCGTGGAAGCTGGTCCGCGCCGGGACGCCGATAACCGAGCGTCCGAGGAGGGCAGCCAGACCGGTCCCTGCGATGGTGATCCCGAGGCCGGAGATGATCTGGTTGGCGCGGAGCGTGACGGAGAAGAACGCGTGCACGGAGGCGAGGGCGGCCCCGGCGGCGAGCGCCGCGGTCACGCCCGCGACCAGGGATCCGGTCTCGTTCATGGCGAGAAAGCCGGTGACGGCCCCGACCAGCATCATCCCCTCGATCCCGAGGTTGATGACCCCTGCCCGCTCGGCGACGACCTCTCCGAGCGCGGCGAAGAGGAGGGGCGTGCCGGCTGCGACGGCCGCGGTCAGGAGGGTGGTCAGGGTATGGACGGCTCCTCCTTCTGAAGCGTCTCCAGCCGGCGCCGGCCGCGGAAGCGTCCCGGGATCCACGGGGTCAGGCGCGCTCCGGTGAGCGTCGATCCTGCGAGGGCGCAGAAGAGGATCAGCCCCTGGACGAGGAGCACGAACGACTGTGGCACTCCAAGCGCCTGGAGCGCGAAGCCGCCGACGACGAAGCCGGCGAAGAGAAAGGCGACGGCGAGGGTCCCGAGGAGGCTGGCCCCGGCGAGCGCCGCGATCAGGATCGCCATATAGCCGTACCCCGGACTGATCCCTTGCCGCAGCCGCCCGAAGCTCATCGAGACCTCGACCATCCCAGCCACGCCGGCGAGCGCCCCCGCGACGAGCATGATCACGATGATGTTCCGCGCCGTCGAGATGCCCGCGACCCTCGCCGCTTCGGGGCTGGCGCCGATCATGCGCACCTCGAAGCCCCATTTCGAGCGCTGGAAGAGCACGAGCAGGACCACCGCGGCAACGAGCGGGAAGAAGACGCCGACGTGGAGAAGGCTCCCACCAAGGCGGGGCAGAAGTGCCGCGGGGCTGAAGATGTCGGTGACCGGGAAGTTGAAGCTCTCGGAGCTCCGCCACGGACCCGTCACGAGGTAGGCGACGAGAAGGATGGCGACGTAGTTCAGGAGCAGCGTCGTGATGATCTCGTTCACGCCCCAGAGCGCCCGTGGAATCGCAGCGATGAGGGCCCAAGCGGCGCCGGCGACCATGGAGGCGCCCACCATCAGTGGCAGGAGGACGAGCGCCGAGTCGGTAGAGAACGTGAGAGCCGCCCACGTCGCTCCGATCGCTCCGGCGTGGAACTGCCCCTCCGCGCCGATGTTCCAGAGCCGCATGCGCAGGCAGACGGCGACGGCGAGACCGGTGAGTGCGAGCGGAATCGCCTTCAGCGCGGTCTGCGTGAGGGCGAACTTGGAGCCGAACGCACCCCGGAGGAGCGAGGAGATCCCGTCATACGGCGAGACGCCGATCGCCGCGAGGACGAGCCCCGACAGCAGGAGGCCGATCGCGACCGCTAGGAGCTGGATCGCGAACGACTGGAGCGAGCGGCGGACCGAGGTCATGCGGCGCGGCCGGCCATCAGGAGCCCGATCTCCTCCTCGTCCACCTCGTGGGCCGAGAACGTCCCCATGATCCGCCCTTCGTAGATGACCGCGACGCGGTCGGAGATACGTACGAGCTCGTCCAGGTCCTCGCTGATCACGAGCACGGCCCGCCCCGCATTTCGCTGCTCGATCAGGAGGCGCCGAGTCGCTTCCGCCGCGCCAACGTCGAGGCCGCGGGTCGGCTGCGCGGCGATCAGGAGGCGGGGGTCGGCCGAGATCTCGCGCGCAAGGACGACCTTCTGCACGTTGCCACCGGAGAGCGCGGCCACCGGCGCGTCGAGGTCGGCGCCACGGATGTCGAACCGCTTCGCCAGCTCCTCGGCAACGCGCCTGGCGCCCCGCCGGTTGAGGAAGAAGCGGCCGGCGACGGGGGCGCTGCGATAGCTCTTGGCGATCAGGTTCTCGGCGATCGAGAGTGCCGGAGCGACGCCGTGGCGCAGCCGGTTTTCGGGGCAGTAGCCGATCCCGGCCGCGATTCGGCGCGGGATCGACCAGCGGGAGACGTCCTGGCCCTCGAAGAGCACCCGGCCGCCGGAGAGCGATCGCAGCCCGACGACGACCTCGGCGAGCGCGAGCTGACCGTTGCCGGCGACTCCGGCTAGCCCCAGGATCTCGCCTGCGCGAACCTCGAGCTCGACGCCGCCGAGCGCGGGGAGACCGCGGTCGTCCGCCGCTTCGACCGCCTCCAGCCGCAGGACCGGGGGGCCGGCCTCGCGGTCGCCCGGCGCGGCGGCCTGGGGGAGATCGTGCCCGATCATCATCCGGGCGAGCTCGCCCTGCGTCGTAGTTGCTTTCGCGACCGTGGCGACGTTGCGGCCGCGACGAAGGACGGTGATCCGGTCGGCGACCGCCATGACCTCGTCGAGCTTGTGGCTGATGAAGACGATGCCCCGGCCTTCCTCGGCCATGCGTCGCAGGCTCTCGAAAAGGCCGAGGGACTCCTGCGGCGTCAGGACGGCGGTGGGCTCGTCCAGGATGAGCACCCGAGCGCCGCGATAGAGGTTCTTCAGGATCTCCACTCGCTGCTGCTCGCCGACGGACAGGTGCCACACGGGGCGGTCCGCCTGTACCGGCATTCCGTAGGTCTCAGAGAGGCGGGCGATCTCGCGCTCCAGCGGCCCCGGGCGGAGGATCGCTTTCGGCGCGTGCCAGCCGAGCGTGACGTTCTCGGCGACCGTGAAGCGGTCGACGAGGCGGAAATGCTGGTGCACCATCCCGATCCCGCGGTCGATCGCGGCGCGCGGGGAGCGAACGGGGGAATCGTCGCCGAGGATCTCGATCGAGCCCGCTTCTGGGCGCAGGAGCCCGGCGAGGACGTTCATGAGCGTGGTCTTCCCGGCGCCGTTCTCGCCGAGCAGCGCGTGGATCTCGCCCGCCTCGAGCTCGAAATCGACGCCGTCGTTCGCGCGGACGCCCGGAAACTCCTTGACGATCCCGCGAAGCGCGACCAGCGGCTGCTCGGCGTTCATTCCACGAGTGGCTGTCGATCCCAAGGCGCTGCCCGGTTCATGCGCTTCCTCCACTCGGCGGTCGGCCAGGAGATCCTAAAGCCGCGGCCGGGATGTGTTAGCGCTGGAGGGGTGCTCCTTGTAGCCGAGTTCCCGGTAGCCGTGTAGGCTGCCTGTGCTCAGAGGGGGAGAGAAAAGGGGGGTTTCATGAAACGCATGCGTCATCAGGCGTTGACACGGTTGTCCGTCGTCGGCGCCCTCTCGCTGTGCGCGCTCATCGCCCTGACACCGGGCGCTTTGGCTACGCACGGGGGGGACCGGGAGGTGACAGTCGCCAGCAACGACGACGTCTTCTCGCAGAACAAGCAGAACGAGCCGGCGATCGCGGTCGACCCGACGCGGCCAGACATTCTCGTCGCGGGCGCGAACGACAACATCGACATGGAGGCGTGCAACGCGGGCGACGACACGACGTGCCCGTTCACGCCGAACGTCGGCGGGTCGGGCGTCTACTTCTCCTTCGACAGCGGGGATTCGTGGACGCAGCCCGAGTACACCGGCTGGACCGCGAGGCACTGCCTCGGCGCCCCGGGCCCCGACGACCCGGACTGCGTGGTCGAGGAAGGGCCGATCGGAACGCTACCGCGCTACGACGAGGTGAACCTCGTCTCGGACGGAGATCCGGCGGTCGCCTTCGGCCCGCGTCCCGCCGCCAACGGGAGCTTTTCGTGGGCGAACGGCTCACGGCTCTACTACGCGAACCTCACCTCGAGCGTCTCGGCTGATCTCGGCGAGCCCGGCTTGAAGGGCTTCGAGGCCATCGCCGTCTCCAGGACGGACGACGTCGCGGCGGCCGCGGCGGACGACGAGTCGGCCTGGATGCAACCCGTGCTCGTCTCGAAGCAAAGCTCGGCGACGTTCGCCGACAAGGAGCAGATCTGGGCGGACAACGCCTCCTCGAGCCCCTTCTTCGGGAACGTCTACGTCTGCTACGCGTCCTTCACAGGCAACGGCGCGGCACCGATGGTCGTGGCGCGCTCGATCAACGGAGGCGCGAGTTGGTCGACCCGACATGTGAGCCCGGCCCACAACGTGGCTCCCAGTCGCTGGGGCCAGTCCGGGTGCACGATCCGCACGGACAGCAGCGGCGTCGTCTACGTGTTCTGGGACCAGTTCCAGAGCCCGTTCCGATTCCTGCCGCCCGTGGGAACGCACTACCTAACGAAGTCGTTCGACGGCGGCCGCAGCTGGACGCGGCCACGGGCACTCCAGCGGGTCACCGACCCGTGCTTCTTCGTCGACCCGGTCATCGCCCGCTGCGTCGAGGACGGCGTGGCAGGCGCACGGAACGACCTCTCGCCGGCTCCGAGCGTCGACATCGCAAACGGGGCACCCACCGGGTCCGATGCGACGAACTTCATGCTGAATGCCTGGGTGGACGGCCGTGATGGCCTCAACCACGAGCATGTCATGGTCAGCTGGTCGACGGACCGGGGCGCGAGCTGGTCGGCGCGCGTCGCGATCGAAGACGCCGGCGACCGTGGCTACTACGCCGCACCGGCGATCTCACCGAACGGCACGGACGTCTACGTCGTCTACAACGCGTTCACGACTCCGTTCCGGAACGACACGAGCTCGCCGCGCTCGCTCGTCGGCGTCGTCAAGCACGCAGACGTCGCGGACATCCTCGATGGACCGCCCGTCGCCTGGGACACCGTCCACCGGGGGGACCCGGGCGATCCGCGAGGCTCGAGCCAGAACAATCTCCAGGCGGGGTTCCTCGGCGACTACGTCTACGCCGTCGCCACGAGGACCTACGCGGCGGCCGTGTGGAACGACGCACGCAACGCCGCCGACTGCCCGGCGATCGACGCCTGGCGCATGTCGCTCCGAACAGCGGATGAGAGCGACGACGTCCCGACGCCGGCTCCGCAGCAGGACTGCGCGGCGACGTTCGGCAACACGGACATCTTCGGCTGGTCGGGGCTCGACCCCACGCCGTAGCCGACGCTGATCCAAGCAACGAAGGAAGGGCGGCCATCGGGCCGCCCTTCCGCGTCCAGGCCGCGGACTCGGCGGCCCCGCTGGCCTCTCCGCCCAGTAGGGTCAAAGAATGGAATTGACGACGCCCGCGTTCCTCGTCGCCTGGGCTCTGGCCGGCGGCGCGGCGACCGCAGTTTTTCTGCACGCCAACCGCCACAGCGTCGCTCATGCGACCGCCTGGGGGATCGGCGTCTTCCTCGTCCTCGGTCTCGCGCTTCCGCTCTACGTCCTGCACTACCGGCGCCAGAGGGGAGCGCGCCGCTACTAGTACTAGGCCTCCGGGCCTACCACTTGGAGCGGCGACCGCGGCGGCTCGTGTAGAGGAGCTTGGCGGGAGCCGACCGCATCCCGGCCTCCTCGAACTGCTCGCCGTGGCCGAGCCGACGCGCGACCCGGCTCGTGTCCGCCTGCTGTTCCGGCAGGACGAACGTGATCGCCGTGCCGCTGCGGCCGGCACGTCCGGTGCGGCCGGTGCGGTGGACGTAGCCCTTGTCCTCTTCGGGCGGGTCGAAGTTGATCACGTGCGTGACGCCTTCCAGGTCGAGGCCGCGTGCGGCCACGTCGGTTGCGACCAGGGCTCTCACCCGGCCGCTTCGGAACTTGGAGAGGGCCCGCTCGCGGGCGTTCTGGGACATGTCCCCATGCATGGCGACGGACTCGACACCTTGCCTGCGGAGCTTGTCCACGAGCCGGTCCGAGCCGCGCTTCGTCCGGACGAATACGAGCGTGAGCCCGTCGGAGGCGCGGATATGCTCGGCCAGCGTCTCGACCTTCGTGTCCAGCGTGACCGGCACGAAGCGGTGCTCGATCTCGGCGGGCTGCTGCCCTGTCGGGAGATCTGCCTCGAAGCGCGAGGGGCTACGCGTGTACGCGCGGGCGAGCTGGCCGACCTCGCCGTCCAGCGTGGCCGAGAAGAACATCGTCTGGCGGTTCTGGGGGAGGCGGCGGACGATCCGATCGACCTGCGGGCGAAAGCCGAAGTCCAGCATCCGATCGGCCTCGTCCAGGACGAGGATCTTAATGCCGGCAAGGTCGACCAGGCGCCGCTCGGCCAGGTCCTCGATCCGTCCGGGCGTCGCGACGAGAACGTGCGCGCCCTGGGCGCGCTTCGCCTGGGCGCGGAGCGGGACGCCGCCGTAAGCGGACTCGACCACGAGGCCCTTCGTCGCTGCGAACGACTTGAGCTCGGTGGTCACCTGCACGGCGAGCTCGCGCGTGGGGACGAGCACCAGTGCTGACGGGCGCCTGTCGGCGGTCGTCAGCTCGACGATGGGCAGAGCGAACGCGAGCGTCTTGCCCGACCCGGTCGGGGCGCGCGCGAGGATGTCGAGCCCGGCGAGAGCGTCCGGGAGGACGAGCGCCTGGATGCGGAACGGCGCCTGGATGGAACGAGCGGCGAGCAGGTCGACCATAGGCCTGGACACGCCGAGCTCGCGGAACGATTGCTGCATGTGGAGTTCAACTTCCTTTCGGGTTCGAGACTTGCCTGCCTCGAAACACCCGAAGGAGGAACGAGAAGCTCATCTCACCGGGCGGCCGAATTGCCGTC
>WNFV01006194.1_pt1 | contig 18186 bp, 13 predicted proteins | sample 5400101 | NCBI WGS metagenome assembly WNFV01 (sample SAMN13153361, study PRJNA577476) | soil metagenome | isolation source: 115 cm soil or saprolite under grassland replicate 1 | place: USA:California | collected 2016-06-15
TCGGCGCAGAGGCCGCGCATCCGGCGGACTCTAACCGTGGCTACAATTCGCGCTGCCTGCGCTGGTGGCGGAATTGGTAGACGCGCAAGGTTGAGGGCCTTGTGGCCCGTTGGGCCGTGGAGGTTCAAGTCCTCTCCAGCGCATCATCTCAGTGGTGCAATTCGGGGGCGGCCGCGAGGCCGCCCTGCTCGCGGTCCCGCGGCAAGTAACAGAGTGTCACTTGCCGAGTTGACGCCGTCCGAAGGAGTGTCTACCCTTGTGACGAACACACGTTCGCGGAAACGGACGTTCGACGATCGAGCTCGGCAATCCGAACTGGAGGCTCGCGTGCTGACCGGAAGACAGCAGGAGATCTTCGACTTCCTCGTCGACTACGTCGACCGCCACGGCTACCCGCCGACCGTGCGGGAGATCGGGGAGGCCGTTGGGCTGGCGTCGCCCTCGACCGTCCACGCTCATCTGGCCAACCTGGAGCGCGCGGGCTTCCTGCGCCGCGATCCCACCAAGCCGCGCGCGCTCGAGCTGCTCGCTGGTGGCCGCAAGCGCGCCGCGCCCGCCGAAGCGCCCGGCGTGGAGCGGCTGCCGCTTGTGGGCGAGATCGCGGCGGGCGGGCCGCTGCTCGCCGAGGAGAACGTCGAGGAGCACGTCGCCGTCCCAGAGCTGCTCGCGCACGGCGGCGCCGACTTCCTCCTGCGCGTGAAGGGTGACTCGATGGTGAACGCCGGCATCCTCGACGGCGACCTCGTCGTCGTGCGGCGGCAGGACACCGCCCGGGACGGGGAGATCGTGGTCGCGCTCGCCGGCGAGGACGAGTCGGCCGACGAGGCGACCGTGAAGCGGTTCTACCGCGAATCCGGGCGCGTGCGGCTGCAGCCGGAGAACGACGCGCTTGAGCCGATCTACGCGGCGCACGTGAAGGTGCTCGGAAAGGTCGTGGGGGTGCTGCGGGTCCTGTGAGCGCCGTCGTCCCCCTCCACCGCACGCTCGAGCAAGAGCTCGTGGCACTGGCGCGCGGCGTCAGCCTTGAGTGCCTCGTCTGCGGCGAGTTCCTGCTGGCGAAGGGGCGCTCGCGGGCCTGCCCGGAGTGCGGCTCGGCGCTGCGCGCGGAGGGCGACATGCAGGAGCTGGCGCTAGAATTCGGGGTGCAGGCCGGGTGACCGCGGGCCGCCGCAAGGTGGCTCGAGGAAAGTCCGGACACCGCAGGGCAGGACGCTCCCGCGAGGGAGGCGGCGAAAGCCGACGGAAAGTGGCACAGAAAGGAGACCGCCCGCGGCCTATCTCCGGAGAGGTCGCAGGTAAGGGTGAAAGGGTGGGGTAAGAGCCCACCAGCGCCGTGGCGACACGGTGGCTCGCCAAACCCCGTCCGGTGCAAGACAAACAGGCTCCGCCGAGGTGGCCCGCCGAGGAGCCGGGTAGGTCGCTCAGAGAGATGGTCACCCAAGACAGAATCCGGCTTACAGGCCTGCTACGGAAAAAGCCCTGGTAACGGGGCTTTTTCTATGGACCCGATTCGCCGGCGACTCGTCAGGCTCGCCCCGCGGCGGGCTGACTGCGGTCTCCGTGGAACCGCTCGGCCCAGGCACCCGGGCTCCTCCCGGCGTCGCTCCGAACCGCATACTCGACGTTACCAGCGCGCGGTCTCAAGGGAAGCGGAGCAGACCACCTGGCCGTCCGTAAACCAGGCTCGGTGGGCTGACCCCACCCTGTCTCGTCACGACGGAACGCCACTTGATGCGGTAGCTGCCTCGGATCAGAATCAGGTCGTGCCGAGTCTCTTCAGCCGCTTCTTCGGCAAGTCGTCGCCGGGAGCAGCGGCGCGCGTGGAGGGCATCGACGCGACGTTCTACCCTGGCGATGAGCCGCTTGAAGTTGTCGGCGAGTCCGGATATCAGGACGCCCTGTGGAGGATCATTGGGGGCCGGCGCCGTGAGTCCGTCCGGTACGAGACAGAGGCGGTGCTGGAGCCCGAGCCGGACAACCCGTACGACCCGAACGCGATCAAGGTTCTGGTCGACGGCAACCTCATTGGCTACCTCTCCCGAGACGACGCTGCCGCCTACCTGCCCGGCCTCCTCCGACTGATGGAGGAAAGCCCGACGGGACGGGTCGCGCTCGAAGCGCAGATCGTCGGCGGTGGACCGCGGCGCGACGGAATCGGCTTCCTCGGCGTCTTCCTTGACCACGACCCGGCCGATTTCGGGCTCGCGCCGCAGCGGGCTGCCAACAGCCGCAGCCTGAGAACCGGCTTCTCCGACGCGATGGCGACCGACCTCGACGACGATAAGTACGACCTCTCATGGTACGGGGAGCTCTCGGAGAACGATGTCACCGCGATCAAGCAGTTGCGCTCGAAGCTCGAGACGGAGCGCGACCCGATCGACCGGCACTACATGCTGTGCGAGCTCGAGAAGCGGCTCTACAAGAGCCGCGACGCGTTCGCATCCGCGCTCGACGAGTTCGACGCTGTCTGCCTCCAGCACAACGCCGAGATGGACACGATCCGGCCCGCGCTGGTCGACAAGTTCGGCGTCGTCCCGGTGATCGAGATGTATCGGCAGGCGGCTGTGAGGTGTCAGAAGGCGAAGGACTGGCAGGCGATGCGCGAATGGGTGCAGCGCGGCATCAGCGTCTACGGCGAGCAGGCTGCCCGAGCGGAAGCCGTCGAAGACCTCCACAAGCGGCTCGGGTACGCGACCACGAAGATCGAAGCCGCCAACCGGCCGAAGCCGCGAAAGCCGCGTGCTGCGACCGTCACGACCGCAAGCGCGAGCGGCGGCGAGGCAGAGACGCTCGTCTGCGCATCCTGCGGCACGACGTTTGAGCGGGTGCGCACGCGGGGTCGGAAGCCGGACACCTGCCCCGCGTGCCGCGGGCTCGCTAGCCCGACAGTGCCTGCCTAGCGCGCGACCGCGCGCGCGAACATAGACCGTCGATTCCGGCTCCCCTGCGTTTAGTCACGTCCGCATTATTGGAAAGAGAGGTGGCACCCGGAAGGGGTCGCAGTCGCCGCGGCAGAGCCACCACCGCTACCCAGGCTCGTGGGCGACGAGTCGCTTCGCTGCCTCGAGCTTCGCCGCCCGCCGCTGTACCTGAAAGATGTGTCGCTTGCGTGCTCTGCGGCTGCGCGGCATCGGTCGCCCCGCCACACGCAAAAGTTCGAGCTCGCGGTGGGCGAGGAGCTGCTCCGGCGTCAGGAGGCCGAGTGGCTGGCGCCGGCGCTTCCTGGGTTGTCGATGGCCCGCCATTTCGTCTCCTTCCGTCGTCAGAGGAGAGTCACGATGGGGGCGCCGTCTCTTTACGTCCGTAAGGCTCGAGCGCATGTCCGGCGACTTCGCATCGTGGGGGCGATCGACTTCCTGATTCCGTGCCGGGACGCTCGTAAGATCGAGCGGTGCCACATGAAGAGCCCGCGCTCGATGAGCGCACCGCACGTGATGACGAAGATGCTCGGCTGCTGGCGGAGGGTGACCACGCGGCGCTCCTTGCCGCCTACTACCCGACGATTCTTCTGCGGCTTCGGATCAGGCGGCTTCAGCTCGACGAGGCTGAGGAGGTGCGGCAGCGGGTGGTCGAGCACCTGTTGCGTCAGCTCCGTAGCGGCAAGACGTTCAAGGTGCCGTTTCGTGTCGTCGTGCATCAACGGACGACGTGGGAGCTTCTCGACTACTACGCGGAGCGGAAGCGCCGGGAGGCCGAGCTTCCGGAGGAGCAGGCTGGCGACTCCGTCGACGAGTTCGAGCACATCGAGTCCAATCTTGATTTCGACCGCCTCCTCGCCGACCTGCCGGGACGCGAGCGACAGGTTGCAGCGCTGCGTTGGCGGCACGGCCTCGAGGTGCCACAGATTGCCGAGATCCTCGGGATCGAGACGAACGCTGTCCGTCAGGCGCTGTTCCGCGCCCACCGGAAGTTGAGCGAGAAACTTGGCTGACGTGCCCTTCGCCCTCTTTGACGACTACGCCGTCCGCTACGCGCGCGGCGAGCATCCAGACCCGGTCCCCTATCTCGAGCGGGCCGGTGATCACGCCGGCGAGTTGGCGCGGATGCTCGATGCATTCCTGCAGTGGGCGCCGCCGCCAAGTCCCGACGAGGCGGCCGTGACGCTGATGCAGGCGTGGCTGGCCGGCGAGCCGCCGAACTGCGCGTGCGCAGGGGCATGCGTGTCGATGACGTCGTCGGCGAGCTTGCGGCACAGCTCGGCGTCGACGTGGGCCTGAGCGGAAAACTCAGGCGCTACTTCCAGCGCCTCGAACGCGGGTCGCTCGACGTCGAGCGCGTCGACCGGCGCGTCTTCGACGCGCTTGCGATGGCTCTTCGCACCTCCTCATCGATCCTCCGCAGCTGGGCGCGCGCGCCGCGCGGGGACCAGGCGTCGGCGGCGCCCGCATACCGCACGGAGCGCGAGCCCACTGTGGCCCCCGCACTCCCGGTCGGTGATGACGAACGCTGGGACTACGTCGACGAGCTCTTCCTCGGACGCGAGACCCGCCCGTAAGAGCGCGGGGTGGTCGTCCTGACTCCATGACGAATGCGCCGAAAAAGAGCTATCCAGATCTGCCTTCGGGCAGCAGAATCCAAGACGTGGCCAATTCGGTCGATCCGAGAGTGACTGCACTGCTCGAGCGCTACTACGAGCATTTCGCGAGTCCGGAGCTTCCGGTGCCGGTCGACTCGATCGCTGTCGATCTGCTGGGGCTGACGGTCGATGAGGACGACGCGCTCGACGTTTCCGGGATGCTCGTGCCGGACGAGCACCAGATCTGGCTGAACGGCCGCGAGGCGCGGCAGAGCCCTGGGCGTCGCCGCTTCACACTCGCGCACGAGCTTGGCCACTGGGTCTGTCAGTACACGGAGGGACGCGTCGAACCGAGGTATTGCCGAGCCGAGGAGATAGGCGTCGGCGTCGGCCGCAAGCTCGAGCGGGAGGCGAACATGTTCGCGGCGCACCTGCTGATGCCGGAGCCGCTCGTTCGGCGCGAAGCCGCCGCCGTGAAGCTCAATCTGCACGCGCTCGCCCGCCGGTTCGAGGTGTCGGTACCCGCGATGAAGGTGCGCCTCCAGCAGCTATCTCTTCTCCCCGCGTACATGCAATGAGGATCATCCACGTCGCCGACACGCACCTCGGCTACAAGAACTTCAGCGGCAAGGTCGACCCGGTTCGCAACCTGAATCAACGCGAGTGCGACGTCTACGACGCCTGGCACGCCGCCATCGACGTCGCGATCGAGCGCAAGCCTGATCTGTTCGTTCACGCGGGCGATTTGTTCGACTCGTCTCGGCCCTCGCCGCGCGCGATCGTCGAGGCGCTGAGCGGCTTCGCAAAGCTGCGCGACGCCGACATCCCCGCGCTGGTGATCGCCGGCAACCACTCGACCCCGCGCTTCCGGAGCGGTGGCAGCGTCTTCGAGATCCTGCGCGAGTTTGGGATCTCGGCGATCTGGGGCGAGCCCGAGACCATCCGGGTCAACGGACTCACCGTCCACTGCGTGCCGCATGAGCCGCAGGCAGAGCAGTTGCTCGCAGATATTCGGAGCCTACGGCTCGATGCCAAAGCGGAGGCGAACGTGCTGGTCCTTCATGCGGGCCTCGAGGGGGTGCGGCAGGACTACCACGAGGTCAACGAGATCGCGCTTGCGCCGGAGGAACTGGCAAAGGGCGAGTACGCGTACATCGCGCTCGGGCACCTGCATAAGTTCCACGCGCCGCAGCTGAATGCCATCTACGCTGGCTCGCTCGAGCGTCTCGACTTCGGTGACGTCGACAGCGAGAAGGCGGTCGTTGAGATCGACCTCGCTGCCGGTGCTGGATCCGAGGGCTTTGTGCGCCGTCACCCGATCTCGACCCGCCCGATGCTCGACATCGCGCTTCCGTGCGACGGGATCGGTCCGACGGAGATTCTGGAGGCGCTCGAGCACGAGATCGATGGCGTTGCGCTCGAAGGAGCCGTACTGCGCCTGCGGTTCGAGGCCATACAACGTGACGTCTACCACTCCCTCGACCTCGCCGCGATCGATGAGGTCCTGGCTCCCTGCCTGCACGTCGTCCGCAGCGTCGGCCGGAGCGGGATCATGATCAGCGGCGAGGATGACAGCGACATTTCGTTTGCCGTGTTCGGTCGTCGCGAGATGCCGAAGGGCGTCGACGCCGAAGCTGTCCTGCGGCTCGCGCTCGGCTACCTCGGCGATGCGGCGGCGGCGGAGGCAGAGGCGGAGGCCGGCGAATGAGGCTAATCTCGCTCCGGCTGCGGCAGTGGCGCTCGTACGAGGACTGCACGATCGAGTTCCCCGACGGCCTGGTTGGCGTCCAGGGCCCAAACGGCGCCGGCAAGTCGACGGTGGCAGAGGCGATCGGCTGGGCTCTCTTCGGGAAGCGGCGGCATCGCGCCAAGGTCGCCGACCTTCGGCGCCAGGGCGCGCCAAAGGGCGCGAAGTCTTGCGTCGAGCTCGAGTTCCAGCTCGGTCCGAGCAGTTACCGGATCGAGCGCTTTGTCGGGGGCGACGCCAGGTTATGGATCAACGGCGAGCTCGAGACGCAGAAGGCCACCGATACGAACGCGCGCGTCGCGCAGGAACTCGACCTGACCTGGGAGGTCTTCCAACGGACAGTCTTCGCGCAGCAGAAAGACGTTGCGGCACTCGATCCGAGCGCGGGCTCCGATCAGCGGAAGAGCCACGTAGAGCGACTGCTCGGCCTCGAACGGTTCAAGAACGCCGCAACACGCGCGAAGAGCGACGCCAAACTCCTTGCCGCAGAGCTTGACGGTTTGCGACAGCTCGCGCCCGACCTGCAGGAGATCGAACAGGCGCTGAAGGAGTCAGAGCGAAAGGCAGCCGAAGGTGACCCAGCGGTCGCGGCAGCTAAGACGGCGTGTGAGGAAGCAACCAAGGCGCGTGCCGAGGCGCGGAAGCAACTGACCGACGAGCAGGAACGCGTAAAGACCGCCGATCTGCTCAAGCAGCGCCAGGAGAGCGAGAAGAGCGCCGCCGAGGAGGCGTCCGAAAGCGTGGGGCGCCTGAAGGCACAAATCAAAGAGCGGACGGGCCAGCTGAAGCGTCTGGAGAAGCTAGCTCCCGAGGTCCGCACGCTCAAGGCAACAGAGAAGACACTCGGGCTGTGGGACGAGCTGGCGGCTGCGACACAAGAGCTGGAGGAGGTCGAGGCGGAGCTCGCGCAACTGCCGTACGACCGCAAGCAGGCAACTGCCGAGGAAGGGCGGCTGAACAAGCTGATCGACGAGCGGGCGCAGCTGCTCGCCGATCGACCGGACGTTGCCGGACGCGTCGCCGCGGCGAAGGCGCGACTGGATGGACTTCGCGCGGCCGAGCGAGCGGGATCGGTCGATGACGCGAAGGCCGCGGTCAAGAAGCTCGAGGGCGACCTCACGCAGGTGCAGCAACAGCTCGCCGTTACGAAGGCGGACCTCGCGCACGATGAGGCGCACGTCGGCGAGGTCGAGACCGGAGGGCCGGACACGCCCTGTCCCGTCTGCCGCAAGCCGTACGGTGACGAGTACGGCGAGATCCTAAACGGCTACCGCACGCGCATCGCAGCCAGCGAGAAGCGGCTGCCGACGCTCCAGGCCGAGTGCCAGCGTCTCCAGAAGCAGCTCGACGAGGCGCGCGAGGCGCACGGGGCCGCGCGACGGGCCGCCGACGCGCTCAAGGAGAGCAGCGGAGCACCAGACGCTGCCACAGCAGCCGACGAGCTTGAAGAGCGCGAGGGTGAGCAGCGGGGGATCGACGCAAGGCTGGAGGCTCTCAAGAGGGAGATTCCGGCGCTCTCGAAGGAGTGCGAGGCGCGTAACAAGCTCGGCGAGCGCTGGCAGGAGCTGGACGCGACGCGGAAGGCGCAGTCGAATCGAGTCAACAAGGCGCTCAAGGTGCTCGACCTGAGCTCGTACGACGCCGCTGGCCATGCCGTCGTTCGCACCTCGCATGGCCGTCTTCTCGACCTGGAGGAGGAGGCGACTGCCCTACGGGAGATGACGGCGGACATGCCGCACCTTAGGCGCGAGCTGGACGAGGAGTCAGAAAAGCTCAAGAGCGTGCAAGAGACGCTGGGCAAGACGAACCTCAAGCTCGCCGAGCTCGCACTCGCTCCCAAGCTCCTCGCGAAGCTGGAACGGCGTGCGAACGAAGTCGACGACGCACGGGACACGGCGCAGGAGGCTCTGACGGCAGCGAAGCTGGAAGCGCAGAACCGAAGTCAAGAGGTGCGGGCGCTGCGCACAAGCCTGAACGAAGCTAAGAAGGCACAGAAGGCGATCGCCGCGAAGGCAACCGACCTGCGACAGCACGAGGTCGCAGCCGATCTCCTCTCGAAGTTTCGCGATCAACAGTCGCGCCGAGCGTGGCCACGCCTGGAGCAGGTCGCGAGCGCCTTGCTGAACGCCGCAACGGACGGTCGCTATGCGGACGTAAAGCTGGCGAGCGACTACCGGCTGATCATTGTCGACCGTGGGGAAGAGCACGAGCTGACGCGTTTCTCAGGCGGCGAGCAAGATCTCGCGAACCTCTGCCTGCGCCTCGCGATCGCCGACTGGGTGAGCAAGGAGCGGAACGTCGACCTCGGCTTCGTCATCCTCGACGAGGTGTTCGGAAGCCAGGACGAGGAGCGCCGGCAGCGGCTTCTCTCTGAGCTGCGCGCGCTCAGCAACCGGTTCCGGCAGATGCTGGTGATCACGCACCTGCCCGAGATCGCGGAGCTCTGCGACGCACAACTCGTGGTTTCGCTGCCCGAGCCCGGGCGGAGCACCGCCAGTCTGGCTTGATGAGCGCTCCCGTCGGATGGGCAAGCACGGTGACCTCGCCGGCAAGATCGCGATCCTGGGAGCGATTCGTGCGGCAGCATCAAGCACCCGCCATGATGTGACCGAGCGCTCGAAGGCGCATTCACTCTAAGAACACGCCGAGGAGCTCGAGAGGTCTTCATGTGCGACGTGATTGCTGAACGTCTCTTAGAAGATGTACTCCGTCTCTTAGAAGATGTGCTCAGGTTCGTAGAGGAACACGAAGCAGACTCAAATGTCTGACCTCGAGAGAACGCCCGAGATCGATCCGCGTCTCGCAGGGCGCGACCGTGTCCTCGCGCAGATCGAGATTTGGCGAAAGGAGCTCGTCAATCTCGCTCGCTCGAACCGCCTTCTCCACTATCGCGAAACGCGTGCTTCGACGCTTGGCATCGTCGCCGAGGACGATGAGATCTCGACAATCGTCGACCGACTCCTAGATGGCGGCACCTGGACCTTCTTCATGCCTCCTGAAGAGGCGGACGGAGTCGAAGCCGAAGACGGCAACGAACTCGTGCCCTTGGGCCTTCTCCCCACGCCAGGAGAACTCCTCACGGACAAGCCCGATCCGGGGTCACTGACTCGCGCTCTGCGCAATCTCGACCGCAGGGCAACCCAGGAGTACATGGACAAAGGTCTGTGGATCCTTTACCTGGCTGCAGGGATGCTGGCGTGGATCGACCCAGACACGGAAGAGGTCGCGCGGAGCCCACTTCTTCTAATTCCCGTCAGCCTCCACAGAGAGAATCCGCGTGAGCCCTACCGCTTGGCTCAAGTCGACGAAGACATCGTCGTCAATCCGGCGCTCGCGCTCAAGCTCCAGGAATTTGGCCTCGAGTTGCCCTCGCCCGAGGATCTCGATGAACCCAACGTTGACGGCTTCCTCGACGACGTCGCCACCCGAATCCGATCTAGGCGCGACTGGTCTGTAGAGCGTCGCCTCGTCATCAGCCACTTCTCTTTCCACAAGGAGGTGATGTATCGCGATCTCGCGGCCCACGCCGAGGAGATCGCAGATCATCCTTTGATCCAGGCGCTGGTCTTGGGGGCCGAAGAGGGTTCCAGCACGGATTTCGAGCCACTCGAAGAGAAGGACCTCGACGAGCACGGGCTGCCGCAGCACGCCGCGACGATCTTGCCGGCAGACGGGACTCAGCGTCAGTGCATCGACGCAGCCGTCAGGGGCAACAGCTTCGTCATGGATGGGCCGCCCGGGACCGGCAAGAGCCAGACGATCGCCAACATGATCGCGGAGAACATCGCGGCCGGTCGCACGGTGCTGTTCGTCAGCGAGAAGGCCGCTGCATTGGAAGTCGTCGAGAAGCGCCTGCAGCAAGTCGGCATTGGCGACTACACCATTGAACTGCACAGCCACAAGGCGACGCGAAAGGAGGTTGCACACGAGCTCGCCCGTGCGCTCACCCATCATCCTCAAGGAAGAGCGGGGATGCCCAGCGCCGAGATCGCAACCCTCGCGCTCCGGCGAGCCGAGTTGTCCGAACGCGCTGCCGCGGTCAACGAGACTCGAGAACCTCTCGGCAGAACGCTCCAGCACGCCCTTGGGCGTATCGCGCAGCTCCAAGAGCTGCCTCAGGCGCCTCACCCCACCGCGATCGACGCGTCGCTGACGGCGGAGCAGTTCGCGGAGGTTATCTCGGCATCGAACCGACTCGCTGGATCCTGGGGGCCGATCGAACGTGGGAGCGACTTCCTTTGGCGCGAGCTCGGAGACATCAAGCTCGACGCCGCGACACAAAGGCGAATCGGCGACGAGGTCCAGGCGGCGTCCGTCGCGCTCGAACGACTCGATCAGACGGGAGTCGAGCTCGCCTCGGTGCTCGGCCTCGAGACTCCGACCAGCCTTCCGGGCTTTCAGCGGCTTCACCTCGTGCTGCTGCATCTGGCCAAACAACCTTCAGTGCCTCGGGCCTGGCTGACAGCCGACGATCTCGAGTCCGTCCGAGGCTTAGCGAATGCGCGCCGCAGTCAGGTCGAGCAATGCAAGAACGAGATCGAGACTCTCCAGGCCCTCGCTGGCGATGCTTTCCGTGATCTGCCAGTTGGCGCCCAAGACGCTGTTCGGACAACGCTCGAGCGACTCGAGGAGTCACCGGTCGGAAGCAGAGTTCGCGACCTACGGCGCACCGAGATGCTAGATCTCAACGCCTCCATCCGTGAAGCCAAGGTGATGCTGGAGGAGACATCCGCCGCCGCGAAGGAGATCGCCGAAGCATTCGGCCTTCCGGCCGTCGAGCTCTCTGACGACCGTGCGGTCGAACTTGCTGGGCTCGGAGCATTGTCGGTCGTCCCCACGAGGCCAGAAGCGGATTGGTTGAGCCCGGCTGGTCTGGCCGCGGCTCAGGACGCACGAGACGTCCTTCGCCCGCTCGTCGACGCACTCAAGGAGCAGCGAGCTGCGCTGGGCCAAAAATTCACCGACGAGGTGCTCGAACTTGATCTCGCTGGGCTCATCACGCGATTCGACTCAGTGCACCGCGGACTTGGGAAGTTTCGCGGCTCCTATCGCACAGACAAACGTGCGGTTGCGCTCGTCACGCGCGGGGGTAAGGCCTCAGGCGAGATCATCGGTCTCCTTCCTGCGGCCCACGAATGGCAGCGACTCGCGCGCAAACTCGACGCGACCGAGGAACGCCACGCCGGGCACCTTGGGGAGCGCCATTACAACAGAGAGGACACCGACTTCGAACTCCTTGACCGGGCACTGGGGATCGCTCACAAAGCGCTGGAGCTCGCCGGACCCTCGGTGAACCTCGAAGGTCTGCAGCGACAGCTCGCGCTCGGGGCCGAGCCGAACCCGGATCTTCATCTAAAGGCCAGTTGGATCTCGAACACCTTTGGAGCATGGAAGGCGACCACGAGCGAAGTGCTCGGAGCCGATCTCGCCTCTGCTCTGCACGGTATGTCGCTGGAGGACGGGATTGCTCTTCTCAGCGACCTCGGCGGGCTTATCGACAGCATGTCCGAAGTCCATGAACGAGCCAATGACGTTGCGGGAAGAGAGCTGACCGCCGATGAGCTGGTCCGCGCGCTTTCCTATCGAACCCAGCTCGACGCGTACGAACGCGCGATAGGCGAGACGCTGTCGGCCGACCAGGCCGAGCTGGGCGAGGCATACCGGGCTCTTGAGACGGACTGGGACGACCTCGAAGTGCGACTGACTTGGGCCGAAGACCTGTGCGAGCTCCTCGATTGGAGCGTTGATGACGAGACTGCGCTCCGTTTAGAGACGGCACGGATCTCGCCGACAGAACTCGGCGAACCGCTCGCTGCTTGGAAAGGGGCGCGAGACACGATCGCCTCGAACTTCCTCGAGTCGCGACGCGACGAGGTGCGGCGCGATCTGATGACGACGGTCGACGATGCGCGCCAGCTCCTTGCTGACCTCGCTGAGAGCGTCGGCGACATCCAGGAGTGGTTCGACTACGCCCACGCTAGAGAGCTCCTCGTCGAGCTCGGGGTTCGTGAGCCTCTTGAGTTCTGCGAATCGGAGCGCGTACCCCGCGCCGACCTTCCCCGCGTTATCGAACGGGCTGTGCTCGAGCGCTGGGCCGACGCGATTATCGAGCTCGACAAGCGTCGAATCGGCCCCACTCGTCGCCAGGAGCTCGAGAACATCATCGACGAGTTCCGCCAGCTAGATCAGCGCGTTGTCGACTTCGCTACCGCGCGGGTGATCAAGGCAGCCAACGATCGGCGTCCGCGAACGACTCTCGGGCCTGCCGGGGTCATTACACGCGAGGGTATGAAGCAGCGACGGCACATGCCCATTCGCAAGCTGCTCGAGACGGCGGGTGCCGTCGCGCAGGCGCTCAAGCCCTGTTTCTTGATGACGCCTCTGACGGTCAGCCAGTTCCTGCCGCCAGGCTTTCGATTCGACGTCGTGATCTTCGACGAGGCGTCGCAAGTCAGACCGTCAGACGCCGTGAACTGCATCTACCGCTGTGACCAGTTGATCGTCGCAGGAGACGAGCAGCAGCTCCCACCGACATCGTTCTTCGAGGTCTCGATGGGCGAAGAGGGAGACGACTACGAAGAGGATCAGTTCGACGAGTTCGAATCCATCCTCAAGCACTGCCTCGGAGCTGGGGGACTTCGTCAGTTGCCTCTGCGCTGGCACTACCGAAGCCACCACGAAGACCTCATTCTCTACTCGAACCACTCGTTTTACGACGGGCGGCTCGTGTCCTTTCCGAGCGCGATTCACGAAGCGCCGGACATGGGTGTCGCGCTCTTCCACGTTCCCGACGGCGTCTATCGTCGCGGAACGGCGCGCGACAATCCTCGCGAGGCGCAGACGGTCGCCGACCGGGTCATGCATTGGGCGGAATGGAGCGTCGCCCATCCAGAGCGCGAGGTCACCCTGGGAGTCGTAGCCTTCTCTGAGGCGCAGGCGAGCACCATTGAGGTCGAGCTTGATCGCCGCCGACAGGAGCGACCCGACCTCGATCACTACTTCCGCGAGGACCGGCTCGACGGCTACTTCATCAAGAACCTCGAGAACGTCCAGGGCGACGAACGCGACATCATGGTCTTCAGCGTCGGCTACGGAAGAGACGAGAACGGCAAGTTCACGATGAACTTTGGGCCACTCAACCGGAGTGGCGGCAAGCGCCGACTCAACGTCGCTATCACTCGGGCTCGTCGGCGCGTCGAGGTCGTCAGCTCAGTGCGTGCAGAGGAGTTCGCCGGGGACCTCAGCAACGAGGGAGTGCGGCACCTCCAGCGATACCTGGACTTCGCCGCACGGGGACATCCGGCGCTCTCGCTTGAGATAACCGACACCGCGCTCGAAGCGGAGAGTCCGTTCGAAGAAGAGGTCATCCGCGTAATCCGCTCTTGGGGCTTCGATGCCGTGCCTCAGGTTGGCGCCGCCGGATATCGGATCGACATCGGTGTGCGCCATCCCGCGGAGCCCGGCCGGTATGCGGTCGGCGTTGAGTGCGACCGGGCCATGTACCACTCCTCGCAGGTCGCGCGCGATCGCGATCGCCTGAGGCAGGAGGTTCTCGAAGGTCTCGGCTGGCGACTCCATCGCATCTGGGGGACAGCCTGGTATCGCGACCGAGCCCGTCAAGAGAAGGCGCTCAAGGCGGCGATCGAGTCTGCGATCTCGCCCACCTCCGGAGAGCCTCTGACGCGCCGAACCCCCTCCGTCCCTGTCTGGGTCGACGAGGTCTACGAGGTCGTGGCACCGGACGAGCGACCGGACTGGGCGCAGCCGTACACCGTGGCCGAACCTGCGCCGCCGAGCCGCTCTCTCGAGATGAGTGACCCGGCGGCCCAGGCTCATCTCCGTCGGATGATTGAGGAGGTCGTCACTGTGGAGGGCCCTGTGTCGCGCGAATTAGCACTCCGCCGCGTGCGAGAGGCATGGGGCGTAGGACGCGCCGGTTCGCGGATCCGAGAGGCCTTCGGAGCCGCCGTTAAGACGCTGACGAGTCGAGGCGTCCTCGTCGCTCCCGAGCGCGACTTCCTCATGATCCCGGAGGCTGACCCTGCTCGGGTCCGTACCCCGACGGAGGACGGAGCGACCCGCAGAAGAATCGACGAGGTGCCATCGACCGAGCTGCGTGCGGCCGTTGAGTGCGTAGTGCGGGACGCGATCCATGTCGGTCGCGACGAACTTACCCAGGCTGTGGCTCGACTCTATGGCTGGAACCGTCGAGGCAGCGAGATCGGACCCGCGCTGGATCGCGCCGTTACGTACCTCTTACGCATGAAGCGGCTTGAGCGGCAGGGCGACTACCTGCGGCTGAGTGCGGGAACTCAGTGAGCGTGAGCGAATGTGGCGCCGCTTGTGGCCTGTCGTTCGCGCACCACACCAGCCTGACGAGTCGCTGGCGACTCGTCATGGTCTGATGCTGCTCCGCATCGATGATGCATCTGTGTCTCGCCTGTTATCGCGGTGAGTAGCAGCTGCGATTTTGCGCGATCGAGGGTCGAGTCGGGCTCAGAGCGCGAGCTCGCGACTGAGCGTGTGCTCGATCGTTTGCAGGCGACGGAGGGCGATGAGCTTCGGAACGTCCGGTTCACGGCCGAGGGCGGCGAGCATGCGCGCGAGGTCGGCGGTTGACGCGACGGGAACGCGGAGGCCCTTGCCGATCGGCTCGTGCGTGGCAGCGCGCCGCAGGTCGTCGTAGCCTCCGCGGGTTCCTGCGGGCTCGGGGACGACGTGGAGCTTGCCCTTCGGGCTGCTGAACTCGCTGGGCGCCTCGTGGGTCTTCATCTCGTCGAGAGCGACTGGTTGACCGTCCGGTCGCACGGCGCCGAGGTCCCTGAGTGCCCGCGCGAGCCGGTGGAAGTTGTCGCTGCGCAGGGACGGCGCGATGTCGACGCCCTCGGTGGCCTCCTCCGCGCCGTGGACGATGCGTGCGAAGGAGCCGATGACGACGTAGGCGGTCTGCTGGCGCTCCAGGGAAGCGAGAATCGCGTACGGGTCGAACGGCGGGTCGGTCGATGACGCCTTGAGCGCTCGCTGCACTCGGCGCTCGGGTGAGAGGCGCGCGTTTCTCTGCAGGCGCTCGTTGGCGGACTCATCGCGCGGCATGAGCTCTATTGGTAACTCGAAGCCGCAGATGGCGATGATCTCGAGGAAGGTCTCGAGGCTTGGCTCGATCGCGCCTTGCTCCCAGCGTGCAATGACGGATCGTTGGCGGCCGCTGCGGTCGGCGAGCTCCTGCTGGGTGAGACCCGCCCGTAGCCGAGCCTCTCGAATCAGCGTCGCGCTCCACATCGTCGGCCGAGTATAAGTCGCCTGGCCCGTTACACGCTCACGACCCGTATTTGCTACAGTACCCGGTATGGCGACGAGCGTTCAGCTCTCCTTCGCCGATGTGGAAGCCGTCGAGGTACCCGCTCCGAGGACCTCCTCGCCGGAAGTGGCCGCGGCGCGCTCCGTGCCGCACTCGGCCGATCAGGCAGCTCTGGCTGCACTCCAGGCAGCGCTGATCGATGCTCGCGCATCAGAGGACGACCGGCCGCCGCTCGTCGTGCTTGCCTCGTGTCTCGGCCAGTTCGACGACTCGCCTGTCTCCGCGTCTTGTGACAGCGCCTCGCTGCGGCGGGCGCGCGAGGACTGGCTGCGGCGGCTCGAGACCTCGCGAAAGAGCAAGAGCTCGCTGGTGGGATACCGCGTGGCGATCGACGACCTGCTCGACTGGTCGGAGGCGCGTCATCGCAGCGTCCTCGAGGAAGCGACGATCGTCGACTACCTGAGCGCCTACCAGCAGCGGGATCACCCGGCGCCGGCGACCTACTACCGCCGCTTCCTCCTCTTGCGCCGCTTCCTCCGCTGGGTCAGCCGACGCGTAGGCGTGCCCGACCCCTTCCGCGACCTCGACCCGCCGCCGAAGCCGCGGCAGGAACGCGACTGGCTGACACGCGAGGAGTTCCAGCGGCTGCTCGACGCCGCCGGGAAGCCCGACCGGAACCTGCCCGGCCTCGCGGAGCGTGACCAGCTCACGCTCCTCACCCTCGTCACGACCGGCCTTCGTCGCTCCGAGCTGTGTGCGCTCGAGTGGCACGACCTCGAGCTCGACGGACGCAAGAAGTCGCTGCTTATCCGCCATGGGAAGGGCGACAAGTCCCGGAGTCAACCGATCCCGCCTCGCCTCGCCCGCGAGCTGCGGAAAGTGCGCGACGCCCGGCAGCCCAGGCCAACCGATCCCGTCTTCTGCGGGCTCGCCGGCGGACGCCTGCAGGAGACGATCCTCGCCGACATCATCCGGCGGGCCGCGACGCGAGCCGGGCTCGAGAAGCACGTCACCGCCCATACGCTGCGCCATACCGCCGCGACCTGGCTGCGCCAGGAGCGCGGCGATACCCGCCTCGTCGCCGAGTACCTCGGCCACGCCGACCTCTCGACAGTCGCGCGCTACGCGCACGTCGATCGCGACGAACTCTTCGATGCCGCGAGCCGGCTGGAACAGCTCGCCGCTCCTTCGCAGGAGCGTGCTACGCCGGACCCGCCTGCGGAACCCGAGGACGGCGACGCTCGAGCGAGCGGGCCGGATCAGGCGCGCCGTCGGCGCCGCCGACGCCGGAGGCGTAGGCGCCGTTGAGCCGCCAAGCGCCTCGCAGCCGGCGACTCACCGGTCGCGCTCGACGCTCCGAGGGCCGCAGAACGGCGCTCAGCGCTCCGAATCCGGCGGCGGAGGGTGTGAAACGGCGAGATCGGCCGGTTGGCCGCCCACTCACGACCCGTTGCGCACGCCACGTCGGAGCGGAGAGCGGCTCTGAGCCGCTGCGGCCCGGCACACGAGCTGCTCAGATCGCCAGTGTGCGACGCAGAGTGCCGGGAGAGCTTGGGGGTAGATTTCCGCGCATGGCGTTCTGGGGGCCTGAAGTCGAGTGGCACGAGCGCGATGTAGTCGTACCGGCCTTCCGACAGTGGCTTGAGGCTCAAGGATGGGAAACGGAAACCGAGACAGAGTTCGTGGACGTGGTGGCCCACCGAGGCAACGAAACCCTCTACGCCGAGGTCAAGGGGCGAACGAACAGCCGCCCGGGGGCCGGACTGGACACGCTATACGGCCAGTTGCTGAGGCGAATGCCTGCCGAGGAAATCGGCGACCCCAACACGAGGTTTGCGGTCGTGATCCCGACCGGTGCGGAAGCGGCCGCAATCCGAGTCCCGAGACGAGTCCGGGACGTTCTGCGGATCGACGTCTACGCAGTGAGCGACGATGGCCAGGTCGAGAGGCTGGCTGACTGATCCTTCTCTTCCGCCCTTCAGTTGCGCTCAGTGGAGTCGGAGTTGCTCGCTCGTTGGCGTGACGTGCGGTGCGACCACAACCGTGCCTTCGAACACCTCCGGCCCGAGGAAGGCCTTCATCAGCTTGTCGTGGGAGCGGTGGCGGAGCATCTGCGCCTCCATGCGCACGGCGGCGGCGTACTCGACCGGGTCGGCCGGCCGCTCGCCGGGGAGCCGCCGTTCGAGGATCCGTTCTGCCGCCCACCAGTAGACCGCGTTCGCGGCCACCTCGACTTCGAGGATCCGGTACGGCACGTACTCGCGCACGCGCGAGCGCGCCAGGCCTGCTTGACGGGCGGCGCGTTCGAGCGCCTTGAACTCGCGCCGGCCCTCGTAGACGGTGACGATCCCGGTCTCGGGCTCGAACTCGGCCTCGACGGGAGAGTCCTCGTCTTTGCGGGCGATCTCGCGCACCCAGCCGTTTGCGTGGTGACGGACGACGAGAACGGACAGTTCGGCGACGTGTCCGGCGGCCTCGGCGAATACGGAGAGCTGCGACCCGGCCTCAGCGGAAACGAGCGCACGCAAACTGCCGCTCATGCGCGACCAGCCACGCGCGCCAGGCTCGGGCACCTCGTGGCGCCACAGCGAGAGCGACAGTCCCGGATCGGTCGCAATCTCGATC
>WNFV01009242.1_pt1 | contig 18184 bp, 16 predicted proteins | sample 5400101 | NCBI WGS metagenome assembly WNFV01 (sample SAMN13153361, study PRJNA577476) | soil metagenome | isolation source: 115 cm soil or saprolite under grassland replicate 1 | place: USA:California | collected 2016-06-15
TACGTCGACCCCGCGATCACGAGGCGGATGCTGGTCGGAGCGCAGCCGCCGGTGTCCTGGTATCGAACCGAGAAGAGGAACCAGGTCGCGGTCGTCCCGCTCGCCGGCGACGCGCCGCCGGCCGACAGCGACGGCTGGTGAGAGGCTCCGTTGCAGCTGGCTGCAATGACGGTCGCCGGAGCGACCAGGACGAGCGCGGCGTATCCGCTCGCGACGATGATGGCGAGCCGGGCGATGATCTGCCGACTCACCCTCGACCGAGCTGACACGCGTGCACTCCACGTCCGCGGCATGCGTAGGCAAGTGACGGTAGTCGGTGCCCAGATCGGCGTCATTGGGCCGAACGGATGGCTCTGCCGGTACTGTTGGCGCACCACGCAGCGGCCCGTCCCGGCGTAAGAAACAACCTGAACGCAATATGGTCTGAGGCTCCACGCATGCAGGGTTCGTCTCCCGGAGAGCGGGGCGCGCCGGCCGGGGGACGGCTCGATGAGATCCGGCGCGATCTGACGCGCTCGCTGCTCGTCCCGTTCGTGCTTGTCATGGCCGTCGCCGCGATCGAGGGCTTCTGGTCGAGCGCGGGCCTCAGCCAGCAATTCGCGCTGGGCGTTCTGGTCGCTGCGAGCATCGTCCTGCCCGTGACGATGGCGCGCTCGACCCGGCGGATCGTCGCCCGGATTCGTTCGCTCGACGAAGAGCGCGAGAGGCTGGAGAGCCTTTACGGACGGGCTCGCATGGATTCCCTGCAGGATGCGTTGACGGGCCTTGGCAACCACCGCGCGTTCCAGGACGAGCTGGCTCGCCAGCTGGCCCTGGCCGCCCGGCACAAGGCGGCCCTGGCGCTCGTCCTCGTCGACGTCGACGACCTCAAGAAGGTCAACGACCTGGACGGACACGCCAGCGGCGACAAGCTCCTGGCGGCCGTCGGCCGGATGACCACCGCCGCCCTCCGCCGCAGTGACCGGGCGTTCCGGGTGGGCGGGGACGAGTTCGCGATCCTCCTTCCCAACACGAAGGCCGAGGCGGCCCTTCCCGTCGCACGCCGGCTGCTGGCGAGCGCTCTGGGCGGAGGCGGTCCGACCCAGGCCATCGCGCCGTTCTCGCTCTCGATCGGGGTCTCGTCCTATCCCTCGCCGTCGGCCTCCCAGGAGAGCCTGTACCGGGACGCCGATTCGGCGCTGTACTGGTGCAAGCGGCACGGGCGTACCGCCGTCGTCGTCTTCGATCCCGGAAAGCACGGCCGCGCGGAGGACCGCTCGGTCGAGGACCTGTCCGCGGCGGTCGGAGAGGTGCTCACGAGCCAGGCCCTCAATCCGGTCTACCAGCCGATCTTTTCACTGGAGGATGGACGGCCCGTCGGTTTCGAGGGCCTCGTCCGGCCCGCCAAGGATGCGGCCATCTCCGATCCGTCCAGCCTGTTCGCCGCCGCGGAGGCGGCAGGCCGGACCGTGGAGCTCGACCTGCTCTGCCTGGACGTCGTCGCCAGGGGCGCGGGGACCCTGGAGCCGAGCACATACCTGAGCGTCAACCTGTCGCCCCGGACCCTGGAGTCGGAGCTGTTCTCGCCATCGGAGCTCAAGGCGATTTTCCGCCGCCACGGCATCCCGCTGGACCAGGTGGTCCTGGAGCTGACGGAGCGTCAGGAGGTGCAGGACCTGAACCAGCTTCGCCAGAACGTCGCTCGCTGCCGGAAGGCCGGCATGCGGCTTGCGGCCGACGACGTGGGGGCAGGCAACGCCGGGCTGCGACTGCTCAGCGAGATCCACTTCGACATCGTCAAGATCGATCTTTCGCTCGTCCAGGGCGGCATCCTGCATGACCCTTCGCACGCCGTGCTCCGAGCGCTCCAGGAGCTCGCCAGCCGGTGGAACGCGTCGATCGTGGCGGAGGGAGTGGAGACCGCCGAGCAGCTGGCCGTCATTCGCGAGCTGGGCATCGGCGCCGGCCAGGGCTACCTGCTGGGACGCCCCGCGCCGGAACGCGCTGCCGACCCGGTCGACCTGGACGGCCTCGTCGCGTCGTTCGGGCTTCAGGAGATCGCCTCCTGAGCTTCTTCCCCGGCCGGCGCTCGCCGCGTGGCCACACATTCATGGACAGACTCGTAGGCCGATGAGCCAGCCACGTGGCGTCGCTGGCACGCACGAGAATCGGCTGGGGAGCGTCGCCGATGCGCAGCGGGGCATAGCGTCTGGTCTACGAGTCTGCCGGGGAATTTCTGGCCATCGTTTGCGGGCGCAAGCCCATGGAGCCGGCGCGCCGGCCCTATTCCTGACGTTGCGATCGGCCTATGCGCCGGTCCCTCGTAGAACCTGCGGGCTGAGCTCCGAGGCGGCTCGGAGGCGCGGCGGCCCGGAGGCGCGGCGGCCCGGAGGCGCGGCCGCCGTCGTCGGTCGCGAGGTCACGAGACCGGGATCCGCTTCTCAGGATCGACGAAAGGCATCGACGTCACGGTCGCCTGCCGGTCGCCCCACTCGCTCGAGACCGCGAGCGTCGTGCCCTCGGTGGCGAGCTCGGTCGGAACCCAGCAGTAGCCGATGTTCGCCCCGAGGCGCGGCGAGAAGATCGCCGAGGTCGCCTGGCCGACCTGGTGGCCGTCGCGGCTTGCCGGCCATTTCACATAGTTCAGGTCGGGGAACGGCGTGCCGTCGAACGTGACGCCCACGAGCCGTCGACCGACGCCCGCGGCGGCGATCTTCCGGTACGCCGCGATGGAGATCGCGGCGTCGTCGGCCAGATCGAAGTCGACCAGCCGGTCGAGCCCGATCTCGAAAGCGTTGTTCTCGTAGGTCATGTCGGCGCCCCAGTTGAAGATGCCGCCCTCGATCCGCCGGATGTCGGATGGGCCGGTCGGCTTCACGCCGTGCGGACGACCGACCTCCATGAGCGTCTCCCAGAGCTCCGTGCCGCGGGATGCGTCCAGCAGGTAGAGCTCGTAACCCACCTCGGAAGTCCAGCCCGTCCGGGTGACGATGACCGGAATCCCACGAATCTCCGCGCGCCGCCACCAGTAGTACTTGAGATCGAGTATCGACTCACCCAGGAGGTCGCGCATGAGATCCCTGGACTTCGGGCCCTGGACCTGGAGGGGGGCGACGTCGGCCTCGCGGATCGTCACGTCCAGATCCGGATAGGCATTCCGCAGGCCACGAGCGAAGAGGAGGGCGTCGGACGAGGCCAGGGCGAACCAGAAGGTGTTCTCGTCCATCCGCGTCAGGACCGGGTCGTTGACGATCCCGCCGTCCGTGTCGCAGATCAGGACGTATTTGGCCTGGCCAACCGCACACCTGGACAGGTTCCGCGGCGTCAGGAGCTGGGCGAACCGGAGGCCGTCCGGTCCCGAGATCTCCAGGCAGCGCTCGACGGCCACGTCCCAGATCGTGACTCCGTTGAGGAGGGCGTCGAACTCGGCCTCGAAGGTGTCGAACCGGATCGGGAAGTACATGTGGTTGTACACGGTGAAACCCTGTGGGCCGTGGCGCTGGGTTGCCTCGTAGTACGGCGTGCGGCGGTTGCGCGCGCCGCGCTGGACGAGGCCCATGTCGAACTCGGCCATACGATGGAACCTCCTGTGCCAGTCAGCCGGTCGACGACCGCGACGACCGCGACCGGGCAATGGTTTGCATCGGCGATCCGGGTTGCTCCGGGCTGCTCCGGGCTGCGCCGGGCTGCCCGGGGCTGCGACCCGGCACGCGATTGTGACCGATTCGGACCGCCCGATGGGCTGCCCACGCGCACCGCGGATTCCGAGCGGCGCCAGATGGCGGTGCGGCGGCCGTACACTGCCGGCTGTGACGGCGAGCCCTCCGATGACTCCAGACCTGCGCGCCCGGCTGCGGTCGGGCGACTTCCTGCTCGGGACGTGGCTGACGATCCTCGATCCGACCGTTCCCGAGCTGCTCGCCGGATCGGGCTTCGACCTGCTCGTCGCCGACGGCGAGCACGGGTCGGTCGCCACGGAGCATCTCGTGGCGATGCTCATCGCGACGCGGGCAGCGGGAGTTCCGCTCCTCTATCGGGTCGGCGCGAACGAGCCCATCCGGATCATGCACGCCCTGGACGCGGGCGCGTCCGGCGTCGTGATCCCGCAGGTGCGGACGCCTGCGGACGCTGCGCGAGCGGTGGCCTGGTGCCGCTACCCGCCGACCGGACTTCGCGGCGTGGCGCCTCGCCGGGCGTCCGGATATGGCCGCGCCACGGCGGCGTATCTCTCGGCGGCCGATGCGCTCGTGACCTGCTGCATCCAGATCGAGACGCGCGAGGCGATCGAGCAGCTCGACGAGATTCTGGCAGTGCCCGGCGTCGACACGGTGCTGGTGGGCCCGAACGACCTGGCGGCCGCGCTCGGTCATCTCGGGGACATCAGCCACTCGGACGTGGAGGCCGCGATCGAGCGCGTCGTCGAGCGGTCGAAGGCCGCCGGCGTGCCGGCCGGAGCCTGGGCGGGCTCGCCGACGCAGGCCCGCCAACGCCGCGCGCAGGGCTTCATGTGGGCGACGGTCGGGGCCGACTATGGCCTGCTGGGCGCCGCAGCCGACGCCACCGTCCGGGAGGTGCACGGGACCTGATGCCCGCTGGGGCATCAAGCCCGTGGGTCAGGGGCCGGCGTTCGGGTCAGTCGAGCGTCACCCGCTCGTGCCAGCGGGGGATGTGCGTGTCGAAGCCGAGCGCCCGGACCTTCGGCTCCAGTGCCGCCTGGGCGTCCGGGTCGCCGTGGACGAGGAAGACACGGCGCGGAAAGCCGGGATCGCCGGGCTTCCTGCCGCGACCGAAGTTGGCCAGCCAGTCGAGGAGCTCGGACTCGTCCGCGTGAGCGGAGAAGCCACTGATCGAGCGGATCTGGCAGCGCACTTCGCGCATCTGGCCGTCGAGCTTGACCATCTTCGCCCCCTGCTGGAGGTGGGCTCCGAGCGTGCCCTGGCCTTGGTAGCCGACGAACAGGACGACCGCGCGGGGATCGTCGATCAGGCGCCGGAAATGGCCCACGACGCGCCCGCCCGTCAGCATGCCGTTCGAGGCGACGATCATGTACGGCCGTGGCGCCCGTGCGATCGCCTCCGACTCCTTGACGTCGTTGACGATCACCTGGTGCGGGTAGTCGAGGGGCGACGCCTCGCGCTCGAGGAGCTCGCGGGTCTGCTGGTCGAAGTATTCGGAATGACGCCGGTAGATGTCCGACGCCCGGGAGGCCATAGGCGAATCGAGGTAGAGCGGCAGCGGTGGAATCGCCCCCTGCTCGAGGAGACGGTCCAGCTCCCAGACGAGCTCCTGCGTCCGGCCGATTGCAAACGAGGGAACGAGCAGGACCCCGTCGTTCTCCGCCACCAGGCGAACGGTCTCGGCCAGAATCCGGTTCGCCTCGTCCGACGGCTCGTGCTCGCGGCCACCGTAGGTGCTCTCGACCAGGACGTAGTCGGCGTCGGTGACGATGGTCGGGTCGCGCAGGATGGGCGTGGCCGGCCGGCCCAGGTCGCCCGAGAAGACGATCCGGACCTCCGGGCCGCCTTCGCGCTCGGTCACGCGCAGGCGGATGATCGCCGAGCCCAGGATGTGGCCGGCATCCACGAACGTCGCATGGATGCCGGGGGCAACCGCGATTTCCTGGGCGTAGTCGATCCCCCGAAATGAACCGAGTGCGTCGCGCGCATCACGTTCCGTGTACAGCGGCGCATCCAGGTCGATGTCCAGGGACGGCGGCTGCGCAACCAGCGCGCGTTCCGGATCGGGGGCCTCCTCGATGGTCTCGGCGGTCGCAAGTGCGGGCGTGAGTGCCGGGGTCGTCGCCGGGGGAGTCACTGCCTCCTGCCTCGGCCGATCGGCTTCGGTCCCTCCTCGAGGGACCGCCAGCGCGGGCTCGACCGTGGTCGGCACGTGGTCACCGGTCGCCTCGCTACCGGGCGGCGGCACGACGTACGGACCGGCCGGGTCCGGGATGGTCAACGTCGCGCCTGCCTCGGCGAGCTCGATCGCAGCCGCCAGCGTGGCCTCTTCCGCGCGATCCTCGGCGAGCGCCTCGTCCGGGTGGCGTCGCTCCCAGCGGGCGCCTCGCTTGGCGAACTCCTCCTGGAGCTTGCCCGAATCGAGCAGGACCAGCGATGCCAGCTCGACCGTGCCCCAGGTCGCCCAGATCGGCCCTCGGAAGCCCTCCTTGACGACGTGTGGGATGAGTCCGCAGTGATCGAGGTGGGCGTGGGTCAGCAGGATGGCGTCGAGCTTGCCAGGGTCGAAGGCGAGCGGAATCCGGTTGCGGATCGATTCGTTCGGGCTGCCCTGGAACATCCCGCAGTCGATGAGAATCTGGGATTGGCCGGCGGTCAGCAGAAACTGGGAGCCGGTGACCGTGGTGGCGGCGCCGAGGAACTGCAGCTCGATCGTCATCCCGGGAGTGTGCCACCCCTGGCCGTACCCAAGGCGCTCACTTCGGCAGTTCATGGTTCATTGGATATCGCCCGCACCGCTATGCGGCGGGTTCGGAACGCCACAAGCACCCCGGCGCAAGCTCTCCCGGCCGAATCCGTGCGTGAGCGAACGGTGCTCAGCTCGGTCCCCGACGTGGATGGGCTCTGGCCTCGCGCTTGAGGGCCTGACTACGCCACATGTAGCGGTACCGGCGATGAGGCGTCCAGCAAGGCCGGCTGAGTCGGTTGGGGATCCCGGGCGCCGCGCCCGCCGCGGCCCGCGCACGCCGCGGGCCGCGCCCACGCCGTGCCCGCGCGTCGATCAGAGAACCGGGATCGCCACGAGCGCGTCCACGGCGACAGCCAGGAAGAGCAGGCTCAGGTACGTGATCGAGTAGCGGTACAGGCGGATTGCCCCGGCGGTCGAGCCCTCGGGCGACGAGCCCGCGCGCCACAGCCGGTAGGCCTGCCACAGGAAGATGGCGCCCAGGACGGTTGCCGTGGCGAGGTAGACGAGCCCCATGCGCGCCACGGACCAGAGGACGAGCGAGATCGCCACCAGCAGGATCGAGTAGAGGCCGATCTGGCGGGTCGTCTCGGGGACGCCGCGAACGACCGGCAGCATCGGCACGCCGGCCGCGGCGTAGTCCTTGCGGATCCGCAGCGAGAGCGCCCAGAAGTGCGGCGGCGTCCAGTAGAAGACGAGCGCGAAGAGGAGGAGCGCAGGCAGGCCGACGTTTCCGGTCACGGCCGCCCAGCCGATGACCGGCGGCAGGGCTCCCGCGGCTCCGCCGATCACGATGTTCTGGGGCGTCGTCCGCTTGAGGATCAGGGTGTAGACGACGACGTAGAAGGCGATCGCCAGGAGGGCCAGGAATGCCGAGACGAGGTTGACGAACCAGGCCAGCTCGACGAACGAGATCAGCCCCAGGGCGAGGCCGAAGAGCATCGCCCGGTCCGGCTCGACCTCGTGGGCCGGCAGCGGCCGCCGGCGGGTTCGGGCCATGAGCTCATCGATGTCGCGATCGAGGTAGCAGTTGATCGCGTTGGCGCTCCCGGCGGCCAGCGAGCCGCCGAGGAGCGTCCACCAGATCACCTCCCGTAGGCGGGTGTCGTCCGAGCCTCGTAGTAGCTGACCACGACCAGGGCCGCCATGGCGCCCCAGATCGCGGTGCCCAGCGCCAGGTGCGCGGTCTGCGTCCACGGCTCCAGCCGGGTCAGGACCTGCAGCCCGCCGACGAGCGCCTGGATCGGAAAGAGCAGCCCGCCCAACAGGGCCAGGCGGACGACCCATGGTCGCTCGCGCTGGGTTCGCCAGGCGACGAGCGCGACGCCGGCCACGATGATCCCGACGACGACCGCCACCCAGCGATGGAGCACGTGGGCGGAGGTCACCTCGGTCAGAGGCGGGAAGAAGGAGCCGCCCATGAGCGGCCAGTCCGGGAAGATGAGCGCCGCGTCGCGCGCCGTCACGTTGGATCCGAAGAGCAGGAGCGCGTAGGTCGTGGCTGCCGCCAGGGCGGCGACGAGCGTGAACCGCTGGCTGCTCCCGCGCCCCCCGATGCGGGCCGGGTAGAAGCTCCGCACGAGCGCGAAGATAAGGACGGCGAGCAGGATCATGGCCGTCGCGAGGTGGGCGGTCACCGATGGGCCGGAGTTGCCCAGCCGGACGGTCTCGCGGCCCAACCAAGCCTGGAACAGGGCGATCCCCACCGTGGCCAGGCTGGGCCATAGGATGGACGGCCGGTCCCGATGGTCGATCAGCGCGAGCGCGGCCACGCTCAGCACCAGGAGCCCGATCACGACGGCCACGGTCCGGTGCGTCCACTCGATCCAGACGTTGACGCTGGAATCCAGCCCGGGCAGGAACTGGCCAGGGAAGCAGCCGGGCCAGGTGGGACAGGCCACGCCGGACTCGGACGATCGGACGATGACGCCGACCACGACGAGCAGGAACGTCGTCGCGACCGTTGCGGCCGCCAGCATCTGGAAGCGGGTCACTCGTCCTCCTGATCCGCGGTCTCGCGGCCGGGCGCGACGCACGCGGACGGCGCCCATTCTAGCGCCTGCGGATTTCGCGCTCCCCGTCTACCCTCTCGTCATGTCCCATCGAGCCGAGACCCGTGGCTGTCTGGTCGTGAGCCTCGTCCTGGCGGCCGTCGTCGCGGGCTGCGGGTCGATTGGGACGTCCTCGGGATCTTCCGCGGTGGCATCCGCGGGGCCCTCGAGCGGTCCGACGCGCATCCCGATCCTCATCGACGTCCAGGACGCCGTGGGCCCCAGCCGCTTCCTGTTCGCACTGGCCGATGCCCAGAACAACTCCATCGGATCCCCCGACGTGCCTGCCCGGGTCGCCTTCTTCGACCTGGCCAGGAGCGCCACGACGCCGTCCGCGACCGTCGACGCCAGGTTCATCTGGACGATCCAGGGGACGAAGGGCGTGTACGCCGCGGACGTCACCTTCACGGCGCCGGGCGACTGGGCGGCCGAATTCAGCACGACGAAGGACGGCCTCGCGGAGACGACCCGCGTCAAGTTCCAGGTGGCCGAGAAGAGCCTCACTCCCGTGATCGGCAGCAAGGCGCCCGATACCCGGACGCCCACCCTGGCCGAGGTCGGCGGCGACGTCCATCGCATCTCGACCGACGAGCATCCCGATCCGGACTTCTATCGCGTCTCGGTCGACCAGGCGCTCGAGCGCCACGATCCGTTCGTCCTGATCTTTGCCACCCCGGCCTTCTGCACGAGCCGGCAGTGCGGCCCCACCCTCGACGCGGTCAAGGCGATCGCGAAGACCGCGCCCAAGATGACGTTCATCAACGTCGAGCCGTACCAGCTCACCTACTCCGGCGGCCGCCTCCAGCCGGTCCTCGACGCCAACGGCCAGCTGCAGTCGACCGAGGTGACCGATGCGTGGGGCCTGCCCACCGAGCCGTGGATCTTCGTGGTCGATCGCGACGGGATCGTCCGAGGCTCCTTCGCCGTGATTGCCAGCCCGGACGAGCTGAAGGCCGCCATCGCCGCCGTGTCGTAACCGGCACCGGCGAGGTCACCCCCACCGACAGGGTCAGCCGGCGTCCTCGAGGTGGTAGACGACGAGCTTGCCGCCCTCGGTCTTGAACCAGACGAGGATCGGGTCCAGCGAAGCCTGGTGCTCGGCGAGGTGTCCGGGCGGAAACTCGTCGCCGTTGTCGAGCTTTCCGATGACAAAGGTCACGTCGATCCCGCTCCTCGTTCGCAGGGTAAAGCCCTTGACCTTGTCCAGGCCCTGCGAATCGATCGCGGTGACGACGCCGGCCACCGGAGATCGCGGCGGTGGCACCTCGAAGCTGGGGACCTCGAAGCTGACCGATGGCAGGGGGCCGCTCGGGACTGCGGATCCGGCCGGCGGACTTGGGCTGGCCCCCGTGTCGCAGGCGCTCGCCGCCAGCGAAAGGACCACGGCCACGACGGCCATCAGGACCTGCGCCGGGCCGGGCGCGGACGACCGGCGTCGTCTCGTCACGGTTCGGCCCGGCTCGCCGCTCCGGCGGCACCCGGCACCTGGAGCGGGGTGCGGTCGGCACATCGTGGGCAGGTGCCCGCGCCGGCCTGGAAGGTCGGCACATCCAGCGTCCACAGCGCGGACAGCGGATAGAACCGGCCGGTGGCCGGCGACGTGAGGGTGGCCAGCCCTCCGCTGCGGTCCACCAGGACGTGGCAGCCGACGATCTCGCCCCTGGCGGCCTCCACAGCAGGCAGCATGGCGAGCAGCGACCCGCCGGTCGTCAGGATGTCGTCGACGAGGAGCACGCGTTCGCCGGGCTCGATCCGGAACCCGCGCCGGAATTCGCGCCGGGTCGAGCCGTCCGCCTCGGCCACCTCCTCGGCAAAGATGCCTCGCACGCCGAGCTGCCGGGCCGTTTCGAAGGCCAGGATGATCCCGCCGGTGGTGGGACCGGCCACGACGTCGATGGTCGACGAGCCGTCGATGTCCCGATAACGGGCGGCCCACAGGCCGCATAGCTCGCCGGTCACGGCGGGATCCTGGAGGACGCGGAACTTCTCCAGGTAGCGCTCGGAGTGACGCCCGCTCTTGAGCTGGAAATGGCCGTCGATGAGCGCGCCGGATTGCCGAAACAGCGCCTCGGTCCGCGCCGCGATCGCAGCACGGGCGGCGGAGTCCAGGCGCGGTCGAAGGGTCGTCACCGGCCGAAGTCTACGCTCGGACAGCATCACTCATCGTGGCGCCGCATCGGGCTACGGCCGGTACTCGACGCCCTTTGCAGACGGCGTCCCGGGATGCCGAGGAAGCGCCGTGCCGATGAATGGCGTGTACGAGTCGTGACCGGCCGCGACCGCGGCGGCCGCCAGCTCGCCGACGAGCCGGACGGGCAACGTCGGATCGGCGAAAACGGCGGTGCCCACCTGCACGGCGACCGCGCCAACCGCCAGGAAGTCCAGGACGTCCGCCAGCTCGGTGACGCCGCCGATCGCGACGACCGGGATGTCGACGACCTGGCAAACCTCGTACACGATCCGCAGGGCGATCGGCTTGATGGCCGGTCCGGAGACGCCGCCGAAGACGTTGCCCAGCAGCGGCCGTCGCCGGTCGGCGGCCACCGCGATGCCCGACAGCGTGTTGATCGCGGTCAGGGCATCCGCACCGGCGTCCTCGATGGCCCGGGCGATCGGGCGGACATCGGCGACATTGGGCGACAGCTTGACGAGGAGGGGCAGGTCGGTGACCCGCCGCACCGCGGCCGTGACGGCGCCGGCGGCATCGGCGTCGATCGCGAACTGGAGCCCGCCCTTGCCGACGTTCGGGCAGCTGATGTTGAGCTCGATGGCGGCCACGCCGGGCACACCGTCGAGCCGGCGCGCGACCTCCGTGTAGTCGGCAATCGACTCCCCGGCGACGTTGACGATCACTGGCGTCTGCCAGCGCTGCCAGAGTGGCGCGTACTTCTGGATCACGGCGTCCACACCGGGGTTCTGGAGTCCGATCGAGTTCAGCATCCCGGCCGGAGTCTCGGTGACCCTCGGCGTCACGTTGCCGACGCGCGGTTTGAGGGTGGTCCCCTTGCAACAGATTGCCCCGAGCCGCTCGACGTCCACGACGTCCCCGTACTCGATGCCGTAGCCGAACGTCCCCGAAGCGACCAGGATCGGGTTGGCGAGCACGAAGCCGCCCCGCCCGGGCGCGAGGTCCACGCTGAGGTCGACGGCGCGGTCGCGGTTGCGGTCGCGGCCGTCGGGGTGGCTCCCGTCGGGCCGCGACGTCGGTCGCGTCGCGGTGGGCCGCGGGGCGAGCGGCGCTGGCGGGCCAGCCGACACGATCGCGCTCTTCGTCCGCCGAACGGTCGGCGTCCGTGGCGGCCGGGTGGTTGCCCGGTCGGGCGAGGTGACGACGCGCCGCCTGGCCCTCACCAGCCGGACTCCCAGGCGATCTCGTCGCTGGCAAAGACGGGCCCCTCGCGACAGACCCGCTGCGGAATTCCGGTGACCGACATGACGACACAGCCCAGACAGGCGCCCACAGCGCAGCCCATGTTCTGCTCCATCGACACCTGGAGGAAGGCCTTCCGGCGGGCCAGCGGCGAACCGATCTGGATGGGCTTACCGCCGCCCTTCTTGCGGCCGAGCTTGGCGACCCCCAGTCGCTCCCGGCGGCCGGTAGCCAGGCGAGCCAGTGCCCGGAGCATGGGGGCGGGACCGCAGGCGAACGCCTGGTCCGCCCACGCCTCGTACCCCGGGACCAGGTCCGTCACGAAGCCGTGGTGCCCGAGCGAGCCGTCATCGGTGGCCACCACGTACTCGACCTCGTCCGGCAGGAGGCTCGAGGGGTAGACGTCCCGGGCGCTCGCCGCTCCGAACAGCAGGACGACCTGGCGGCCGTCGCGGATCGCCTCGTCGGCCAGCATCCGTACTCCGGCAATGCCCAGCCCGCCGGCCACCAGCAATAGGTGGCGGCTGCGCGGATCCACCTCGAACGGTCGCCCCAGCGGTCCCAGCATGTCCAGCGTGTCGCCCGCCCGCAACCGGGTGAACCACTCGGTGCCCCGGCCCACCGTCCGGAAATGGATGGTGATGATCCCGGTCCCGAGATCCACGGTGTTGAACGAGAACGGCCGGCGCAGGACGAGGCCGGACCAGTCGCCCGCCCGGACGTGAATGAACTGGCCGGCGCGCGACCCGCTGGCGAGGGCCGGCGCATGGAATGCCTGGAGCCACTGGCCGGGTAGGATCTCCCGGCTGTCGACGAGCTCGGCTGCGACCAGGCGCATGGTCACCCGGGCTTGCGACGTCCGCGGCCGTTTCGGCTCGGCGAACCGCCTGAACCCGGCCCCCCGTCCCCTGGCTTGTCCTCCGCGCTGCGATCGGCCTTCTCATCGGGTTTCTCGGCGCCTGCCCCCTCGCCGTCAGGCTCCTCTCCGTCAGGCTCCTCGCCTTCGGGCTCCTCCCCTTCCGCTGACGCCTCGTCCGGCGCGGGAGCGATGGCCGGGAACGCCTCGGCCAGGGCGTCGGCGAGGTCGCCGAAGACGTCGGTCGGATCGTAGAACTCGACCAGGTCGCCGGCACTGCCGAGGACCCGCCACTCTCCGGTCCCATCGTCGGGAACGACCTCGGCTCGGAAATCGCCGCCACGGCCCAGGGTCAGCCGCTCGTCATCGTCGTCGACGACGATGAAGTCACCCAGCCGGGCCGTGAGGATCTCCGCCTGCTCGGCGAACTGCTCGAACAGGCGCGCCTCTGCCCGCTGGCTCCGGTCCTGGAAGGCGAGCGCGAGATCGTACAGCCGACGGGCCGCCTCGTCGTCGTCGGCCGGCGGCTCCGTGGATGCCTGCGCGGCGGCCCAGGAGTCCGCCGCCTCGGCATAGACGCCCTCGCCCACCGGGAACGAGTCGGCCGGCGGGACGTGAGCCGTGTCGAGGAGGTCGCCCGCCGCCGTCGGCTCTGCGCCAAGCCCGGCCGCCTCCCGTGCGGCCTCCGCGAAGGCGGTGAACAGGTCGGCCAGGTTGTACAGCTCGACGAGCTCGGCCGGGGACTCGATGACCTCCGTATCGCTGACCCACTCACCGGTCTCCTCGTCCTGGTAGCGGCTTCGGCTGCGGAAGGTGAGGTCGGGGGCGATCGACAGGTAGTCGGGGTCGTCATCGATGAGCGTGAGGCCGCCCAGGTCTGCAATCCGTTCCCGGTGGCGGTCCAGGAATGCCCGGAACTGGTCGGTCGCCTGGACGAGGAAGTCGGCGCGCTCGAGGGCGGCGTCGGCCGCGAGCTCACCCAGCAGATCGTTGCGGCTCGTCTCCATCGTCGCCTCCTTCGTCAGCCGTGGTTCTCGTCAGCCGTGGTTCTCGTCAGCCGTGGTCAGTCGTGGTTCTCGTCAGTCGTGGTACTCGTCGGCCGTGGTTCTGGTCAGTCGTGGTACTCGAGGTCGGCGCCCATGCGCTCGCGAAGAAACATCGAATGGTGGCGATCGAACAGCCACTCTCCTGCCCGGTGGCCCAGCGTCCGGGTCGCCTCATCCGCCTCCAGCCTGTCGAGGGTCGCATAATCCGGGAGCTCGAGGAGGATGACGTTGTCGAAGTCCCAGCCATGGGCCACGTTGTACCAGCCGAGGAACCGGATTCCGAACTTCGCCTCGTAGTCGCGCACCTGGCGGGGGAACAGCGTGCGCATGAAGAACTTGAAGAACGGATCTCGACCACGGCGGACGGTGAAATAGGTCGCGAGGACGGGCACGGGCTGGCGGTCTCCGCTGTGCGGGGCTGCTTCGGGTTGGGGCGGCGGCTATTGTCGCACGCTGGACTCGTCGCCCATGTCGTCGCCGGGCGTGCGCGCCTCCGGATGACGGCGCTCGTCCCGGCGCTCGTCCGGGGGTTCGTGCGGGGGCTCGTCCGGGCGCTCGTCCTCCAGCTCGCCCTCCAGCTCGCCCACCGTCCGCGTCGCGCTGGCCAGGGGCCGGCGCCGGCCGCGCCGGTCGGCCGCCACCAGGCGCAGCAGGAAGATGATCGTCTGGCCGGTAACCAGCAGCAGGCCGATGGTTGCGAACAGGAGCCCGGCCGTCAGCCAGAACGGCCAGTTGGCTGCCACGCCGATCGGCGTCAGGACGATGAGCGTGGCCAGGATGACGAGCTGGAACCGAAAGCAGCCCAGGCCCGGCCCGCGCTCCGCATCCAGGTCGGCGCCCTTGTACGGCACGGCGCGGACGGATGACGGCGGATCGGGCTGCCCGGGGGATGTCGGCTCGGTCACGAGTCGGAAGGGTACGGGAGCGCCGCGCAACGCGCCGCGTGGGCTGCACGGGCGGGGGGCGCGGCCAGATATCCCTCCGGAGACTCTTATGCCGGCCCTGGCCACTCGTCGATGCCTGGTGGGGCATGCGCCTGGCGCCAGGAGCCGCTGTCCGTGCGTGCCCGCGCATGGTTCGGGCTCGACCGAGGGTCGGTTGGCGCCCCCGGAACTGGCCTAACAGCCACCCACGAATATCTGGCCGCGGAACGGCCGATTCCAGCGGTTAACAGGCTCCGGGTGGATTTCCGGCCACCAAACCACTCGGCGTGGCCACGATGCGGTGCCCGCACGGCCGCGACACGGCCATTGGTCGCCACCGCAGTCGGTACCATCTCGGAGATGAGCGCGCAGGATCGCCCCACCCCGGATCCCCGCTTTGCCTGGCACCCGGAGCCCGAGCTGATCGGCATCCGCGATGCCGGCGCGTCTCGCGCCGCGCTCGAACGGCTCGGGCACGAGGGGTGGGCGACGGCCCTCGACTACGTGTACGACGAGGCGTTCCGCCGGGCGATGGGCGAGCCGGCCGGGTACGACGCTCTTCGCCGGACGTTCTTCGGAGCGAGCGCCGGCGATCAGGTGGCCGGCCCGGCGCCGGCGCCGGTCGATCCGGCCCCATCGGGCGATCTCCTCGCCGAGTTCCGGCACAGACTCGCCCCGCATCAGCTCAGTGCCTATCACCCGGCGCAGCTGAGCTACTTCACGCCGCCGCCGCTCATGCTCTCGATCCTGGGCGAGCTGCTCGCCCAGGTCAGCCAGCAGGGCGTGGACATCTGGCACGCCGCACCCGTGGGTGCCTTCGTCGAGGAGGAGGTCGTCCGCTGGCTCACCGACCTCGTCGGCTACCCGACGCCCACGCCCGGGGATCCGGACGGCGCGTTCGGCATCCTCACCTCGGGCGGGGTCATGGCCAACTTCATGGCGATGGCGCTGCTCCGGGACGTCCACCTGCCGCGCCTTGCCGGCCTGCACGAGGCGCCGCGCGGCCGCCTCCTCGAGGGCGCCCGCATCTACTCGAGCGACCAGACGCACTTCTCCATCGCCCGCGCGCTCGACGAGCTGGGCTTCCCCGAGGACACGCTCCGGATCGTCCCGACTGACGCCGGGTTCCGGCTCCGGGCGGACGCCGTGGCGGAGGCGATTCGGGACGACCGCACCGCCGGCCTCCGGCCGCTGGCCATCTCGGCCGTGGCGGGCTCGACCAATACCGGCTCCATCGACGCCCTGCCCGAGCTCGCCGATCTGGCCGTAGGCGAGGACCTCTGGTTCCACGTCGACGCCGCCTACGGCGGAGCCGCGCGGTTCTCGCCCGAGCTGGCGTCGCGCGTCGCCGGCCTCGAGCGTGCCGACTCGATCACGGTCGATCCGCACAAGTGGTTCTTCCAAGCGTACGACATCGGGGCGCTCGTTGTCCGTCGCCGTCGTGATCTGGCAAACACCTTCCATCGCTCGCCCGAGTACTACCGGGGCAGCGACACGGGAGAGGCCGCCGCGGACGACCCCGACGCGGCCATGCTCAACTTCTACCAGCACGGCATGGAGGGCACGCGACGCTGGCGCGCCCTCAAGCTCTGGATGAGCTGGAAGCACGTGGGGACGCGCGGCTTCGCCCGCCTCGTCGAGGAGAACGTCCGGGTCGCCCGCCATCTCGCCCGACGGGTCGCCGACAGCGACGACCTCGACGCCCTGCCAGTCGACCCGCCGCTATCTGTGGTCTGCTTCCGTCACCTGCCCCTCGGGAGGGCGGGCACAGGGGGCCTGGGGGAAGATGGCATGGCCGAGCTCGACGCCCACCAGGATCGACTTCAGCGCGCCCTCGAGGCCTCCGGCGAGGGCTGGCTGTCGACCACAGTGCTTCGCGGCCGGACGTACCTGCGCGCCGGGATCCTCAACTACATGACGACCGAGGACGACGTGGACGGTCTGCTAGCCGCCCTCCGCCGCTTGGCAGAAACGGTCGTCACCTCCCGCGTCCCGCCAGCCGGTCCTTGACTCGATACCACTCCCCGACAATCGGGAGGAACCACGGCCGGCCCTCGTACGGCGCCGGCACCAGCGGGAAGCGCAGGCGCGCCACGGCCGGCGCCGGGCCGCCCCCCAGCCACTCCGCGACCTTGAAGCCGAGATGCGTCATGAGCACCACGCCCGTCCCGCAGCAGCCGAGCGCGTAGGTCACGCCACCCACCCGGCCCACGTGCGGCATCCGGTCGAAGGTGAATGCGAGCGTGCCGCCCCACGCGTAGTCGATCCGCACGTCGCGCAGCTGCGGGTGCACCTCCACCAGACCCCGGTGGAGGATGCGGGCCGTTCGGTCGACCGTCGTCGGGATGAAGCTCGCCCGTCCCCCGAAAACCATCCGGCGATCCGCCGTGAGCCGCCAGTAATAGAGGAAGTTCTTCGTGTCGAAGAAGACCCGGCCCTTGGGCGACAGCTCGCGCGCCATGGCCTCCGAGAGCGGCTCCGTGGCGATGATGTAGCTGCCAATCGGGATGACCCGTCGCCGCAGGGCCGGAACCAGACCGTCCGTGTAGCCGTTCGTGGCGACCACGACGTCCCGAGCCAGGATCGACCCTCCTTCCGTCTCGACGAGCATGCGGCCATCGGCCTGGGGCCGGACCGCGGTGGCCCGGACGCCCTCGTGGAGATCCGCCCCGGTCCGATCGGCCGCCGCGAGCAGCCCGGCGAAGTACCTGGCGGGATGGACGCCGCCGCTGCCTTCCATGGCCAGCGCGCCGTGGTAGGCGTCGCTGCCGATCTCCTCGCGCAGCCGCTCCCGGGGCACGAACGAGCAGTCGACACCGGCCTCTGCCAGCGCCCGCTGCGCCGCCCATAGCGCCGCGATGTGCGCCGGGGCATAGGCGAGCTCCAGGTGGCCGTGCTCGATGAAGTCGGCCTCGATCTGCTCGTCAAGAATGAGCTGCTTGAGGAAGCGATAGCCGTCCAGCGTCTCGCGGAAGAGCGCGTGCCCGGTGTCCTCGCCGTACCGCTCGATGAGCTCGTGCGGCCCCCACTTGTAGCCGGGGTGCACGATGCCGCCGTTGCGCGTGGACGCGCCAAAGCCGAGCTCCTCCGCCTCGAGGAGCGTCACCCGGGCGCCCTGCCGGGCGAGCTGGCGAGCGGCGCTCACGCCCGTGTACCCGCCACCGACCACCACGACGTCCGCTTCGTCCGGCAGCGGCCGGTCCCGGTAGGACGGCACGGCCGGCATCTGGGCGCGCCACAACGGCCGAGCCTCGTAGCTGCCGAGGGGATCGGTCCGGGTCGTCACCGCTGCAGCGTAGCGGACACGCCGCCGTGATCGGACCGTGGTTCGGCAGCGGCATCAAGCGCGCGACGCCTGCGGCCCCCCGGCCGCTTCACTCGGCGAGCGCCGGGTCCTCGTAGGCGAGACGGCCGCCGGCCAGGGTGAGGAGCACGCGGCCGGACAACGACAGCCCGATCAATGGCGAGTTCTTGCCCCGGGACGTCAGGCTCGCGGCGGAGACCATCCAGCCATCGGCGCGATCGAAGACGACGAG
>WNFV01005627.1_pt1 | contig 18179 bp, 15 predicted proteins | sample 5400101 | NCBI WGS metagenome assembly WNFV01 (sample SAMN13153361, study PRJNA577476) | soil metagenome | isolation source: 115 cm soil or saprolite under grassland replicate 1 | place: USA:California | collected 2016-06-15
CGTCCTCTGTTCCGGGGATCACGCCTGTCTTCGGATCGGGTCGCAGCTCCGCGTGCGGGAAGGGCGCGTAGTCCCACGTCGACCCCACGACGTACGCGCGGTCGACGTCGCTGTTCCAGAACTCGACGTCCCACCAGAACAGCGCGTTCGGTCCCCAGTATGCATTGGAGGCGTACGGGATCATCGCGACGTGCGCGCCCGGCGGCAGCACCCCGTCGACCCAGTCGAGCACGACGGTCGGCGCCGCCGAGATCTCGCGCGAGCTCGGGCTGCGGCTCTGCAGCAACCGCGTCCAGGCCGTCGCCGACGTCGCGACGCACGCCGCGGCGACGATCGCGACGACGACCACCGCGAGCACGCGCGGCGGCCAGCGGACGATCAGCAGCGCCAACCCCGCAACGAGGGCCGCGAGCGCGACGAACCAGCGCCCGCCCGAGTCCTGGACGAAGTCGTTGAGGACGGCGACCGGCGCGTCGACGTAGAGGCCCGGAACGCGCGGGAAGCCGTGCGCGAGCACGGTGACGGCGACGAACGCGGTGACGCCGGCGAGCTCGAGCTGGTGCAGCCGCCGCTCCGCGAGCACGCACGCCGTTGCGACGAGCAGCAGCGGCGCGAGATAGAAGAGGTAGCGGCTGCGGATGTCCGCGAGACCGCCGCCGAAGCGCGCGTCGTACGACGACGTCTCCAGCGTGAGCACGACGACTGCCGTCAGCGCGACGACGGCGAATGCGTCACGCCGTAGCGAATGCGCGACGAGCCACGCGCCGCCGATCAGCAACGGCAGCAACCCCATCCCGACGCCGACGACGTCGAGGTGCGCGCCCGCCTGCTCGAACGCGCGCCACGGGAACGGGAATCCCTTCGCGGTCTCGGCGTAGCTGCCGAGGACATGCGAGCGGCCGACGAGCGCGACGACCACGCCGGCTGCGGTCGCGACCCAGAGGACGCGATGTCCACGACGGTCGCGCACGAGCGCCGCGACGATGAAGACCAGCGCGAGCGACAGGAACTGCGTTCGCGCGAGCACCGCGAGCGCGATCGCCGCGAGAGCGATCGCGTCGCGACGCGGCGACGCCAGCTCCACCGCCCACACGATTGCGAGTACCGCCCACACGAACGCCGGGTACGCGACGGCCTCGCTCATCACAAACGCCGACTGGACGTTCCACGGCACGACGACGGAGAGCGCCGCACACACGACACACCACCAGCCGGGCAGTCGCGCGCGGCGCGCGAGCAGGTAGACGGGAATCGCCACGCTCGCGAACACGATCCCGTTGAGGACGTGCGCGGCGCGAAACGCGCCGGGCGCGGACATCGTCCCGTAGAACGGCGCGATCAGCGCGGGATAGAGCTGCGAGTAGGCGGCGAAATGGACGCCGCGCAACGTCGGCAGCGGCGAAAGCGTCTGGCCGATGTTCGTCGCGAGCTTCGCGTACTGCATTTCGTCCGTCATCACCACCCAGTCGCGGACGCGCGAGGCCAGCACGGCGAGGCCGGTGCCCGCGACGACGAAGACTGCGAGGACGCTCGCGAACGGGAGGCCGGGCCGGCGCACGCCTACTCGGGCGTCAAGTAGACGGCTCACGAATTCGATTCAACCACGCGACGGAGTTGTAACTGCGGGCTTAGCTAAGCCCGCTTAGCCAGCTGGGCTTAGCCAACCCGCTCGGCCTTGTACCGAGCGGCCTCCTCCACGAGCGCCTCGAACAGCTTCATGTCCTCTCCGGCCTCGGGATGCCAGAGCACGCCGAGGGCGAAGCGGCGCTCCGGGTCCTCGACCGCCTCGACCGCGCCGTCGTCGGCGTGCGCGGCCGGGCGGAGGCCGCGGCCGAGCCGCCCGAAGCCCTGGTGATGGTGCGACTTCACGGGCGCGTGTGCGCCGACGATCTCCCCGAGCCGCGTTCCCGGCTCGACCGCGACGTCGTGGTCGGCGAACTCGCCCGGCGTGTGCTTGTGACGCTCGTGCCCGACCACCTCCGGCAGGTGCTGCACAAGGTCCCCGCCGAGCGCGACGTTCAAGACCTGCGAGCCGCGGCAGATCGCGAGCACCGGCATGTCGCGCGCGAGCGCCGCCTGCAGCAGCTCGAGCTCCGCGCGGTCCCGCTCCGCGACGACGCCCCGCGTCTCCGGATGCGGCTCCTGCCCGTACAGCGCCGGGTCGAGGTCCGAGCCGCCGGAGAAGATCAGCCCGTCGAGCGCGTCGAGCGTCTCCTCGACGCCACTCTCGGAGGGCGGCACGAGCAGCGGCCTCCCACCGGCATGCTCGACGGCACGGACGTAGTCGACCGGCACGAGCGCCGACTCGACCTCCCAGACACCGAAGGTCGTCGGCGTGACGTACGTCGTGATCCCGACGACCGGGCGCGTCAGCCTCGACCTCCCCTTGTGACAGAAGGAGCGATCCTTTCAGCGCGCCGAGCGACGGTCAAGGGAGCGCTATCGTGGTCGCGCCGGGGTGGCGGAATTGGCGAGACGCGGCTGACTTAAAATCAGCTGCCCCTCCGCGGGGCGTGAGGGTTCGACTCCCTCCCCCGGCACCTCAGGCCACGGCGGTTAGCCGTTCGGGCCTTCGCCGGGGTGGTTCGCCTCCTCCGGCGTGCCCTCGGGTCCATGGCTTCGGTACGCGTCGCGGAAGACCGTGAACGCGTGCTCGTCGAACCTCGGGCAGATGGCGACGTGCTCGAAGCCCCAGTTGGCCTTCTGGTACGTCGACGGGTCGCCCGTCCAAGCCGTGATCGCGACCTCCGAGCCGAGGCTTTTGCCGTCGATCGCGCCGGGCAGCGGCGTGCCGAGGACCGAGGTCGGGCTCGAGTCGTAGAACGCGCGCATCCTGTCGACCTCGGAGGCAGGCACCTTCGCGCCCCACCAGAGGATGACGCCGCCGTGCTCCTCGTTGTGGACGACCTGCTTCGGGTCGACGGGATCGGTGTAGAAGTCCCAGACGGCCCAGAGTGGGTAGTGCTGCCCGCCGGCCGGCGGGAACGTATTCCAGTCGACCTTGTCGGCAAGCGTCTGGATGTGCTGCTGCTGTCCCTTCGGCGGCTTCGGCCCCGCGACGTCCTCGTACGTGCACCCCGCCGCGCGCATCGCCGAGGCGACCCCCGCGTTGCCGCCGAGCGTGCCGGTGGTGCTCGAGCCGTTGCTGCCGGATCCGGAGAAGACGATCACCGCGATCACGATCGCCAGCGCGACGAGCCCCGAGCCGGCGAAGAGGAGCAGGAGCAGCTTGCGGCGGTCGTCCGTCGAGCGGCGGGTGGTGTCGCCGCGCCGCTGCGGCGCCCCGAGCCGCCAGGCCCGCGCGCGTGGACGTCGAGGATGCCGCCGGATCTCGCGCGCCAGGCGATCGTCGATCCGGACCCGGCCGCGACTGTGCGCGTGCCGACCCGCACGGTCACGTCGGATGCGCTGAAGCGGAAGTGCACGGTCAACCGCGTTCCCCGCTGCACCGCGACGACGGGAAGCGTCCGCTGCGCAGGTGGGAGAAAGTCGACGCACTGCGTCTGCCAGCAGTAGCCGCCGTAGGCGAGCCATTTCGAGCGAACGCCGTCGTCGATCCAGGCCGGCGGCGGCGTGACCGACACGCCCGAGACGTGCGGCGGCGGCGTCCGCGGCGGCCCGACCGCGAAGGCTGCGAGGAGCGCGAGGAGGATCATCGGCGGAGGAGACGGGAGCCGGCGTCACCGGCTCCCGTCGTACTCCAGTCGCTACCCGGCCCAGGCGTGGATCGGGTTCGCCCAGCGGACGAACGTCACCTGCGTCTCGCCGTTCGGCAGGTGGTCGACGTACACCGACTCCGAGGGATTCGCCCAATCGGGCGGCTCCGCGGCGCCGTTGCCGCCGAACGCAGTCGCGCCGACCGTCGTCGTCGAGTCGAGGTGTCCCGTGCCGGTGCACGAGTGCGAGATGCCGCTCGTCGTGCTCGTCAGCGTCCTGCCGGCGGAATTCGGGTCGTAGATGCACAGGAGCTGGTCAAAATCGCCCTGGTTCGGCGTCGTGCTTGCCGAGTTCGTCGCGTTCGCGCCCGTGTTCGAGAAGTAGTCCATGCACGTGTAGTAGAGCGCGCCGGACTCGTCCTGGTGGTTGAGACCCCACGTGTGCCCGATCTCCTGGCACATCACGTGCTGCTTCTCGTTCGGGTTGTTGTAGGTCGAGGTGGCGAAATAGCTGTCGTTCACCTTGACGGTGCCCTGCGTGATGTGCGTCGAGCCGCTCGCGATCCAGATGGTCGCGATTCCGAGCCAGCCGTTGAAGCCGTAGCCGCCGTTGCAGACCTCGACGCGGCCGGAAGTCGGGCGGCATCGCTTGTTCCTGGCCTGCCCCGGCACGATCGTCGTCTGGAGGACCGTCGACTGGTTCCAGTCGGCGGACGCCTGCGCGAGATGGCCCGGCCAGTCGCCGGTCAGGTTGTCGCCGACCTTGAGCGTGAACGGATTCGCCGTCCTCGCCCAGTGGTAGGTGCCCCACGCATGGCTGGCGAGCGCGGAAGCCGATGTCGCTGCGGCGACGACGGCGGCGAACGCGAGTACGCCGGCAAACCGCTTCATGCATATCCCCCTTGAGTGGTGTGAGTGGACCCGGTGTCGCTCCTTATATGCGGGTTTTCCGCAGGCGGTGTCAAGTGCCGGAGAAAATTCCGCTCGGAGCGGCTTTTTCTCTCGCGGGGTCGCTTGACCCGACGCGTCGGTTGGCCGTAGGGTGTCCCTCGCTGGAGCCGATGGACCGCAAGGTTTGTCGGCTCTGGCGTTTTTTGCGGTCCCTTTCGGAAACCTCCACGGGCGTTAGCCACAGGAGGGAGAGCCATGGGACTGCTGGACAAGCTGCTCGGCCGCACGAAGAAGGCGGCCGGCGACGTCACCGGGAACGCGTCGCTTCGGCGCGAAGGCATGCACCAGGAGAAGGAGGGTCGCGCGGAGGACGAGGCGGCGAGGCACGAGCAGCTCGCGCAGAGCGAGCGCGAGCGGGCCGCCGAGCACCACGCCGAGCGCGAGACGTAGCCCCCGGTCCGGGTCCGTCCGACCCGATCTCTAGCGTGCGTCGGCCCGATGTGGATCGCCGTCGCACTCCCCGTCCTGATCGCCCTCGCCGGCCTCGCGGTCTGGGCGGTCCGGACGCTGCGCCGCGACCTCGGCTCCCACCTCAGCGCGCGGAGCGCCGACGTCGACCGGCGGCTGGAGGCGATCGTCGAGACGATGGACCGGCGGCTCGGCGAGCTCGACACGAAGGTCGACCGTCGGCTCGAGAGCGCGTCGAAGACGACTGAGAAGATCCACGAGCGGCTCGGCGAGGTCGGCAACGCGACGAGCCAGATGCTCGAGCGCGCGAAGGACCTCGCGCGACTCGAGCAGGCGCTGCGCCCGCCGAAGGCGCGCGGCGGCTTCGGCGAGCTGCTGCTCGAAAACCTCCTGCGCGACCGGCTGCCGGCGTCTGCGTTCTCGATGCAGTACCGCTTCGACGGGGGCGAGATCGTCGACGCCGTGGTGCGTGTCGGCCAGCTGATCCCGATCGACTCGAAGTTCCCGCTCGACAACTTCAACCGCATCGTCGAGGCCGAGAACGACGACGCGAAGCAGCTCCACGAGAAGGCGTTCGCGCGCGACGTCAAGGGTCACATCGACGCGATCTGCGCGAAGTACATCCGCCCCGCGGAAGGAACGTACGACTTCGCGTTCATGTACGTCCCCGTCGAGGCGGTCTACTACGAGCTCGTCTGCGGGAAGACCGGCGCGCTGCTCCAGTACGCGCACGAGAAGCGCGTCTTCCCCGTCTCGCCGACCACCTTCACCGCGTACCTGCAGGTGATCGTGCTCGGGATGCGCGGAATGCAGATCGAGCAGCACGCGCACGAGGTGATGGGGTACGTCGCCGACCTCCAGCACGAGTTCGACAGGTTCACGGAGGAGTTCGAGCTGGTGGGGAAGCATCTCGGCCACGCGCAGGTCCGGTACACGGCGGCGGACAAGCGGCTCGACAAGTTCGCGACGAAGCTCGAGCAGGCGACCGACGAGCACGAGGAGCTCGAGGACCAGACGGTGCTCGAGCTTCCGAGCGCCAGCGCCGACGCGGCGTAATCGCTAGTAGCGCAATAGCGCAGCGATGCCCTCGACGGGGCCGAGCTCGCGGCGCTCGCGGGCGAGCGCGCGGACCGTGCCGCCGTGCACGAGCGTCTGACGGACTGCGAGGTCGACCCCGTCCTCGCGCCGCTCGAGCGGCGTGCCGTCGAGCGGGCAGTCGCCGCCGTCGAGCTGCACGCGACCGCACGACGGACACTGGTACGCCGGCCTCGTCGTTCCCTGCTGGAAGAGGAGCACGTCGACGCGCCCGTCGGACGCTGCGGCGAGCGTCTCCGCCCAGCCCGAGGCTGCGCGACCTTCGCGTCCCGCTTCCTCCTGCCAGCGCTCGAGCAGCTCGGTTTCCTCGGCGAGGCGCGCCTGCTCGACGAACGGCATTGCCAGCTGCAGCAGCTCCTGCGTCGTCGCGTGACCCTCGCCCGAGGTCGCGCCGATCAGCGCGTCGCGCGTCTCCTGCGACAGCAGCTCACGGAACTCGCCGCGCGCCTCCTCCGGCCCGACCACGACGACATGCTTCGCCTCGCCCACCCGCACGCGCGCGTCGAGGTCGTCGGCGACCGCGCGCAGGTGCTCGCTCACGAGCTCTTCGATGTGCCGCTGGTAGCGGGACTGCGACCAGCCGCCCTGGTCGTGGCGCCCCGGCTGTTCCTCGGTCAGGTTCGCGAGCTCCTCGAGGCGGCCGCCGTCGAGTGCGAGCAACACCCCGCGCTCGCGGTCGACGAGCGCGACGACGACGCCGTCGCCGCGGCCGAGCAGCGGTACGAGCGGCGCGATGTGGAGGTCCGGGCCGACGGAGACGCGGTCCGGCACGGTCTCGTGGACCGTCACGACGTCCCAGAGCCCGTCGAGGTGGTCCGCGAAGACGGCGACGCCGTGAACGCCGCCACGGTTGAAGTCGTTGCCGAGGAAGTCGCGGATCCGCGCGAAGTCCTTCTGGAGTCCGGCTTTCTGGGCGTGCCCGAGTCCCTCCCGCGTCGCGAAGGCCGACTTCTGGGCCTCGTCGAGCAGGGAGTTGACCTTCGTGACGGCGTCGGGGATCGTGGCGCCGGTCATTGGCGAGAAGCCGAGGTAGAGGCTGATCGCGCAGCCCCGGTCGGCCCTGAAGGCGGCGAGCTGCCGCAGCCGGTCCGACGTGACGACGAACGCCATCGCTGGTCCAATGCCACGGAACGCGCCAGGTTATTCCTGTGCCGATCGGCACGAGGTGGCGGCGAGGGCGGCTCCCCGGAACAGCCATCCGCCCTGATTCGTTTAATACAGCGAGACATGAACGAGACGAGAAAACTGATCATCATCGGCGGCGGCCCCGCCGGCTACACCGCGGCGCTCTACGCCGCGCGCGCCGACCTCGAGCCGCTCGTCATCGAAGGCTTCACCTGGGGCGGCCAGCTCATGATCACGAGCGAGGTCGAGAACTACCCGGGTTTCCGCGACGGGATCCTCGGGCCGAAGCTGATGGACGAGTTCCGCTCGCAGGCGGAGCACTTCGGCGCGGAGTTCGTCACAGACGACGTCACCCGCGTCGACTTCTCCGAGCGGCCGTTCCGCGTCTACGTCGGCGACGACGAATACGCCGCGGAGACGGTGATCGTCGCGACCGGCGCCACCGCGCGGCAGCTCGGGCTGCCGTCGGAGCAGGCGATGCACGGACGCGGCGTCACCTACTGCGCCGTGTGCGACGGGGCGTTCTACCGCGACAAGGACGTGATCGTCGTCGGCGGCGGCGACTCCGCGATGGAGGAGGCGCTCTTCCTGACGAAGTTCGCGAGCAAGGTCACGGTCGTCCACCGGCGCGACGAGTTCCGGGCGTCGAGCATCATGCTCGACCGCGCGCGGGCGAACGACAAGATCGAGTTCGTCACGAACGCGGTCGTCGACGAGGTCATCGGCGACGCGAAGATGAACCGCGTGCGGCTGCGCGACACGCGTACCGACGAGACGTGGGAGCTGCAGGCCGACGGACTGTTCGTCGCGATCGGGCACGACCCGAACACGAAGCTCTTCCTCGACTGGCTCGACCACGACGAGGCGGGCTACCTCGTTACGAACGCCGGCTCCACCGAGACGAACATTCCAGGCATCTTCGCGGTCGGCGACGTGCAGGATCACGTCTACCGTCAGGCCGTCACGGCGGCGGGCTCGGGCTGTATGGGCGCACTCGACGCCGAGCGCTTCCTCGCCGCACGCGAGGGGCACCTGATGGCGGCCGAGTCGGCTCCGCGCACGTAGCCGGCCGTGGCCGAGTGGATCGACCTGATCGATCCGACTCCTGAAGAGCTGCGGGCGCAACTTCCCGAGCACGTTCAGGAAGCGGCGCTCGCCTTGCTCCTCAAGCCGGCCCAGCACGCCGACGAGCCGCGGCCGACGCTGCAGGCGCACGGGTCCTACGTCTTCGGCGTCTTCCTCGTCGCGGTCGCAGTCCGCGAGGAAAATCGCGTCTTCTACGAGGAGGTCGACGTCGTGCTCACCCACGACCGCCTCGTCACCGTGTCGAAAACGCCGCCCGGCGAGAAGCCGTTCGACCCGCGACCCGCGAAGGACGCCTGTCGTCCGAACGACACGACCGGGATGATGTTCTACCGGCTCGTCGACGACATCGCCGAGCGCTACCTCGACCTGATCGACGACCTCGACGAGGAGATCGACGAGCTCGAAGACGTCGTCGAAACCTCGCGGCCTCAGCAGATCCGCGCACGCATCTCGCAGCTGCGCCACGACCTGCTTCACATCCGGCGCACGCTCGCCCCGACGCGCGACGCGGTCCGCCGCGTCGTCGACAACGTCGTCGAGGTGACGGACGGCGAAGAGGTCTTTCCGCATGACGTCGAGATCGCGTTCAACTCCGCGTTGGACAAGCTCCTGCGCGCATTCGACGGTCTCGAGCTCTCGCGCGACCTGATCGCGAGCGTTCGCGACTACCTCCAGTCGAAGATCGCGAACGACCAGAACCAGGTCATGAAGACGCTCACGGTGATCGCGTCGCTGCTGCTGCTGCCCACCTTCATCGTCGGCCTCTACGGCCAGAACTTCCAGCACCACTTCCCCGAGCTCCACTGGCAGTTCGGCTATCTCTTCTCCTGGGCATTGATCGTCGTGACGACGGTGATGCAGCTCACGTTCTTCCGCTGGAAGAAGTGGATTTAGAGCTCGTCTCAGAATGGCCTTCGTTGCCCGGGTGCGATGGGCGAGTGCGAGGCAAGGACGCAGGAAGCCCCCATATGCAGGCATATGGGGGCGACTGAGGACGTAGCATCGCGCCGCCCAGCGCGCCCGGGCGACACAAGCGTCATTTTGAGACGAGCTCTAAGCCGCGCGCCGCTACCATCGGCGCGTGCCCCACTACATCTGTCCGAAGTGCAAGAAGCGCTCCGTCGACGTCGATGGCGTCGAAGGGTTCTCCGCGCAGGCACCGGCATGTCGGCATTGCGGCTTCGGCTTCCTCTTCGAGCTGCAGGAGGACTATTACCCCGGCCCGACGACCGGCTTCGTCGTGTGCGACCAGCACGGACGCGTGCTCGCGACGGGGCAGGACTTCTTCGAGCTGAGCGGCTACCGCGAGGAGGACCTGCTCGGCCGAGAGGTGACGGACATCGTCGCGGCGGAGCCGAACCCCGTCGGCCTCGCGCTCGAGTGGGGCGTGCGGCGCCGCGGCGAGCACGTGCGGTTGCGGACACGCGCCGGCCTCGAGAAGCCCGTCGTCGCGGACCTCTTCCCCGCGCTCGACCACGACGGCGGACTGCTCGTCGCGCTCACACCCGCGAGCTAGGACAAAGATCGTTGATCACGCACTGCTCGCAGAGCGGGCGGCGCGCGATGCAGACTCGGCGGCCGTGCCAGATCAGCAGGTGCGGAAAGAGCGCCCAATGCTCGCGCGGCACGAGCTTGATCAGATCGCGCTCGACCTTGACCGGATCCTCCTCCTTCGTCAGTCCCAGCCGCTGCGCGAGCCGCCGCACGTGCGTGTCGACGACGATCCCCTGCGCGTTTCCCAGCTCGGCGGCGACGACGTTCGCCGTCTTCCGCGCTACGCCCGGCAGGCGCACGAGCTCGTCGACGTCGCGCGGCACGGCGCCGTCGAACTCCTCGAGCAGCTTCTGCATCGTGCCGCGGATCGCCTTCGTCTTCTGACGGAAGAACCCGGTCGCGTAGATGTCGCGCTCGAGCTCCTCCGGCGGTACGGCGAGATAGTCCTCCGGCTCGCGATACTTCTCGAACAGCGACTCGGTCACGCGGTTGACGTTCACGTCGGTCGTCTGGGCCGACAGCATCACCGCGACGAGCAGCTCGAGCTCGTTACGAAAGCGCAGCGCGATCCTTGCATCGGCGTGCTCCGCCGCGAGGCGCGCAACGATCGGGCCGATGCGTTCCTTCTTCGGACCGACGCCCTTGCGCGCCTCCGCGACGAAGCTCCGTGCCACTACGCGAGCGGCTCGCCCGTCTCGAGCAGCGTCTTCAGGCCGCTCAGGACGCGCATCCAGCCGACGCCGGCAACGCTCGCCGCCGTCTTCGGCGACGCGTCGAGCTGGTCGTGGACGACCGTCAGCAGCGATACGCCGGCATCGCCGGGCTCGATCTCCCACGACACGCGGCTCGTCGGCTCGGCGGCGAGCTCCTCGTCGTACTTCGACCGCCAGCCGTGGACGAGCTTGCGGGGCGGATCCTCCTCGAGGATCTCCTCGTTCCCCCACTCCTCGCCCTGCGGGCCGCGCGTGATGCGTCGCCCGCCGGCGAGCTCGATGCGCGCGCCGTAGAAGTACTTCTCCGTGAACTCCGGCTTCGTGATCGCCTCCCAGATCTGCTCGGGCGTCGCCTTGATGAAGACCTGGTAGACCTGCGTCGTCGCGATCTCCGTGATCGTGGTCATGCGGTTTCCTCCAGCTGCGTCTTGAGCTCCGCGAGCGCGGACACGCGGTGCTCGGTGTACTTGTCGATCCAGCGGTCGTGGATCAGCCGGATCGGCACCGGGTTGAGGAAGTGGAGCTTCTCGCGGCCCGACTTCCTCGTGACGACGAGCCCTGCGTCCTCGAGCACGCGCAGGTGCTTCATGACGCCGAAGCGCGTCATCTCGAGCTGAGACTCGAGCTCCGTGAGCGTGCGGCCGTCACGCTCGAAGAGCCGGTCGAGCAGGAGCCGGCGCGTCGGGTCGGCGAGTGCGCGGAAGACGAGGTCATCGGTCACGGGCTGGATAATAGGTGACCGAATGGTCACATGTCAAGCAGGCGCCGCGGCCTCGAGGTGCGGCGCCGCCGCGAACTTCCGCAGGCGCGGCCCCGCGCAAACGACGTCGAGGGCCGGGCAGCCGGCGCAGGCGTATTCGCTCGGGTTCGGGACGAACTCGCCCGCGTCGATCCGGGCGATCGCGGCGGAGAGCTCCGCCTCGAGCGCGTCGACGTCGGCGCGCGTGAAGGTCGCGGCGACGACGGCGTCCGGCCGTTCGAGGAAGTGGTAGACGACCTCGACCTGGTCGGCGCCGGTCCGGAAGCACGCGAGCGCGTAGACGAGCCGCTGCAGCCGGTAGTCGTGGTCGACGATCTCCTCGGGCGAGAGCTCGGCGAGCGAATTCGTCTTGTAGTCGACGACGAGCGCGCGGCCGCCGGCGCGGTGCAACACGTCGACGAACCCGTTGATCAGGACGCCGTCGTGTTCGAACGCGAAGGGGACCTCCGCCATCGTTCCCTCGAGGGACGCGACGCGTCGCGCCAGGTCGGACGAGCAGTACGACGCCACGAACGACGCGATCCGCTCCAGATCCTCGTCGGTCACGCGTGGATACCACTCGCGCACCCGCTCGACGTCGACGAGCTCGGGCGCGCGGAGATCGAGCTCCTCGAGCAACCGGTGCACGGCCGAGCCGACGTCGAGCGCGCCGATGCCGACCTCTCCCTCGCCGTCGCCGACCGGCTCGAGCGCGCGCATCCCCACGAGGCGCTCGGCGTAGTAGCGGTACGAGCAGCGGTCGAACGACGAGATCGCGGTGAACGACAGGCGCCGGACCCGCGCGAGCGGGGGCACGGGAATCGGCGTGAGCTCCGGCAGCCGCGGGGCCGCGCGCACGGTTGGTTCACCCTCAGCGCTGAACAGCGCCAGCTGAGCCGCCTCCTCCCCAAGTGGCAACGTCTCACTTGGCTGCTCGGGCTCGAGCGCGTGTCGGTCGACGCGGACGAGGACCCGCGCGCCGCCGCGCTCCAGCTCCAGCGGCTCGCGGCCGGCCTGCGCGAGCTCCTGCCGCGCGTCGAGCCGCTCGAGCACCCAGCCGATCGGCGTCGTGCGCTCGCTCGGCCGCTCGGGGTCGATCGCGCCGGAGACGATCAGGCGGTCGATCGCGCGCGTCATCGCGACGTAGTAGAGGCGCAGCCGCTCGGCGTCCTCGGCGCGCTTCCGCTCGGCGCGAACCTCGTCGTAGCCCGTCGTTCCCTTGAAGCCGAAGCGGCCGTCCGACAGCGCGAGGATCTCGTTGGGCGCCGGTGGCTGCCGGTCGCGGCCCGCGTCGGCGACCACGACGACCTTGAACTCGAGCCCCTTCGCGGCGTGGATTGTCAGCAGCCGGACGGCGTCGCCTCCCTCCTCCTCGGCGACCGCCTCGAGCTCTTTCGCACCGACCGCCTCCTGGTCGGCGACGAACCGCACGAACCCTTCGACGTCCGCGCCGCGCAGCTCCTCGTACGAGCGCGCGAGGCGTGCGAGCTTGCGCAGGTTCGCGTAGCGGCGGCGGCCGTCCCAGCGCGCGAGCACCGCCAGGTCGTAGTCGTGGTCGGCGACGATGCGCTCGCACAGGACCTCGAGCGAGAGCTTCGGCATCGCGTCCGCGAGCCGGTCGAAGCGCTGCCGGAACGCGCGCAGGAGGCGCGCGTCGCGCTCGGCGAGCTCCGGCGGCAGCGTGCGCTCGATGCCCGTGAAGATCGGACGCTTGCTGGCGGCGCGCCTGATCAGCACGAGCGCGTCGTTCGAAACGCCAACGAACGGGGAAGCGAGGACGGTCAGGAGCGCCTCGTCGTCGTAGCGGTTGTGCAGTAGCCGCAGGTAGCCGAGCAGGTCGACGACCTGCTGCTGGCCGAAGTACCCGCGCCCGGTCGACCGGTACGTGCGCAGGCCGGCCTTGCGGAGCTCCTCCTCGTAGTGCTCCGCATCGGTGCCGGCGGCGAACAGGAGCACGATCTCGCCGGGCTCGGCGGCGCCGCTGTCGACGAGCTCGCGCACGCGCTTCGCGATGTGCCGCGCCTCGGCGCGACGCCAGTGCACCTCGCTGTTCGCGTACGACGACTTGTCGGTGACGAGCAGCTCGGCGGGCGGGCCGAAGACCGGGTCGGGGAACTCGCTCGACGCGTGCAGCGGCTGGAACTCGTCGCCGAACTCGCCTGCGAACAGCTCGTTCACGACGGCGAGCACCTCGGCACGCGAGCGGTAGTTCTGCGTCAGCGGCAACACCTGCTTCGCCGCGGCGCGGCGCTCGCGGAAGACGGTCACGTCCGCGTGCCGGAAGCCGTAGATCGACTGGAACTCGTCCCCGACGAAGAACACGTCGGCGTGACCCGCGAGCAGGTCGATCAGCTCGCACTGCAGCCGGTTCGTGTCCTGGAACTCGTCGACCATGATCGAGCGGAAGCGCAGCGACTCGCGCGAACGCACGCGCTCGTTGCCTTTCAGCAGGTCACGCGCCCGCAGCTGCAGGTCCTCGAAGTCGAGGACGGACTCACGGTCTTTCGCCGTCTGGTAGTGCGCGGCGAAGCCGCCGAGCAGCGTCTGCAGCAACGCGTGGTCGCGCGCCGCCGCCGCGTCGAGCGCCGCCTGCTCGACGGTGTGCAGCGCCTCGACGTACGACGCGGCGCGCTCGCCGCGCGCCTTCAGGCCGGAGAGGTCGAGTAGCTCGTCGGCCGCCGGGGCCGTCTCGAGCAGCTCGAGCGCGCGCTGCGCGGCCTCGCGCTGCACCTCGGACGCGGCGGAGTCGTCCACGACGCAGCGCGCGGCGTCGGCGAGCCGCTCGAGCGCCTCCGGCAGGCTCGTTCCCTCTCCGAGCTCGAGCACGAGCTCGCGCCCGGCGGAGCGGAGCGTCTCGTAGACGCCGATCACCATCCGCCGCAGGCCGGCGGCGCGATACGTCGCGAGCAACCGCAGCCGTTCCGGCTCGGCGTCCGCGCAGAACTCGGCGAGCGCCGCCTCGAACGCCTCGCTGCGGACGACCGCACCCTGCGCGTCGTCGAGCTCGCGGAAGCGCGGATCGAGCCCCGCGTCGAGCGGATACGTCTTCAGCAGGCGGTTGCAGAAGCCGTGGATCGTCGAGATCCACGCGCCGTCGAGCTCGCGCGCGAGCTCGACGCGCCCAAGCTCGAGCAGCCGCGCGCGGATGCGCGAGCGCAGCTCTCCGGCGGCGCGCTTCGTGTAGGTGATGACGAGGATCGAGCCGACGTCGAGGCCGTCGTCGCAGACCGCGCGTACGAACCGCTCGACGAGCACGCTCGTCTTCCCCGTGCCCGCACCAGCGGAGACGAACACCTCACCGCGCGCCTCGACCGCCGCGAGCTGCTGCTCGTTCACGCTCGTCTCACCCTGCACATCGGCCAGAGGTCGCACCACGACGGACACGAGCCGCCGCGCGGATCGTGCTCGACGTCGCCCTCGCGGATGCGCTGCGCGAGGTCGTGCGCCGTCGTGCGCGCGGTCTCGAGCCGCTGCCAGAACTCGTCGTCGTCGAGATAGTCGGTGCGCGTGTAGCCCGGCAGCTCCTCCTTCGCGGAGCCGCGCAGCAGGCCGCGCGGCTTGCGTTCGCCGGCGAGCGGACGGTAGAGCCCGCCGAGCGGCTCGATGCCGACGAGATCGCGGAGAACGAGCATGTAGAGCGGGATCTGCAGGCGCTGCTCCTGCGCGATCTCCGACGCGGAGTGCGCCGAGCGTCCCGACTTGTAGTCCTGGACGATTCCGCGCGCGCCGAACGTCTCCACGTCGACGCGGTCGATCTTCCCCGACAGCGTCAGCCCGTCGCCGAGCTCGAGGCCGGCGAGAATCGACCGCTCGCCGCCGAACGACACCTCGAAGCGGGACGGAACGAGCGGCACCTCCGACGCGGCCTCCACACGCACGACCGCCTCGAGGTCGCGCCAGAGCGACTGGTCGAGCTCGTGCCGCTGCAGCTCGGTCAGCTCCATGCGCACGCCGTTCAGCGCCTGGTCGAGGCACGTGCGCAGGAACTCGAGCGCCGCGTCCAGATGCTCGGTGTCGAGCCGCTCGATTCCGAGCTGCTTCGGGATGCCGCTGAAGAACCGGTTCAGCGTCGTGTGCGCGACGGATCCGCGGAGCTTCGCGTCGACGTCCGCGTCGATCGTCCGCGGCGAGAGGAAGCGCTCGACGAACCACGCCGACGAGCAATCCGACATCCGCTCGAGCTCGGTGACGTTGAACGTCGTCCGCTCGCGCAGTTGCTCGAGGACGAGCGGATGCGTGAGGCGCGTCGGCCGCTGGAACGCGTGCAGTGCGCGGTCGAGGCGCCGCTCCCAGCCGTTTGCGTACGCGAGAGCCTCGGCCTCGCGCTCGTCCTCGGCTCCGAGCGCGGCGAGGGCGCGCAGGCGCTCGCGCTCGCTCGGCGCCGACTCGAGCGGCCACGTGAGCGAAGAGAGCGCGCGCCGCGTCGTCGCCCGTTCCACCTCCTCGCGCGGGAACAGCCGCACGACCTCGTCCCAGAACGGGCTCGGCTCGAGCGGCATCCCGTCGTCGGTCGCCGCCTCTCGCACGAGATAGAGCCGCGTCGTCGCGCGCGTGCAGGCCGTGTAGAAGAGGTAGCGGTCGCGTGCGACCTGGTCGGGCTTCACGAGCCGCGCGTCGGCGAGTTGCGTGCGCGCGTCGTCGTCGAGGAAGGCCGACGTCTGCCCGCGGCGCGGCAGGCTCCCCTCCTCGAGCCCGAGCACGAACACCGCGTCGAAGCTCCGCGTGCGCACGCGCAGGAGGTCGAGCACCGCGACGCGTCCAGGCTCGCGGCCGTCGGCGCCGCGCACGTTCGTCCGCTCGAGTGCGCCGACGATCTCGTCCGTTGTCAGCGTGCCGCCGAGCGCGAGCCAGCCCTCGAGCTCGTCGACGAGTCGCACGAGCGCCTCGTACGCGCGCAGGTCGCGCCGCGCGTCGTCGTCCGTCGGCGGCGCGTTGAGCCCGTACGCGTGGCGGAGCATCCGCGCGGCGACCGAGCGCAGGCCGGCGAGCGGCGTCTCGGCCTCGCGCAGCTCCTTGACGATCGGAAACGGATTGCCGTGCAACGCCAGCGTCTCCGCCTCGACCCTGTCGTGCGCGTTGATCGCGCGACCGCGCAGGCGCCCTTCGAGGAAGTCGACCTTCGCGTGCGGGACACCGGAGTACGGCGTCCGCAGGAATCCGTACAGCTCGCGGCGTCCCGCGCCGAGCCACACGAAGCGGAGCAGGCCGAGCAGCGCGCGGCCGAACGGCGTCTGCGGCAGGCGCGGCCGCAACGCGGGCGCGATCGGGACGCCGAGCGAGCCGAACGCGGTCTCGAGCGGCGCGCGCACCCGTTCGAGCGACGCGCAGACGACCGCGATCCGCTCGGGATCCATGCCGCCGCGCACGAGCGAGAGGATCTCCTGTCCGACGAGCTCGAGCGTCCCGCGCACGCCGGCCGCCTCGAGGAAGCGGAGCGAGCCGTCGAGCGGCGGCGCGTCGGGCAGGCGGTCCGCGAACAGCGCGCGCTCGAGATGGGCGAGCGGCGCGGGAGCGAACTCGTGGAAGCGCGGCGGCAGCTCCGTAATCTGTCCGTCGGCAAGCGCCGAAAGATCGTCCATCGTGCGACGCAGCGACTCGAACGCCGGCCGTCCCGCCTCGTAGGGCAGCGAGACGGTCACCTCGGTCCGCCCCGCGAGGGCGCGCAGGAGCTCCCACTCGGCGCCCGTCAGGTCCTCGAACCCGTACGCGAACACCGGCTCGCCGCTCCACGCGTCGAGCTCGTTCTGCAGCCGCTCGACCGCCCGGCGGCGGAGGAGGTCGGGGTCCCAGCGGCCGAGCCGGTCGAGCTCGGCGCGGTACGCGAGGTAGAGGCGGGCGAGGTCGCCGTCGAGGACGTCCGGCTCGAGGAGTCCCGCTTCGAGCTCCGCGAGCGTGCGCCCGAGCTCGTCGGCGAAGCCGGCAAAGCGCGCGGAGCGGCCGAGGCCGTTCAGCGACGCGCCGCCGACGATGCGCCGTACGAGCAGGCTCCGCTGCGATTCGCCGAGGACGGGCCGCGCGTCCCGCCCGCCCCGCGCAATCCGCTCGAAGAGGCGGTCGAACGTCCCGATCGTCCCGCCGAGCAGCGCCGGCCGCCGCGCGAGGAGGTCGTGCTCGACCCGGTCGACGTCCGACCGGTTCGGCACGATCAGCACGGGCTCTCGTTCGAGCGCCGCGAGATACCGCTCCAGAAGGAGCGCCACTTTGCCCGCGCTGGCAGGTCCGGCGATCAGGCTGAGCGCCATCGACCCATCCTAGACTCGGGTCCCGACGGTTCCTGACCGCCGTTTCCCGGTCGTCAGCAAAGAGCGGGAGGAGCTACGCCGCCGGCTGCTCCGCGGCCGCCTTCGGCCGCCGGCCCCGGCGCGCGGCGGGGGCGCCCGGCATCTTGCCCGCGCACTCGTCGCAGAGATCCGCCTGCTTGGAGCCGCGGCGCGCGTCGGCGTACGTGATGCGCATCACGGCGCCTTTCGCCTCGTCGACTTCCTTGCCGCAGTTGTCGCAAACGAGCACGGTCTTTCGCGCCATCGTTCCTCCTTCGCCGGGGAAATCCGCCGCGAATACTACGCAGCTTTGCGCGCCGCGCGAATGCGATGCGAGCGCAACAGGCTCAATGTCGCCTGCTCCTCCCGATCGAGTCCGATATCGCGCGCGGTGACGATCCGCAAATGCGGCGGCCGGAAATCGTCGATCGTTCGCCCGTCGAGATACTGCTCGACGACCGCCGGGGCGACGTACGACGAGCGCGCGACCGCAGGCGTGTTCCCGAGCCGGTCGCCCACCTTTCGCATCACCGCGGCGACGATCCGGCGCTGCTCGCCCTTGCCTTCGACCGGACCGCGCTCCGCGAGCGCGATCGCCGCGATCAGCGTCCCGCCCCACGTGCGGAAGTCCTTCGCGGTGAAATCGCCCATG
>WNFV01004139.1_pt1 | contig 18165 bp, 18 predicted proteins | sample 5400101 | NCBI WGS metagenome assembly WNFV01 (sample SAMN13153361, study PRJNA577476) | soil metagenome | isolation source: 115 cm soil or saprolite under grassland replicate 1 | place: USA:California | collected 2016-06-15
CCACGTCGCGTCGCCGCGCGAAGTAGCTCATCACCGCATCGATGCCGTGGTACTCGCCGGAGATGGCGTTGCTGCCTGGAACATGCCAGACGATGTCCTCGGTCAGCACCTGGCGCAGCGCCGCTGACTCACCTCCCTGATAGAACGTGTTCTGCGCCTGGTGGAGGCGAGCCAGCAACTGCCGCCCCTCGTCCTGATGCATAGGTCCCTCCTTGCATGGTTTGCGCCAAGCGCTCCTGCGCGGTCGAGCCCCCAGGTGCGGGCCACCGCTCGGCGCCTCCACGCCCGGATGGCCGCCATGGGCAAGCGGCCGCTGACGGGCGCCGAGATCCTCGCGCGACAGGCAGCCGACGACGACGGCTCCCCCGACCCCGAGGAGTTCGACGCCTTCCTGGCGGAGACCTACGCCGCACGCGACCGCGACCTGACCCGCCGGCACAGCGATGCCTGACCAGGGTCAGGGCTTGCGGCCGACGCCGGCCCACAGCCAGAAGTGCTTCATGGCGCCTGGGGTTTCCGGGCGCCACCGGTCCGGCGGCACCACGCCCGGGTCGAGGAGCTCGAACCCGTCGAAGAAGCGCTCGACCTGGTCACGGCTGCGCATGAACGCCCTGGCGTCACCCGACGAGCGGTTGATGATCGCGAGGTACTCACTGGCCCGCTGCGGGTCGGAGTCTGCGGTGAGATGGGAGAAGATCAGGAAGCTTCCCGGCGCCATCACCTCGCGGAACCGAGCCACGATCATGTACGGGGCCCGCTCGTCCGCGACCAGGTGCAGGACCCCCAGCATCAGGACGGCGACCGGCTGGTCGAAGTCGATCAGGCTGCGCACCTCCGGGTGGCCCAATATCGCCCCTGGCTCGCACACGTCCTCCTGGACGACCGTGGTCGATCCCGAGTGGGCGAGCAGCGCACGGCCGTGCGAGGCCACAACCGGGTCGTTGTCGACGTAGACGACGTGGGACTCGAGCGCCACCTGCTTGGCGACCTCGTGTGTGTTCTCCGCCGTTGGCAGCCCGGAGCCGAGGTCGAGGAACTGCCTGACGCCCACCTCGGCCGCCAGCCGCACCGCCCGCTTCAGGAAGGCGCGGTTGGCCCGGACGCTCTGCAGAATCTCCGGCACGATGGCGAGCACCCGGTCACCCACCTCGCGATCGGCGGGGAAGTTGTCCTTACCACCAAGCCAGTAGTCGTAGACCCGGGCTGGGTGCGCGACGTTCAGGTTGATACCAGGGGGTGCCCGGTTCTCGTCTGCCACGTGATCGCCTCCATCCACACAACCTGGAAGCTATCACCGGCCCGAGGGCGGTCCCACCGGCGCGCGCAAGCGTCCGCTCAGGGCCTCCCCCATTCCGGGGGCAGCGCCGCAGCGGGGAGCAAGTAGCCCTAGCGCACCACCAGCCAGCCCTGCACGCGTGCCGGGTGGAGGTCGCAGCGGAACTGGTAGGTGCCGGGAGTGGCGATGGCGAGGGTCTGGGTCGCGCCGCCGAAGGGCGAACCCTTGCGCTCTGGCGTCCCAGTCCTGGCCGGTGGTGGAGTAGATCTTGTAGGTGCCGTCGCGGATCCCCCTGACCGTGTAGTTCGAGCTCTTGCGCACGTACACGGAGATGGCCGAACGCTTGCCGAGCGCCAGCGCGACGACCGCGTCGTTGTCCGGGCCGTTGAGGATCTTGCCACTTGCGCCGGAATGCGAGGGACGGGGGCGTCAACGGCGCCGCTATCCGGCGCGCAGAACCTCGACGTCGCAGCGGATCCCAGGCGCGCGGGCCAGTCGGGCGTCTGCGGTGACCAGCGGGCAGCCGAGCGTCTCGGCCAGCGCGACATAGGCGGCGTCGTACGGCGTGAGGTTGCCGCGAAGCTCCCACACCCGCCGGGCGAAAGGGATATGCGGGTAACGGGTTAGCGGCAGCTCCATTAGGTCTTGGAGCGCGAAGCCGGCGCGCCGCTTGTCCAACAAACCGGCGCCCGCCTGCCGGCGCAGCACCGACAACACTTCCAGGTCCACCAAATGAGGGGCGTGCAGCGCCGAGTCGCGAGCCAGGCGGGCACGCGCTGCGTCGCCGTCGGCGCCGTCGTCGGCCAGCGCGACGGCGAGCACCGACGCGTCGACGACGATCAGCGCTCCTCCCGCTCTGCGCGGAGGTGCGAGGCCGCGGTATCGAGACTGACCCGTCCCCCGCTGCGCCCGCCGGCGTGGGCAAGTACCTCGCGCACGGTCGGCCGTTCGGCCAGCTCGTTGAGGGTGGCCAGCAGGAATTCCTGCAGCGACATGCCGGCCTCGGCGGCACGGCGGCGCAGCACCGCATGGGTCTCGTCAGGGAGGTTGCGGACCTGCAGCGTCTTCATGCCTACAAACTACCTGCGTTGCATGTGATATGCAAACACATGCTCCGCTCCCAGCTGACCCAGGCGAGCGTGCCGCGCCGGAGCATCCTGAACCTCCTTGGTTAACGGAACCGGGTTGCCGCCGGGTCGGCTGGAATCGACTGCGGCGGGAAGATCGACGACCGCTCTGGCGCGGGGTGGGGTACGTCTGGCGTGCATCTGTGACGGCTGAGGCGTCAGACTCACGGGCGGGGTGAGGGGATGCTGGTCCAACTGGATGCGGCCGGCTCGAAGCGCGCGGTCCTGCTCGGGTTCTCGGAGGGCGCCACGATGAGCCTACTGTTCGCCGCCAGCCACCCCGAGCGGACCGTGGGGCTGGTGCTGTGGGGAAGCTGGGTGCGGCAGCGGCCCGCGCCCGGCTTCCCGTGGGGCTGGAGTCGCCCGCCTCGGCCATGTTGGCCTGCAGTGCGCGGCGGAGCACTCCCGCCTCGGCCCGCCCGGCGGCGGGCCGGACCCGGCCGACTGGGCCGCGGTGGCGGAGCACTGGGAGCGGCTCGGCGACCCCTACTGCCTGGCCTACGCCCGCTTCCGCCACGCCGACACCGCTACGGACGCGGGCACGTAAGGGGTACACACGCCCGCCCACGGCCGGATCTGGCCGGACCCGGCCGGACACACGACGACGGCCCCTGACCGTCGTTCCCGCTGGTCAGGGGCCGTTTCGTGCTCGTGGTGGCTGGTAGCCCCGAGCGGATTCGAACCGCCGTTACCGCCTTGAGAGGGCGGCGTCCTAGGCCACTAGACGACGGGGCCGTGGCACGCCCGCGGCGGCGCCGCAGGCTCGGGCATGGTACCGGGACTTCATGGCCTCCCTCAACCGCCATAGGCCCTTGCCCGCTCGAGGCGGGCAAGGGAGCGCGCCTTGCCGAGCAGCGCCATCGACTCGAACAGGGGCGGGCTGACCAGGGTGCCCGTGACCGCCAGGCGCACCGGCTGGAACGCCTTCTTGGGCTTGAGGCCGCGCTCCTCCTGCAGGCCGCGCAAGGTGGCCTCGATCGCCCCGGCGGTCCACGGCTCGACCGCCTGCAGCAGCTTGGCGGCGGCGTCGAGGAAGGCGCGGCCCTCGGCGTCGAGCACCTTCGCGGCGCCGGCGGGGTCGAGGTCGACCTCGTCGGCGAGCAGGAAGCCGACCATCCCCGGGACCTGGTCGAGACGGGTGACCCGTTCGCTGACCAGCGGCGCGGCGCGGCGCAGGAGCTCCGGGTCGGCGCCGGGGAAGCCGGACCGGCGCACGAACTCGAGCGACCGGGCGGCGAAGTCGTCCGGGGTGAGCTGGCGCAGGTGCCAGCCGTTGAGCGCCTCGAGCTTCCTCGGGTCGAACTGGGCCGGGTTGCGCGTGACGCGCTCGAGGTCGAAGACCTGCTCCAGGTCGGCGAGTGAGAAGTGCTCGGTGTGGTCGTCGAGCGACCAGCCGAGCAGGGCCAGGTAGTTGACCAGCGCCTCGGGCAGGATCCCCTGGTCGCGGAAATGCTCCACGGAGAGGTCGCCGAGGCGCTTGGAGAGCTTGCGGCCCTCCGCGCCGACCAGCAGGGGCAGGTGGGCGAAGCGTGGCGGGACCTCGCGGCCGAGCGCACGGAAGACGTGGAGCTGGCTGGGGGTGGAAGGGAACAGGTCGTCGCCCCGGATGACGTCGGTGATCCCCATCTCCACGTCGTCGAAGACGGCGGCGAACAGGTAGGTGGGGATGCCGCTGGGGCGCAGGGCGACGAAGTCGGTCAGGGTGGCGTTGTCGAACGCGACCGTGCCGCGGACGAGGTCGGTCACGACCGTCTCGCCCTCGTCGGGCAGGCGGAAGCGCACCGCGGGGACGCGGCCCGCCGCCTGGTAGGCACGCACCTGCGCGTCGGACAGGTGGCGGCAGCGGCCGTCGTAGCCGGGCGGCCGGCCGGCGGCCTGGGCGGCCTTGCGGCGCTCCGCCAGCTCCTCGGGGGTGCACCAGCAGCGGTACGCCAGGCCACGCTCGACCAGCGAGGCGACCGCCGCCTGGTAGCGGTCGAGCCGCTCGGTCTGCACGTAGGGGCCCTGCGGGCCGCCGACGCCGTAGCCCTCGTCGGGGTGCAGGCCGAGCCAGTCGAGGACCTCGGCGATGCCCTCGGCGCCGCGCTCGACGTTCCGCTCGACGTCGGTGTCCTCGATGCGCAGCACGAAGGCGCCGCCGTGGCGGCGCGCGTGCAAGTAGCTGAACAGGGCGGTCCGCGCGGTGCCGACGTGCAGCCAGCCGGTCGGCGACGGCGCGAACCGGGTGCGGACGGTGCCGCCGATGGCGTCGCTCATGGCGCGATCGTAGCAGCGCCGCCGCCCCGTCCCAGTACCTCGCCTTAGTCGGGCTCGGTACTAGCCAGGCGGCTCGGGGACCACGCGGTTGCTGAGCACGCCGACGCCCTCGACCTCGACCGTGACCCGGTCGCCCGGGGTCAGCGGCCCGATGCCGGCAGGGGTGCCGGTGAGGATCACGTCGCCGGGCAGCAGGGTCATCACCCCGGAGATGAAGGCGAGCAGGCGCGCCACGCCGTTGACCAGCATCGAGGTACGGGTGGACTGGCGCTGCTGGTCGTTCACCAGGGTGCGGAGGGCCAGGTCGCTGGAGTCGAGGTCGGTCTCGATCCACGGCCCCAGCGGGCAGAAGGTGTCGAAGCCCTTGGCCCTGGTCCACTGGCCGTCGCGTTCCTGCAGGTTGCGAGCGGTGACGTCGTTGGCGCAGGTGAAGCCGAGCACCACCTGGAGCGCGTCGGCCTCGTCGAGGCGGCGGGCCATCTTGCCGACGATCACGGCCAGCTCGCCCTCGAAGTCGACCCGGTCGACCCCCGTGGGGTAGATGATCGGGTCGCCCGGCCCGACCACGGCGGTGGACGGCTTGAGGAAGATGATCGGCTCGTCCGGCACCTCGTCGCCCATCTCGCGGGCGTGGTCGGCGTAGTTGCGGCCGACCGCGACGATCTTGGTGGGCAGCACCGGGGCGAGCAGCCGCACCTCGTCGACGGACACACGCTCGCCGCTGTACTCGAACGGACCGAACGGGTGCGGGGTGATCTCCGCGACGGCCTGGTCCTCCAGCACCCCGAAGCTCATCTGACCGTCGTGGCTGTACCGGACGATCCGCATCGACGCCTCCCGCGCTCGCTGGCCGGGCCGCGACCACCTCGGGACCGCGGGCCGCACGGGACCCGTGGCCCGTAGGTGGCCGGCGTCACGGTACACGGTTCCCAGGCACGAGGCGGCACCCCGGTTCCGCCCCTCCCGCCGGGCTGCCGGGTCGAGACCCGTTCCCAGCATGGAGTAGGAGCGGCGGCCGCGCCGTCGTGGTCATGCCCGCAGCAGCAGCGCCTCCATGGTCAGTCCGGTGCCGAAGGCGAGCATGACGAGCCACTGGCCGGGGGCGAGCTCGCCTGAGGCGACCAGGGCGTCGAGGATGAACAGGACCGTCGCGGAGGAGCGGTTGCCGCCGTCGGCCAGGACCTCCCAGGAGCGCGCGAGCTGCTCATCGGCGAGGCCGAGGCGCCGCTGGACGCGCTCCAGGATCTCGGGGCCGCCGGGGTGGACCGCCCAGTGGGCGACCTCCTCAACGGCCAGGCCGTGCCCGTCGAGCAGGCCCTGCACCAGCGCCACCAGGCCGCGTTCGACCAGGGCGGGCACCCGCGGGGAGAGGGTCATGCGGAAGCCCTCGTCGCCGACGACCCAGCCCATGCGGCCCTCGCTGGCGGGAACCGTGGCGGTCCTGGCGGCGGCGATGTCGAGGCCGGGGCCGTCGGGGCCGACCAGGGCGGCGGCCGCGCCGTCGGCGAACAGGGCGCTGGTGACCGCGTCCTCGCGGCTGGCGATCGGCTGCAGGTGCAGGCTGCACAGCTCCACGCAGGCGACCAGCACGCGGCGCCCGCCCGCGGCGAGGGCGGCGGCGGTGCGCAGCGCCGGCAGCGCCGCGTAGCAGCCCATGTGCCCGAGGGCGAGGCGCGCCACGTCGGGACGGAGGTCGAGGTCGGCGGCCAGGTGGACGTCCAGCCCAGGACCGGCGTAGCCGGTGCAGGAGACCGCGATCAGCTCGTCCACCGTGGCATGGGCACCCTCCCCGGCCCGTTCGAGCGCGCGGCGGGCGGCGGCCGCGCCGAGCCGGCGAGCCGCCGGGGCGAACACCTCCATGCGGTCGGCGGTGGAGCGCGCCGTCGCGTAGAACTCGTGCACGTCGACCACTGCCGCGCGGCGCTCCACCCCGCTCGCGCGGAACGGCTCGGCGTAGCCGGGATCCCAGCCCTGGCGCCGGGCGAAGAAGTCGTCCACGATTTCCGACTGCTTGTAGACGTGCTCGGGCAGCGCGCTGCCGAGGGCCTGGACGAGCGCACTCACCTGGCACTCCCTTCCCGTCGACGGGGCAGCGACCCTGCCGGTCCCTGCCCGTGGCGTCCACGGTAGAGCACGGCCGGCGCGCCGGGCCTCACTCCGCCGACTCCTTGCGGTAGTGGCCCAGCCAGATGGCACGGCGGCCACGGCCCACGGCGAACGGGGGCGGGGTGAGGCGGCGGCGCAGCAGGGCACTGGCCACGTCGCCCGGGCGGATGCGCGGGGCCAGGCCGGCGGTGGCGACCTGGGCCAGCCCCACGCGGCGCAGCAGCGCGTCCAGCTCGGCGGGACGGATGACCAGCCGCCAGTCGTGGGTGCCGCGCGGCACCAGCCCGACCAGCCGCTCGGCGCCGAACAGGGCGGTGAACCAGGCCCAGGCGGTCCGGTTGATGGTGTCGAACAGGAAGCCGCCGCCCGGCCGCAGCACCCGGGCCAGCTCGGCCACGGCCGCGGGCAGGTCGGGCACGTGCTCCAGCACGTCCGCGGCGACCACCGCGTCGAAGCTGGCGTCGGCGAACGGCAGCCGTTCCAGCTCCCCGACGGCCGGCTGCAAGCCGGCGGGCACGGCCCGCCGGGCCACCTCGAGGCAGCCGCTCAGCCGGTCGACGCCCACCACCCGGACGCCCGCCTCCGCCAGGCCCTTGGCCACCAGCCCGCCGCCGCAGCCGGCGTCGAGCACCAGGCGGCCGCGCGGCTCGCCAAGGGCGGCCAGGTAGAAGCCGAGCCGGGCCGGGTTCATGGCGTGCAGCACGCCGGCAGGGCCGGCCGGATCCCACCAGAGACTGTCCAGGTCGCCGAAGTAGTCCAGGTCGATGTCGTAGCGGGCCGGTGGCACCGGCCGGGTGCGGTCGACCGTCCTCACGGCATCGTCCCGGCGCCCAGCTCCACGCGGCCGAGCCACTGCAGGGTGGCGTCGTGGGAGGGTGGCAGCAGCAGCCCGGCGTAGGCGTCGCGGAGCAGCCGCTCGACCGGTCCGCTGCGCAGGTACGCCGAGCCGCCCGCGGTGCGCAGGGCAAGCGTGCAGACGTCCACCGCCGTCTGGCAGACGAACAGCTTGGCGGCGGCCATGCGGCCGTAGTGGGCCACCGGGTCGGGGTCGGGCGGCCGGCCGGCCGCCGCGTACAAGGTCGCCCTTGCCGCGTCCAGGCGCATGCGCATCTCCCCCACCGCCTGCTGCACCCCCGGAAGCTCGGACAGGGCCTGGCCGAGGGCGTCGTTGCGGCGCTTGGGCAGGCCGTCGACCACGTGCCGGCAGGCGGCCTCGGCCGCGCCGAGGGCGACGCTCGCGAACGACGGCCACGACCAGTGCGAGCCGGCCAGGAAGCTGACCGCCACGTCGAAGCCGCGGCCAACGACGTGCTCGTCGGGGACGAACAGGTCGTCGATGGCCACCACGTGGCTGCCGGTGGCGCGCATGCCCATGGCCTTCCATTCCCCCGCCACCCGGATGCCACGCTCCGGCTTCGGCAACAGGAAGCCGATCGGCTCCCTGCCCGCCTCGCCCTCCACCGCGGCCGACAGGAACAGGTGGGTGGCCCGTGGGAACCCGGTGAAGAACGTCTTCACCCCGTCCAGCTTCCAGCCACCGTCCACCTGCTCGGCGGTGGACGCCTGGTACCACCAGTTGCCGCCCGACTGCGGCTCGGAGAACCCGCCGGCGAGCAGCGCTCCGTCGGCCACCACCTGGCGCAGGAACGGCTCGGCGCGCTCGCGCATGAACTCGGCAAGGATGCCGACCCCGTGCAGGTGCATGTTGACCGCCAGCGCGGTGGCCGGCGATCCCTCGGCCAGCCGGCTCTGGGCGGCGACCAGGTCGAGCGCGCCGGCGCCGAGGCCGCCGAGCTCCCGCGGCACGGTGATGGCGGTGTAGCCGCTGGCGAGCAGCTCGTCGACGTCCTCGTCGGCGAACTGGTCGGCCGCGTCGTAGCGCGCGGCCCGCTCGGCCAGCGACGGCGCCAGCTTGGCGGCGAGCGAGACGATCTCAGGGCGGGGGGCGGCCGGACCGACGAGCTGGTCGTCCATGGCGGGTGACTCCCTTGCGTCGCGGCGGCGGCCAGGAGGTGCCAGCGCCTCTCCCGAACCCAGTGGTTGCCGATGTTACCCAGACGCGGCTGGGTGCCCCAGCAACCTAGCAATTGAGCAAGAGCGCCCCGGAGATCGGGGAGGAAGCCCGATGTGCGCCGGCTGCCCACCGGCGACCATGGGGAGGTCCCACCGACCACCCTGCCTTGCTGCACGATTCCACCAGAAGGACGGAGCCATGCCGACCCTGACGATCCCCACGCGAGACCGTGCTTCGAGCATCGGGCTGGGACGCCGCAGCGGGCCAGCCCATGAGGCGCGCGCGCTGGCCGCCGCCACCCCCGCCGACCGCGACCGCTACGTCGACTTCCTGCGCGTCGCCAGCATCGCCGTGGTGGTGCTCGGCCACTGGCTGATGGCGGCGTTCACCCGCGATGGCGACCGGCTGAGCGGGACCAACGCGCTCGCGCTGGTGCACGGCCTCTGGCTCGCCACCTGGCTGTTGCAGGTCATGCCGGTGTTCTTCTTCATCGGCGGCTTCGCCAACCTGGCGGCAGTGCGCTCGGTGCGGCGGCGGGGCGGCGGCTACGCCGAATACCTGTCGAGCCGGATGGTGCGGCTGCTGCGGCCGACCTCGGTGTTCGTGGCGCTGTGGCTGGTCCTGCCGCTGCTGCTGAGCGCCCTCGGCGTGCCCGCCGCGGTGGTGGGGCCGGCGGCGCGGCTGGTCGCGCAGCCGCTCTGGTTCCTCGGCGTCTACCTCGGCGTGGTCGCGCTGGCGCCGGCGATGGCCGAGCTCCACCGGCGCTACGGGTGGCTGGTGCCCGCCGCGCTCGCCGCGGGCGCCGCAGCGGTCGACCTGGCCCGCTTCCGCCTCGGCCTGGAAGGGCTCGGCCAGCTGAACCTCGCCCTCGTCTGGCTCTTCGCCCACCAGCTCGGCTTCTTCTACGCCGACGGCAGCCTCGCCGGCGGCTCCCGGCGCCGGCTCGCGGGCCTCGCCACTGCCGGCCTCGCCGGGCTGGTCGTCCTGACCGCCTCGGGCGCCTACCCGGGCAGCATGGTCGGCATGCCCGGCGAGCAAGTGTCGAACATGAACCCGCCGACCATCTGCATCGTCGCCCTCACCATGCTGCAGGTGGGCCTGGTCATGCTCGCCCGCGAGCGGATCTCGGCCTGGCTGGCGCGGCCGCGCGTCTGGGCCGTGGTGGTGGCCGCCAGCTCGATGGTCATGACGGTCTACCTGTGGCACGTGACCGCCATGCTGACGGTCGTCGGGCTGCTGTACGGCACCGGTGCGCCGCTACCGGCGCTGGCCGGCGCCGTCTGGTGGCTGACCAGGCCGCTCTGGCTGCTCCTGCTCGGGATCGTGCTGCTGCCGCTGGTGCTGCTGTTCGCCCGCTTCGAGCGCCCGACGGCGCTGCCCGCGCCGGCCGCGGAGGCCACCTCCGCCCACAGCAGGCTGGCGGCGGCCCTGGCCGCGAGCCAACTCGTCCTCGGCCTCTACGGGCTGGTGGCGAGTGGCTTCCACCCGATCATCGGCTCGGCTGGTGGCATGGTGGCGGCCGTCCGGCTCGACCCGGTGCAGAGCCTGGTGCACCTGGCCGTCGGCGCCCTGCTGGTGTGGGCGGCACGCAACGGCGCGGCCGCGTCACCGGCGCCGTGGCTCGCCACGGCGGCCCTGCTCGGCCTGCTCCTGGTCCCCGGACCAGCCCTCGGCGGCGTCCTGCCGCTGGCCCGCAACCTGCCAGGCGACGTGCTGCACGCCGCGACCGGCGTCCTCGCGCTGGCCGCCGCCGTTACCGTCCCGGGCCGGAACCGGCCCCGGGCGGCCGCCTGAGCCCACCCACCCGGCAATGTGCCAGGGCAGCTCCTCGGCACAGTGGATCCAGCCATTGGCACCTGGGGCCCAAGCAGGGACTCGGGCGCGGTACCCGCTGGGGGTCCGGGGGGAGCTGTCTTCGGGCTCCCCCCGGATCAACCAACTTCCCGCAGCTGGGTGGCGGCGCTGTGGGTCGAATGGGTCGACCAGCAGGCGATCAGCGCGATCAGGCCGAAGATGAGGGCGCGGCCGGCGTGGTCGCGGGCGACGGCGACGCCGCTCAGGGCGGCCGCCCCGATCGACTCGGCCGCCCAGCACACGGCCAGGAGGAGCAGGACTCGGGCGGCCGAGGCGCTGACCTCGTCGGGCAGGTCGCCGGTCTGCGCCCGCGTGGCCAGCACCGCGGTCCACGGTGCCAGGGAGATGAACGGGCCGAGCAGCAGCAGCGAGGCCTCCGTGAGCGGAATCGCGCCGCTGGTCACACCCACCACCTCGAGCGGGAAGAGCACCAGGCCGGTGCCGGTCTGCACCAGCATCCAGGCCCAGCGACCGCGGGAGACGGAACCCTGCACGTACCGAAGGACAGCCATCTCGTCCTCCAGACTCCCTTGCGCGACTGCTCCGGCGTTGGAAGGCGTCCAGCCTATCGTGCCCTGGGTTGGGCGTCTCGACGCCACGCCCGCCCTGCGGTGAAGAAGTCTTCATCTTCGGCGCGCGGGCCGGTGAGGGACGCGGGTGTGCGGCCGGCGGGCGGATCCGGCTACGCTCGCCGTGCCATGGACGCGCGCACGGTCGGGAAGGCGGCGCGGCCCGGGCCGGACGCCCGGGGCCGCTATCGCGGGCTGCTGGTCGACTTCGGCGGTGTGCTCACCACCAGCGTGATCGACGCCTTCAAGTCGTTCTGCGAGGCCGAGGGCCTCGAGCCCAACGCCGTCTTCCAGCGCCTGGCCGAGAGCCCGGACGCGCGCCGGCTGGTGGCGGAGCTGGAGTGCGGCCGCATCACTGAGCCGGCCTTCGAGCCCGCCTTCGCCGCCATCCTCGGCGTACGCCCGGACGGCCTGATCGAGCGGATGTTCTCCCACACCCGGCCAGCCCCGGAGATCGCCGCGGTGGTGCTCGCCGCCCGCCGCACCGGCATCCGTACCGGCCTGCTCTCCAACTCCTGGGGGGAGGGCCGCTACGAGCGCGACCGCTTCGCCGAGCTGTTCGACGCGGTGGTCATCTCCGGCGAGGTCGGGCTGCGCAAGCCGCAGCCGGCCATCTACACCCTGGCGGCCAGCTCGCTGGGGGTGGAGCCGGAGGCGTGCGTGTTCGTCGACGACCTCTACCACAACCTGGAGCCGGCCAGGGAGCTCGGCATGGCCACGGTGCTGCACAGCGATGCTGAGCAGACCACGGCCGAGCTGGAGGAGCTGCTCGGCGTCCGGCTGCGCGGGGCTCCGTGACATAATCGTTTGCCCGCCCGACGAGCTGCGCAGCAGCATCGTCACCGCACGTCCTCCGACGCGGACGCCGACACCACCGTAGGGAACCGATGCTCGACCTCGACCTGCTCCTGCACCAGACCGACGACGTCACCCAGCGACTGAGGACCAAGGGCGTCGACGCGCAGACCGTCACCGCCGCCCGCGACGCGGCGCTGCGCCGCCGCCATCTCCGCGCCCAGCTCGACGAGCTGCGCGCGGAGATGAACCGCAGCTCCAAGGAGATGGGACGCCGCATGGCGGCGGGCGGCGAGGGCGCCGACGAGCTGCGCCAGCAGCTCACCGAGCTCAAGGGGCGCATCGCCGCCTCCGAGGAGGAGGCGCGCGCGGCCGAGCAGGCCTCCCTCGACCTGCTGCTGGAGCTGCCCAACCTGCCCGACCCCAAGGCACCGGTCGGCGACGGCGAGCACGCCAACGTGGTGCTGCGCTATGCGGGTCCCGAGGCGGTCCCCGACCCGTCGGCGCGCCCGCACTGGGAAGTGGCCGGCGACCTCGGCATCTTCGACGCGGAGCGGGCCGCCAAGCTGAGCGGCTCCGGCTTCTCGCTGCTGCGCGGCGACGGCGCGCGCCTGCTACGCGCGCTGGTGGCGTTCGGGCTGGACCTGAACCGCGACACCTACGAGGAGCTGGTCGTGCCGCACCTGGTGCGGCGCACCACCATGGTCGGCACCGGCCACCTGCCCAAGTTCGCCGACGACGCCTACTCGACCACGCTCGACGACCTCTGGGCGGTGCCGACCGGCGAGGTGCCGATCACCGGGCTGCACCGCGACGAGCTCTTCGACCCGGAGGACCTGCCGCGCCGCTACATGACCTACACCGCCTGCTTCCGCCGCGAGGCGGGCAGCGCAGGCAAGGACACCCGCGGCATGCAGCGCCTGCACGAGTTCCACAAGGTCGAGCTGGTGCGGCTGTGCCTGCCCGAGGAGGTCGAGCGGGAGTACGAGGAGCTGCTGGCCGATGCCGAGCGCCTGCTGCAGGAGCTGCGCCTGCCCTATCGCGTGGTCGACCTGTGCACCGGGGACCTGACCTTCTCGTCCTCGCGCATCCTCGACCTCGAGGTGTACGCGCCGGGCGTCGACCGCTGGCTGGAGGTCTCCTCGGTCGGCAACTTCACCGACTTCCAGGCCAGGCGCGGCAACATCAGGGTGCGGACCGCCGGCGGCCACACCCGGCCGATCTACACCCTCAACGCCTCTGGTGCCGCGACGCCGCGGCTGTGGGCGGCGATCGTGGAGCACGGCCAGCGGCCGGACGGCCGCGTCCGCGTCCCCGAGGTGCTGCTGCCGTACGTGGGCAAGGAGCTGCTCGACTTCCTGCCGGCGCAGGGCCGGCGCGGCGACAGCCGCTGACCGCGGCCCAGCTCCGCCGGGAGGGGTGGCGTGAACGAGATCGCCGAGCTGGCCGACTGGCGCGAGCAGGTCGCCACCACGTACCTGGCGGAGCCGCGCGAGGGCGAGGCGGGCTGGCGGGCCTGGCGGCGCGCCCGTGAGCGCCTGTTCCTGACGCACCCGTCCTCGGCCCTCACGGCGCAGCAGCGCCGGCGGGTCGATGGCCTGCCGTGGTTCGCCTACGACCCGGCCGCCAGGGTCGAGACCCGGCTCGGCCCGGCCGAGGAGGACGGCGAGCTGGCGATCGACACCGGCGGCGAGGACGGCACCGTGCGCTACCGCCGCGTCGGCCGCCTGGCCACCCCCTATGGGGGCCTGACCCTGTTCTGGACGCTCGGCTACGGCGGCGGACTGTTCCTGCCGTTCCGGGACGCCACCGCCGGCCGGGAGAGCTACGGCGCCGGCCGCTACCTGACCGACACCATCAAGGGCACCTTCGGCCGTGGCCTGGTGGCCGCCGGGGAACGCGTGGTCCTCGACTTCAACTACGCCTACAACCCAACCTGCGCCTACAACTCCCGCTGGGCGTGCCCGCTGGCGCCGCCGGAGAACTGGCTCGAGGCACCAGTCCGCGCCGGCGAGCGGGCCTTCCCTCACGCGGTGTGATCGATCCGGGGGGGAGCCCGAGGACAGCTCCCCCCCGGAGGCCCCCCATCGGGTTCCTTGGCGGGATCCCTGTTCGGGCCCCAGGTCGGTGCGGCGGGATCCCGCGGTGCCAACCGTGGGCTCGGCGGGATCCGCGATGTGCTTCCTAGACGGCCGCGCGCAGGGAGCGCCAGGAGGTGCGCAGCTCCTGCTCGATGCGCTGCCAGTCCTGCTCCGTGACGGCGCCGGCGGCGGCCTTCTCGTCACGGATGGTCGCGGCGGCGGCGCGGTGGCGGCCGTGCTCGGCGACCTGCTCCACCGGGACCTGGTAGATCTCGGCGGCGACCTCGGCGAGGCTGCGCTCGAGGCTGCCCGCGGGAAGGCGCGCGGCGTCGCGGTGGACGATCCACCACTCCAGCTCGAGCGCTGCCGCGCGGTCGACGTCGAAGGGCACCTCACTGGTCTGCCGCAGGATGGCGTAGTAGCGGCGCAGCAGCGGCAGGGCACGCACGTAGTCGGCACGCTCGTGGCCGCCCTGGAAGACGATCGCCGCCCTGACGGCCAGGCCGGCCAGCAGCGCGGCACGCGCCGGGCCGAGCTGGAACTGCGACCGCATCAGCCTGGCGATCTGGGCGAAGAACGAGGCCGGGCGGCGGTCGTAGTAGGAACGCCACATCGCCGTCTCGAGGCGGGCCACCTCGTCCGGGTCGAACGAGCGGATGTCCACCCGCCTGGGGCGGACCAGGTCGGCGGTCGCCCAGGCGAGCGCGGCCACACCGCCGAGCACCAGGACCGGGCCGACCACCCTGCCCGGTCCGCTCCTGCTGGTCGCTTTGCCCTCGCTCACGCCGCCGAGTATCGGCCGAGAGCGCTTGTCAGGGCAAGCCGGACAGCGGCGCCGGGGCCTCGCTGACCGAGAGCCAGCTACGGCGCGGATCTGCCCTTGGCACCCGTGGACCGCCGCGGCCACCAAGGGCTCAGCTGGATCCCACCGCAGCCACCTGGGCCCGAGGGATCCCGCTAAGGGACCCGATGGGGAGGCATCCGGGGGGGAGCTGTCCTCGGGCGTCCTCCAGGATCAATGACCCCCTCGACCTGGAAGCCGGCCTTCTCCAGGTCGGTGACGATCTCGCTGCGGTGGAGGGCGTTGCGGGTCTCCAGGGTGAGGCGCACCTCCACCTTGGCGACCGCCAGGTCGATGCCGGAGCGGTGGTGTTCGACCGAGAGCACGTTGAGGCCGAGGCGGGCAACCTCGGCGGTCAGGGCGGCCAGCTCGCCTGGGCGGTCGTCGAGGACCACCCGCAGGGCGACGTAGCGGCCGGCGGCCGACAGGCCGTGGTCGATCAGCTTGATCAGCAGCAGCGGGTCGACGTTGCCGCCGGAGAGGACCGCCACCACCGGGCCCGACCCGGATACCTTGCCGGCGAGGATGGCGGCGAGGGTGGTCGCGCCGGCCGGCTCGACCACCGCCTTGGCCCGCTCCAGGAGCAGGAGCAACGCCTGGCTGATCTCCTCCTCGGTGACCGTGACCACCTCGTCCACGTAGGCCTGGGCGTGGGCGAGGGTGAGCGGCGAGGGCGACTTGACGGCGATCCCGTCCGCCATGGTGTCGAGGCGCTCGAGGCGCACGCAGTGGCCGGCGTCGAGCGAGGCGCGCATGGCGGCGGCACCGCCGGCTTCGACGCCCACCACCCGCACCTCGGGCCGAACCGCCGCAAGGGCGGCGGCGATCCCGGCGACCAGGCCGCCGCCGCCGACCGCGACCACCACGGTCTCTGCGCCTGGCGCCTCCTCGGCCAGCTCCAGGCCGATGGTGCCCTGCCCGGCGATGATCAGCGGGTCGTCGAACGGGGGCACGAAGGCGGCGTCGTGCTCGGCGGCGAAGCGCTTGGCGCCGGCGATGCACTCGTCCACCGCGTCGCCCCCCAGCACCGTCTCGGCGCCGTAGTTGCGGGTCGCCTCGACCTTCGGCAGTGGTGCGTTGGCGGGCATGAGGATGGTCGCCGGGTGGCCGGTCAGCGAGGCCGCGAGGGCGACGCCCTGGGCGTGGTTGCCGGCCGAGGCGGCCACCACCGGGCGGCCGGCGGCCAGCCGGGAGATGTGGTTGTAGGCGCCGCGGATCTTGAACGAGCCGGTGCGCTGCAGGTGCTCGGGCTTCAGCAGGATGGGTCGGCCGGCGAGCCTGGTGAGGGTGTCGGACTGGTCGACCGGGGTGTGCCGCACCACGCCCGCGACCCGCCGCCCGGCCTCCCTGATGTCGTCGAGGCCGACCAGCGGCAGGTCCGCCGCGGCCGGACCGTGCTCCGCTGCACGAGAGCGCATGCAACGACCATATACCTCTGGTCCTGCGTGGACACCGCCGCTAGCGGTGGCCGGCGCGGACGGGTCAGCGGTCGGCCGGCCAGAGGGACGGGCGCGCGTGGCGCTGTTCGAGGTCGAGCAGCCAGCGCTTGCGGTCGAGCCCGCCGCCGTAGCCGGTGAGGGCGCCGGAGGCGCCGACGACCCGGTGGCAGGGAAGGACGATCGGTAGCGGGTTGCGGCCGTTCGCCAGGCCGACGGCGCGGCTGGCGCTCGGCCGGCCGAGCCGGGCGGCGATGCGGCCGTAGCTGGTGGTGTGGCCGTAGGGGATCTCGGCCAGCAGCTCCCAGACGCGCCGCTGGAAGTCGCTGCCGCCGATCGCCACGCGAAGGTCGAAGACGGTGCGCTCGCCGGCGAGGTACGCCTGGAGCTGCTCCGCCGCGTCCGCCAGCGGCGCCCGGTCGGCGACCCAGTCGGGCCGGACCCTCTCGGCGTGGCCCTCGCCCAGGTCGAACTCGACCCCGAGGAGCGCGCGGCCGTCGCCGACCAGTAGCAGCTCCCCGATGGTGCTGTCGACCACCGTGTAGCGGCGGCGGGTGCCATGCTCGAAATCGACGAAGCGCACGCCGACGGCGGTCGCGCCCGCAGGGAGGGCGCCGGGCCTCATGAGGCGCGCTCCGTGGCCACGGGCCCCGGCACGGTCGGCGCGGCGTCGAGCACGGCCCAGAGGTGCTGCAGGGCGTAGGAGCGCCATGGCCGCCAGCGGCGGGCCGCCGCCGCGGCGGCCCGCGGGTCGGCCGGCTGCCCGAGGCGGCCGAGCGCATGCCGCACGCCGAGGTCGGTCGGCATGAACACGTCAGGGTCCGAGAGCGCGCGCATCCTGATGTAGGCGACCGTCCAGGGGCCGATGCCGCGCAGGGCGAGGAGCCGCCGTTCCAGCTCGTCGCGGTCGGCGTCCGGGTCGAGCCGCACGGTTCCGTCGGCGAGCGCGCCGGCCAGGCCGAGCAGCGCCTCCCGCCTGGCGCCGGGCATGGCCAGGTCGGCCGGGTCGGCGGCGGCCAGCGCCTCGGCGGTCGGGAAGCGGCGGGCTACCCCGCCAACGGGCGTGCCGAGGGGTGCGCCGTAGCGGGCCGCCAGCCGGCCGGCGACGGTGCGGGCGGCGGCGACGGTGACCTGCTGGCCGAGCACGGCGCGGACGGCGAGCTCGTCCGGGTCGACGTGGCCGGGGACGCGCCGGCCGGGGCTCGCGGCGACCAGCGGTGCGAGCAGCCGGTCCTGACCGAGAACGTCCGCCACCGCCAGCGGGTCGGCGTCGAGGTCGAGCAGCCGCCGGCAGCGCCGCACCGCGTCGTCGAGGTCGCGCTGGTCCTGCAGGCGCAGGCCACAGCGGACCTGGCCCGGCTCCCCCGCAGCCTGCAGCGTGACCACGCCGCTGCCGTGCGGCAGGGTGAGTGCCCTGGTGTAGACGCCGTCGGCGCACTCCTCGACGCCGGGGACGGCGCGGGCTGCGAGGAAGCGCAGCAGCGCCTGGAGGTCCAGCGGCGGCCGGTACGGCAGTAGCAGGCTGACCGTGCCCGGATGACCACCCATAGCCTCGCGTGGCAGCTCGTGGTCGACCATGACGCCCATTGTCGCCGCCGGGTGCGACGGTCCGCCGCGCGGGCTACTCGACGGGCTCGAGCCAGTCGGCGTAGCGCTCGTCACGGCCGCGGGTGGCGGCGCGGAACACCTCCTGCAGGCGCCTGGTCACCGGGCCAGGCTCGCCGAGCACCCGGTCGTCGACCTCCCGGATCGGCACCACCTCCGCCGCCGTCCCGGTGAAGAACGCCTCGTCCGCCAGGTACAGGTCCGT
>WNFV01005873.1_pt1 | contig 18161 bp, 12 predicted proteins | sample 5400101 | NCBI WGS metagenome assembly WNFV01 (sample SAMN13153361, study PRJNA577476) | soil metagenome | isolation source: 115 cm soil or saprolite under grassland replicate 1 | place: USA:California | collected 2016-06-15
AGCCTTCTCACTATTCCTGATGGCTATAACCCATGGCGTGATGCGCCGTTTAGCTGTTCCAACCGGTGAACGCACAACGGTTGTCTCACCAATGATCGCTGTCTTCGCTTCGGCAGGCGGAACATCCCGAAGCGTTGCGGCAGGTGAGTCGAAAAGCACCGTTGCAGCTTCAGTTCTTCCTACCAATGTAGCGACTTCGCCGGTTCCGTTTAGAGCAGCGCGCATCGCTGCCGCGGTTGGGAACCGTTGATCGCGATTTTGGCTCATCCCGCGCGCGAGCACGCCCGCCACTTCTGGTCCAATGTTCTTGTTAATTTCATTTGCTGGCATCAGTGGATCAGGTTGGCCGTTGACAAGCGCCGCTGCTCTAGTCAAAGCATCAGGCGGCTTAACCGAAGTCATCAGGTGATACAACGTGGCGCTCAGCGCGTAGATGTCGCTACGCGCATCTGTGCCCAATCCCTGAATCTGTTCGAGAGGCGCATAGTTTGGTGTGTACCCGAATATGCTCGCTGAGGTTGTGACCAGTGACAACCCGCCTGCTTGACCTTTCGCCAACCCAAAATCCAGGAGAATTATTTGACCTCGTCCGGTTAGTTTCAAATTCTGCGGCTTGATGTCGCGATGGATGATCTGCGGATCTTGTGTATGTAAGTAATCAAGCGCATCCAGCAATTGATCGCCCCAGGTCAAAACTTGATCGGGCGGAAAAGCTCCCTGCTTGCGCGCCATCATTTGTGAAAGGTCGTCTCCAGGAATGAACTGCATCACCAGAAACTGCCCCTCGCCTTCAGCAAAATGATCGCTCACTCGTGGCAGCGCTGGATGGTGCATACGTGCGAGCAATCGTGCCTCGCGCTCGAACTGTTTTCTCAAACGCTCAACGGCGAATAGGGTCTCTTTCAAAGCCACAGTGGTATCCAGCCGCTCGTCCATGGCTTCATAAACGGCGCCCATTCCGCCCTGACCAAGCAAACGAATAATGCGATAGCGATTCTGTAAGGTTGTTTCCGGCGCTAACATAGAACAACTTCTTCTGAGTATTCACCAATTAGGTTTCCGGCCGGCAATTTTTGAAACGGAATGCGACCTCAAAGAAAACCAAATGCCTGAAATGAACTATTACTGCCAATGATTACGAAGGTCATGGTTATTATACACACGGCTTGGACGACAAGAAATCGCAGCTCCCGGTGGTGTCTTAATTTCGCTTCTCTGTGTAACCTCCGTGTCCTTTGTGTCTCTGTGGTGCGTGATTGTGGAGCGTTTATTCACCACGCAGGCACAGAGAACACAAAGGTTGCACAGAGGAGATCTCAAACTAAGACACTACCCAGCTCCCCTGGCGCATTCTCTCTCGCTGAAGCATGGCCTATCATTGAGTGCGCTGGATATTCGGCGTATGCTAACTGCGCGTGAGTGAATCCTTCCCGTTGCGAGACAACGAAGTTATCGATATTGGCCCGCCGCCCAGACGCCGCTGGCGGCGCTGGCTAATCGGCGCCCTGGTGCTCCTCCTCATCGTCTTGTCTCGCGGTCTCGCAGTCTATCTCTCAGCCGCATGGTTCAGTTCACTCGGATTTTCCGCGGTCTATTGGTACATCTTCAAACTCAAAGTTGGTTTGTTTTTAGTATTCGCCGTCCTGACCGTCTTGCTTTTGCGAACCGCCTTTTGGTTACTGGAAAAGGCGTTTGCGGAGCAGACGCTGGAAAAAAGAACCATAGTTCTAAACAACCAGCCGGTTCAGTTTTCGCCGGCGCGATTTATCCGACCGCTGGCATGGATCCTTGCAGTCTTGTTTGGTTTCTTTTACGGCCTGGCGATGAAGAGCGAATGGCAAACTTTTGCGCTTTATTTCAACCAGACTTCGGCTCCTGCGGCAGATCCAGTTTTTCACAAACCACTCGCGTTCTATCTTTTCTCGTTGCCAATTTATGACTCGATTAGTGGCTGGCTAATCGTGCTCGCATTTATCGTTCTTTGCGCTTCGATTATTTACTCCTTGCTCGCGCTGCCGCAGAAGCTTTTGACGTCCGCTCGAAAGAATGTAGCCAAAGCGCCTTTTTCAGCAGTCTCCATATCACTCGCCGTATTCCTGGCATTGCTCGCCTGGCGCACTTATCTCTCGCGCTTCCCATACCTCTGGGAAGATCACCAAACGTTTTCGGGAGTCACCTTTGCAGAGGCTAAGTATTTATTACCGGCGCTCTACCTGGTCAGCATTGCCTTGCTTATTGCCGCTGCAATCTCTTTAATCAATGCCTTTTCGGCACGCGGCCTCCGGCTGTTGCTCGTGGCTCTGGCAATTCCGCTCGTGGTCTATGTCGTTGGCGTTTTCATCGTGCCGGCCTACGTTACCAGCTTCATAGTGAAACCAAATGAGCTGGGACGCGAAACGCCCTACATCGAACAAAACATTGCCTGGACACGACGCGCCTTTGGACTCGAGCAAGTGGAGTTGCGCGAGTTTAAGGCAGAGAACTCTGTTGCGGCATTGGAACTAAACTCGAATCGGCCAACGCTCGAGAACATACGACTCTGGGACTGGCACGCTCTACAGGACACGCTCAAACAAATCCAGGCAATCAGAACCTACTACGACTTCCCGGACGTGGATGTTGATCGCTATAAGACTGATGCGAACATCCGACAGATGATGGTTGCCGCGCGCGAGATAAACGTCAATAACCTTCCGGAATCGTCTCGAAATTGGATTAATGAAAAGCTGATCTACACTCATGGCTACGGCATCACCATGAACACGGCGAACGAATTTACACCGGAAGGTATGCCGCGCTTCATAGTTTCTGACATGCCGGCTCAATCAAGCTCAAAAGACGTGAAAGTCACGCGCCCGGAAATTTATTTTGGCCAGGAAACAAATACAGATGTCTATGTGAAAACGCGTCAAAAGGAGTTTGACTATCCGCAGGGAGAAACAAACACCTACACGAGCTACCAGGGCAGCGGCGGCATAAACATCGGTGGCCGAGCGCGGCGCATGCTTTTGGCCTGGGCACTGGGCGACCTGTCAAAGCTGCCTTTCTCGGACGACGTAAACTCAGAAAGTCGCGTGCTGATCCATCGAAACATCCGCGAACTCGTGAATGGAGTTGCGCCCTTTCTGATTTACGATAACGACCCCTACATCGTAGTTAGTAACGAAGGCAGGCTCTTCTGGATGATGGACGCCTTTACCGAGTCGGCCACTTATCCCTACTCGCGCCATCACGACGTCGGCGGCAATAACGTAAACTACATCCGCAATAGCGTGAAAGTAGTGATAGATGCCTACAACGGGACGACGCACTTTTACGTTTTCGACAACCAGGATCCCTTAATTGCCACCTATCGCGCCACATTTCCAGGCTTGTTCCAGGATGCGAGCCAGATGCCGGCTGATCTCCGTGCTCACGTCCGCTATCCCGAAACATTAATTCGAGTGCAGGGCGAAGTGTATGGCCTCTATCATACTCAAAGCGCCAAGGTGTTTTTCCAGCGTGAGGACGTTTGGAATGTGGCACAGCAGGTCGGTCTGGATCAGCAAAACCGGAAACAGGTCCAGCCAATCGATCCCTATTTTGTGCTGATGCAGTTGCCTGGCGAGACAACTCATAATGAGTTCGTCCTGATCTTGCCCTTCACTCCCTCTGGCCGTAACAACCTTATCGGCTGGATGGGCGGTCGTTGCGACGGCGAGAATTACGGAAAGCTTCTCATTTACAATTTCCCCAAGTCGCGACTCATCGATGGGCCGTTACAGATAGAAGCGCGCATTGACCAAAACTCTCAACTGTCTTCTTATTTCACGCTTTGGAATCAGCAGGGTTCTCGTGTTCTGAGAGGGCACTTGCTGGTTATCCCAATCGGCCAGTCACTTCTTTTTGTTGAGCCGATCTACTTGAAAGCAGAAAGCAGCCCTATGCCTGAGCTGCGACTCGTCGTACTGGCAACGCAGGACCGGCTGGGTTATGGTCAAAACTTCGATGAGGCCATGACCAGTCTCTTTGGCGAAATGGGACGACCGCCGACGTCGGAGACGACTGAACAGCCGAAAGAGAAGCCCGTGGAAGGTCCGCCGAAACCTGGTGCATCGCCTTCCCCTGCGGAAGGCGCAGCACCGGCTACCGTGCAGCAACTCATCAATAAAGCGGTTCAGGAATTTGACGAATATCAACGCCTCACCTCACAGGGAAAACTCGGCGAGGCTGGTCAAAAACTCGAGCAACATAAGCGGACGCTTGACGAGCTAAAGAGAGCCGGGGCCCGGAAGCCCTAGTGCGGCGGCTGCCTGGTATCCTGATAGTCGGGGCCGCTCTCCACGCTGCCTTTCTTCCGGTTTGTCATCCCCATCTTTCCATCCTCAGGCCACGGCGACTCTCACGGAACGAGTGTTCCCGCCCCTGAACATATGCGGTTCTTCCCCATCCTTTATTGGGGTTTTCCGCGTTTCACAATTGAATTGTATATCTATGGCGTACAATTATTTTTAGCCGTAGCCGAAAGGAGAACTTTGGGTTATATTTGCAAGCCCCTAACTTAAACACCTACTCCGAACAGCTGGTACGAGAGTCTGGCAGTGGAGAACTTTGGAGGCGCGCTTGGCAGCGGCAGCATTCTACGACCTGGAAGGAACATTGGTCAGCACGAATCTGGTGCACACGCTTGGTTTCTATGCCAGGAACGAAGCGGGGCTTTTTCGCAGCTTCAAGAAGAGCGCCGCGACGCTGTTGAGTTTGCCAGTGTTCGCCGTCACTGACCAATACAGCAGAAAAGTTTTCAACGATCTCTACTTCAAGCGTTACAAAGGCGTGAAGGAAGACCGCTTACGGTTTCTTGCCGATGATCTTTTCTTGTCTGTGCTCAAGCCTGCCGTCTTCCCTGGCGCTTACGAACTGCTGGAGAAGTCCCGCAGTCTCGGATTGCGCCAGGTGGTGGTGACTGGGGCGTTGGACGTTTCGGTCAAGCCCCTGATGGAGCACCTGGGCATCGAGGAATACGTCGCGAACCGCCTGGAGTTTGTTAATGGCGTCGCGACTGGACGGCTGTTGCCGCCGGTCATGGCCGCGGCAACGAAGGCATCATGGATCAGAGTATTCGCGGAGCGCGAGGGGCTCAGTCTGAGCGACTCCTACGCTTACACCGATAGCATGAGTGACCTGCCGATGCTTTCAATTGTTGGTCACCCGGCCGTCGTTAATCCTGACATGCGCTTGCGTCAAACGGCGCTGCATCATGATTGGCCGATTCTTAACCTAAAGTAGTTTCGAATTCCGAGTTTCGAGTTTCAAGTTTTGGAAGCCTTGAACTCGAAACTCGGAACTTGAAGCTCGAAACCTATGGCACTTCAACTACGAAGAAAAACGCACGAATCGGTCATCTACATTGATCGCGATAGCGCGCCGCGAATTATGCCATCCGGTGAGGACTTCATTCTTGAGGATCTTCCCATCGGTACACGGGTGCTTTATCCCAATCCACCGATCAAGGGGCTGCCTAATCGTGAGGCCGCGATACGTTACGCCTTGAATCATCCGCATGGTTGCGATCCCTTGTTCGCCCAGCTCGAGCCCGGCATGCGCGTTACCGTTGCAGTTGATGACATCAGCCTGCCACTTCCGCCGATGGCCACGCCTGACATTCGTCAAACCGTCATGGAAATCGTTTTGGATATGCTGGCAGGCCATGGGGTTGATGATGTCCACATCATTATTGCCAATTCCCTGCACCGTAAGATGACCGAATGGGAAATGAAGCGCATGGTTGGGAAGAAGATCTTTGACGAATACTATCCCGACCGCTACTACAACCATGATGCGGAATGGACTGAGGGATTAATAAAACTTGGCGAGACCAGGCACAAGGAACCTCTTACATTGAATCGCAGGGCCTCCGAAAGCGATCTGCTGATTTACGTCAACATCAACCTGGTACCAATGGATGGAGGTCATAAGTCTGTCGCCGTCGGCTTATGTGATTACGAATCGTTGCGCACGCACCACGAGCCGCAGACGATCCGCGAGTCGGACAGCTACATGGATCCGGCGCGATCGGAGCTGGCTCGCAAGTGTGATCGCCTTGGCAAGATTGTCGATGAACAACTGAACGTGTTTCACATCGAGACTGCCATTAACAATCGCATGTACAAAGGCGACATGGATTTCCTGCTGCGGAATGAGGACGACTTCACTGCGTTTGACCGGATGAAGTTTGAGGCCATGCGCTACACGATGAGTAAACTGCCGCGTCCGGCCCGGCGCAAGTTGCTGCATTCCCGGCCGGCACAATACGAGATGATCGCCTGCCACGCCGGTAAAACCGAGCCGGTGCATGCAAAGATTATTGAGAAGGCGTTTGATCAGTATGCGATTCCTATCAGCGGCCAGTGTGACATTCTGATTACCGGCATTCCCGACATTTCGCCCTACAACGTCTACTCCATTCTAAATCCGTTGCTCGTTCAAGTGATGGGGCTCGGTTATCATTTCAATTTCTATCGCAATAAGCCGCTGCTAAAAAAGGGCGGTGTGCTGATTATCCACCATCCTTGTTATGACGAGTTTGATCATAAATTCCACCCGAGTTACATCGAGTTTTTCAATCGGCTTTTACCCGAGACCCGAGATGCGTTCGTGTTGCGCGACAAATACGAACGAGAGTTTGCCAACAACCCGAGCTACGTCGAGATGTACCGGCGCGGCAATGCCTATCACGGCGCGCATCCGTTTTTCATGTGGTACTGGGGCGAAAACGGGCGCCAGCATGTCGGGAAAGTTATTGCGGCGGGAGCTGAGAACGCGCACGTGCCGGCTATGCTAGGTTGGGACCGTGCCGACAATCTAACCGAAGCGATTGCTATGGCGCGCAGCTACATGGGCAGCTCCGCCGAGATCACGATGTTACACCAACCGATGATCGGTATCGCAGACATGGAATAGAGAAACTCTGCGTAGTCTCCATGTCCTCTGTGTCTGCTCCGTGGTGAATATTACAGGGCGGTCATTCACCATAGAGGCACAGAGAACACAGAGGAATCACAGAGAAAAGCCGTTATGAATCTATCGCCAACCGAAATCTTCAACGATCGCAGGATCTTTCTGATTGGAAGCACGGGCTTCCTGGGGAAAGTTACGCTCAGCATGCTCTTGCATCGCTTTCCTAATATCGGGCGTGTCTACGTAACGGTTCGTGCTCGCTCGCAGGAAGAGTCGGAAGCGCGTTTTTGGAACAGCGTGATCACCGCACCGCCTTTCGATCCTCTGCGCGAACGTTACGGCAGCGCGTTGGATGGGTTCATTCGCGATAAGGTAGTCATTCTCGGTGGCGATATCGCCGAAACAAATCTCGGCTACAGCCAGGAAGAGGCGCAGGCTATCGCCGACGATATCGACGTTGTCCTCAACAGCGCCGGCAATGTCACTTTTAATCCCACGCTCGAAAGCGCGCTTCGTACAAACGTCGTCGGTACGCAAAATGTGATTGCTTTTGCCAAACACATGAAGCGTCCGGCGTTGATTCATGTGTCCACCTGCTTTGTCGCCGGCAATCGTTCCGGCCCGGTATGGGAAAACGATCCAGTCGTCGGTTACTTCCCTCGCAAGCAGGAACTTCCGGGCGTCGAATTCGATGCCCAACTGGAAATCAAAGACTGTGCAAAGCTAGCCGAACGCGTCAGAGAAGAGGCTCGCGACGCAATGATGGTGGCGCGCTTTCGCGAGCTGGCCCGCAAACGATTAAACGAGGAGAATCGCGACGCTGATGATCCCGACGCCCTTGGGCTAGCCGTAGCGCGAGAACGGAAAGTTTGGACGCGCACGCGCCTTACTGATCTTGGCGTCGAACGTTCTGCCTGGTGGGGCTGGCCTAACATTTACACTTACACGAAAGCGCTGGGCGAACAACTGGTGGCCGCCGAAACGGGAATAGTTCGCAGTATTGTCCGTCCCAGTATTGTCGAATCGGCCTTGGCGTATCCCTTTCCCGGGTGGAACGAAGGTTTCACTACCACTGCGCCGATTATTTTTCTTGTGTTGAAAGGTCAGACGCGGATTCCCGCAGATGACAAATTGATCCTGGACATAACACCGGTTGATCAAGTGGCTTCGCTGATGCTGGCGGTCGCAGCTCAGGCGTGCGTCGAAGAGCCGAAGCTGGTTCATCAGGCCGCCACCGGCGATTCCAATCCAAACAACATGGACCGGATTATCAGCCTGGTTGGTCTCTATAAACGAAAACACTTCCAGGAAAAAGACTCTGGTTTCAAGCTCCTCAATGAAGTTGTCGCTCGGATGGAGCCGCGCCCGGTTTCCACCTCGAGTTTTGAAAAGTTTTCCGTGCCCATGTTCAACTCCGCCGCGAAAAAAGCCTCGTCGCTACTCGAGCGGGCACGACCACGTTGGGGTGGTGGCCGTGTGGTGGAAGTGATCGACCGCATGAAGACGACCGTCGATCGCGTTGAAGAGATCACGCATGAAACTACCGAAGCCTTTGAGATGTTCCGGCCGTTTACTATCGAGAACGCCTACATTTTTCGCTCTGACAACGTGCGTTCGTTGTTTGAGCGGATCAGAAAGGAAGAACAGGGCCTCTTGAGCTGGTATCCCGAGAAGTTTGACTGGTACGACTACTGGCTGAACGTACATCTGCCCGGCTTGAAGAAGTGGGTGTTTCCCACTCTCGAAGAGGACATGCGCGCGCAACCTAAGCGCATTTACACGTATCGTGATCTGCTCGAGCTTTTCGAAACTTCGACCAAGCGCCACGCTACCCGTGTGGCGATGCGCATCGAGCGCGATGGTCGAAACGAGCAATACACGTATGCCGATATGCGCGAGTTGGCCACTCGCGCCGCGGGGTTCCTTGCCAGCGAAGGCATCAAGCCCGGCGATCGCGTCATGCTCGTGAGCCACAACGCACCGGAATGGGGCATGACCTATTTTGGCGTACTTAAGACAGGGGCCAGTTGCATTCCTGTCGATCCGGAAAGTTCGCTCGAGGAAATCATAAATTTTGCGCGCGCCGGCGAGGCGGCGGGAATTGTTCTCAGCGAGAAACTCTACCAACTACATTCGGCGCTCCCCGCACGACTGGCTGAGGTCGGACTGTCTCTCGGGATCTGGACTTTCGACCAGGTGTTCACTGTGTCGGATGAACAAACCGAAGATCAGCGCATCGCGCTATTGCCCGCGCGCGTCACAGCACAATCCCTGGCCTCGTTGATTTTCACTTCCGGCACTACCGGTCGTCCAAAGGGAGTGATGCTTTCGCACCGCAATCTAACGAGCATGGTTTCAATGCTGTCTTCGGTATTTGACATGAGCACGAAGGACGGCGTGCTCTCGGTGTTGCCCCTGCACCACACTTTCGAGTTCTCCACCGGTTTTCTCACACCGCTCAGTCGTGGCGCGCAGATAACTTACCTGCCGGAGCTAACCGGTGACGCACTGGCGCGGGCGATCAAGAACGGTCACGTAACCGGCATGGTCGGTGTTCCGGCCTTGTGGGAATTGCTTCACCGGCGCATCAAAAACAAATTCTATGAGCGCAGCGATTGGATTGGTAAAACTGCCGACGCAATGATTAGGGCCAATGCCTGGCTAAGAGACAATACGCCGCTCAATCTGGGGCCAATCGCTTTCTATCCAATTCATGAAGGCCTGGGAGGCCGCATTCGTTATTTCATCAGCGGTGGGTCAGCGCTCAGCGAAACGATCCAGAAAGACTTCCAGGGACTCGGTTTTACAATTCTTGAGGGCTATGGGCTGACAGAAGCTTCGCCCGTGCTTACCGTGACTCGTCCGGAAAACCGCATGTTAACGGGTAGCGTGGGTCGGCCGTTGCCAGGTGTTGAGGTGAAGATAGCCGATCCCGATCCGGGCGGAGTCGGCGAAGTGATCGCGCGCGGCCCGAATGTGATGCTTGGCTACTACGCCGACGAGAACGCTACCCGGGATGCGCTCGTTGAGCGTTGGCTCTATACCGGCGATCTGGGAAAACTTGATGACGACGGCAATCTCTTCCTCGTCGGACGCTCCAAAGAAATCATTGTCGATACTAACGGTAAGAACGTTTATCCGGACGAGCTCGAAGAGATCTATCAGAACTCGCCACACCTGAAAGAACTGAGCATCGTTGGTCTGCCTGATGGAATTGGCGAGAAGGTGGCTTGCCTGGTGGTGGCCGACGACGAATATGATATTGCCCTTTCGCGGGCGGAGTTGCGACGCCGGGTCGAAGAGCATTTTCGCGACGTGTCGGCTTCACTTCCCTACTACAAGCGCGTGAAAGTTTTGCACTTTACTGACATCGAGTTACCCAGAACAGCTACGCAAAAGGTCAAGCGCGCCGAAGTTGTAACACTTCTGAAGGCGCTGGAAGCCGAAAACAAATCAACCCCGGCTACCATTAGCGATAAATCTGTCGACGCAGAAAGCCGCTGGGTCATCGGCATCGTTGCCAATGTCACTAACCGGTCGCAGAGCGAGATATCTTTAAATTCACGTCTTGCCGATCTGGGTTTTGACAGCCTGATGTTTGTTGAGCTGGCAACCGCAATCGAAAATGCAGGCGGATCGATTTCGTCCCCCGAACGTCTGAATGAAGCTCAGGATTTACGAGAACTAGCGAGCGTAGTTAGCCGCCGGCCCGGCGCTTCTGTGTTACGTGATGGTTCCGGTGCGCGCTCAGAAGCGCGTAGCCTTGATGATGAAGAGATACACGTACCGTCGTTTATCAGCCGCGCGGGCAACAAGGCGGGCGACGCTTTGCAGCGACTCTTTTACGATAGGTTCCTCGACACACACTACGAGGGCCGTTCAAACATTCCCGCGCATACCAACTTCATTGTCGCGGCTAACCATTCTTCTCACCTGGACATGGGCTTGACCAAGATGGCGCTCGGCGACGCCGGCAAAGACATGGTCGTGCTTGCCGCTGCTGATTACTTCTTCGACACGAAATACAAACGCGCCGTGATGGAAAACTTCACCAACCTCGTGCCGATGGAACGAACCGGATCGCTTAGGCAGTCGCTGCGTCATGCGAGTTCATTTCTCGATCGTGGCTACAACGCGCTTATTTTCCCGGAAGGCACTCGCTCGCTAACCGGCGAGATGGCCGAGTTCAAACCGGTCATCGGCTATCTGGCGTTGCACGCTGGCGTCGGCATTCTGCCTGTTTATCTGCACGGCACCTACGATGCTATGCCAAAGGGTTCGAACGTCATCAAGAGTAGAAAAGTTGGTGCGCGCATCGGGCGCTATATTGAGATCGTAGATCTGGAAGAGATGACCAGGGGGTTGGCGCGCGCTGAAGCTTATCGACTGATAGCGGCGCTCGTGAAGCACGAAGTGGAAAACTTGCGTGATCGCGCTCGGCGCCGTTTCGATGCAAAGGAATTGCGCAAACGCTGGAAGGCCGAACGACGCGCGCAAGTGGCTGAGAAAGAGCCACTAACAGTGATGAGTGATGAGTAATGAGTGATGAGTAATGAGTGATGAGTTGGCAGTATTGACGCGGGAAATTAATAGCCGCTTCGTATTTCATCCACATTGAATTGACGGGCCAACTCATTACTCATCACTCATTACTCATCACTCATTACTCATCACTATTCTTTTTATGCCTTCAAAGACACCCCAAAAACGAACTGCTCGGATGACTCCGCTCAAGGCCGAGACGAGACGACGCGCGGCTATTGAGAAACGCCCGCGAGCCGCGACGCTCATCACCGGCGGGACGGGCTTTCTTGGTTCGCATTTGGTCCGGCAGCTTGTCGCCGATGGTGTGAAGGACATTCGCGTGATGGCGACGTCCATCCCCGACTGGCTGGTTGCTTTGGGTGTGGAGACGCTCGAAGGCTCGATTACGAAAGAGAGCGATGTAAAGCGCGCCGTTGAAGGGATTAGCGAGATTTATCATCTGGCAGGTAAAGTTTCCCGCGAGCGTGAAGATGCGCGCGAGATGTACAAGGTTCATGTCGAAGGCACGCGTTTGTTGTGCGATGCTGCGAAAGCAGCGGACGTGAAGAGCATTGTGTTGGCGTCAACCAGCGGTACGATTGCGGTTACCGAAGACGGCGAAATAATTCCTGACGAGTCATATCCCCCTCCGCTCGACATCGTTTCCCGTTGGCCCTATTACGCGAGCAAGCTGTATCAGGAAATGGCGGCCCTCGAACGATTTAACGGCAAAGGCCGGCGGCTGGTAATCATGAACCCCAGCTTACTGCTCGGACCCGGCGATGAGCGCTTGAGTTCCACGAAAGTCATATTGGATTTCCTGGCGAGAAAAATTAGTGCGGTGCCTTCGGGGGGATTGAGTTTTGTTGACGTGCGAGACGCGGCCAAAACTTTTCGCGTCGCAATGAAGAAAGGGCGTCACGGCGAACGCTATCTTTTGGGCGTAGCAAACTGGCGTTTTGAGAGATTCTTCGGTCGGCTGGAGCGTCTGACAAAAATCGCGGCGCCGAAATTTGCCTTGCCCTCGAAGCTGATGGTAGCCGGCTCGCAAATCGTCGATTCTCTTTTCAGACAGTGGAACTTCGCTTCGCCGGTTGAGCCCGGAGCAATCGAGATGGCGCAGTACTTCTGGTATCTCAACTGCGCCAAAGCTTCGCGGGAGCTCGCCTTCCGTCCGCGCGACCCCGGTGAGACTCTCCACGATACTGTTTCCTATCTGCGGGAAAACTTTCTTGGTGGCGATGCATTTGGGAAATAAAAAATTAGCGCAGCCGCGGATTTACGCGGATTTCACGAATCTGAAAAAGAGTCGCCCTGCAACCTGTTTTCTCTTCTAATCCGCGTTTGTCCGCGTAAATCGGCGGCTATTTTTTTCACTGGTATAGCGTTGAAAAGGTTAGTCTGACATCGGCGCGATAGATCACCGCACCGACGTGCGGTGTTAATGAGAATTTCAAGCTGACTCACTCGTCGATGCGAGCTTGTTCGCCTTTCTGGCGAAGACATAGACGCGGTTCGTGGGATACTCAAACTCGTATGGCGCTCGTTCAGCTATTTCTATGTCTTCAAACCCGCTTGCTTCAAGATAGCCCGACATCTCGCTTCCCTGGAACAGCCTGAAATCGATAGAGACGGTCTCTCCGTACCACTCATCTCGGTGCAGTTCACCTTCACCGCCGTGGAATGCGAGGAATAACCTTCCTCCTGGAGTTAAGACCCGCTTAATCTCCTGAAGCACGCGGCTCACGTCTTCTCCTTTGATATGGATTATGGAATAGAACAAAACGACGGCTGCAAGTGAATCGTCAGCCACGTTCAACGACAGCATGTCGCCCTGTTGAAAGGGAATGTCGGGATTCAAACGGGTTGCGACTCGAACCATCTCCAGCGACAAATCGACGCCGCGCATATTCACGCCGCGGTCTTTCAAATAGCGCGCGACTTGTCCCGGACCGCAGCCTACCTCACAAACGTCACCGGCGCCGGTTACGCTCTTCGCAAACTCATCCAGCAGTTGGCAGTCAAACGGCTTGCGTCTTAGCTCGTCAAAGTATTCGGTCGCGTACTGCTGGGCCACGCGATCGTAACCTGACTGCAATTCTGATTTAGACATAAGGGATGCTGTTTCGGTTCTGCCGCCAGTTGTCCGGAAGGCGAATAGTCTTCGCGCCCGAATCTTAAATATTTGCCTAACCCTCGCGCTTAAGAAAGGTGTTCGTGGTTCGCAAACGCCCAATTATCGGAGTGGAAAGTATACCCCAGGGCTATTCGCACGAACGAGGGTGTCCGACGATTCTTGCAGCCATTCGTCATCAAAATCCCGCGCCATAATTTTTCGTATACCTTTTTTACCGCGAATCGTTAATCCTGGAGACGGCACTTCAATTGCAAATTCCTGGAGCATGCTTCAGCCATCAGTGTCATTCTCCCAACCATCCCCTCCTTACGGCGGTGAGTCAATTGCGCCACGCGAAAGAATCTGTTTCGACACCCCCGCGAGAGGTTGGCCGAGTTTACTTGACAGCATCAGGCGACGGTGGCGTCGGGAGGTCCGGCGACGCAAGGTGGGCCGTGCCTACGACATGGCGCTCGAAATCGCGCGTTTGGTTCCAGCGAATTCGCGGGTACTCGACGTTGGTTGCGGTAATGGCTTTGTCGCGCACCACCTGGCGGCAATCGCAGGCGCGAACGTCATAGGCATTGACCTGGATGCTACTACCGAAGCGGCGATTGATTATCGACCGTTCGACGGTAAACATTTTCCCCTGGCGGATGGCGCAGTAGACGCAGCGCTTCTCTGTTACGTACTGCATCACGCGCAGGATCTCGGCGTAGTAATGAATGAATTGGGACGCGTTTTACGTAACGGAGGTCTGGCTGTGATTTATGAAGACATACCGGATTCCTGGTGGGATCGGCTTGTTTGCTTGACGCACGACCTCAAATGGCGCAAGCGCACCGGGCCCTGTACATTTAGGTCAACAAAGGAATGGAGAAGCTTATTCAACTTGGCAGGATTTGACATCGTTAACGAGCGGCCGCTCTCACGCTGGCGAAATCTTGCTCATCTTGTCTCGCGCAGGCTTTTTGTTTTGAACTTGCGAAACCCGGTCATTTGAGCCCGATCTGTTTGTTCATTCGCAGAAAGTCGAAGTTGTTCCAGGCCTCGACGATCTTGCCATCTTTGATTCGCACGATGGCGATGCCGGTGAAATCGACGGGCGCGTTGCTCGCCGCCACGCCGAGATGATCGCCAACATGTTTGCCGCGCACCGAACAGCGGGCAGCAACCTTGTCTCCTTCAGGTCTGATAGACCATGCGCGACGCCATCCGCAGCAAACATTTCGTCGATGGCCTCCGCGTGGCCCTGATTCCACACTTCATCAAACCAACGTCGCAACAGCGCTTTGTTCTCTTCTAAGGTGCTTTGCTCCTGCATCGCTTATCCTCCCTTTACACGTCGCAAGGATTCGCAGTTTCACTCTTCAACTAGGTCAGCAGACATCGGCGCGTCATCGGGTCCAGCTTCTTCTGCGATGCGCAACAACCACTTAAGTTTCTCTGTCTGCTCCTCGTTTAGTTCCACAAACTGAACACCAAATCCCTCAGCGCTGTGATGTCTGACTTCCCCTTCAAGATAAAGCCAATCGTCGTCCGGCAACAGCACACGAAAAGCGACAATCTCTCCGCGCCTCACTTCGCCAACGGAGTCGAGGTAGCAGCCACCCTCAGAGAGATTTGTGATTTGCGCACTGTGGGCCTCCGTGGAGCTGCCCCACATTGCATTCAGGCTGACGCTTAACCGTTGTTTGCCTCTTCGATCGTCCATAGTAGTTCGCGCTCCCGGTTTAGACCTAACTGTACCTTTCAGAATTAAAGCCCCTGGGAGGACATCCTATTTCGCGTTGAGTTTCTGAGCAGGAGGCGTCGACGTATAACGATCGACAGTTAAGTTTACACCGGAGAAGGCCTATTCCACATGAAACTTGTGCAGGATTCGATGGACGATCGGCGTGAGCACGATGCCCATGATTCCTATGAACACCAGACCACTAAAAAGCGCATAGCCGGAAGCAAAGAGTTTGGCCCCGTCGGTTTTGAGATGGTTCACGGGGCCCATGCCGCCCAAAATCATTGAAGCTTCCAAAAACGAATCAATCCAGCGGAAACCTCCCAGCCAATGGTAACCTGACGTGCCGATGAACAAGACAAGCAAAACTACGCAACCTGCCACGCCCACGGCCGCGACAATTCTCTGGGCAAACACCCAAAAGGGCGCGAGCTTTTCGTGACTTCGTTCATACGGAGAAAACAACTTCATAGCTTAGCCCGCAGGAAACTGCGTTATCTCGCCCGGCTTGCGCAGCATCTTGTTTACCTCACCTAGATGAGTCTCTTCTTCAGCAATCATCTTGCGAGCGTAGTCTTCAAGTAGAATGGAACGATCCTTCACCAGATCAAACAGTCTCCGGTAGAGTTCCAAGCCCGTCTTCTCGGCTTCAAGCGATTCCAGCAGTATGTCGTTTATGCCATGCTTGTGCGTCTCGAGCAGGGCCCCAATTTTCAACGACGGATGTTCGCCAAGATGTGTCACTAGTTCGCCGGCTTCGTTGGCGTGCGTGAGACAGGTAGTAGCTTCGCTGCGCAACCAGCTCACGATCGGGATTCGGCTGTGACCAAAAACCATTAAGGCATAGTGCGTGTATCTGACTACGCCGGCGAGCTCTGTTTCCAGGATTTCATTCAACAGCCCTACCGCCACTGTTTTATCTAAGTTGGTGTCTGACATAATTGTCTCCCGAGTTTCAATTAGTTACCCATTTACAGTTTGATGTGGAGCCTGTGTTTTAATGGTCGCCAGCAAAACTGACTCGCGGGTGATCTTCTTAACCTACGAAAACATGAGACCTGCTACAACGAAAGCTCGCGTTATCATCTACAGCCGTCCGGGTTGTCATCTTTGCGACGAAGCTAAACAAGCCATCGCAGCCGCGCAATGTCTCGATGAATATACGCTCGAAGAGATTAACATTGAAAGTGATGCGTATTTACTTAAACGTTACAAATATGACATTCCCGTTATCACTATTGACGGCGTTGAAGCATTCAGGCACAGGTTAACTTCTAAAGCCTTTCGAGAGAGACTACTAAGAAGCAGCGGGGGCAAGCCCGCCTTCCCGACCTGAGAGATGCTGTGATGAGTTCGGTTAACCCAACCTTGAACGCCTTTCACTGAAGAATTGAGACTCAACTCCGATAAGCTCATGGTTGGGAAGGGTGGTTTACCCCCGCCGTCGCATCTAAGTTCAATTGATAGGAATAGTCCTCGATCGATTCAAACAATCGCACGCGCTCCAACTCGCTGGTTGACTGGCGATAAGACGTTACCAGATCTTTGAGCGTCGCAAAGTCCCGATAGAGCCCGGCGTTCTCAATCGGCGGCGTGAGATAAGAAATCAGCTCGGCATACGAACGACGTTTGGCAATCGAACCCTCGGAAGGGTTGTTGACGCTGTAAATGTAGATGTTCGGCAACTCGCCAATCAGCCTGTCCGGCCAGCATTCGCCGGAAAGACCAATCTGTTTGCCCGGCATAAACTCCAGCGCTCCGTGCGTCCCGACGTGCACAACTGCGTCGACATTCAGAACCTTTGCGAGATATGTGTAGAAGGCCATGAAACCGTGATGCGGCGCGCCGCTCCGCGCCATCATCAATCTCATCGGGTCGCCTTCGTAACCAAACGTGGGTTGCACTCCGATAAAGATGTTGCCAAGCTGGAGGCCCTGGATCAGCAAGTCGCGTCCGAATGAATTGACGCGACCCGGCGCCGCTCCCCACTCCTTCTCGACTTCATTAACATACGGGCAGAGTCGACGATATTCGTCAACATTCATTCGATAGGCGACATTGGCAGTAGCCGCAAAGCTTTCAGCGTTTCCTCCGATTAGTTTTTCTCGCAAAGTGTCGGCAGAGGCGGGAAGTTCGACAACGTAACCCTCGGCTTTGAGTTTGTTGAGGGTGTCCCAGAGACTTGGAAACACATCGAGGTCCGCGGCCGTGCCGATGTTGCCCTTGTTAGGCGGGAAACAAAAAAGCGTCAGCGCCAGCTTGAGTTCTTCGCGCGAGGCAGTGCGCAAACGATTCCAACGCTTCAGCCGTCGCGCAAACCTGATGCAGCGGTCGTCGAGTGCTACCGGCTCAACTCCATTAGCCGGTATGCCGCCGTAAATGAAAGGCTCTGTTGCGCCATCGATTTCGGGAATCGCGATTTGCATTCCTGCTTGTACGGGATTAAGTCCTGTTTGCGAGTCGCGCCAGGCGTCGATAGTTTGCGGGTCCAGGCTCACCGCCGAACGATAGGGCCGGTTCAACTGTCGCAGGAAGTTAGCAGCAGCTTCACTGTCATTCATTGCAGGACCGCCGACAAAACTGAAGCCGGTCAGCGAAACAATTTGGCTGACGCGGGAATTGGTAGTGGGCTGTAGTCCACAATCTGCAATCTGGTCTTCGGCCTTTGGCCTTTGGCCTTGGCTCTTTCCGGGGACTTGAGACTGATCGAGGACGAAGAATTTGGTGACCGCTTCGCGGTTATCCATCAACGTGGAGAGTGCCGGAATAACGCCCAAGCCTTCGGCTTCGATCGCGCGAATAAGCGAATCATAGTGCTTTGTGGTCCTGCTGATAACCTGAGGTCGCATC
>WNFV01008523.1_pt1 | contig 18158 bp, 17 predicted proteins | sample 5400101 | NCBI WGS metagenome assembly WNFV01 (sample SAMN13153361, study PRJNA577476) | soil metagenome | isolation source: 115 cm soil or saprolite under grassland replicate 1 | place: USA:California | collected 2016-06-15
GTCTTCGTCCGATCCCGCTCGAGCTCGCTGCGGAGAGCCTCTTCGACGGTGGCGCGGTTCTTGGGATTCGCCATGTCGATGAAGTCGATGACGATGATGCCGCCGATGTCACGTAGGCGGAGCTGGCGGACGACCTCCTTCACCGCCTCGAGGTTGTTCTTCGTGATCGTGTCCTCCAGCCGGGCGCCCGATGATCTCGAGCGCGAGCCGACGAAGCGTCCGGTGTTGACGTCGATCACCGTGAACGCCTCCGCGTAGTCGAAGATGAGGTAGCCGCCGGAAGGAAGATCGACGCGGCGGCTGAGCGTCGACTTGATCTCCGCATCGACGCCGTACGCCACCATCAGCGGTTGCTTCTCCTTGTAGCGGACGACGCGCTCGACCATGTGCGGTGACGTCTTCTTCAGGTAGCCGACGATGCGCTTGAACGCACGGTCGTCGTCGACGTAGGCCCGCTCGAAGTTCTCCGTGAAGAGGTCGCGCGTCACGCGCAGAGGCAGCTCGGCCTCCTGGTAGAGCAGCGTCGGCGGCTTCATCTTCTTGGCGCGCGCGTCGATCGCCTTCCACAGCTTCTGGAGGAACAGGAGGTCGCGCTCGATGTCCTCGGGCGACGCACCCTCGGCGGCCGTGCGGACGATCACGCCACCGCCCTTCAGGTCGAGGCCCTTGAGGACGTCTTTCAGCCGCGCGCGCTCGTCGTCGTCGAGCCGGCGCGAGACGCCGAAGCCGTCTCCGTTCGGCTGGTAGACGACGAACCGTCCGGGGAGCGAGATCTCGGTCGTGAGCCGCGCGCCCTTGGTCTTCATCGGGTCCTTGACGGCCTGAACCATGATCGTCTGACCGCGGCTGATCAGGTCCTGGATCTTCTTGCCGTGCCGCTTTCCCTCGAGCTCCGGCGTCACGATCTCGTCGACGTAGAGGAAGCCGTTCTTCTCCAGGCCGATCTCGATGAACGCGGCCTCCATTCCCGGCAGGACGTTGTCGACCGTGCCGAGGTAGATGTTGCCGGCGATCGAGCGGCGCTCCGGACGCTCGAGATAGACCTCGGCGACGCGGTCGTCCTCGAGGACGGCGACCCGCTGCTCGCCGACGTCCACGGAGACGAGTAGCTCCCGTTTTGCCTCGGGGAGCGGTGCACGCCGCGGCGGCTCGCGCCGGCGTCGTTGTTGCGGGCGCTCGCGTTCGCGGCGGCGCGCGGGCGGCTTCCGTTCCGGCTTCGGGGCCGGCTTGGCCTCCGCGGCCGCCGCTTCCGCCTTCGGTTCGGCGGTTGCGGTCTTCCGGGTACGGCCACGTCCGCCGCGGGTCCCGCGACGGCGTCTGGGCTTGGTGGCTGTCGTTTGTCCCGCCTCATCGGCGGGCTCTGCGATTACGGGCTCGGGTGCTTCTGCGGGAGCGGCAGCCTCGACGGGCGCCTGCTCCTCTGACGTCTTTCGGGATCGAAACCAGCGCAAGCGAAATCTCCTTCGTGCGCGCGCGCTGCAGCAACGCCTGCTAGGGAGGCGGCGCGGAGCGTGCGCGGCAAATAGTGATGGGCGGGGTGGTACATCTCGATACAGGCTAGCAACCGGCGCGGCTGGGCCCGACCTCCGGCGACGTAGCCGCCTGTCCGCGAAGCGGACCAGTGGAGGGGATCTGGAGGGACCGGCAGCCCCAGCGCGGATAACGTCCGGTCCTGGACCTACGCTTCCGACATCAGCGACAGGAGGTGAACCTGTGGTGGCCGGACAACGAGAAGCCCACGAGCTCCTGCTGATCGAGGAGGCCGACGCCTGGTTCGAATACCTGGAGGCGACCCGGGCTCAATCCGCGCTGCGCTACAAGGAAGTCGAGCCGTGGGCGGCTCCGTGCGATCAAGACCCGTCGCGCAAAGCTGAAGCCGGCAGCCGAAGCCGCCTAGCCTTGGACGCAAAGCTGCGCTTTCCGTCCGATTGGACACTGCCGCTGCGCGGCTGAACGTGCGCGGGCGCAGCCCGCGCACTCCTACTCCGTCGCGGGCGAGCGGCTGCCACTGGTCCGCGTGCGGTGGTGCTGCGCATCCCCGCACGCGTGAGTTCGCCTCCAGCCAGTGCGCCTTCGGCTGCACTAGCTTCCGGCCCGGGTCTCTCGCTCAGGTCGAGCGCTTAACGCCGTCCAGCACGTGCACGTACATGTATCGAGAGCAGGAGACCGATTGCGATCAGGTTTGCGATCATCGACGAGCCGCCCACGCTGACGAACGGAAGCGGGATGCCGGTGATCGGCGCGATTCCCATCGTCATCCCGACGTTGACGAAGATCTGGAACAGCAACGCGAAGACGAGCCCTCCCGCGACCATCGCCGAGAACGCATCGCGTGCAAGCGTGACGATGCGTAAGCCTCGCCAGACCATCAGCAGATAGAGCATGAGCAGGAACGCGGCGCCGAAGAAGCCGCGCTCCTCGGCGAGGGATGCGAAGACGAAGTCCGTGTGATGCTCGGGGAGGAAGTTGAGCGTCGTCTGCGTCGCGTTTTCCGGCCCGCGACCTCGTAGCTGGCCGGCGCCGATTGCGTTCTTCGACTGAGTGATGTTGTAGGTCGTGCCTCCGGGATCGCTGTCCGGGTGGAGGAAGCCGGTGAACCGCTGCTCCTGATACTTCTTCAGCACCGGCACGCCCGCGGCGGGCATCACGGCGAGCACGAGCACCGCGAGCGCGATCACGCCCGCCGTCAGTGCGCCGAGGTGGATCCAGGGTGTCCCGGCCACGAACAGCACTGCGCCGACGGCGGCGCAGTAGACCAGCGCCGTTCCGAAGTCGGGCTGCACGAAGACGAGGAAGATCGGGATCGACGCGAGACCGACGGCGACGAGCGTCGTACGCGCCTCGTTCAAGTGTCGCGCGCGCTCCGCGAGGAAGCCCGCCAGCGCGAGGATGAACAGGACCTTGCCGAACTCCGAGGGCTGGAAGCGGAAGAAGCCGAGGTCGAGCCAGCGCTGCGAGCCGCGCACGACAGAACCCTGAAGAAACACGATCACGATCAGGAACGCGGTCCCGCCGAAGATCACGCGCCAGCGGCTGCGATACACCTCCGGATCGACGAGCACGACCGCGACGAGTCCGACCGCCCCGATGAGAGCGTAGATCGCCTGCCGTGTGAGGTAGTAGCTCGCGTCGCCCGCCACGTCGTGCCGCGTGATGCCCGCGATCGCCCACAGGCCGTAGCCGACGATTGCGGCAACCGAACCGATGAGGACCCAGTCGAGGCGGCGCACGAAGGTGGCGACCTCGGCGGTCTCGCGGCGGCGGGCACGCGCGGCTGCTCGGGAATCTGAGACGTAGTCGACCATCAGGTCACTGGTTAGTCGGAGTGGATCGGCCCTTTCTGGATCGCTTCCTTGCCGAAGAAGGCCTCGAACACCTTCAGCGCCGCCGGCGCAGCCGCGTCGCCGCCGTGGCCACCGTTCTCGATCAGCGCGCAGACGACGAGGTCGGGCGAGTCCGACGGCCCGTAGCCGCACCACCACGACTGGTTGAAGTTGCGCGGGTAGCCGTCACCCGGGTCGATCAACTTTTCCGCCGTACCGGTCTTCCCCGAGATCGGGATCGGGAAGCCGCTGAAGATCGCCGCCGACGTTCCGAACGTATAGTGCGTCGCCTCGTAGAGACCCTGACGGACCACGGCGAGCGCCTGCGCGTCGACGTTCGTCGGCTCGGGGGCCGGCGGGGGCGGCGTCGGCAGCGCGCGTCCGCGCTGTCCGTTCGACGACGGCTGCTCGACGTCGAGGAGTAGGTGCGGGGTGACGAGCCGACCGCCGTTCGCGACCATGGCGTAGAAGCGCGCCATCTGCATCGGCGTCACGAGGAGATCCTTCTGGCCAATGGCGAGCTGGATCGAGTCGCCCGGCTTCCACAGCCTGTCGATCTGCCAGTGACCGGGATCCGTCTTCTTCGTGTAGGTCTTCTTGCGCCAGTCGGGAGTCGGGAGCAGGCCCGATCGCTCGGGCCCGAGATCGATGCCCGTTCGCTGGCCGAAACCGAAGCGGCTCGCCCAGGCCTGCAGTCGCGGGCCGCGCTCGAGCGGCATCCCGTAGAAGCGGTAACCCACCTGGTAGAAGTACGTGTCGCACGACTTCGCGAGCGCCGTCGGCAGCGTCATCGCCTCGTTCACGAACGGGTCCCAGTTCTTGAAGACGGTCCCGTTCTTCTCGTACTCGCCGGTGCAGGCGAGCGACTCGAAGGGCTCGAGGATGTGCTCCTGCATCGCCGCGATCGCCGTCACGGGCTTGAACGTGGAACCCGGCGGATACGCGGCGTCGATCGCCCGGTCGAGCCCGGGATAGTTCATCGACTGCGCGCTACGCGAGGTCAGCCCGGCCGCATCGAGTGCGCGCTGGCGCACGCGCCCGGCGTAGAGGGAAGGCGGATAGGTCGGATACGACGCGACGGCGCGAACCGCTCCCGTGCGCGGGTCCAGCGCGACGATCGCCCCGCCGTTCGCGTTCCAGCAGCCGAAGCAGCCGGAGTTGCGTGCGCGCTCGATCCCGTACCGCAAGGCGTCCTCCGCGGCGAGCTGGAGCCTCAGGTCGAGCGTGAGCCGGACAGCGTTGCCGGGATGCGGCGGGATCTTCGGCTTGATGCCCCCACGCGGCCTCCCGAGGGAGTCCACCCGTAGCTGGGCGAGCCCGGGGGTTCCACGCAAATACCTGTCGTAGTACGCCTCCACCCCGCTCTGCCCGATCGCGTCGCCGGATCGATACCCCTGCTTCTGAAGCTCCTTCAGCTGCTCGGGGAAGATCTCGCTCACGTAGCCGAGCACGTGCGCGGCCAGCTCTCGGTGCGGGTAGTAGCGCAGGTACGTGTTCGCGATCCGGACGCCCGGGAAGTCGTCGGCGCGCTCCTTCAGGTAGCCGACCTGCGCCTCGCTCACCCCCTCCTTGACCTTGACGGGCGTGAGGGGGTCGTTGCGGTGACGCCGAAGCGTCCTCCCGATCTGCAATGCGGGGACGTGGAGTATGCGCGCCAGCCTTCGGATCTCGCGTAGGCGCACGGCACGGTTCTTCGGCAGATCCGGTAGCGAGATCTGCACCGCCGTCCCAGGGATGTTTGTGACGAGGACCTGTCCGTTGCGGTCGAGGATCGACCCGCGCGGCGCCTGAATGCGCACGTCACGCCGCTGGTTGTTCTGGGCGGCACGGAGAAGCTGCTCGCCGTTCAGGACCTGGAGCGACCAGAGCCGGAGGAAGAGGACGGCGAAGACGGCGAGCGCGAGCGTCCCGAGGAGACCGACGCGAAGCGCGAGCTTCGGGGTCAGGCGGTAAGGCTCCTGGACGTGAGGATCCGGGGGGAGGAAGCTCCTGGAGAGAAGCCGTTTAGCCAAGGAGGCGCACCTCGCGTCCCACCCACTCGCGGGGACGGAGCAGTCGTCGCGTGAGCGCATACATCGGCACCGTCAGGATCAGATTCAGGACGACCGTCGGGATCAGCCCGGCGAAGATCTGATCGCCGGGCGCGTGCTCGCCCAGCATGAAACGGAGCACGAGCGCGGCGATCTGGTAGAGCACCGTCACGACGGCGATCGAGAGCAAGGGAGCGTGCGCGCGGTCGCGCCCGGTCGTCTCGACATAGCGCCCTGACCAGTAGCCGGCGAGCGTGAGCAGCAGCGCGGTGAATCCGAGCGTGCCGAACACGCCGGTGTCCGCGAGCAGGCCGGCGCAGAAGCCGGCAACAGCGCCGAAGATGGCGCCGCGCAGCAGAGCGACCGAGACGAGCGTCACGAGCAGGAGGTTGGGGTGCCCGCCGGCGATTTCGACGTTCGCCATGATCGCGAGCTGCACCACGACCACGAAGAAGAGCAGCACGGCCGCCTTGGCGGCGTCGACCAACATCAAGGCGCCTTCGGGATTCCCTTGCGGGTGATCAAGGCGGTCACTGCGTCGAGCGAGGAGAAGTCGACGAACGGGTCGATCTGAATCTGCTTGTAGGGTGCGGTGTCGCTCTGCCCCACGCTCGTCACGACGCCGATCGGAATTCCGGGCGGGAAGAGCGACGGGTACCGATTCGACCGGGTGCCCGCGGTGACGATGATGTCGCCCTTCTCGACGTTCTTGTCCTTGGTGACGCGATCGACGATCAGCGAGCCCTCGCCCTGGCCGTGCCGGACGAGCCCGAACGGTCCGTTGGTCTGGTCGCGCGCCTGCACGGCGCTGTTCTCGTCGGTCAGCAGCGTGACCAGCGCTGCGCTTCCGGCCACCTGCGTCACGCTGCCGACGAGACCGTCGCTCGTCACGATCGGAGTCTCGACGCGGATTCCCTGGTCCTCGCCGGCCGCGATCACGACCTGCTGGTCGAACTCGTCCCTCCAGCCGATGATGCGCGTGTTCACGGGTGAGTAGTCCTTCGGATAGAGGGGGCTGTCGACGAACCGAAGCAGCTCGCGAAGTCGCTCGTTCTGCTCCCGTGCCGACTCGCCCTGCAGCGCTTCCTGACGGAGCCGGTTCACTTGTTCCTTCAGCTCGGCGTTCTGCCGCTTCACGTGCACGAGCTCCGAGAAATACCCGTAGACGTCGCGGAACGGGCGCGCGACGCGCTCGGCCGCCACCTCGAAGGGACGCAGGACGGTCGCGCCCGCACCCTGCACCCCGTGGAGCGCCCCGGTGCTCGGCTCCCGGAAGGAAATGGTGATCAGGATCAGCGAGAGCAGGACGAGGCCTCCCACCACGGCCCGGCGCCGGAGAGTCGAGCGGCTGCGGGAGGGGAAAGGTTGGGGTCTCGGTCTCGGTACGGACGAGCCCAGGACCGCGCTGACACTGCGGTTGCGAGGCACGAGAAGGCCCTACGTTAGCGGGATGGCCTCGAACTCCTCGAGGCTCCGGCCCGAGCCCACCGCGACGCAGGTGAGCGGGCTTTCGGCCAGGTGCACGGGCATCTGGGTCTCGTGGCGCAGACGTTCGTCGAAATTCGACAGCAGGGCGCCGCCGCCGGCCAGGACGATCCCGCGGTCCATGATGTCGGCGGCCAGCTCGGGCGGGGTCTTGTCGAGCGTGGACTTGATCGCCTCGACGATCTGCTGCACCGGCTCCTCCAGCGCGCGGCGCACCTCCTCGGAGCTGAGCACGACGGTCTTCGGCAGACCGGTGAGCATGTCCCGCCCTCGGACCTCGGCCTGCAGCTCTTCGCGCATGTCGTAGGCGGAGCCGATCTCGAGCTTGATCTCCTCGGCGGTCTGCTGCCCGATCAGCAGCTTGTACTCGCGCTTGATGTGATTGATGATCGCCTCGTCCATCTCGTCGCCGCCCACACGGAGCGACTGCGAGACGACGATCCCGCCCAGCGAGATGACTGCGACCTCGGTCGTGCCGCCGCCGACGTCGACGATCATGTTCCCCGTCGGCTCCGCCACGGGGAGACCCGCGCCGATCGCGGCGGCCATCGGCTCCTCGATCAGGTACGCCTGCCGCGCGCCCGCGCTGAGCGTCGCCTCCTCGACCGCGCGCTTCTCCACGCCGGTAACGCCGGACGGAACGCACACGACGACGCGCGGATGCGCGAAGCGGTGCTGGTGCACCTTCTGAATGAAGTGGCGCAGCATCTGCTCCGTCACGTCGAAGTCGGCGATGACGCCGTCCTTGAGCGGACGGATCGCGGAGATCGTCCCCGGCGTGCGGCCGAGCATCCGCTTCGCCTCGACACCGACGGCGTGCACCTCACCCGTGCGCTGGTCGATCGCGACGACCGATGGTTCCGAGAGCACGATGCCGCGCCCTCTGACGTACACGAGCGTGTTTGCGGTCCCGAGGTCCACGGCCATGTCGCGGCCACCGAAGCCGCCCAGGTTGTCGAAGAGACCCATGAGGAAGTTCGAGTCTAGCTGGGTCTTTGCAATTAGCCGAATCCGTACGTCCCCGCGAACCGCTCGGCGAGCAGGCGCACGAGCAGCGCGGCCGGAAGGCCGACGACGTTCAGATAGTCGCCTTCGATCGCGCCGACGAGCGCTGCCCCGCGGCCTTGGATCGCATAGGCACCGGCGCGTCCCTCCCACTCTCCCGTCGCGACATAGGTCGCGAGGTCGCGCGGGGTCAGTTCCCGGAAGGTGACGCGCGTGCCCTCGTGCTCGACGACCTCCCACCCTGGCGTGAGCAGGCAGAGACCGGACACGACGACGTGCGTCTTTCCGGCGAGCTCCTCGAGCATCTGCTCGGCCTCTGTCGCATCGGCGGGCTTCCCGAAGATGAGACCTTCCAGGACGACCTCGGTGTCCACGCCGAGCACCGGTCGCTCGCCCGCTTCGTCCGCAATCGAACGCGCCTTGGCCTGCGCATGCTCGCGCACGACGTCGACCGCGTCTGCGATCTCGGGCGTCTCCTCGTCGTAGCGAGGCGGAACGACGTCGAAGGGAATGCCGAGCTGCTCGAGGATCGCTTTGCGCTGCGGCGATCTCGACGCGAGAACGAGCGGCGGTGCCGGAGCTGCGTCAGCCATCGCGTTTCCGAGCCTTCCAGATCTCCTCGGCCGGCCACTTGCGCGCCCAGTCGGCCGGAACGAATCCGTAGTACGGGTGCGTCTCCGCCGTCGCAGGCGCCTGGAGCTCGATCAGGTCGAGCACGTCGAAGCCGCTCGAGCGCAAGAGCCGGATCCAATCCCCGTGCGCGAGATGGAACTCGACACCGGAGTTCTCCTCGGCCCACTCGAAGCGGTACATCCCGAACTGCGGTCGCATGAGCTGCTCGGTCACGTCGCCTTCGTCCGGGCTGCAGAGGATGACGAGCGTGCTGTTCCGAAGGAAGATCAGCTCGCCGCCTGGCCGGAGCAGCCGCGCGGCCTCGGGAATCCACTTGAGCGGATCGGCCCAGATGCTCGCGCCGTACTCGGAGTGCACGAGATCGAACAACGAATCCGGGAGCGGGACGTTCTCCGCCGCAGCCTCGACGAGCGGGAAGCTCAGCCCGAACTCTGCCTGCAGCCGCCTAGCGGTCTCGAGCTGTGCCGGAGTCGGATCGACCCCGACGACCCGGGCGCCGCGACGGGCGAGGTGCGCGGACATGTAGGCGGTCCCGCAGCCGAGCTCGACGGCATCTTTCCCGGACACGTCGCCGAAGGCATGGATCTGCGACTCCGGCACGCCGAACATGCCCCAGACGATCTCCTCCTTCGCCCACTCGTCGTGCGCGTTCGCGTCGGTATAGCGCTCGTTCGACCGCGTCCAGACCTCGCGATTGCGGAGAACGTAGTCCGGTACGTCAGACGAGCTCATCGTCCGAAAACCAGAGCGCGATCTCGCGTTCTGCCGACTCCGGTGAGTCGGAGCCGTGGACGAGGTTGTCCGGCATCGCCAGGGCGAGGTCTCCGCGAATCGATCCCGGCTCGGCGTCCGCCGGGTTCGTGGCGCCGATCGTCGTCCGCAGCGTCGCGATCGCACCCTCGCCCTCGACGACGAGCGCCAGCGTCGGTCCGGAGGTGATGAACTCGACGAGCTCCCCGAAGAACGCCTTTTCGCGGTGCTCGGCGTAGTGGGTCTCGCCGAGCTCGCGATCGACGTGGATCAGCTTTCCCGCGCGAAGGGTCAGGCCTCGCCGCTCGATCCGCGCGAGGATCTCTCCTCCAAGGCGCCGCTCGAGGGCGTCCGGCTTGATCAGGATGAGCGAGCGCTCGACCGCCATCGGGCGCCGGAGTCTACTCCGAGCGCCGCCTGCGCCTGGGCGGTCGCACCTCGAAGGTGGGGAACTCCACCGCGACCGGCTCGACCGGCGTCTCGCAGTACGGGCAGACCTGCCAGAGCGCTTCGAGCGGTGCCTTGCAGTTGGCGCAGGCCTGCCTCAGCTTCGTCGTGCAGACCGGACAGACGAGGAATTCGGCCGACACCTCGGCGCGGCAGACCGGGCAGTAGAGGTCCCGCCTCGACAGACGCTCTTCCATGGCCTTGATCTCGAGCTCGCGTTCGCGCACGTCCTCCAGATACTCGGGCGGGCGGAAGAGCATGTAGACCAGGGCGCCCAGGTACGGCGGAATGAGCCCGAGGACGACTGCCATCGCGATCAGGACGGGATCCTCGATCCGGCGCTTCGCGTCCTTGTAGACCCAGTAGCCGACCGCGAGCCAGAAGACGATCAGGAAGAAGAACAGCAGGTTGCGGATGACTTCCCACGTGCCCGAGGCGAAGAAGTCGTGGATCCCGCTGAAGGTGCTGGCGATCACAGGAGGATTCTTCCGATCAAGTACCCGGCAAGAAACGCGAGCCCGACGATCGCTCCGAGAACGAACGCCGCGAAAGCAAAAACGGTCAGCTTGTCGCCAACGTTCGCCATCGTAGGCTCTCATCCTTGGCGAGATCGGCCAGGAGGTAAAGGGAGCCGATGACGAGGATCGGCTCGCCGAAGCTGCGGGCACGCGCGAGAGCCGCTGCCGGATCCTCGATCGGCTCGATCTCTCGGAAGTAGGGCTTGGCCCGCTCGGCCAGATCGGCTGCGGACAGGGCCCGCTTGCTGCTGGAGGTGGTCGCGACGAGCCGGTCGCCGAGCGCGGACAGCGCCGCGAGCATCCCCTCCACGTCCTTGTCGGCCAGGACCGAGACGACCAGGACGTAGCGGGCACTCGGCAGGCGCGCCAGCACGTACCCGACGCCGGAGAGATTGTGGGCGCCGTCCCAGATCTCGAGCGGGTCCTCGCTGCGGCGCTCGAGCCGGCCCGGAAGCTGGACGTCGACGTGCCCGTCGACCGGCCCGCCGAGGAACGCCTCCGCGGCGGCGATCGCGACCGCGAGGTTGCTGCGCCCCGCCACGACGACCATCGCGGCGCCGTTCTCTCGTGCGAGCTCCTCCCACTCCGGCTCGCCGAGGACGACCGTCGCCCCCGGCTGGACCACGGCGAGCTTCTCGGCCGCGATCGCCGCGCGGGTCGTCCCGAGCACCTCGGTGTGCTCCAGCCCGACGTTGGTCAACACCTGGACCGGCGAGCGGAGGACGTTGGTCGCGTCGTAGCGGCCGCCGAGCCCCGCCTCGACCACCGCGACGTCCACGCCCGCCTCCGCGAACTCGACCAGGGCCGCGGCGGTCAGGACCTCGAACTGCGTCGCGCCGTGGCGTTCTGCGTCCGCTCTGACGCGCGCGATCGCCGCGTCGAAGTCCGCCTCGCCCCCGCCGACGCGGATCCGCTCGCTCCAGCCGCGCACGTGCGGGGAGAGGTAGGCGCCGGCGGCGAGGCCATGCTGGCGGAGCAGCTCCTCGATCGTGCGCGTGACGGTCGACTTCCCGTTCGTGCCGACGACGTGGATCGACGGATAGCGCAGCTGTGGATTGCCGAGGTCCGCGAGCAGAGCGGTGATCCGCTCCAGCCCGAAGCCGTCCTGCGGCCAGGGGCTCAGCGACTCGAGGTAGCGCTCAGCCTCGGAGGGCATCGAGCTCCCGCCGGTAGCGCGCGAGCTTCTCGCGCTCGGCCTCGACGACGTCGGCCGGCGCGTTCTGGACGAAGCGCTCGTTCGCCAGCATCCCCTCGGCGCGCGCGATCTCCTTGTGCAACCGCTCGACCTCGGCTGCCGCGTTCCCGTCGCCCGCGCTCTGCGCGGGCCGCACGACCGCTTCGAAGATGCGCCGCTCCTCGCCTTCGAGCTTCGGCACGACGCCGCTGCGGCGGAAGATCGCCGCGGCCTCCTGTACCGCCGCGAGCGCACGGGCTTCCGAGTCGTCACCGGCCTCCGGCCAGGGCGCGACGACGAGGCGCGTCTGGCGTGACGGCAGGTTCGTCCAGATCTCCTCGGTCACGTGGGGCATCGCCGGATGGAGAAGCTTCAGCAACCGCTCGAGCGCGGCGACGGCGGTCGCACGTGCATCCGCGTCTCCCTCGTAGAGACGCTCTTTGACGGCCTCGGCGTACCAGTCGCAGAAGTCGTCGAAGGTGACGTGGTACAGCTCGTCGACGAGATGCGAGAAGTCGAACTCGTCGAGGAGCCGCTCCACCTCCCGCTGAGCATGCGAGAGCCGCGCCAGGATCCAGCGCTCCTCCAGCGTCCTCGGGCGCTCGGCCGGCTCCGCGCCCTCGGACGCGAGCAGGATCAGGCGGGCGACGTTCCAGAGCTTGTTCGCGAGCTTGCGTCCCTCTTCGATCGCACCTTCGGAGAAACGCACGTCTTGCGAGGACGCCATCTTCATCAGGCCGTAGCGCGTTGCGTCGGCGCCGTACGCGTCGATCGCCGCCAGCGGATTCATGCCGGTTCCGAGGCTCTTCGACATCCGACCGCCCGTGGGCGCATGGACGAGGGAATGGATGACGACGTCGCGGAAGGGGACCTCTCCCATCATCTCGAGGCCCGCGAAGATCATGCGGTTCTCCCAGAGTCGGATGATGTCGCGCGCCGTCGTGTTCAGATCGCCGGGGTAGAACGCGCGCAGATCCTCGGTGTCCTCCGGCCATCCGAGCGTCGCGAATGGCCACAGAGCCGACGAGAACCACGTGTCGAGCACGTCGGTCGAGCGCACCAGCTCCTGTGAGCCACAATCGGCGCACGCGAGGGGCTCGGTCTCCTCGACCGTGACGTGCCCGTCAGGACACTCCCACACGGGCAGCTGGTGGCCCCACCAGATCTGGCGCGAGATGTTCCAGTCGGGTGCTTCCTCGAGCGACTGAACGGCAAAGCGGTGTTGTGAATCCGGGTGGTAGCGCACACGGCCCGAGCGGAGCGCCTCGAGCCCGGGCTTTCGCAGCTCCTCCATCGAGCACCACCACTGCAGCGAGATGCGCGGGTCGATGCGGCTCTTGCAGCGGTCGCACAGGGCGACGGTATGCCGGTGCGACTCACGCTTCTCGAGCCGGCCGCGTTCCTTCAGCCAGGCGATGACACGCTCGTCCGCTTCCTCCTGTGACAGGCCCGCGAGGTCTCCGGCTGCTTCGTTCATCCGCCCGTCGGGCCCGATGACGGTGATCTCGGGCAGCTCGTGGTCGCGACCGATCTCGTAGTCGAGCGGATCGTGTCCGGGCGTCACCTTGAGGGCCCCGCTACCGAAATCCCGTTCGACGCGCTCGTCCGCGATCACCGGGACGGGGCGTTCCACGACAGGAACGATCACCTCACGTCCGACCAGCTCGCGGTAACGGTCGTCGTCGGGATGCACCGCGACCGCGACGTCGGCGAGAATCGTGGCCGGACGAATGGTCGCGATCGTGATGTGTCCATCGCCGTCGGCGAGCGGGTAGCGCACGTAGCTCAGGGCGTCGTCGACCTCCACGTGCGCGACCTCGAGATCCGACAACGACGTTTGGTGGAACGGGCACCAGTTGATGATCCGGTTGGCGCGGTAGATCCACCCCTTCCGATGGAGGTGGACGAAGAAGCGCATCACCGCGCGCACGTAGGCGTCGTCCATCGTGAAGCGCTCCCTGCGGTAGTCGAGCGAGGCGCCGACGCGCCGGAACTGGAGCATGATCTTGCCGCCGTACTCGCGCAGCCACTCCCAGACACGCGCCTCGAACGCCTCGCGGCCGAGGTCCTGGCGCGTCTTTCCCTCTGTCGCGAGGTGCTTCTCGACCGCGTTCTGCGTCGAGATGCCGGCGTGGTCGAAGCCCGGCTGGAAGAGCGTGTTGTAACCCTGCATTCGGCGCGTGCGGACGATCGTGTCGGCGAGAGAGAGCTGCAGGGCGTGCCCCATGTGGAGGTCCCCGGTGACGTTCGGCGGCGGATGGGCGATCGCGAAGGCCTTGCGGGCCGGGTCGGGATCGGCGTTGTAGTGCCCCTCTTCCTCCCAGGCGCGCTGCCAGCGCTCCTCGACGCCTTCGGGCTTGTAGAGAGAATCCATCTCGCGCGCGATCCTAGCCTCGCTTCGGAAGCGACTCAGTGGACCGGTGAGGTCACGCAGCGACTATGCCCGCATGCTACCGGCCGACGGCGTAGCCCTGCATCGCGCGCGGGTTTGCGGCAGCGCGCAGCTGGCCGTCCTCCTTCTGCACCGCGGTGACTCGCCCGAGCGACCAATCGGGCTCGATGAGGACGTCGTGCCCACGGCCGCGGAGGTCGTCCACGACTGCGGGCTCGAACCGGCCCTCGAGGGCGAGCGATCGCGGCACGAGCGCTCGCGGGTGGAAAGACGAGATCAGATGGTCGGTGTGGAACTCCGGCGCATCGATCGCTTCCTGCAGGTTGAGCCCGCGCTCGACGTGCCGGAGGAACACGTGCAACGCCCACTGCTCCTGGTGATCGCCGCCCGGGGTCCCCCAGGCCAGCCAGGGCTTCCCGTCGCGGAGCGCCAGCCCGGGCGAGAGGGTCGTGCGGGGCCGCGCGCGCGGCCGCAGCGACGACGGGAGGCCTTCCTCCAGCCAGAACATCTGCGCGCGCGTGCCGAGGGGCCAGCCGAGTGCGGGAATCACCGGGGAGCTCTGCAGCCAGCCGCCGCTGGGTGTGGCCGAGATCATGTTTCCCCAGCGGTCGACGACGTCGAGATGGACGGTGTCGCCGCGGGTCGGTTCCCCGGCTCCCGCCGTCGCTTGGGCCTCGACGATGCTCGGAAGCCTGCCCAGGCCGGGTTCGTAGGCCGAAGAGGCATCGTCGCTCACGAGGACGCGGCGGCGCTCGTTGTACTCGCGCGAGAGGAGTGTGTCGAGCTGCACCGCGGCATCCCCGTAGAGCGCATCCCGATCCGCGAAGGCGAGCTTCGCGCACTCGATCGCGACGTGGACGAACTCCGCCTCGGAGAGCTCGCGGAGATCGAACCCCTCGAGCAACGCGAGCTGCTGCAACGCGACCGGTCCCGCTCCCCACGGCTGTGTCTTGCACACCGTGATTCCGTGGTAGTCGAAGGCGGCGACCTGCTCGACCGTCGCGCGCCACATCGCGAGGTCCGCGCCCGACAGGAATCCGTTCTCGCGTCGACAGAAGCGGTCGATTTCGTCGGCGACGAATCCTTCGTAGAACGCGGCGCGCGCGCGTTCGATCTCCCGTTCGCGCGAGCCGCCGCGGGATTCGTCGACGATCCGCCTGTACGTCGCGGCCAGCCTGGGATTACGGAATTGCGTCCCTACCTCCGGCGCGGGCAGGTACAGCTCGCGCGACCCGGGCCACGTGGCGATCAGATCGGCTTCCCTTTCGATCGCCGTCCGCATTCCGCGGGCGACGGGAAAGCCGTTGTCCGCGTAGTCGATCGCAAACGCGAGCACGTCTTCCAGCCGCCGCGTGCCGAACTCCTCCAGGAGCAGGAGCCAGCCGCCGAAGGCACCGGGAACGCAGGCGGCCAGCACACCGGTGCCCGGGATCAGGTCGTGGCCGAGTGCGCGGAAGCGCTCGATCGTCGCAGCCGCCGGTGCCACGCCCTGGCCGCAGAGAACGAGTGGCGCATCGCGGTCGTTGGAGAAGAAGACCGCCGGGACCTCGCCGCCGGGACCGTTCGTCTGGGGCTCGACGACCTGAAGCGTGAAGCCGGCGGCGACGGCGGCGTCGAATGCATTTCCGCCACGCTCGAGCACTGCCATTCCCGCGCCCGAAGCAAGCCAGTGCGTCGAGGCGACCATGCCGAACGTCCCACGCAGCTCGGGCCGCGTCGTGAACTCCACCACGGAGCCATCCTAGGGGCGCCGCGAACGGTCGCCCGTGGATCAGGCCGGCTTGATGTTGAGGGCTCTAGGGTGCCGTCGTGCGCTACGCGATCTGCCTCGCGAACATCGGCACGTACTCCGACCCGCGAGCCGGTGTCCGTCTCGCAGAGGCGGCCGAAGCGAGCGGCTGGGACGGGATCTTCAGCTGGGATCACCTCGCCTTCGTGTGGGGACCCCCGGCGGCGGATCTGTGGATCACGCTCGCAGCGATCGCAGCGGCGACGTCGAAGGTCCGCATCGGGACGGCGGTCACGCCCGTCGCCCGGCGGCGGCCGCAGGTTCTCGCGCAGACGGTCGCGACGCTCGACGTCCTGAGCGGCGGACGTGTGATCTTCGGCGCGGGGCTGGGCGGTTCCCCTTCGGAATTCGGCAAGTTCGGCGAGCCGACGGACGCGAAGGTGCGTGCCGCGATGCTCGACGAGGGCCTGGAGCTGCTTCGCCGGTACTGGTCGGGTGAAGAAGTGACGCATCGCGGCGAGCACTACACCGTCGACGGTGTGACGCTGGCGCCGAGGCCCGTGCAGGAACGGCTGCCGATCTGGATCGGCGGAAACCGACCGGCATCGCTGCGGCGTGCCGCGCGGTGGGACGGCTGGATCGCTGACAGCGCCGACCCCACGGGCATGACGCTTAGTCCGGACGACGTCGCGCGAAGCATCGAGACGATCGGCAGAGGCGACGAGTACGAGGTCGCCGTCCTCGGACAGTCGGACCGCGGCGACCCCGCCGCCTATGAACGAGTCGGCGCAACGTGGTGGCTCGAGAACGTGCACGACATGCGGGGCAACGCCGCAGAGGCCCACGCGCTGGTGAGCAAGGGACCGCCGAGCTAGCGCGGGGCCGGAGCCGAAGCTCCGGCCCCGCAGTGCCCGTTTCTAGTTCGCGGCGAGCCCGGCGGCGCCCACCGGCACCGGCACGCTGCCGAGCAGCCTCAGGCTTCCGTCGGCGCCGATCTGGAACGTGCTGATCGTGTGCAGACCGTCGGTGAGGTTGTACAGATACCGGCCGTTGTTGCTGACGGCCTCGTCGAGGGGGTGGCTCGTCGAGCCGAGGCTCGCGCTCAGGCCGCTCGGGTCGAGCAGGGCGAGGCTGCCGTCCTGACCGACCGAGAAGCCGGAGATCGAACCCGCGGCGGCGTTCGCCGTGTATGCGTACTTCCCGTTCTTCGAAGCGACGAGCCAGCAGGGCGCACCCTGGTGCGTCGCAACCGCACCGCTGATCACCGCGGCGCCATCGCTTCCAACGGCGTAGGAAGACGCGGAGCCGGTCGCGTTCGAGACCAGGAGATGACCGCGATTGTCGAAGTCGAAGCCGAACGGCGTACCGCCGGCCGAGGGTGACACGATCGGCCCTGCGGTCCGGCCGTCAGGCCCGACGGCGTACGCGTCGATCGTGCTCGAGGCCTTCTCGGTGACGACGAGGACGTTTCCGTCCGGCGTGAACGAGACCTGTGCCGGTCCTGCGCTGCCGGCCCCGAGCGGCCGGCTCGAGCCGGCCAGCGGCGTGAGGGTTCCGTCACCGACCGTGAAGCCGGCGATGTTCCCCGCTCCGCCGGCATTGACGACGTAGAGCAGGTTCTTCCGCTCCGCGATGCTGATCGGCCGGATCCCGTCGGAAGGAACCGTCGCCCGCAGCTCCAACCCGTTCGGCCGCACGGCGAACAGCGAGATCGAGTTGCTGCCTGCGTTCACGGCGAACAACTGACGACCGTCGGCGCTCAAGACGACGGCGCCTTGCGAGCCGAGCCCGCTGCCCGTACCGGCTCCGCCGGTCGGGAAACTGCCCTGGGGAGAGAGCGTGCCGTCGGCGGCGCGCTCGAGCGCAACGACGGCGTTTCCACCCGGGGAGTTCGTAAGCGTGTAGACGGCGCCCGGACTGTTGTCCGAGTCTGATGCGGTTGCGACCGAGGCGAGCACCAGCGTCGCGAGCAGGCCAAGGCCGAGAACGAATGTCCTCATTCGAAACACGGTGAATCCTCCTGAGGTTGCGGCGCGGAGGCGAATCCTCCGGCTCGCACCTACTGACTCGAAACGTCGACCGCCGTTACACCTAGCGTGCTGTCCAGCCGAAATCCATCACGAGCGGCGCGCCGCTGACAGCGCGACCCTTCGGTCCCAGGAGATACGCGGCTGCGTCGGCGACGTCCTCCGGTTCGAGCAGCTCGGCTTCGTGCTCGCGCTCGGCGGGATCACGATGATCCGGACGCGCGGCGAGACCGCCCTCGCGATCGCCGCGCTAATCCTCGCCCTCGCTCTGACCGGATTCGCGAACCCGCTCCTCTTCGGCTACGGGTTCGGACTCGGCGACTGACTCCTGCTCGAGCTCTTCTGCCTTCTCGAGCGTCTCGCGAGCCTCCGCCTGCGTCTCGCGCAGGCGCTCGCGCGCGGCCTCCTCTTCGCGGCGTAACCGCTCCTCGTCAGCACTACTCATGCGCCCATGATGCCTCCTTAGGCCGACCGCTAGAACTGGCGAAGCCGGTCTAGCGGGCGGCCGAACTGATATGGAGGTTCGTTTGTCAAGGGCCGCTGGCTGAGTTCGGCCTTTGGTGGTGTGGGCGCTCGGCTGGGGGGGCGGCAGGCCTGGCGGGTGCACGACGCACGGTCAGACTGATATGCGCGGGTTGGGTACCG
>WNFV01013994.1_pt1 | contig 18155 bp, 10 predicted proteins | sample 5400101 | NCBI WGS metagenome assembly WNFV01 (sample SAMN13153361, study PRJNA577476) | soil metagenome | isolation source: 115 cm soil or saprolite under grassland replicate 1 | place: USA:California | collected 2016-06-15
GCCATCCCGGAGTGGCCGGCGATGGCTGATTCGTCTGCAAGGGGACTGCGGGTTATTGTCCTTCGGCGGATTGGTTATCGCTGATCAGAAGCGCATAACGTGATCCTCCGAAGGTGATTTTTGTGAGCATAGGGCCGTTCATACCTGCTCCTTCTCTTTTGCGAATCTGCTTGATTGCCTTTCCACTTCACTGATGAAGTCTATTGACTCGACCTGATGAAGTAGATTGTTGATGTAAACAACCGCGAAGGGGGCAAAGCGTGTGCCTGTACGACGCCGGACGGATGATACGCGAATTGCTTTATTTAACGGGGCTGTTCGGCGCTGAGCTTGTGGCGTTTTGCCTGACGAGGATTGCTCTGAAGCTTTTTTGTCCCGCCGGAAATCGTTAGTCGCTATTGATGAGTGGATGCTGAGACGGCGAAGACATTCCGCTTCCGGTTGATTTGACTGCCTATCTGGCGACCCGTCCGGCCGCTAACGCGTCCGCCACGATCATGTGGCGCTCCTGGCGCCGCCGTTGCAGAGCGATCAGCGCGTGGATAGTAACGAGAGCGATTGAATAAATCGCCTTCACGAATCAAGGAGAAGAGGGTTATGAAAAGACAACTGAATACAATGGCCGTGATATTGGGGCTGGTGGTCGTCGCGGGCGCGAGCGTCGCGCAGGCGCAGATCATCGGCCGTCTCAAGAGCAATATTCCCTTCGGCTTCTACGTCCGGAATAGGCTGATGCCAGCCGGCGCCTACACCATCGCCGAGCTGAATCCGGGATCGGGCATGATGGAAATCCGCAGCGCCGATGGAAAATCGGCCGCCATTTTTCTGACCATCGGTAAACAGGAGAAGGACGCCCGAACGCCGTCCGAGCTGATCTTTCACAAGTACGGCGACAAGGCGTTTCTCTCAGAGATCGTCGAACAGGGAGAGATGGACGGGGCCGAGGTTGTGAAATCGAAGATGGAAAAGAGGCTAGAAAAGGCCGCCCGGGAAAAGGAAGTCTCTATCGCGCTTCCCCTGGAATAAGCGTCTCGCTGAAACAATAAAGTGGGTAGTGGGCAGTGGGTAGTGGGCAGTGGGCGGTGTGGGGACCAAAACTGCCCACTGTCCACTGCCCACTACCCACTACCCACTACTTTCGGAGGAAGAAAGGTTGTTATGAAGGAAAGTTTCTTGCGCGCCGCGGCCTGGCTGTCGCTGTCATTGCTGATAGCGTTGTCCCTCGCGCCTGCGGCCGTAGCCGCCGACGGAGAGTGCGATCAATCGGCCGCGGCGATCTATCAAACGGCCTCGCCCGCAGTGGTCTTCATCTCGGCCACGTCGATCAACCCTTACCGCGTGGCCGACCGCGTCGAACACGTCGTCGGCTCCGGTTTCATCATTAACGGCGAGGGATTGGCGCTGACCAATTCACACGTCGTTTTCGGACGCCAATCCCTGACGGTCAGGTTGTATGACGGCACGACGCTGCCGGCGCGTCTGCTGGGCGCGGACCCGATCCTCGACATCGCCGTGCTGCAAATCCCGAAGCCGGAGGGCGGAAAGCTGCCCGTCCTCGCGCTCGGCGATTCCGACCACGTCTGCGTGGGCGAGGACGTGCTGGCGCTGGGCAATCCGCTGGGACTCGATCAGAGCCTGACGCGCGGCATCGTCTCGGCGGTCAATCGCGTCCTCCCAGCGACCTTCTTCTCGCTGCAGGAGCCTTTGATCCAGGTGGACACGCCGATCAATCACGGCAATTCGGGCGGGCCTCTGCTCAACCGCTGCGGCGAAGTCATCGGCATCACCACCGCGATCATCTCCGACGCGCAGAACATCGGGCTGGTCATTCCGATCAACCTGGCAAAAGCGGCTCTTCCGGGGCTACTCAAGGATGGCCATCTCGCGCGCCCGTGGTTGGGTTTCCACGGGCAGTTCGTTGACAACAATCTGAAAAGACTGCTGCGACTGCCGCTCAGGACAGGCTTGCTTATCGAAGCCGTCGAACCGGGCAGCCCTGCTGAGCAGGCGCAGCTTCAGGGCGGCGACATGGAGATGACGATTGCCGGGGATGACTTTCTACTCGGCGGCGACATCATCACCGTAATGAACGGCAAAAGGCTCGACAGCCCCGAATCCGTAATCAACGCGCTTCAAGAGTTGAAGGTCGGCGGTGAACTGAGCCTGACCATTTTTCGAGAGGGCAAGACGCAGGAAGTGAAGTACAAGTTGCCGGAGCGGCCGCTGTTGCCAGGCGATATTACCGGTCAGGCCGAGGCCACGCCGGTTAGCAGGCGTCAAGCAGTCAAGACGGCTCGCCTCAAGTTCTGACGATTTTCGAGTGAGGACCGATGATTTCTCAAACGCCAACTGGTTCAGCGAGCCGGCCTATCGTGATGCAGCCGGCGCCAACCGCCGAAGCGGGCGAGGCGCCGGAGCATTCCTTAATAGTCGTAGGCTCCTGCCCGGAACGCATGCAGAGATTACGGGCCGCCCTTGGCGACGCGGGCGCGAAGATCACATGGCGCGCGTCAACAGAGGAAATAATCCGCGCGCTTGATTCCAGTTATGAAGTGGTTATTGTAGATGTGGAGCCGGAACGATTGTCCGATATGCTGAGGGCGGTACGAGAAAGAACGGATCGCGCTGTGGTCCTTGTTCTGGTCGAATGCGGCAGTCTGAATGCGGCCGCCAACCTGACCGGCGTCTTGCCAAGCTATCGGGCGATGGCGTGCAGCTATAGTGAGCTGGTCAAACTCGTTCAATGGCGCTTCACGCGATCGGTTTCTCCTCATCAATCACTCCGGATGGTTTTATAAATAAATGAAGGCTGTGCAAATTAAAACTGAATACAATCAACTACTTACTATGAATCCTGCGCATAAATCAGGAGACGCCTGGGTACGCATCGCTTCCAGCGTGCAGTCTCGCACACTCGCGCAATTGCTTTTCAATGCGCCTCTTGCCGAGACTGCACGCTGGAAGCGATGCGTACCCAGGTTTGCGCCGATCAATGTGTTGATTGCAAAGTAGTTTTATTTGCACGCTTCAAATCAATAGGGAATCGGCTAATGCAAGATAACACGCAACACCTCGATGGAAACGCATCTTACGCTTCCGGCTGGCCGGGCATTGCCCCGAGATGGACCTCGAGCGCCAAGAGCGGCGTTGGCACGGCGCTCAACGCGGAGAGCCGCGTCTGGTTCACGCTCAGCCATGGCATCTTCAATGAGATTTATTACCCGCGCCTGGATCATGCATGCACGCGCGATCTTGGCCTGATCGTTACCGACGGGCGCGACTTCTTTTCAGAAGAGAAACGGCATGCCCGGCACGAGGTGAAATATCTCGCCGAAGGCGTACCCGCTTACCATTTGAGCAATACCTGCCTGCAAGGACGTTACCGGATCGAAAAAACTATCATAGCCTCTCCACAATACGACGCTGCGTTGCAGCGGACCCGTTTCATTCCTCTGAAGGGAGCCTTGGACGAGTATCGACTTTATGCGTTGCTGGCCCCGCACCTTGGCAATCGCGGATGGGGCAACACCGCCTGGGTTGGCGACTACAAGGGCGCGCCGATGCTCTTCGCCGAGCGGAACGGGTATGCGCTGGCGCTGGCCTGCTCCGCGCCGTGGGTGAAAACCGCGGCGGGGTTCGTCGGCGTCTCCGACGGGTGGCAGGACTTGAGCGCGCACAAACAAATGACCTGGAGTTATGAGCGGGCGGAAAACGGCAATGTGGCGCTCACGGGCGAGATTGATCTGCTGGCTCACGGCGGCGAGTTCACTCTGGCGCTGGGTTTCGGCGCAAGCGCCGCTGAAGCGGGCCAGTCGGCGCTCGCCGCCGTGACATATGACTTCGATCTGGCGCAGGCCCGGTACATCAGCGAGTGGGAGGCGTGGCGGCAGCCGCTGACCATGAAGCCGGAAGCGGGCGACTGCGGTCTTTATTACATCAGCCTGGCGACGCTGCGCGCTCACGAGGCCAAGAAATTCCTGGGCGGGATCATTGCCAGCCTTTCAATCCCCTGGGGCTTCGTCAAAGGAGACGAAGACCTCGGCGGCTATCATCTGGTCTGGCCGCGCGATCTGGTGGAGGCGGCCTCGGCGTTGCTGGCCGCCGGCGCGCGCGACGAAGTCAACCGCGTGCTTAATTACTTGATGGTGACGCAGGAGTCCGACGGTCATTGGCCGCAGAATATGTGGATGGACGGCACGCCCTACTGGAACGGCGTGCAGATGGACGAGACGGCGCTGCCGATCTTGCTGGTAGATCAGGCTAGGCGCGAAGGCGCGCTCTTGCCGCCGCTGGACAGTGAAGATCTGTCGCGCCTCTGGCCAATGGTGAGGAAGGCCGCGGGCTATCTGGCGCGAAACGGCCCCGTGACCATGCAGGAGCGGTGGGAGATGGACCCGGGTTACTCCCCGTTCACTCTGGCGGCGGAGGTCGCGGCGTTACTGGCCGCCGCCGACATCGCCGACCAGGCCGATGAGCCGCGGGTGGCGACTTACTTGAGGGAGACGGCGGATTACTGGAACGCCAACATCGAACGGTGGACATACGTGACCGGAGCCGAATTGGATCGCGCGCTCGGGATCGAAGGACACTACGTGCGCATCGCTCCGCCGGAGAAGGCCGAAGCGGCGTCGCCGCGGCATGGCTTCGTCCCGATCAAAGGCCGCCCGCCCGAACAATTCGTTGGGCCGGCTTCTTACATCGTCGGTCCCGACGCGCTGGCGTTGGTGCGCTTCGGTCTGCGCGCGGCTGACGACCCGCGCATCGTCAACACCGTACAAGCCATTGATGCGCTGCTCAAAGTGGAGACGCCCAACGGCCCCGCCTGGCGCCGGTACGTGGGAGATATGTACGGCGAGAGCCAGGACGGCTCGCCTTTCGACGGATTTGGGATTGGGCGCGCCTGGCCGCTGCTGACAGGTGAGCGCGCTCATTATGAATTGGCCGCAGGGAGACGAGAGGAAGCAGAGAGGCTGTCGAGGGCTTTGGAAGACTTCGCGAACGAGGGCGGGATGATCCCTGAACAGGTCTGGGACGCGGAGGATATTCCTGAAGCTGAACTCTTCCGCGGCGGAGCTACTGGTTCAGCCATGCCGCTGGTTTGGGCGCACGCGGAGTACATCAAATTGCGCCGTTCGTTGCGCGACGGCCGCGTCTTCGACTTGCCACCACAGCCGGTCCAGCGCTACCTGGTGGAGAAGACCGGCTCGCCTTACATCGTGTGGCGCTTCAACAATAAATGCGACACGATGCCGGCGGGCAAGACCTTGCGCATCGAGACGCTGGCTTCAACTGTGATTCACTGGAGCGCCGACGGCTGGCGCACGGCCCATGATACCGACTCGCTAGACACCGGCCTTGGCGTGCACATAACCGATCTACCCACAGAAGCGCTGCCGCATGACGAGCAGATAGTGTTCACCTTCCATTGGCCCGAGGCAGACCGTTGGGAAGGGGAAGACTTCACCGTGCAAACATTTTATGGCGGTTAGCAAATGCGAGTAGGGGCCTGTGGCGCGATCTCCGGTACGGTACGGGGAGCGTAAGCCATTGGTTTCCCCACAAGTCAAGCGATGCATTTTCGTCCCGGAGGGACGATGGATATTAGCCGGTGGTGGAGCGCGAGCGTAACCACCGGAGTTGGACATAACCGATTTTGCGTCCCGGCAGGGACGCCGGACTGGGTCGAATCTTTTTGTCGCAATTTGTCGCCGGCTCGCCGGAGGGCAGATTGCGCGCTGCGGACTTCAGATATTCTCATCATATGGCCTGTTGAAATCCTATTCGCCCTGATTTCATCGGCTTCCGACTTCTTGCATAGGGCTCAGGCGGCGGCGGCGCGCTATGGCGCCGGCATTGCTATTCTTAACGGCGGCGGAGACGGCTCTGGGAAATCCAATCGGTCTGCCGCTGAAAGATTTATGGCATTGCGAGAAGCTGCGGCTGCAAAGGCATCAACAGTCTTTCCGGATGCTGAAAGGAAAGAGCATAGATGTCCGCACGGCTGCTTACACTCCGGGGCGTCACTAAAGCGAAACTGAGTCATCCCATTTTTTACGACCCCGCCGGGCGCAGGCGACGCTGGGTTCGTCAAGCGGGTTTTGTTTTCGCCACTGTCGCCGGCGCGCTAGCTGCGATCTTTGTCGCCAGCGTGCTTATCAATCCATGGCTGCCGCGTTTGAACCTGCGGCAAATCGCCAGTCTGCCGAACGCGAATGACATGCGGTTGCAAGCGCCTTCACTAGCCACGCCGCGCAATCAGAAAGCGCGGCGCGCTCAAGCGGCTCTGCGCCGCGCTCTGGCGAGGCGCGCGGCGGTTTCCGCCAAAAGGCCGGCGCCGAAGGTAGTCGCGCCGCCGCCGGACCAGGCTTCAACTAAACCGCTGGCCATAGGTTTCTACGTCAACTGGGACGATTCGAGCTACCAATCGCTCAAGCGTGGTCTGGGGCGCCTCGACTGGGTCGTGCCGGAGTGGATTCGTTTGCAGACGGGGGATAATCCCGTCGTCGGCGAAATTGATCCTCGCGCGCTCGACCTCATCCGCCGGGCAAAGCCGAATACGCCGATCATTCCGATGATCCACAACTCCAGGGAGGGGAAGTGGGACGTCCCGGCGCTCACGCAAGCGGTGGGCGATGAGATGAGGCGCCAACAAGTCATCAACGCGCTCGCAAACTTCGTCGAGTCGAATCGCTTTCAGGGCGTGTGCGTCGATTTTGAAGAGGTTCCGGCCGCCGCGCAGCCGAACCTGCTGCGCTTTATGCGGGAACTGCGCGGCGCGTTTCAGCCGCGCGGATGGATCGTCACGCAGGCCGCGCCGTTCGACGATTCGGATTGGGACTACCGCGCTTACGCGGCGGCGAACGATTACCTGATGCTGATGGCTTACGACGAACACTGGGCCGACAGCGCGCCCGGCAGCGTCGCCGGTCAACATTGGTTTGAAGAGACGCTCGCGCGCCGCATGAGCGAGATCGCAGGCAATCGCGCCATCGTTTGCGTCGGCAGTTACGGCTACGATTGGTCGCCGGGAAGGGAGACGGCGGAGATGACTTTTCAAGAGGCCGTGCTAGCCGCGCGCGACTCTGAGGCGGAGATCAACTTCGACCCCGCGACGCGCAACCCGAACTTTTGCTACCGGGAAGAGGACAATTCACAACACACGGTCTGGTTCCTCGACGCCGTCACGGCTTTCAACCAGATGCTGGCGGCGCTGAAGTATCAGCCCGCAGGCTTCGCGTTGTGGAGGCTCGGTTCGGAAGACCCGTCGCTGTGGTCCGTCTTCGGAACAGATCAGATGAACGCCGACGCCGACGGCCTGCGCGAGATCAAGTACGGTTACGACGTCGACTTCGAGGGCGCGGGCGAGATTTTGCAAGTCGAGGCCGAGCCGCAGGCGGGTTCGCGCGAAGTTACGGTTGACCCGTCAACTGAGTCGATCGCAGCCGAGCGGTACACGAAGATTCCTTCGTCCTACGTCATTCGGCGCGGCGGCGACAAACCCGGCCTGGTCGCGCTCACTTTTGACGACGGCCCCGACCCGGCGTGGACGCCGCGCATCCTGAACATTCTCAAACAAGCGGGCGTCCCGGCGTCATTCTTCATCATCGGTCAAAACGGGCAAGCCAATCCCGACCTCGTCAAACGTATCGTCGCCGAGGGCCACGAGATCGGCAATCACTCGTTCACGCACCCGAACCTTGGCGAAATCCCCGGTCGCCTGACCGACCTCGAATTGAACGCGACGCAGCGATTGATCGAATCGCTCACGGGCCGGTCGACGCGGCTGTTTCGCCCCCCTTACTTCGGCGACGCCGAGCCGACGACGTCGGATGAGATCGAGCCGGTGACGCGCGCGGAGCGTCTGGGCTATCTGACCGTAGGTTTGCGCGTGGACCCCGACGACTGGACTTTGCCGGGCGCGAACGCGATCGTTGAGCGCACGATCGCGGGCGTCACCAGTCCCGACCCCGACCTGCGAGGCCAGGTCGTTCTGCTGCACGACGGCGGAGGCGACCGCGCGCAAACGGTCGAAGCGTTGCCGGGCTTGATTAATGAGTTGAGAGCGCGCAGTTACAGGTTCGTCACGGTCTCGGAATTGGCGGGACTGACGCGCGACCAGGCGATGCCGCCCTTGTCGCCGGGGAGCGACTTCTTTCCGACGGCGGACACAATGGCCTTCTACACATTCGCGTTCGGCGGCTGGGTTCTGCGCTGGTTCTTTCTGATCGGCATCGGGCTCGGGCTGTCGCGACTTTTCTTCATCGGCGCGCTCGCATTCGGGCAGCGGCTGCGCGCGCGACCCGGTCAGGTCGCGCCGGCGGGCGCGCCGGATCTGCCATTCGTCTCGATCATCGTTCCCGCGCACAACGAAGAAAAAGTCATCGCGCAAACAATCGACAGCCTGCTCGATTCGACCTACCAACGGTTCGAGATCATCGTCGTTGACGACGGCTCATCCGATCGCACCGGCGAAGTCGTGCGCGACCGCTATGCCGGCGAGACACGAGTCCGGCTGTACGCCAAGGAGAACGGCGGCAAGGCCGAAGCGATGAATTACGGCCTGCGCCACTCGCGGGGCGAGCTCATTGTCACACTCGACGCCGACACGGTCTTTCAGCCCGACACGGTCGGCAGTCTCGCGCGGCGCTTCATCGATCCGAAAGTCGGCGCCGTCGCGGGGAACGCCAAGGTCGGCAATCGCGTCAACCTCATCACTCGCTGGCAGGCGCTCGAATACATAACCTCGCAAAATCTCGACCGGCGCGCGTTCGCCGCCTTGAACTGCATCACAGTCGTGCCTGGCGCGGTGGGCGCGTGGCGGCGCGAATTGCTCGAACGCGCGGGCGGTTTCGCTTCCGACACCCTGGCCGAAGATCAAGACCTCACGCTCAAGGCGCGACGGATGGGCTATGAGATCGTCTACGAAGAGAACGCCGTCGCCTGGACCGAGGCGCCGGATACGCTGAAAGGCTTGGCGAAGCAGCGATTCCGCTGGTCGTTCGGCACGCTGCAGTGTATGTGGAAGCATCGCGACGCCCTCTTCCGTAATCGATACGGGGCGCTCGGCTGGGTGGGCGCTCCGAACGTCTGGGTCTTTCAGATTCTCTTTCCGCTGATCTCGCCAATGGTGGACCTTGTCTTCGTCTGGACGCTCATCTCCGCGGCGCTAGAACGGTTGGAGCATCAGGCGGAATACTCGATCTCGAATCTGGGCCAGGTGATGTTTTACTACGCGCTGTTTTTGGCGGTTGACTGGCTGGCCGCGGCCTTCGCGTTTCTGCTGGAGAAGCGCGAACAGTGGGGCCTGCTGCGCTGGCTGTTCCTGCAACGCTTCTGCTACCGCCAGGTGATGTATTACGTGATGGTCAAGTCGGTCATGGCGGCCTTGCGCGGCGCGCTCGTCGGCTGGGGAAAACTCGAAAGAAAGGCTACCGTGGTTGCTCGGACTCTGGGAGAGGGGGAATTAGTTCCGTGCGAAGACCGACATTCGGCTTCATGAACCGTGCGCTCCCTTCCTGCAATTGTGACCAAACCGTGGCGCGGACTTTAGTCCGCGCCTGCGACCCTCAGGCCGCGCGAACTAAAGTCCACGCCACTATTCTTCCGAGTCATACCCCAGGCGCCGAATACAGCCCGCGTCCACTTTCACTTGATGGGTGAAGGGGCGAAATCGTGAAATAGCCTAGGGTTATTGGCTGAAATCCCATTTTCACCTCTTTAACCATGGATCTGGACTTAAGTCTGCGCCTGCGACATATCCTCAGGCCGCGCGGACTAAAGTCCGCGCCACTTCAACGGCCTCTATCTTCGAGCGGCACATGCCAGTTTGACCAGCGTGATGCGCCTCGCGTCGTTTGATCCATTCCATTCCCCGTTGCAAGGCGGCGAAGAATCCATCGCGATTGCTTTCGAAGCTGTGGTTGTTCGCGTGTATCAATGCGAAATGTTTCGGTCTTTTCGTCTTCACGAACAGCGCTTCCGCTTCCTCGGTTGGAATGAACTGGTCGTTGCTCGTCGCTTTGAAACGTCGGCTCGTTAGGCGTCTTGCCAGTCAGGTATGTGAAATTGTCCACCCAGCGCCAGCCCAGGATATTCGTTTTGCCCAGCGAGATGGCGATGAGTCCGTCATAGCGCGCTTTGTTTGCATCCGCCGCCGCCAACGTTGCGAGGCCCGCGCCGGTCGACCAGCCGGCCAGCGTGATCTTTTCGTCCGCATTGCCCGTGACGCAATCGGCGAGCCGGCGCCAATCGGCCATCACGTCGGACCCCGTCAGATGCGTTTTGCCGGTGAAGCTCGACAGGTAATGTTTGGTGTCGAGCGCATATACGTCATAGCCCATCCGGGCGAGGTTCTCGGCGATCTTGATCGCAAAACCGCGATGCCCGCCATCGCCCGGCGCGAAGAGAATCTTGTGATGCGGCGCCGCTCCCGCGCCAGGATAGAAATAGAGCTTCTGCCGCTGCCCGCGAATCACGACTGAATTTTTACCGGGTTTGATCTCCGGCATTGGGGATTGCGCGAAGGCCTTCGGCCAACAGGGAGTTGCGAAGAGTAAAACCAATACCGGCAAGAACCATCTCTTCATATGGATGATTGGCTCCTCATCTCGCAACGACTGTTTCGCGCGCGCCGCCCCGCAAGACTCTGTACCTCCCGGCGAATCTTCAGCAAACTGGTTCCGCTGGCGCTCATAGCCACAAATCCCACCACGAGCAGCGGCAGTGTCAGCAGCGCAAAGACCACCAGCGAAAAGCCTGTCGCGGCGCTCTTGTCCACGCCAAAGAGCGTCAGCCCGACGACGGTGAAAAATTGATAGGAACCGATATTGGCCGGCGCGCCGGGAATCACCGTGCCCAGACGCACAATCAAAAAGACCGCCGCGCCGATCCAGAAACTCAGCTGCAACCCGCACCCAAGCATCACCAGCCAGAACGCCATCGCCTGAAATGCCAGCGGCAAGAGAGACCCGGCCAGCGACAGGTAAAATTCGCGGGTGCGCGCCATCCCTTGCAAGGCGCCGGACAGCTTTTCAAGCAGCGACGAAACAAAGCGCAGCGGCCCGGCGCCAAATCGTTTCGCGTTCGGCGGACGCAGAACGAAATAGCACAACGCCCCGGCCGCGAGTATCACGCCCGCGCCGAGCGCGTCGGCCGCGCGGATCAAATACTTGGGCAGCGGCGCGAACACTGCCGTCAAGCCAATGCCCGCCGCCAGCCACACGCCGTCAAACAACCGCTCGACCACCATCGAGGGAATCACCGCGACGAACTTCGCCGCCGTCCAGCGCGAAGCCAGATAGGCGCGCACGAGTTCGCCCAGGCGCATCGGTAGGATTTCGTTGGTGAACAGCCCGGCATAGATCGCCTGCGTAGCGCGTAGCGTCGTTAGATCGCCGAGCGGTTTGAGCAGCAACCGCCAGCGCGCGCCCTGGCAGACGTAACTCATCACGTCGCACACGACGGCGGGCGCGATCCAGCGCCAGTCGAGGTTGGCAATCAGCACGCGCAATTGACCGGGTTGAAAATCGCGCAAGACCCAGATCAAACCGGCCGCCGCGAGCAGGTATCCGATTGCGGATTGCGGATCGCGGATTGAGGATTGACGCTTCCGCGCTCCGCCGATACCCCCCATCGGCGGCTCGCCGTTCGCAAATGATGAATCCTCAATCCGCGATCCGCAATCCGCAATCACTTCATCCATTGCAGCCCCTCGCGCAGTTTTTTGTAAAATTCGCCGGTGTTACCGTCGAAGCGATGATTATTCGCCTGTATGATCGACACGCGCTTCGGTTCTCTCGCAGCCGTGGCGAGCATCTTGGTTTCGTCGAACGGCACGTACTCATCCTTGCTCGATTGGATCATCAGGTACGGGAGCGGCGCGATCTTCGCCATATAGCCGCTCGCATGGAAAGTCGGCTCATTCGGCCTGGACTTGGTAATGTAGGTGAGGTTGTCTTTCCAACACCAGCCGAGGATGTTCACATCCTGGAGGCCGAAGGTGACGAGGCCGTTGAAAGTTCGTTTGTTCTCCGCGCCGGCCGCCGCCAACACGCCGAGGCCCGCGCCTTCCGACCATCCGACCAGCGTCACGCGCTCGTCGGCGCCTTTGGTCATCCACTGCGCGATCTGGCGGAAGTCGCTCATCACATCGTTTTCTTTGATCCCCGCGCCGCCAGTGAAACCGCTCAGATAGGTCTTGGTGTCGAGGCCGTACACGTCATAGCCCCACCCGGCCATCTGTTGCGCAATGGTGATCGCCCAACCGCGCCAGCCGCCGTCGCCGGGCGCAAAGAGCACTTTGCGGTTCAGTTTATCCCCGGTCGCCGGGTAGTAATAAATCTCCTGCTTCTGGCCACGAACAGTGACCACGTTTTTGCCGGTCGTCTGCGCGAATGACGAGGCCGAGAGCGAGAGCGCCAGCGCGCCAAAACTCGCCAGGCTAAAATTACGAACGGATGATTTCACTTTGTATCCTCCTGTCATTAATCGAGCATGACGGCTCGCTAACCTGCTCAGTAATTTGCGTGCCACAGACTCTCAGTAGGAAGATGCTGAAAAAAATGTGGGTTCCGGCGGTTTATGAAGATGTTTGCTGAGGCGACTTGGGCTGAAGCGGCAGGCCGACGACAATCCAGCCACAAGTTAATTTTGTGATCCGATTCGTCCGCCCGCGCTGGTCGTCAATCGTTACGCCGCTTCAGCACGGGCCGGTCGGTCGTCTGCTGGGAGTCGCCGGCGCCTTCATCATCCGGCGTCGAATCACCGCGCTTGAGCGTTGGGGGGGGCGATTGCGGCTGCCCGGGCGCGCCGTCGTCGTCCGTTGAAGAGGGCGTTGAAGAAGGGCGGCGTTTGAGCGTCGGTCGTCTGTTCGGTCCGTCTGTCGCATGCCGGGCGTTATTAACCGAAACCAGACGCGATTTGACCGCGCCGAACTCGGAAGTGTTGATTGCGTACTCTTGTCTATCAGGGAAGCGGGCGACCAGCTTTTGCACTTCCGTGATGCGGTCGCCCGTCATCGGATGCGTGCTGAAGACCTTTGCTATCGCGCCGGGCTTCTTCTTCTCTCGCGCCTGGAGCTTTTCAAAGAAGCTGACCATCGCGTTGGGGTCGTAACCGGAAGCCCACAGATACTGTGCGCCGAGCCGGTCGGCCTCGCTCTCCATCCCGCGCGAAAATTTCAGGAAGCTCAGCGGGATCGCCAATCCTGCCGCCTGGCGAATCGCGAAACCGCCCCACCCCCCGAGAAAGATAAGGGGAAGGGAGCCATAGTTGATCAGGTTGGCTTTCGACGCCTGTTCGACGCCGTGTCGCGCCGCGACGTGGCCGATCTCGTGCGCCATCACGCCCGCCAGCTCGGCTTCGTTGTCGGCCGCTTCGATCACGCCGCGATTGACGTAGAGGAAGCCGCCCGGCAACGCAAAAGCGTTGATCTCGTTCGAGTCAATCACCTTGATCGTGAACGGCGCCTTGGCGTCAGAGTGCAGCGCAATGTTCTGTCCCACACGGTTGACGTACTCGGTGACCAGCGGATCGGTGACGAACTTCGATTCCCGGTCAACCTCGGCGGCGAGCTGGCGGCCGAGAGCCGCCTCTTTATCGAGCGAATAGAAATCTAATTGGCCTTTGTTGATGTCCCGCTTCCCGATCAACTCCGGGTTGTCCTTCTCATCCAGCGGCTTCCGCTGCGCTTGCGCAAATGCCGCCGATGCGGCCAGGGCAAGCGAGATCACAAGCGAAATCGCTCTGCGTAAAAAAGCTGTATCCATCTTTCTCCTCCCGCTTCTTGTTCAGGTCTGCCGCCTGAATGTTTTACTGTCGTTTCACAGGCCTGCGTTCGTCGCGAAAGCCGGGCGGCGAACGCAGGCCTATCAAGCCGAGAAATCACGATGGCGCCGCCCGGCTCGCTCACTCTCAGAAGATGAACTTCAGCGCGAGCTGCACGTTGCGGTGCTGCTCGACGTTGTTGATGTTGTCGAACAGTCCGCCGCGTGTGACTTCGACTGAGTCCGTTGCGTTGTTGGCGATGTTGTTCGTGCCTCCCGCGATGAACAGATTCGGATGATTGAACGGATTGAACATCTCGGCGCGGAATTGCAGCTTCTTCGATTCCGTGAGCGAGATGTTGCGCAGGAAGCTAAGATTCCACGTCTGTAGGCCCGGCGCGCGAAAAGTGTTGCGTCCGAGCGTCCCCACAAACGGCCCGTTGACCGAAGGCGCGCTCATAAACGCCGACAGATCGAGATAGTTGAACGTCCCGCCCACGCCCGCCGCCGGCGTCAAGACGCCCACGGCGGGCGCCGGGCCGTTGATAATGGGACGAACTGGCGCAGTCTGCCCGACGTTGTCCGCCTGTCCCGTATCGAAGACGGTGAATGGGACCCCCGTGCGGAAGCTGACGATGCCGCTCATCGCCCAACCATCTAGCGCCGCTTTCATCCAGCCCCGGCGCAACTCGCGCGCGAACGGGATGTCCCAGTTGAAGCTCGTCACCAGCCGGTGTCGCACGTCGAAATCGGCGTCCCCCCTGTCGCCCTCCGGATTGAACGCGTCCTGGAAACCGAAGACTCCGCCGCCCACGCGCGATAACAGATAGGAATCGCCGAAGGTGGACGATTCGTTATCAATCGCGTGCGCCAACGTGTAGGCCGCCGTGAATTGCAGCCCTGCGCGTTTGATATATCGGCTGTCGGCCCGCAGTTGCAGCGACTTGTAATTGGAACTGCCTTCGTTGCCGCGGAAGTTGATGCTGCTGATCGTCGGATTCAATCGTCCTGTCAGCCCCAGCAACACGCCGCTGCCGATCCGGTTGATGTTATCGAGCGAGTAGAGCTTGACCCCGTTCGACCCGGCGTAGCCGACCGTGATCACCATCACATTGCCCAGGTCGCGCTGGACGTTGACGTTCCACACGTGGGCGTAGGCCGTGCGCAGGTTCGGATCGAGCGCGCGAGCCGATGAGCTGTAGCTCTGCCCCGACAGCGCCGCGAGCGCCGCGTACTGATCCACGTTGGCGATGATCGGCGCCGCCGGGTTGTTGCCCGTGCCCGCAAAGAGCACCGCGTAATTCGGCGGATTCTGGATCACGTTGAAGAGCACGTTGCCGAAGTTGCGGTCGTAGTAGATGCCGTATCCGGCGCGCAGCACGGTCTTGCCGCGGCCTGACAGGTCGTAGGCCACACCCAGGCGCGGCGCAAAGTTGTTGTAATCGGACCGGTAGAAACGGTCCTTTAAATCGCCGGTCTGCGCGGTCGTCAGTCCGAACTGGCCGCTGGCGATCTGTTGCAGGAAGTTGTCGCCCGCGCCCGGATAGAAGTTGGCGTCCAATTGTTGTTCGTCGCCGGGGCTGTGCAGCACGCCGAAATACTCCCAGCGCAACCCCGCGTTGACGGTCAGGCGCGACGAGAGCTTCCACGTGTCCTCCCCGAACCAGGCCACCTCGTTGTATCGGAAATGGCGCGTGAAGCTCGGCGCGGTGAACGGGGCGTTGAGCGCCTGTCCGGGCAATTGGCCATGCGGATCAACGGCGATTTCATAATCCTGCACGTTCCCGTTGATGAAATCCTGCAGCGTCACGAAATCCGCAATCGCGTTCTCGAACGCGCCAAAGGTGCGGTTGTCGCGGATTTGCAGATATTGCGCGCCGAATTTCAATTCGTGACTGCCGCGCTGATAACTCAGCGACGAATACCACTGATAAAGATTCTGAGGCCCGCCGAAGGGGATGGCGTTGCCCAATGTGCCCGCAGTGGCGAAGTAACCGGGCAAGACCGTGTCGCCGTCGGTCTGGCGGCTGATGACGTCGCTGATCAGGAAGGTGGGCGGCGCCGGCGCGCTGCCCAATGGCTGTTCGTTCAGCAGCCGGTTGTAGACGAAGCGCGATTCGGTCACGACCGACGGGGACCACGTGTGAGTCAGTTGCAGAGTCAGGTTCTGATTGCGATTCTTACTGTCGGTGTCGAAGCCCTGATACGGGCTGAAGCTGTTGGAGCCGGTCAAAGCCTCCTCGCGGTCGTAAGCGTAGCGGCCAAAGAGCGATGTACGGTTGCTGAAGTTGTGATTGAGCCGCAACGTCCAGAGCGCCGTGTTTTGCGGCGAACCCGCGCCCGCGTCGCGCGGGACAGTTGTCGTTACGCGACCGAACAGCGGCATGCTCGGATCAATCGGATTGCCGCTGGCGTCAATCAGATTGTCGAAACCGAGCGACGCTCCCGTCACCGTCCGCCCGGTGATCGCGGGCGCGGCGAATTGCGAGAAGATGCTCTGTGTGGCCGCTGACGTGAGCGCCAGCAGTTGCGGCGTCGGCACGAAGAAACCCGAATTGACGCTGCTCCGCGCCTTCAGCCATTCCGCCGATCCGAAGAAGAAGGTTTTATCCTTGATTACCGGCCCGCCGGCGGAGAAACCGAACTGGTTACGGTTGAAGAACTCTTTCGGAAAGCCGTTCGCGTTGCTGAACGAATCGTTGGCCGCGAGCGCCGAGTTGCGGTTGAACTCATAGGCGCTGCCGTGAAAGCTGTTCGAGCCGCTCTTGGTCACGACGTTGGCGACGTAGCCCGCGCCGCGACCGAATTCCGCCGTGAAATCGCTGGTCTGCACGCGGAACTCCTGAATCGCATCGAGCGGCACGCTCTGGCCCGGCATACTGGTGAACGTATCGTTGTTTTCGCCGCCGTCGAGCATGAAGTTGGCCGATTGCGAGCGCTGGCCGTTGACGGCGAAGCCCGCGCCGCGCTGATTACCGCTGCCGCGATCCGGCCCGTCCGTTGCGCCGCCCGACAGCGTGATCAGGTCGTAAGGGTTGCGCGTGATCAGCGGCAGCTCGGTTATCTGCCGCCCCGTGAGTAGGGTCGAGAGTTCCGCGTTTTGCCTGTCCGTCGTGACCTCGCCTTCACCAGCCGAGATATTGACGGTTTCGGATTCCGTCCCGACTTTCAGTTGCGCATCGGCGCGCAACTGCTGCGCGACCGCAAGCTGCGCGCTGATTTCGCCGGCTGTGAAGCCGGAAGCCGCGATGCGAATCTTGTATTCGCCCGGCGGCAGACTGGGAAAATTGTATTCTCCGGCGTGATTAGTCGTCACTGTGCGCGTCTGGCCGGTGGCGAGGGCCGTGAGCGTGACGGTTGCGTTATTGACGACCGCGCCCGACGGATCGCTCACCGTGCCGCTGATCGAGCCGGTGAAAGACTGGGCCTGAGTCGGAACAGATGTCAGCGCGAGCAGCGTCAAACACAGCGCCACTGCCGGCGCGACAACATGCATGGTCTTCTTCATGATTTTGTCTCCTTCTCTAAATGGATGGTTGAATTCAACCCGGGCTACGAAGGCCCTGGCGCCTCATCTGCGGATCGCCGGCCTGACCCAGCTTCGGCCGGCGTGCGACGAGGTTTTGTTTTACTGTCTTGTCTTCCAATGATCTCTCTCTTTCCGGCAGGCGTCCGCGGGCATGCGCGCGCATGTGTGAACGCCTGCCGGCGATCCTGGCTCGCTCAGTTGATAGTCTAGGTGGCTCGCGTCTCGCGAACCCGAAGCCAGGACCAAATCCGCCGCCGGGCATGAACCCGGGCCGGCCTCCGAATATTCTCCTTTATCGTTTCCTCTGAACGTTCAGTGGCGCATCGAATGGCGCCTTACGCTCCCATAGACGAAGTGGGCCGAATTTCAGTTTGTCGAGTTTTGTCAGGGCGTATTAGGCGCTCTTTACATTCGTCTGCCTTCGCTCTGTTCAAAATGGCTATGCGTGTTTTCCGCATCTGAGTATCACTGCGTCTCTTCCCCGCGATGCTGCAAATCGCCTCATCGTCCCATGCGATTACTCATTCGCCACAACCCTCGCCGCCAGGCTCTCAGGCAAATAAAAGAATTGGGCGACGGCACATTCGTTGCGATAGCAAGCTCCGCAAGATCTGTTCTCAATTTGATGTGCGGGGTTGGCGGCGCGTGGCAGTAGGCGGCGCCGTGAAGGAGGGCGCAGATCCACGACCCCCCTTACGGCTTGTCATTACCCAAAACTTTTCGATTTTGCGCCGGAGATGTTCATTCGCATAGCGCACCACCTGGGATGAAAAAAATTGAGTCCCTCCCAGCGTGTGAGTAGCCAAGGCGGGTCAATTCGTGGCTTCTATGACTCGTAACCAGCGGTCATAGAAAGGTCGCGA
>WNFV01004145.1_pt1 | contig 18149 bp, 18 predicted proteins | sample 5400101 | NCBI WGS metagenome assembly WNFV01 (sample SAMN13153361, study PRJNA577476) | soil metagenome | isolation source: 115 cm soil or saprolite under grassland replicate 1 | place: USA:California | collected 2016-06-15
GCGCGGGCAACCCGAGCAGCCCCGAATACCTGCGCGCACGCGGCGACCAGCCGGCCGAGCTGGCGCTGTACTACCGACTGGGCGTCGACGGCCTGTTCGCCGACAACGCCGACACGGCGGTGGCGGTGCGCGAGAAGACATTCGAACGGGCACCGGTCGGCCGGTGACGGCGTGCCAAGGCGGCCAAGCCGCGTTAAGTTACTTCTCCATGAAGAACTCGGGGTCGAAGTAGCAGCTGAGCTGCGGGAATGCTGACAGGTGCCGGACTCGTTATGGCCGAATGACACCGTTGTCACTGTTGTAGGAGATCACGCTACTTCGCACCACCACCCCGCCGCTGAACGCCTGGGACGACCTGCTGCCCGACCAAGCCACCCGCCTGCCCGATGAGCTCGCCGCATCGACGCCTACCTCGACGACGAGCGCTTCCTCGCCCCCTGGCGCGGGCACTTCTCCGCCCGGCTGGGCCGCCCCTCGATCCCGATCCCGACCGTACTGCGCCTTGTGTACCTCAAGCACCGCTACCAGCTCGGCTACCAGACCTTGTGCAAGGAGGTCGGCGACTCGATCTCGTGGCGGTGGTTTGCCGCATTCCCTTGGATCAGCCCGTCCCGCACCCCACGACCTTGAGCAAGCTGGTGTGACGCTGCGGCCCAGAGGTCATCGAGCAGCTCAACGCCGCGCTGCTTGGCAAGCTCGCCGCCAGATCATGGCTCGCGTCGCTTGCCGCCAGACTCATCGAGGGAGAAGACCCGTACTCGCTGCCGTAACGAGCGTGGGGACGCTGCTGGACGGGGCCCAGCGCATATCCAGGGTGGTAGACGAGAGTCGCCCCGAACACCATCCCCAGTACGGCCATGGGATTGCGGCGCCCCGCGGCAACCGCCCGTAGGGCTCAGAAACTCGGCCGCGTGCGCTGAGCAGCCAGGACCCGGGTCAAGGGCACGTCGGTCGATGAGCCTCTCCCTCCTCAACCTATAAACGCGCCGGCTCCTGCGTCGTGCTCGGGCACTCCAACGCGGGGCACGCCAACAACGATGAGAACGCGGTCCTACCGCACCAGCTACCGCCTCGTCGCCGCAGCGGGCCGGACGGTTGCCCGCTGGCGTGGCAGCCCGTGCCGGTCGAGCCGATCACCCACCGTGGCTGCATGCACGCCAAGCTCGCTGGCGATCCGGCTGCTCGGCCACCCCCGCGTGCGCGCCCGGTCGGCCAGATAGGCCCCCAACGACGCGAAGCCGAGCTGGGCCGCCCGGGCGGCCAGCTGCTGGTCGGTGCTGCGGCGGCGCTGGCGGGCCGCGCTCACCCGTCGGGGTGGTGGGGTCAGGCCGGCGTGGTCGAGCAGGCGGCGGGCACCACGGTGGTGGTGCCAAGCTCGCTGGCCAGCTGGGCCAGGCTGGAATGTTGCTGGCAGCGCACGGTGAGGTAGCCGTCAAGGTCGGCGAACCCCTGCGCGATGGCGCGGTCGTGGAGGCAGCGCTGCTGCTGGTCGATCACCGCAAAGCCACTGCTGATAGTGAGCCTGCAGGGCGTCGGTGCTGGTGGTGGTGTTTCCCATGCGCTCGGGATGCCGGGAGCCCCGCCGCTCCGGGAGGGTGCCGCGGATGAAGTCACTGCGATGATCGTGCCACCGGCAGTGGGGGTGGGCCATGCGGATGGGCAACACCTTCAGCAGCGCATGATGGGGTGGGACCACTTCGTCATCGTGCGACTGGTGACGATGAGCCTCGGTGTGGGCGTGGGACCCTCGGTGGTGTTACGGGTGGGAGGGTGTCGACGCGATCGGCGGGGATGACCTCTTCGCTCTGGAGCCTTGTGAGCAGCATGAAGGCTATTGCGGACCCCCACATGTCGTCGACGCTGCGGGAAGCGTCGACCGGGCTCTGGGCGGCTTCGAGGGGGCTGTTGTGTGTGTGCGCTGCTGCTCGCCGGCGACGGCGTGCAATGCGACGATCCATCCGTGAATCGTCAGCGACGAAGCCTGCTGGGTGGGCGCCGGCTTGGCACGGTGGTCGGTGTCGGCGCAGCAATGGTCGTGGTGGTCGTGGTGCTCGTCGTGCCGCCTGTCCTTGCACCCCGGCGTGCGTTTGGTGATGCCGGCCGGCGAGGCGGTACGGGCCCAAAACGACGTCCGTGCCACGCTGCTGCAGGGTCTTGGCGGGCTGGCGGTGCTGTGCGGTGCCTACTTCACCTGGTGTCAGCTACAGACCAGCCGCGAGCAGCTCCACCACAACCTCAAAGCGACCCAGGATCAGCTCAACGCGACCTGGAAGCAGCTCGCGCTCGCGCAGGAGGGTCAGCTCACCGACCGGTTCACCCGGGCGGTCGACCAGCTCGGCAGCCGGCAGCTCACGGTGCGGCTGGGTGGCATCTACGCCTTGGAGCGGATCGCCCGCGCCTCGTCGCCGGACCGCGAGACGATCGCGCAGGTGCTGACCGCCTTCGTGCGCGAGACGGCGCCGTGGCGGTTACCCGATCCCGCGCCGTCCAACGTGGATCGGTCGCCGCCGTCCAAGGACAAGACCTTCGCATTGCTGCAGACTCGGGCGCCTGATGTGGAGTGGGCGTTGGTGGTGCTTGGGCGAACCGTGCTGTCTGGGCAGCAGAACAAGCGGCTGCGGCTGAACCTTGTCGACCTGCGGGGTGCCAACCTGGAGCAGTTGCACTTCGAGACCATGGACTTTGCCTATAGCCACCTGGAAGGTGCCTGGTTGCGCGGGACACACCTTGAGCGGTCGTGGCTGGTCGCCGCCGATCTTCGGGAGGCGGACCTGGCCGGCGCGCACCTTGCCGGGGCGCGCTTGTATCGCGCCGACTTGACCAATGCCCACAACCTCGACCGTGCAGACCTGGCGGGGGCCCGGGCCGATGCGGCGACCAGATGGCCAGCCGGCTTCGACCCTGCTGGGGCGGGGATCGTAATCGAGAGCCGTGACACCCTGGAGTAGGTGACCTCTGCCCCGAGTTCTGTTGCAGCTTTGCTGATCCGAAAAGGGGTCGGCCCGTCTATTGTGCGGTCTGCTTGGCGCGGCGCAGCCCATGGCGGTCCAGCCGGTCGCTGACGGTGTTGCGATCAATGCCCAGCTCGCCAGCGATCTGGGTGAGCGTCCACGCCCGCTGGGTCACGCGGCCGGCCAGATACGCCTCCAGACTGACGAAACCGAGCTGGGCGGCTCGCGCTGGTCGGTGGCGCGGCGGCGCTGGCGGGCACTGCAGACCTTCGGTGAGGACCGCTGGATGCCGGCCAGGTCAACCAGGCGGCGGACCACGTCAATGGTGGTGTGTAGCTCGCCTTCAGAGGCGCGCTCCACCTCACCCATGACACGCAGATCACCGGCGAGGGAATTGAGGCTCCGAGCGACGCCGGGATGGTCGCCCTGACACAGCCGTCGCCACATCGCCAGAGCCTGCTCGTCGAGGTCCCGAGCACGCGTCACTTCCCCCAGAGCGCCGACCGTGCGCGGGCTCAGAGAAAGCCGCGCGGCGATCTCACGGTTGCTGCCGCCCTGTGCGGCCAGGCAGGCGACCTGCAGCTCCTGCGACGTGAGCTGGTCCAGAACGCCTGCCCGGACGCGGGGCCGGGCGGTCTCGCCGCTGGCGCGAAGCTCCAGCCGGGCACGCTCGCGCCATGGCGCCGCGCACAGCCGATCGAACAGCTCCAGGGCCGCCCGCAGGTGCCCGCGGGCCTGGGAGCATCGTCGGCGGATGCGGCGAAGCCACTCGCCGTAGGCAAGCTCGGTGCATGCCAGCTCGAAGGGCCGGCTGCTGTGCTGGTGCAGGCGCAGCGCCTCCGCAAAGTGTTGCTCGGGGTCCTGGTTCCAGGCCAGGAGGGTCCGGCACCGCGCGGCGACCGCCAGCGCTCACGGCTGGGCGGTCTCGGCCGCCCAGCACGCGAACCCGGGCACCGGCTCGGCCCCGGCCAGGGCGGCCTCGCCCAGTTGCGGCCGGCCGGCGCGCACGGCGGCCTCGACCAGGTCGCCGGCCGCATTCAGCGACACGACCGGATGGCCAATGCCGAATCCGCGGGTGCCGGAGCGCGACAGCCGCTCCGCCTTGGTGATCCCAGACGCGCGGCGACTTCCCGCAGCGACGTCGCGTGGTAGCCACGAGCAAGGAACAGCTCAGCGTTGTCGGCCGTGGGCGGTAGCCTGGTGGTCGGCGCCTCCACGGTGGCGGTGTGCGTGCCGGCGGAGACGGGCGACAGGGAGGGAAGCCATCATCGAAAACCTGCGCGTCGGGGACGGCCGGGCGGTGGCGCCGGGGTGGTCGCCGATCGTCGAGCTGCGCCGGTACAGGTTGCACCCGGGGCAGCGGGAGGTGCTGATCGAGTTGTTCGACCGGGCCTTCGTCGAGCCGCAGGAGCAGGCCGGCATGCGGATCATCGGCCAGTTCCGTGACCTTGATGCGCCCGATACGTTCACCTGGCTGCGTGGCTTCCCGGACATGCCCCGGCGGGCGGCGAGCCTGGCCGCGTTCTACGACGGCCCGGTCTGGCGGGCCAACCGGGACCGCGCGAACGCCACCATGGTCGACTCCGACGACGTGTTGCTGCTGCGGCCGGCCCGGCCGTCCTCGGCGTTCACCCCGGCGGCCAGCCGCCCACCCCCCGGTGCCGACGACGGCCGCCACCGCGGCGTGGTGGAGGCGACGATCCTGCACCTGGCGGCGTCAGCCGACCCGTCCGGGATCCTGCCCCGGTTCGAGCGCGAGGTGATGCCGGTGGTCGCCGCCGCCGGCGGGACGCTGCTCGGTTACTTCGTCACCGAGCCGGGCGCCAACACCTTCCCGCGCCTGCCGATCCGGGAGGGGGAGCAGGTGCTCGTCTGGTTCGTGGGCTTCCCCGATCCCGACCGGGTGGCCTGCGGCGGTGCCGCCTGGGCGGGCGGGACGGCCGCAGGGATGGCGGAGGCGGAGCGGCCTGCGGGCCTGGCGGGCCTGCGGCGGGCGCCGCAGGTGCTGCGCCTGACCCCGACGGCACGCTCGCTGCTGACCGGCCGGTCACCGGCCTGCGTGGCGATGTCACCGATGACCGCGACCGACCGCAAGGAGGCAGGGCCATGACCGCGCACACGACCCCGAAGCGGGCCGGGGATGAGCGGGACGGCCGCCACGACTTCGACTTCCTCGTCGGCAACTGGGAGGTCGCCAACCGCAAGCTCGAGGACCCGCTCTCGCAGGAGGGCGCCCATTGGCTCGAGTTCGCGTCGACCGCTGAATCGCGCCCGATCCTCGGCGGGCTTGGCAACGTCGACACCTACGTCATCGCGGAGTTTCCCGGCCGGGGTCGCTTCCACGGGTTCGCGCTGCGGCTGTTCCAGCCGACGACCGGGCTGTGGCGGATCTGGTGGGCGTCCACCGGCGGGGACGGCCGGCTGGACATGCCGGTCGTCGGCCGCTTCGAGGACGGGCAGGGCCGCTTCGAATGCTCCGATGTCGTCGGAGGACGGGCGGTCGCGGTGCGCTACGACTGGACCGACATCACGCCGTCGTCGGCGCGCTGGGAGCAGGCGTTCTCGGTCGACGGCGGGCAGAGTTTCGTCACGAACTGGGTCATGCGGTTCACCCGCATTGCCTGACCGATGCAGGCTGGTCGGGTGGCCGGGGGGAATAGCGGCACGAACACTTCCCGGGCGGTGCCGGTCGGGCCTGCGGGCACGAACCGCAGCTCGACCGGCATCCCAATGCGCACCGCGTCGGGGTCGGCATCGACGAGCCGGCTGACCATCCGCAGACCCTTCTGCTCCACGAGCTCCACCACGACGGCGTACGGGACTCGGCCCAACCTCCAGAAGGGCTCGTCGCCGCCGTGACCGCGGGCACCGCATGCGGCGTACCCAGACCCGTTGTCACCTGAAGAAGCCTGTGGGGCGCGGAAATCCCGATTCATCATGCTGCGACCGCGTGATACTCGTGGATGAGGCCGCCCAGTATGTCGCGGCGCTGCACGTCGCGGGCCCGGCAGGCATTGACCTGTGTTCCTGCGCCTCCGGAACGGCCAGCGCCAGACTGCGGTGAGGTCGCTGCGCGTTGTCGTCACCGACGTAGGTACGCAGGACTCGCAGCAGCTGCCGTCGGCCGACTACCGTCCAGTCAAGCCACGCTGCCCGCGCGGTCTGCACCCACCGCTCGGCGTCGGCGTTCGCCTTGGGTGCCTGGATCGGGGTTGGGATGACCTCCGCGCCCTCGCTCCAGAACACCTCGTCCAAGCCACCGGTGAGCTTGGTGTCATGGTCGCACAGGAGGAACTTGATGGACGACCTCGATCGTGGAGGTCCATCGCGGCGTTCCTGGCCTGCGCGCGTTGAGGCTCTCGATGGCGTTGGTGGTGGCGATGATGGTGCGGATCTCGGGGTCGAAGGTCAGGAAGGGGACGAACTCGGCCCAGGCGTGCTGCCACAGGCGGATGATGGCCGGGTAGCGGGCCTCCCAGGTGGCGGAGAACTCCGTGAACCGGTCCAGCGCGGCGGCTTGGGTGGCTGCGGTGTAGATCGGTCGGAGGTCTTTGGCGATGACGGCCCAGTCCTTGCGGCTGGCGTAGCGGAAGCTGTTGCGGAGCAGGTGGACGTTATGAGGACATCTTCATAAGGGCCACAAGTGCGCTACCGATCCGTGCGATACCGCGCATGGTTGAGGCGGCAGGTCGGGATTGCCCGTCCTGCCTCCGTAACGCTGCCGTCACTGAGGCAGGCGACACTGCCCTCTGTCTATGACGTCTTGTACCTGATCTTCGCCGCTGCGACGCGTGCCGGGGCGGAGGTGCGCATTGCACACACCCAGGAAGTCGATCCCGGGCAGCCGGCAGGTGGGGCCGCCGGTATGGCCGCACCACCTGGTGGGCTGGCTGGTAGCCTTCATGTTCGCGACCAGCGCTACGTTCATCGCGCTGCGGGTGGTGACACCCAGCGACGGCACGCAGGTGCTCCCGCGGCCCGGGGCCTGGACCGGCGATGGGGTGATCGTCCACGCGAACCCGGGCCAGACGCTCCGCGACCGCGACCTGGTTACGGCCATCGATGGCGTCGCGCTGGGCAGCGCGGGCCACAGCTGGCGTGTGCGCGCGTACCAGCCCGGTGACCGGCTGACCTACCAGGTGGTCCGCGGCGGAGACACGCAAGAGGTCACCGTCACGCTGCGGCCTGCCGACGCGGGTGGGCTGCGGCAGGGGTGGGGAACGATCCTGTTCGTGGTCGTGCTCTTCTGCGTGGTGGCGTACCTGTACGCGCGGCGGGCGGGCCCAGCCACCGCGGCGCTGCTCGTGCTAGGAAGCGGGCTGCTGAGCAGCACGATAGCGGTCGAAATCGGCGTGTCGGCGGTTGACATCCGTGGCGGTCCGTTCCTGTGGCTGTACCTGCTCAGCACCTATGCCGTGTACGTCACCTGTTTCGGAGGGTTGGCGGCGTTCGTGCTGCTGTTCCCCCGCCCGTGGCCGCTGCTGGGGCGGCACCGCCGGCTCCTGCCCGTGGCGTACGCGTCCCCGCCAGCGCTCCTGGTCGCCTGGGCGCTGGCCGCGCTCGACGCTGCAAGCTCCACCCGCTGGATCGGCCGGGTCGTCGCCGCGGAGCTGTCCATCGTCATGGCGGTGCTGGGGTTGGCGACCGTGCTGGCGGTGGCCCGCTATCTGACCGAGACCGACCCGGTCGCCCGCCAGCAGCTCAAGTGGGTGGTGGGCGGTGGCGTCCTGTCGGCAACGCTCGCGCTGGTGGTGTGGTTCCTGCCCGTGCTGGTCACCGGTGAGGGCCTGCTGCCGCTCGAGTCGATCGGCTTCGCCGGCCTGCCGTTGCTGGCGGGCCTGACCGTGGCGGTCCTGCGCTACCGCCTGTTCGACCTGGACAGGGTTATCAGCCGCACTGTGGCCTACGCCCTGCTCACCGTGCTGCTCGGTGGTGGCTACGCGGGGGTGGTGCTGGGGCTCGGCCAGCTCCTCGGCCGTGACCGCCCCGGCCTGGCGGTGGCGGTGGCCACGCTGGCGGTGGCCGCGGCCTTCCAGCCCGCGCGACGCCGCGTCCAGGATGTGGTGGACCGCCGCTTCAACCGCCGTCGCCACGACACGGCCCGCAACATCCAGGCGTTCACCTCGCGGCTCCGCCAGCAGATCGACCTGGACACCCTGACCAGCGAGTTGCTGGCGGTGGTCGATCAGACGATGCAGCCCACGCGGTTGTCGTTGTGGTTGCGGCCTACCCCGTCACCAGAAAGCCTCCAGCGCGACGGCGGCACATCACCGCACCGGACCTGAGGAACATAGCACCATTAAATAGCAGTACTTCGTTAGGTCCGTCCGCAGCACTGAGAACTTCTCTACAACCCTTCAAGGCCAGCCTGCGGGCGGCCGCTGGAGGTGGCCGTCTTCGGCCGGCAACGACACGACGGGAAACCGAGGAACCAGCCTCACCCTACGGTCAAGCCGATCCCTCCGCGAGAGGTCTTGAGGTGTCAGGCGTCATGCGACCATGCTCATGGGGGAACGCCGCCTGACCGAGATCGGCGGCTCCGCAGGCGATCGGAGGGAACGTGGAAGAAGCTACCGATCTGCCCCATGACCCCGCTCACGTCTACGCCCTCACGGACGAAGAGGCGTACCTCCCAGACCGACGAGGACGAGAAGCCGGCAATCATCGCGGAACCCATGCCTGACCTGCTTGCGTCACGCGTCTGCTCGTTCTGCAAGAAGTCAGCGGAGCATCTGTTTGGCGGGCAGTATCCAGTGACGGACAAGAACTTCGCCATCATCGATGGGGTATGGATCTGCGACGAGTGCGTTACCCGGTTCGCGCGCTTCCTCGCCCAGGAGAACCCGGGGACTCGCCCGTAGCCATATGCAAAGTCCCAGGTCATCGTGTTTCACGCCGAGGACCTCGGGGGCTGGATCGGGAAGCGGGCAGGTTCGAGCTCCTCACCCAGGCCGCACCGCGGCGAACCTAACGAAGTACTGCTAAATGCTTCCTGGGGGTCGTAGCGTGTATGGGTGGACAATGAGCATGGTCACCTCTCCTGCTCGCGAGGGGGACGATCATGCCGCCGCCGACCCTGCAGGTGACGCTGCACCCCGACGCCCAGGCCGAGCTGGAACGCCGCTACCACACCACCCGCGACGCCCCCACCCGCACCCGCTACCAGATGGTCCTGCTCAACGCCCAGGGCCACACCCCACCCCAGATCGCCCGGCTGGTCCGATGCCACCCCGACACCGTCCGCCGCGTCCTCAAGCGCCACCGTGGCGGTGGGCCAGACGCGGTGCCGCACCGGCCCCACCCTGGCCAGCCACCCCACTACCCGCCTGGGTGGGAGGCCGAGCTGGTCCGGGCGCGTGCAGGCCCCTGTGCTTCAGTCTCGGCTGGAGAGCGCCGATCTTTCGGGCAGGGCGTGCCGCGTTGGCGCGGGGGGCCGCTCCACCAGGGAGCTTGATGCTGTGACACCGATCATCGTGCTCCTCGTCGAGGATTCCGCCACCATCAGGGCACTGGTCCGCAAGATGCTGGTTGCGGGCGGCCACATCGTGGTCGAGGCGGCCGGCGGAGCGGCCGGGTTGGCGGCCTGCCGTGCGCAGCAGCCTGACGTGGTGCTGCTCGATGTCGAGATGCCTGGGATGAGCGGCTGGGACGTGCTCGCCGCGATGAAGGCGGATCCCGACCTCAGCGACATTCCGGTCGTCTTTCTGACCGGCCGCTCCGACACCGCGGACATGGTCGACGGGCTGCGGCTGGGCGCGCACGACTACGTCGGCAAGCCGTGCAAACCGTCCGAGCTGCTGGCACGCGTCCAAGCCGCTGCTCGGGTGAAGCGGCTCCAGGACGAGCTGCGCCAGCGCAACCAGGAGCTCGACGTCATCGGCCGCACCGATCTCCTCACCGGCCTGCGCAATCGGCGGCATGTCGAGGAATACCTGGCCAACCTCACGAGTCTGGCTCGTCGCAGTGCCGAGCCGATTGCGGTGCTGATCGTCGACATCGACCATTTCAAGTCGGTGAACGACGGGCACGGGCATGTCGCCGGTGACGCCGTACTGCGCGAGGTGGCCGAACGAATGGTGCGCAGTGTGCGGCTTGAGGACATGGTCGGCCGGTGGGGCGGCGAGGAATTCCTCGTCGTCCTGCCGATGACGGCCAGCCAGGGCGCGGCCGAGCTGGCCGAACGACTGCGGCAGGTTGTCGCCGGCGAGCCGTGCCGTCTGCCCGACGGCGGCGCGATGCGGGTGACGATCAGCATCGGCTGTGCCGCGAGTGCGATCGACGATCCCGCGACGCTGGTCCGATCCGCTGATGCGGCGATGTACGAGGCCAAGAAGTCCGGCCGCAACCGCGTGGTCGTCGCCGTGTCGGACGAGCTGCCCGATCCGGTTGGGCGGCGCGGAAGCTAGCCCGCTCACCGCGGCGACCTGAGGAGGGTCGGTTGGAGGACCTCGACGAGATCATCGCGGAATTCCTGATCGAAAGCCACGAAAACCTCGATCAGCTCGACCGCGATCTTGTGGCGCTGGAGCAGGACCCGACATCGCGTCCGCTGCTCGGGAGCGTCTTCCGCACCATCCACACCATCAAGGGGACGACCGGCTTCCTTGCGTTCGGTCACCTCGAGGCTCTCACTCACGCCGGGGAGAGCCTGCTGAGCCGGCTGCGTGACGGAGAGCTCGAGCTCACGGCCGAGATCACCGACGCCCTGCTCGTGATGGTCGACGCCATCCGCGCTCTGCTCGCCGCGATCGAAGCGACGGGTCAAGAGGGCGAGCCGGACCACGCTGCGCTGATCGCGACGCTGACCCGGCTGCAGGCTGATGGTGCCGCTGCACCCGCGGCCCTCGCTGATCCTCCGCTCGCCGCCGAAGCGGCTCCGCCGGTCGGCGAGGTCATCGTCGAACATGGCGGCGCGACACCCGATGACGTGCGCCTGGCCATGACCGCCCAGGACGTCGGAGACACCCGCCCGATCGGCGAGATCCTCCTCAGGGAGGGTTCGACGACGTCCGGTGAGGTGCCACTGGCGCTGGAGGTCCAGGCGGAACGCCGCTCCGTCGCCGACAGCAGCATCCGGGTCGACGTCGAACGGCTCGACTCGCTGATGCGCCTCATGGGTGAGCTGGTGCTTGCCCGCAACCAGATCGTCACGCACGCCGGAGTCGCTCAGGACGCCGCGCTGGCCCGCGTGTCGACCCGGTTGAACCTCATCACCAGCGAGCTGCAGGAAGTGGTCTTGAAGACGCGGATGCAGCCGATCGACAACGTGTGGAACAAGCTGCCCCGCCTCATCCGCGATCTCGGTGCCACCTGCGGCAAGACGGTACGCCTGGAGATGGAGGGCCGTGAGACCGAGCTCGACAAGACCATCCTGGAGGCCGTCAAGGACCCGCTGACCCACCTCGTCCGCAACGCCGTCGACCACGGCATCGAGCCTCCGCAGGCCCGCCTCGCCGCGGCAAGGGCGAGCAGGGGCTGCTGCTCCTGCGAGCATTTCACGAGGGCGGCCAGGTCCACATCGACATCCGGGACGACGGGGCGGGCATGGACCCTCGCCGGATCGCCTCCAAGGCACTCGACCGAGGGCTCGTTGGCGCCGAGCAGCTCGCCCGGATGAATGACCGGGAGATCACCCAGCTCATCTTCCTGCCCGCCTTCTCGACCGCCGTCGCGGTCACCAACGTGTCCGGCCGTGGTGTCGGGCTGGACGTGGTCAAGGCCAACCTCGAGCAGATCGGCGGCACCATCGAGATCAGCAGCGACATCGGCGCCGGCACGACCTTCCGCATCAAGATTCCGCTGACACTGGCGATCATCCCCGCCCTCACGGTGATGTGTGCCGGTGACCGTTACGCGATTCCCACGGTCAACCTCGCCCAGCTCGTCCGGCTGGAGGGTGGGCAGGGCGGCCGTGCCGGCATCGAGCTGATCTCGGGGACGCCGGTGTACCGCCTCCGCGGGAAGTTGCTCCCGTTGGTCGATCTCGGCCGCGAGCTGGGCGTCTCGGAACCTGACCGCATCGAACGCGACACCGTGTTCATCGTCGTGCTGCAGGCCGAGGACCGGCGCTTCGGCCTGGTGGTGGAGGACATCCTCGACACCCAGGAGATCGTGGTGAAGCCGCTGCGTGCACAGCTCAAGGATGTCTCGGTCTACGCTGGGACGACAATCCTGGGTGATGGCTCGGTCGCCCTGATCCTCGATGTCCTCGCGCTCGCCCAGCGGGCGCATGTCCTGGGAGCGGGCCGGGAGCTGGGCCGCGGTGGGGCCGATCGTGCCGACGACGACCCGCCGCAGACGCGCGATGCCCTGGTGGTGGCGTCGGTTGGCCAGAATCGACGGGTTGCGATCCCGCTCGCGATGGTGACCAGGCTGGAGGAGTTTCCGGCCGCGTCGATCGAGCACGTGGGCAGCCGAGAGCTCATGCAGTACCGCGACGAGATCCTGCCCCTGATCCGCCTGGGCCCGCTGCTCGGCAGCGCCGCCATGGGGATGGACGACGACGTCGTGGCGGTGGTCGTGTGCTCCATGCGCGGTCGCAGCGTGGGACTGGTCGTGGACGCGATCCTGGACATCGTCGAGGACCGGCCGTCCAGGCGCGACCCCCTCGACGGCGTCGGCCCGATCAGTTCGGCCGTGGTGCGGGACAGGATCACCGAGCTGCTCGACGTCGAGCGAGCCGTGCGTGCCGCCGACCCGCAGTTCTTCGACGTCTCTGCCACGTCAGCAGGAGCCCGGTCATGAGCCTGGCTGGCAGCCCCGTCGGCGGGCCAGCCGGCGGACGGGCACAATTGTCGACATTCGTCGTCCACGGGCACCTGTTGGGCGTCGAGGTCGAGGTGGTGCAGGAGGTCACCCGCTACCAGCCGATGACCCGGGTACCGCTCGCTCCATCCGCCCTCGGCGGGCTCATCAATCTCCGCGGACAGGTCATCACCGCCGTCGACGTGCGGCACCGGCTCGGCTTCCCCGACCGGGGGGCTGACGAACTGCCGATGAACGTGATCGTCCGCAGCAACGACGGCATGGTGAGCCTGCTCGTCGACCGGATCGGCGACGTCGTCGATGTGTCCGAGGAAGCGTTCGAGGAGCCGCCGGACACGCTGCTCGGCATCGCCCGGGAGCTCATCCGCGGTGCCTACAAGCTCGACGGCGCCCTGCTGCTGTTGCTCGACGTCCGCGCCGTGGTCGGGCTGGAGCCAGCCCGCTGACCGCGAGGGTCCCGCTACCAGCAGCCGTGGCTCCGCATCAGGGGTCGGAGCCGTTTCGCCCGAGGCTCAGGGACCTCCCCGCCACCGCCGATATACCTCTTGCGGGCAGGCCCGGCAATGGTTCGCGCTCGCGGACCTGAGCTGGCGACATGATGAAGGACCACGGTGCGCGCACTCATCCTCGACGACTCGCGAGCCATGCGCACGATCTTGCGCAAGGTCATGCGCTCGGCAGGGTTCGACGTCGTCGAAGGGGCGGACGGCCAGCAGGGTCTGGACGCGCTCTCCAGCGGTCCGCTTCCGGACGTGGCGCTGGTGGACTGGAACATGCCGGGCATCGACGGGCTGTCGTTCATCCACGCGGTGCGGGACAGACCGGAGTACCGCCCGATGACGCTCATGATGGTGACCACCGAGAGCGAGCACAATCAGATCGTGCGAGCCCTCGCCGCCGGTGCCCACGAGTACATCATCAAGCCGTTCACCGCCGACGCGATCATCGACAAGCTCAACCTCCTCGGCCTGATGCGGCAGTGATCTCGGTGGAGTCGATCGCTGTCCTCGTCGTCGATGACTCGGTGGTCGTCCGCCGCATCGTGACGAGCCTCCTCTCGGAGGACCCCGACATCCGAGTCGCCGGCACCGCGGCGTCCGGCAGAAGCGCGCTCGAGAAGATCGAGCAGATCAGGCCAGACGTCCTGACACTGGACCTCGAAATGCCCGAGATGGACGGGCTGGAGACATTGCGGCACCTACGCCGTCTGCACCCACGGCTGCCGGTGATCATGTTCAGCACCCTGACCGAGCGGGCGGCCGCGGCGACCCTGGAGGCACTCTCGCTCGGCGCTCGCGACTACGTCACCAAGCCGGCAACCGTCGGCAGTCCCGACGCCGCGCTCGAGATCGTCCGTTCCCAGCTGATACCGAAGATCAAGGCGCTGGTCCCGCGCGGATGCCGAACGCTAGAAGCCGCACGCACTGTGCGCAGCGCGCGACCGGCGCTGAGTGGCGCACGGCCGCCTCGGACCGACCCACACGGGATCCTCGCGATCGGCTCGTCGACCGGCGGTCCCGATGCGCTGGCGAGGATCGTCCCCGAACTGCCTGCCGACCTGCCGGTGCCGGTCGTCATCGCCCAGCACATGCCGCCGATCTTCACTGGGCTGTTCGCGCAGCGGCTGGACAGGGTGTCCAAGCTCACCGTCGTCGAGGGCCAGCCCGGCATGCGCCTCGAGCCGGGTCTCCTGGTGGTCGCACCCGGCGACTGCCACCTTCTCGTCGTGGAGGAACACGGCGTGCTGCGGGTCGCGACCAATCAGGAGGCACGGCAGAACGGCTGCCGACCGGCGGTCGACGTGCTCTTTCGATCGGTCGCCACCGTCTTCGGCGCGCGGGTGCTGGCCTGCGTGCTGACCGGCATGGGACAGGACGGGCTGCGCGGCAGCGAGCAGCTACGGGCCCGTGGCGCCGAGATCGTGATCCAGGACGAGCCCACCTCCGTCGTCTGGGGGATGCCTGGCGCGATCGCCACCGCCGGCCTGGCTGACCGGATCCTGCCACTGCCCGCGATCGCCGCCGATCTCACCGACGCGCTCCGGCGGAGCGGCGGCGCGCCGCCCAGCTCACGCCTTGGCGCGAGAGCCATCTCATGAACATCGCCCCGGCCGACTTCGCCTATGTCCGCGAGCTCGTCCGGCGCCGGTCGGCGATCTCCCTCGAAGCCGGCAAAGAGTACCTCGTCGAGTCCCGGCTGCTGGCGATGGTCCAGGCCAGCGGTGAGGGAAGCCTCGGCCGGCTCGTCTCCCGCCTGCGGAGCTCGCCCGAGGGACCCCTGCACAGGCAAGTGGTCGAGGCGATGACGACCAATGAAACATCCTGGTTCCGCGACCGCCACCCGTACGAGGTGCTCGAGTCGGCCATCTTGCCCGACGTGCTTCACCGCCGAGCGAAGGAACGACAGCTCACCATCTGGTCGGCGGCCACCGCCAGCGGCCAGGAGGCGTACAGCATCGCGATGGTGCTGCACGAGCGGCTGGCCGCCGACCCGACATGGAACCTGCGCGTGCTCGCCAGCGACCTGTCGGAGGAGATGGTCCGCCGGACCAAGGCGGGCCGCTACAGTCAGCTCGAGATCAACCGCGGCCTGCCCGCAGCCAGACTCGTCCGGCACTTCACCCGGGTCGGCACCGACTGGCAGGTCAACGAGCCGCTGCGGCGGCTGCTCGACGTCAGGCAACTGAACCTCGCGGCCCCGTTCCCATCGCTGCCGCCCATCGACGTGCTGTTCCTACGCAACGTCCTCATCTACTTCAAGACCGACACCAGGCGGCGGATCTTCAACCAAGTGGGGCGGGTGCTACGGCCGGGCGGCTACCTGGTCCTCGGCGGAGCCGAAACCGCCCCCGACGTGGACGGCCTCGAGCGCGTGCCACTCGGCAAGGCCACCGTCTACCAGCTCCGGGACAGACAGGCGGCGACGTGACCGCGAGCAGCGGCGACCTGAGCGGGAACATGTTCGCCACCGACGAGCAGATCGTGGGGATCACCCAGGACGTTTGGAGCTCGTTCACTGGCACGGCGATCCGCCCCGCGTACGACCAGCCGGCACTGGACGGCGGCCACATCACCGTGAGCTGCGTTGCGGTGACCGGCGAGTGGCAGGGCTGCGTACGGCTCGCGTGCCCGACTCAGCTCGCCCGGATGGCCGCATCGGCGATGTTCGACCTACCCGCCGAGAAGCTCACCGACGACGAGGTCGCCGACGCGCTCGGCGAGCTGACCAACATGATCGGCGGCAACATCAAAGGCCTGCTCCCCGGACCGAGCTGCCTGTCGATGCCGACGGTCACGATCGGCGCGTCGGACACCGTTCGGACGCCCCACGCGGTGCCCGTCAACACCGTCTCGCTCACCTGCGAAGGCCTGCCGCTGACCGTCACTGTCTGGCAGGCCCAGCCGGCCCACCCGGCCATGTAGTGACCAGGCGCGTCAGCAGATGAAATGGCCGACGAGCTGACGCAGCTCGGTCGCCATCCCGGTGAGCTGCTGCGCGGCCCGCTCGATCTCGACCACCCCACCGCTGGTCTGCGCCGACGCCCGCGCGAGCCCGGTAATGCTGTCTGCGATCGCGGCCGAGCCACTGGCCGCCTCAGCGACGCTGGGGCTGATCTCGGAGGTGGTCGCGGTCTGCTCCTCAACCGCCGCGGCGATCGTGGCCTGGGAGCCATCGATCGCCGCGATGGTCCTGCCGATCTCGCCGATCGCGGCCACGGCCGCCTTCGTGTCGGCCTGGATCGCCTCGATGCGCGTGGCGATATCGGCGGTGGCATTGGCGGTCTGCCGCGACAACTCCTTGACCTCGCCCGCCACGACCGCAAAGCCCTTGCCGGCCTCACCCGCCCTGGCTGCCTCGCGGGTCGCGTTCAGGGCCAGCAGGTTGGTCTGCTCGGCGATCGAGGTGATCACCTTGACGACCTCGCCGATCTCCGCCGAGGACACCCCGAGCTTGGCGACCGTGGCGTTGGCCTCCTCCGCCACCTGCACCGCGGACGCCGCAACACCGGCGGCAACGGTGGCGTTGCGAGCGATCTCACCGATCGCCGCGCCCATCTCCTCGGTCCCCGCGGCGACCGAGCCGGCACTGGCCGAGACCTGGCCGGCCCTCGCCGACACCAGCCCAGCGTCATCGGTGGCGGTCTGAGCGGTGGCGGCCATCTGTTGGCTGACCATCAGCAACTCCTCGGCCGCCGCCGCCAGTGTCTCGGCGGTCTGCCCGATCCCGCCGATGCTCGTGCGCAGGTCGCCAAGGAACCGGGCCATGCCCTGGCCCATCCGCCCGATCGGATCCTCCCCGGCCACGGTGACCTGGCGGGTCAGGTCACCGTCGGCGGCAGCGTCGACCACCGTGAGGATCTGGCTGGTGGTCCGGTTGACCCCGCGGCGGATCATCAGCCCCACCCCAGGGACGACCACGGCGACCAGCACAAGCAGGACGATCGTGCGGTTGCGGGCGCTGGTCGCATCCCGCTCGGCTTGGAGCTTGGCAGCGTCGGCGAACTCGTTGATCTTGGCAGTGAGCTGGTCGAAGCGGGCATCGAAGGTGGCCTGGACGGCGACGACCGCCGCGACCTTGCCGGGCTGGCTGCCGAGCGTGGCGACGACAGCGCCCGCCGCGGCCTCATAGGCGTCCAGCGTGGGACGAAGGTCGGCGAAATCTTGACGGAGCTGCTCGCCCCCGCCGACACCCTGCAGGAGGGTCTGGCTCTCGCCGACTGCCTGGCTGAGCGCGACACGCCGCCTGGCCAGGTCGTCCAAGGCGGCCTTGCGTCCGTCGGGCGTCGTGGCGGTCCCCGCGACGAGCACGTCGTATTGGATCGCATGATTGGCCTCGTCGGCCTCGGCCTGGTAGTGCAAGGCACGCAGCGCCACCGCCATGCGGCTCACGCGGGCCTCCATCCCGCCGATCGCCGTCACCCCAACGGCCACCGCAGCCAGCACGGCCAACACCGTCAACGCCATCACCTTGGCGTTGATCGAACCGACGAGCTTCACGAGCGGGCCCCTGTCGTGGCAGTCTGGTCACCTCCTCCATCGGACCGCCAGCATCCCAGGTTGAGCCAACGGAAGCCCGTGATGTCTGTCCCGTGCATCGGTCCGCACGCCGCGTGTCCCGCGGCGTTGACGGTCACTCTCACAGCCGCCTCTCATTGCCCCTGCTGTCCTGCTCCCGACTTCGTGTTTCATGCGGCGGCCTCGGCCCAGGCTGCCTGCACCACGAGGATTTCGTGGTGGGTGGGCTCGACCGAGGCCGTCGCGTAACTCTTTGCACCAGTTCTTCATCGGGAAGTAGCTAGCCGTCGAGGGCTGCCAGGTCGAGCTGGCTGAGGCGCTCGGGGTCGGTGATCCCGTCGATCTCGGCGATCCGCCCGCCCGTGACGGTGAAGCCCATGACAGTGACCGGTCGCCCCTTGACGGTGGTGACCACTCC
>WNFV01014238.1_pt1 | contig 18149 bp, 25 predicted proteins | sample 5400101 | NCBI WGS metagenome assembly WNFV01 (sample SAMN13153361, study PRJNA577476) | soil metagenome | isolation source: 115 cm soil or saprolite under grassland replicate 1 | place: USA:California | collected 2016-06-15
ATTCCCTATGTCTGGGCGGGAGCGAACCCGCTCACCGGATTCGACTGCTCGGGCCTGGTGATGTACGTCTACGCCCAGCTCGGGATCCACCTGACGCACTACACGGGCTCGCAGATCCACCAGGGGACGGCGGTGCCGCGTGAGGCACTTCAGCCCGGAGACATCGTCTTCTTCTACCCGCGCGGAGGCGTGCCGGGACACGAGGGGATGTACATCGGGAACGACAGGTTCATCCATGCACCCCACACCGGGGACGTGGTCAAGATCTCGAGCCTGAACGACCCGCACTACGCATTCGAGTACGTCGGCGCCGTCAGACCGTACTGAATCAGAGCCGCCGCGTCAGCGGGTGCGCGCAAACCGGCGCACCGCGTCCAAGAGCTCGTGGCTCTTCGTCTCCGCCTCCGCGGGATCGCCCGAGGCCAGCGCGCCCGCCACGCAGTGCCGCACGTGGTCGTCGAGGATCTTGAACGCCAGCGCCTCGAGGGCGGTATTCACCGCGGAGATCTGCGTGATGATGTCGATGCAGTAGCGGTTGTCCTCGACCATCCGCTCGATGCCGCGGACTTGCCCTTCGATTCGGTGGAGACGCTTGACGAGCGCGTCCTTGTCCTTGGTGTAGCCGTGTTCGTGCGTCTGCGTCATGCGGTTGCTCCTTCGGTCGTTTGCCGTGCGCTGCGGAAGCGTCGCAACCGCAGGCTGTTTGTGACGACGAACAGGCTCGAGGCTGCCATCGCGACCGCGGCGACGATCGGGTTGAGCAAGCCGGCGACGGCCAGCGGCACGGCGGCGACATTGTAGGCGAATGCCCAGAAGAGGTTGCCCTTGATCGTGCGCAGCGTCCTGCGAGCGAGGCGAATCGCATCTCCGGCTCCGCGAAGGTCGCCCGAGACGAGCGTCAGGTCCGACGCCTCGATTGCGACGTCGGTGCCGGTGCCGATCGAAAGCCCGAGATCGGCTTGCGCGAGCGCGGGGGCGTCGTTGACGCCGTCGCCGACCATCGCCACGACCTCGCCCGCCTCCTGAAGGCGCTGGACCTCGACCACCTTTTCCTCCGGGTAGACCTCGGCGAGGAGGCGCTCGATCCCGACTTCCTCGGCTACGCGGCCGGCGGTCGCCTCGTTGTCGCCGGTCAGGAGCACCGGAGTGAGGCCGAGCTGCTTCAGCTCGGCGATCGCCTCCGTGCTGGATGCCTTGATTGCGTCCCGGACGAGGAGCGTGGCCCGCGGCCGGCCGGCCCAGGAGACGGTGATTGCGCCCTTCTTCCGGCCGACCTCGACGTGATGTCCGTCAACGATTCCGATCACGCCGACGCCGGGCAGGTTCCGAAAACCGGAGACCGGAGGCAGCTCGCCGACCTCCGCCTTCGCAGCCGCCGCGACGGCCTGCGCGATCGGATGCTCGGAGGCTGCCTCCACGGCGCCGGCGAAGCGGAGGATGTCGCTGCGCCGCGCGCCGTTCATCGGCGCGAGCTCAGCCAGCTCCATCTTGCCTTCGGTAATCGTGCCGGTCTTGTCGAGGACGATGATTCCGATCCGCCGGGTCTGCTCGAGGATCTCGGGCCCCTTGATCAGGATGCCGAGCTGTGCGCCGCGGCCGGTGCCGACCATCAGCGCCGTCGGCGTCGCAAGGCCCAACGCGCAGGGGCACGCGATGATCAGGACCGCGACGGCGGCCGTGAACGCCGCACTCGCGCTCGACCCGAACGCGAGCCAGCCGACGAGCGTGCCCAGCGAGATCACGATCACGACCGGCACGAAGATGGCGGACACTCGGTCCGCGAGCCGCTGCACCGGCGCCTTCCCGGACTGCGCCGCCTCGACCAAGCGCGCGATCTGAGCGAGCGCGGTTTCCGCTCCGACCTTGGTCGCGCGGACGACCAAGCACCCGTAGCTGTTGATCGTCGCGCCGGCCACGTCTGAGCCGGGCTCGACCTCGACCGGAACCGACTCGCCGGTCAGCATAGACTGGTCGACGGCCGAGGCGCCGTCCTCGACGAGGCCGTCGGTCGCGATCTTCTCGCCGGGCCGGACGACGAACAGGTCGCCGACCGCCATCCGGTCAACGGGAACGAGGACTTCCTCTCCGTCCTTCAGGACGCGGGCCTCCTTGGCACCGAGCTCCAAGAGCTTGCGGATCGCCTCGCTCGACCGTCTCTTCGCGCGCGCTTCCAAATAGCGGCCGAGCAGGATCAGCGTCGTGATCACCGCTGCCACCTCGAAGTAGGTGTCGGCGGCGATCCCGCCGAGAAGCACGACCGCCGACCACAGCCAGGCCGCGAGCGTGCCGATCGAGATCAGCGTGTCCATCGTCGCCGCCACGTGGCGGGCACTTCTCAGTGCCGCAACGTGGAAGCCGAGGCCGGAGTAGAAGACGACGGGGGTCGAGAGGAGGAGCGCCACCCATTCCCAACCCGGGAACCGCAGGGGCGGCACCATGGCGAGGAGGGCGACCGGAACCGTGAGGACGACGGCCGCGAGGAGCCGCCGCCGGATGAGATCGACCGGCTCGTCGTGGTGGCCTGCGACCGCCGGGCGGGCGTGGTAGCCAGCGGACTCGACCGCGTCGACGAGGTCCCCGAAGGTCACCGACGGGTCGCGCTCGACGGTTGCCTGCTCGGTTGCGAAGTTCACCGTAGCCTCGACGCCTTCCAGCTTGTTCAGCGTTCGCTCGATGCGGGCGGCACATGACGCGCAGGTCATGCCTTCGAGATCGAGGCGAACCACGTGCTCACTGGCGTCGATCGCGGTTGCCACGGTCTCCTAGGCGGCCTCGTAGCCCGCCTCTGCGATTGCCGCGCGTAGCGCGGCGTCGTCGAGGGAGCCGCCGCGGACGGTCACGAGCTTGGCGCCGAGGTCGACGTCGACCGCCTCGACGCCCTCGACCTGCTGCAGCTCGGAGGTGACCGCGATCCTGCAGTGCCCGCAGCTCATGTCCGGCACGGTGAACGCGATCCGTTCCACAGCGTTCACTATACCTCAGGGGGGTATCGCTTGCTCACGTCACGTCACCGATGGTGGCTCTCGTGGCCGGAGGGCTGGTCGACGCCTGGCCTCGCCGGTGCCCGGCTGTCGGAGTCGCCGGTAATGAGCGGCGCGACCACGAGGCTCGAGATCGTGAACATCGCCGCGAACACGACGACGGCGATCGCGGGGGCGACGAAGGTGCCGAAGCGGCGGTAGAGGCGGAGCAGCAGCGGCAGCGACAGCACCAGGCCGAGTGCGAAGAACAAGGCCTTGCCGCCGAAGCCGGCGAGGACGGCCGCTCCGGCCAGCGGACCCACGTGGTGGAGGACGTGCGGCGCGAGCCCTGTAACGACGCCCCACGCGGCGACGATTGCGGCCCAGACGCGCGCGCCCAGTCGCCTGTGGAGGCGAGCCGGGACGGCGGTTTCAGCCATCGCGCGCTCCCGTCAGCTGCCGGTCGCGCCCGCTCTCTTGCCGCTCTTCGATCAGGCGATCGAGCTCGTCCCGGCGACGGCGGAGATCCTCCATCGAGCTTTCGTTCCCTTCGGGCTCGGCATTGCCGTGGCCGTGATCTCCGCAGCCAGCGTGACCGCCGGCGTGGTCGCCGTGTCCGTGGCCGCGGCGCATTACCCGAATGTGGAGGCGTTCGGGATGATCGAGCCGTCGAGGAAGCTCCTGTACCAGCCGGGGGCGCCCGTTGACTTCTCGCGGAGCTCGTCGGCAAGGCCGCCCGGGAAGCCCCCGCGATAGATCTTCGTCAATCCAGACAGGACCCACTCGTAGCCGACCACGAACTGCACCAGCAGTAAGCCGACAAGTGGGAGGCGGCTCATCCGGCTGATCTGGTTCTCCGCTGGCGCCTGCATGAACGGGCTCCTTTCTCGTCTGTCGCGTAGTCTGCGGTCTGAAACCCCCATGGGGTATCCGCTCATGACCGCATACCTGGCGGGGGTAACTACGGGTCTTCGGCCGGAGCGGCGCACGACTAAGCGCCATCCGGTCCCGAGCGAGTCGGTAGCCTCTCCGCTTGTGATGACGATCGGGCGGACCCGCTCGTTGCTCGCGACGATTGCCGCCGCGGCGGTTCTGGGGTACGGCCTTGCCGGTCACGCCATCCCGCACGTGAGCAGCCACGACGGCATGGCCGGCGCGGCGGCGGGCCTCTGCCTGCTGCTTGCGACCGCGTTCCGATGCATCGTCGAGCGGCGACCCCAGGCTCAGTCGTTTCCGCTTGAAAGGAACACCTCGGCGACGCCCGTCGGTCACCTCCGGCCGGCACCCCTTGACGGCCGTGCGCGAGCCTCGCCGACCGTGTTGCAGCGATTTCTCAACTGATCCTCCCCGACGCCGTTCCCAGGCGGGCCAGCGCCCGCCTTCCGACGTGTTCAAGGAGGAAGAATGAGAAAGCTAGTACCGGCTGTACTGCTTGCGGTCGTCGCCATCGCCCTCGCGGGTTGCGGCGGCGGGGGCGGCAAGACGGCCGCCACCGACCAGTCCACCGTGGACTCGGCGCAGGTGCCATTCGACCGCGCCTTCATCGACGCGATGGTGCCCCATCACCAGTCGGCGATCGAGATGGCTCGTGAGGCCAAGCAGGCTGGCCTCGCCGAGCCCGACCTGCTCGAGATCGCGAACAACATCATCGCCACCCAGCAGGCCGAGATCGATCAGATGCTCGATTGGCGGAGCGAGTGGTTCGGCTCCTCGACGCGCGACGCCGAGGAAACCGCCCTCGAGGCCCTCGGGTTGACGGCCTCCGAGGCCGGGATGGAGCACCACGGAATGGACCTCTCGACGGCAGACGACGTCGACCAGACCTTCGCCGAGATGATGGTCGCCCATCACGAAGGCGCGATCCGGATGGCCCAGCTCGCGAACCACCGCGCCGGCCACGACGAGATCAAGACGCTGGCGGGCCAGATCATCGCCGCGCAGCGACGGGAGATCGACGTCATGGAGAAGCACGCCGGCGGCATGCACGAGTAGCGGATCGTTGGGCACGGCCGCGCAGGCGGCCGTGCCCGCCTCTCCTAGGTGGCCGGAATATCCTCGAGCAGCTGCGCTGGCTTCACGTACATCGTTCGGTACGGCGGCTGGTAGTAGTCACGCTGCCAGAGGACTTTCCCTCGGCCGTCGATCAGGACGAATGCGTGGCCCGGCGTATCGGCGTGCATGCCTTTGCCAACCGTGTTGAAGGCCTCGGACATGGTGTGGTCGTTGTCGGAGATCATCGGGCTGGTAATGCCGTACTGGCCGATCGCCTGCTTCAGCCCTTCCGGCGTGTCAGGCGTGATCGAGACGAGCTTGATGTGGCGCCTCGCCATCTCGGTGCCGACCTCGTCGATGTCGCGGATCTGCTGCAGGCACGCCTGGCACATGACGCCCTCCGAGAAGAACAGGAGCGTCTTCTGGCCCCGGACGGTGCGCGAGGAGACCGTCTGCCCGCTCACGACGTTCCGCTCTGCGAACTGCGGCGCTGAGCCGATGGCCGGGCCCTCGCCGACGGGGGTAGACATGCGGGCCGAGTGGCCCGGCGCGGCGCTCGTTTGATTGCCCCCGGTCAGGTTCGGGATGACGAAGGTGCCGCCGATGACGGCGGCGACGGCGAGAGCGACAAGTCCGCCCTTCCAGCTCATCCAGAACGGGCGCTTGGACGGGGCTTTCGCACCCTCGAATGCGGCGGCGCGACGGGCTTCCTTAGCCCTTTTCTGGCTCATTGTTGATACCTCCCTTTCTGAGGACTGCGTATCCGAAGCCGGCCAGCAACGCGGCCAGTAACGGGAGGAACACGAGGTTGGGGACGTTGTCGACGAAGGAGCCGACCTCCCGCATCCAGAGGCCCATCGTCCTCTGGAACCCGGGAGCGGTCTCCGAGTTGCCGGTCAGGGCGAGAGCGATGAAGAGGACGCCGAAGCCGGTGAAGACGACCGCCCCGGCGAGGCGGGCGGCGCCGATCCGCTTCGCGTGCGAGCCAAGGCGCAGCGTCAGCTTTGGGTCGCGGACCTTGCTCTTGACCTTGCCGTAGATCAGGGCCAGCGGGATCAGCGGCACCATCATTCCGGAGACGTAGGCGACGCCCAGCAGCAATCCGCCCGCGATCGTGCCGCTGGTCGCCGAGAGGGCGATCGCGCCGGCGAGCACGGGTGCGCAGCAAGCCGTCGCGGCGCCCGAGAAAAGGCCGAGACCGAAGACGGAGAAGGTCGAGCCGGTCAACTTCGGCTGCGGGACGTTGACCGGCAGCATCGTCCCGCGCCAGAGCGCGACGGCGACGCCGATCATCATCAGGCCGCCGATGGCGAACATCTGCGCATGCCAACGTGAGACGTAGGACGAGAGCGCTGCCGCCCCCAGCGTGATCGGAAGCACAACGGCGGCGACACCGAGAACGTAGACGGCGGTCAGCCGCGCAATCCGGAAGCGATGGCCGCTGCCGATCGCGGCCAGGTACGCAGGCATCATCACGCCGGCGCAGCACGGCGCGAAGAAGGCGACCATGCCGGCGGCGAAGGCCGCGGCCAGAGAGCCCGCCAACAGGATGTTGCTCAAGCCGCGAGCTCCTTTCTGAGGCGCTTCTCGGAGAAGCGGCCGTAGGCGATCACGCGCGTACCGTCGGTCAGGACGGGCAGGAACGAGAGCGGCACTCCGCGTTGGGCGAGTGCCTGAGCCTCATCGCTGGTCACGTCGACGTCTTGAGCGTCAATCCCGAGCTCGCCGAGGACAGCGTGCGCGCGCTCGCAGAAGTGGCAGTCGTCCGTGGTTACGAGCAGCAGCACGCGGGCGCCACCAGGCACGTCACGATGATCGCGGGCCTGGCGGGCGCTGTGTGAGACGGATGACGGCGTACACGACGGCGCCGAGGACGGCGATCCAGAACACCATCATGAAGCTCATCCAGACCCAATCCCAACCGTCCATCCAGTGATACATGGCTCTCCTTTGCCTTTTCGCGAGCATGTCCCGGTGGGGGAGCGTAGGCATCGGGCGATCCACGCATACCGGGTAGGGGTAAATACGGATCCTGGTGGCCGCCCCGCGACCTGCGGGAAACCTCGGACGAACGAACCGTAGTTACGGGAGGTCGAGAGCAGGCTTTGTCCCGATTTCGCTCGGCGTCCGACAGCGCACCATGCGGCCAATGCGCAATCTTGGAATCGCAACCGCTGGTTTCCTGGTCGGCACTGGGTTGATGGTCACCTTGCTCGTTCTGCTACCGCGGACGACGAGCATCACCGTCAACCCGGCTCCTTCTCAAGTGGCGGCTATGCCGCACATGACTCGAGGTGCGACCGGGATGATGGGCTCCGCCTCCCCGGCTGCGAGCAAGCTGACGATCCGGCACGTCCTCAGGGGCTGCCACGTCTGGTCGAACGGCAAGACGACCGCGTCGACCATGCGCCTGGCACTGAAGCAGGGCGGCAGGCTCTCGATCCTCGATCAAGACGTCGACGCCCACCGGTTGATCCAGCTCTCCGGCTCGACGAAGCTGCAGCTCGGTGGGCCGATGGTGACGAGCCACGGGATGTCGGTCTCGTTCGCGAAGAAGGGCGTCTACCGGTTCACGACCAAGACTGTCGAGATGCCCGGGATGGCGATGGAGGCCGAGACCGTTGGCCCCGACAACACCCTGCGACTGGTCGTAAGCGTCGCTTGAGTTAGGCTCGCTGCTCGTCTAGATGCGGCGCGCGCCGACGTAGGTCGACGCGTACCATGAATCCGACATGCTCGAGATCTTGACCACGTCGCCCGTGTGCGGCGCGTGGATGAAGTTGCCGCCGCCTACGTACATGCCCATGTGGCCGAGACCGTCGAAGTAGACGAGATCGCCCGGTTGCAGTTGGTCGGGCGAGACGGGACTGCCGTAGCTGTACATGGTCGCGGCGTGGTGAGGCAAGGAGACGCCGACCTGCGCGAAGACGTACACGATCAGCCCGGAGCAGTCGAACCCTTCGCTGGGTGATGCTCCGCCCCACACATAGGAAATCCCGAGGTAGCGCATGGCGATCGCGACGACGGCACTGCCGTTCGCCGACGGCGGGGCGCTGATCGTTGGCTCGGACGAGGCCGAGTAGGGGTTTGCGAGAGCAAGGTCCCGCGCTTGCGCAGCCTGCGCCGCTCGGGCTGCCGCCGCCTGGCGGGCGAGCTCTCGCTGGCGGGCGGCCTCCTCGGCCTTCATGCGCTCGATCTCGCTCCGGATCGAGGCCACCAGCTGGTGCCGCTCGGAGAGCTGCGACTGGATCGAGGCCTTCTGGTCGGCGCGCTCCTGCACGACCGTCTCGAGCTGGTTCAGCATCTCGTCGATGCTCCCGGCGCCGAGCAGGATGCTGAGCGCCGAGGATTGCTCGTCGCCCGTTGTGTAGAGCGTGACCAGCCGGTTCGCAAGCGCACGCTGCGAGCGGTGCAGGTTCGCCTTCGCGATGTGCAGCTCCCGCGTGTTCGTTTGCAAATCTCCCTCGATCTGCTGGAGCCTGTCGGTCGCGAGGTTGTACGCCTCGATCGCCCGCTCGAGGCTGCCGTCCAGCTGCTGGATCTGATTGAGCACGCTCTGAACTTCCGCCTGCTTGGCGGCAACGCCAGAGGGGTCGGCAAGAGCCGGCGCGGCGGCCGCGAGCGCCGCGGCGGAGACGATCAGCAGGCAGAAGGCGCTTCTCGTCCTTCGTTTATGACGACCTCCGGCCGCCCGCTCCCGCAGGCGCCCGGAGAAGGGCGGGTGCGTCATGAACGCGCCAACCTAGCAGGCTGGCGGGACGGTTCGCAAACGCCGTGGGCTCGGGTCCCGCGAGAAATAGCCTGTAACTTAGGGCGTTGCCGCCTGGATCCAGTGTGGGCCGCCCCAGCTGAGGTCGTAGGGATAGTGATGGACGACGTGCGCCCAGATCGTCCACGCGATCCAGCGGCATGAGCCGTAGAAGAACGCGGCGCGATAGAGGGCCAGCAGCCCGTCGCGGCCGATGAACTTGTGCAGCCAGCCCCAGAATCGGTGGTCGGCAGCGAAGATGTACGTGTCGAAGTAGCGTCCGGTGAGGACGCGCCAGCTGTAGAGCCCGTACAGAAGGAAGACGAGGTCCCACATCGACCCGAGCCCGCTGAAGTACGCGGCCGCGTCCGTGAGCCGGCCCGTCTGCCCCGCGTAGGCCCAGGCTCCGATCGCGAAGTGGTGCGTCCAGGGGAAGAGCAGCATTGTCCCGACCGTGTCGCCGGTGTCCGTGATCGCGTGCGCCCACTGCCCGACCAGGAAGCTGACTCCCCAGAGCTTGCTGCCGAAGCCCTTCCAGATGATCAGGCCGATGACGACGCCCCAGAGGAGCGAATGGGTGAACCCCATCCCGGGCCAGCCGCGGTGGAACTGAACCGGATCGGAGGCTTTGAACTCGTGGCCGAAGATGTGGACGCCGTAGACGAACCACTTCGTCATCAGGTCCGGGGCGTACGAGCCGATCAGGAGCGGGACGAATGCGAGCTTGATCCCGACGTGCCGCTGCACGGCATACGGCTCCAGATCGTGAGCGGCCCAACTCATAGCCAGCGGCGGACGGCGGCGGGCACGAGCCACGCCGCGACGAGGAGATAGGCCATCGCGACAACGACGGAGAGCATGAAGTCGACGAAGAAGACCCCGACCGCGATGTAGATCGCGGACGCGAGCCCGTAGACGACCAGAGTCACGAGCCGCCCGCGGGCTACGGGTCGCAGGCGCACTGGCGCACTCCCCTCACGAGCCTGCGGCCGCAGCTGAGGCAGATCCGCTTCGCGTCGCGCCGCAGCCGAGCCGCCTTGTGGAGCGCGGGGAGCCCGCAGATGCCGGCAAGCGCGACGGCAAGCAGGACCGCTCCGAGCCCGGGGTCGATCACGAGCGGCGGAGCTTAGCGCCGGACGCTACTGGATCGCGCCGAGGATGATCTCGGAGGCCTGCAGCGCGCCGCTCTTTCCGAGCAGCGCCTGGAGCGTGGGTGCGGACGGCGGGGTCTTCACGGAGACCGGCTGTCCCCTTTGCGCGGTCAGGAGCGTCGTAGGCGTGTTCGCGGAGGCGAGGTCGGGCGCGGCCAGCTCGATGTCGGCGGTCTCGGAGACCTTCACGGTTACGTTCCGGCCCACGTTCGAGAGCTTGAATCCCCCCGGCCAGGCCCGCAGGGTGGTGATGGCGAACGTGAGCGTGGTGTCCGTCCGGGCGACGACCTTGCCGTCGAGGTTGAGCGTGAAGTTGGCTCCCGGGAGCACCGCGAAGAGTGGCCGCTGAGCGCGGTTGAGGAACGGGTACGGGTTGACCGGCTGGCCGCCGCGGTGGACCTCGAAGTGGAGATGCGGCTGCGTCCCGTTCGCGACCCCCGAGTCGCCGACGAAGCCGAGCAGCTGACCAGCCTGCACCTTCTGGCCGGTCAGGAGCCCGGGCGCGTAGGCCGTCCCGGCGATGCACTTCCCCGAGTTGTCGTTGCGGCTCGAGACGTCGTTGTTGAGATGGAGATACTCGTACGTCGTGCCGCTCTTCCCGTACAGGTAGAGCATGCAGCCGCCGGGCTTCGATTTCGTCCAGATCTTGATCTGGCCCGCCTCGGCCGCGACCGCGAGCGACTTGCGCGGCGCGATCACGTCGTTGCCGGGAAGGAGGCCCTTCGGCGTCGAGTTGAAGGTGTTCGAGTACTGCGTCCTGCCGACGACCGGAAACACGATCGGCGGACCGAGCCCGTACGGCCGGACCGCGCCCACGTACGCGTTGGTGTAGTTCCCGTCGGTGAGCTTGGAGATCTTGACCACGTCGCCCTTGTGCGGGGCGTGGATGAACTTGCCGCTGCCGACGTACATGCCGACGTGCTGTGGCTCTGTCTTGCCGTAGAAGAAGACGAGATCCCCCGCCTTCAGCTGGCTCTTGTCCACCCGGAAACCGGACTTCCACTGGTCGCCGCTGTAGTGCGGGAGGGTGATGCCGAGCTGCGCGTAGACGTACATGGTCAGGCCGGAGCAGTCGAATCCCTTCTTCGGGCTCGCTCCCGCCCAGACGTACTTGATGCCGAGATAGCGCTTCGCGATCGTGACGGCCTGCGCGCCGATCGAGCCGGTCGCGGGCGTGGGCTTCGGCTTCGGCTGCACCGTCCCCCGGTTCGCGCTCGGACCGCCGAACCCTACCGACGAAAACGGCGAACCGTTGGCGAAACCGCGCTCGCGACCACGAATGAGCCCGCCGCGACGAGCACGATCGCCCCGCCCGGAGCAAGGTCGCCGTAGTACGAAATCGTGAGCCCGACGAAGACCGAGACCAGCCCGATCGCGCACGAGAGCAAGAGCGTCGAACGGATGCTCCAGCCGATCCGGCTGGCCGCGATCACGGGCAGCACCATCAGCGCCGCGATCAGGAGGATCCCAACGATCCGCATCGAGACACCCACCGTCACGCCTGTGAGCGCGGCCAGCGTGACGTTCAGGAGCGGCACCTTGACGCCGCTGACCCGGGCCCCTTCCTCGTCGAGGGCGACCGCGACGAGCGCTTGGTAGAGGCCCGCGATCACCGTCAGGCCGACGGCTCCGAGGATGGCGACGAGCAGGATGTCGCCGTGCGTGACCGTGAGGATCGAGCCGAACAGGAACGTGAACAGGTTCGCGTTCAGGGCCCCCGCCGCCGAGACGAACACGACCCCGGCCGCGATCCCGGTGTAGAAGAGGAGCGCCAGAGCCTGGTCGCCGGCCGCCTGCCGGTGTGCGCGCAGCCACTCGACCGTTACCGCGCCCGCGACTGACGCGACGAGCGCCGTTGCGACGGGCGAGATGCCGAGCAGGTAGCCGAGGGCGACGCCCGCGAACGCGACGTGCCCGATCCCGTCGCCGATCAGGCTCATCCGGCGCTGGACGAGGAAGAACCCGACGGCTGGTGCGAGCACTCCCACGACCGCCCCCGCCGCGAAGGCGAGCCGCATGAAGTCGGCGTCAAAGATGGACATGGGACGGGTCGTGCCAGCGGCCGGGGAGGGAGGACGGGGGGCCGTCGAAGACAATCGCTCCGCGCACGAGGACGAGGCGTTGCACGAAGCGCTCGACCGCTCCGAACTCGTGGGAGACGAACAGGATCGTGACGCCGAGCTCGCGATGCAGCCGGTCGAGCAGCGAGGCGAAGGCCTCCTGGGCGTCCGCGTCGACGCCGGCGGTCGGCTCGTCGAGCACGAGCAAGTCCGGCCTGGCCGCGAGCGCCTTGGCGATGAAGGCGCGCTGCTGCATGCCGCCCGAGAGGGTCGCGAGCGGGGCACCCGCGCGGTCCGCCAGGCCGACAAGCTCGAGCGCCTCCTCGACGGCGGCACGGTCGCCGGGGCGGAGCGGGCCGACCAGACTGCGGCGAGGGGCGGTGCCGGCGGTGGCGACCTCCCGGACGCTCACGGGCGCGTCGATCCCGAGCTGGGTCCGCTGGGCCAGGTAGCCGATCCGTGCGCGGCCGCGAAAGCGCGTCGCAGGCTCGCCGAAGAGAAGCGCCTCGCCTTGGGTCGGGCGTTCGAGTCCGAGCGCAATTCGCAGCAGCGTCGTCTTGCCGCCGCCGTTCGGGCCCGCGATCGCCACGAACTCGCCCTCCTCGATGGCGAGGTCGACGTCCTGAAGCACCGTCGGGCCTCCGGGGTACGCGAAGGAGACCTTGCGGAGCTCGGCAGCTAGCGGCATCCGAGCGCCTGCCGCAGGTCGGCGAGGTTCGCCCGCATGAGAGAGAAGTAGTCCGCGCCGCCCTTCTGCTCCTCGGGCGTGAGGCCTTCGATCGGGTTCAGCACCGCAGTCGTCGCTCCGGTCTCACGCGCGACCGTGTCGGCAAGGCGCGGCGATACGAGCGTCTCGAAGAAGACGGTCGTCGCGTGCGTCCGGCGCACGGTTGCGATCGCGTCCGCGAGCTTCTGCGGCGTCGGCTCGGCTTCCGGGCTGATCCCGGTAATTGCGACCTGCTCGAGCCCGTAACGCTGGGCGAGATAGCCGAACGCCTCGTGGCTGGTGACGATCTCCTTGCGGGCACAGTGGGCCAGCCCGGTCCGGTATTCACGGTCGAGCGTGTGCAGCTTGGCGATCAAGCGCTCGGCGGCCTGCGGACGTCCGAGCGCGGATCCCATCCGGCGGACGAGCAGGGCGTAGCGGCTCGGATCGAGCCACACGTGTGGGTCACCCGGTCTCAGGTTCAGGCCCGGCGTATCGAGCAGGAGCAAGACCTTCTTGCCTGTCCCGGCGGCGTCCTCCAGCTGTGGCTGGAAGCCCTGGCCGAGCAGCAGCACGAGGTCGGCCGAGCGGATCTTCTCGACGTCGCTCGGCGAGACCTCGAGGTCGTGCGGCTCGGCGCCCGGCGGCGTCAGGTTCTCGACCGAGACGCTCGGATCGATCTGCTCGGCGGCGAAGGCAAGGGGGTAGAAGGCGGCAACGACCTGCTTGCCACCTCCGCCACCGCCGCCCTTCGACCCGCAAGCGGCCAGGGCGAGGGGTGCGAGGATCATCATGAGAACGATTCTCAGTCGCATCTGAGCGGTATCCTAATCACATGGCCGTGGATCCCGCCGAGCTGCTCGCCCGTCACGGCCTGCGCGCGACGCGCCAGCGGGTCGCTGTCCTTGCGGCGCTGGCCGAGGAGGAGGACGACGCGACGGCGCAGGAAGTCCATGACGCGTTGCGCAAGAAAGGCGAGCACGTAGGCCTGGCGACCGTGTACCGGGCGCTGGGAGCGCTCAGCGAGCGAGGAGTTGTCGACGAGCTCAGCCACCGTCCCCGCGAGTCGTGCTACCGGCTGTGCGGCGAGGGCCACCATCACCATCTGGTCTGCACCGAGTGCCACCGTGTGGTCGAGCTCGGCGACTGCGATCTCGAGCCGTGGCTGGCCGGCCTCGCCGACGCTCACGACTTCACGGTCTCAGCTCACACGGTCGAGGTCAGCGGCACGTGCTCCGAGTGCCGAAAAGCATGCAGTTAGAGGCGCTCCTGGTTTCCTGACGCGGCGCGAGGCTCGGCAGAGTCCAGCTCTGCCGGACTCTGCCGTGACTACGATTTCGAAATTGGCGCGAGAGGGCTTAGCCCTCTCCGTGTCAATTTGGAGCTGGGCTTCGCCCGGCGGGAGCCACCGCCGGTCGGGGAAGCGAGGTGGGCCTGAGAGGACTTCTTTCAAACCCTCCTGAACCCCTCTCCGGCCTCCTCTATCTTCTCACAGGTACAAATCGTCGCAAAGTCAGGCCTCGAACGAAAAGCCGGCTTCCGACGAGGGTTCCTCTGTGAGGTAGCCACACGGAGCAGCCGTCCCGTAGCCTTAGGCAATGAGCGGCGGTGAGACGGTCGTGGCTGACCGGCGAGCGGACCGCGAGCGCAGCCTCCCCGGCCTCTTCCGGTACTTCCTCGGCCTCGGATCGTTCGGCTTCGGCGGCCCGATCGCCCTGGCCGGCTATATGCATCGCGACCTCGTCGAGAATCGCGGGTGGTACACGGAAGACGAGTACCAGCAGGGCCTGGCGATCGCGCAGACGATGCCGGGGCCGCTCGCGGCGCAGCTGGCGATGTGGCTCGGCTACCTCGAGCGCGGCGCGCTTGGCGCCTTCCTGGTCGCGCTCCCGTTCGTCGTTCCGCCGTTCCTGCTCGTAACGGCGGTCGCCGCCCTCTACGCCCACTACCAGGGGCTCTCGCAGGTCGAGAGCATCTTCTTCGGGGTCGGGCCGGCGGTGATGGCGATCATCGCGATCGCCGCATACAAGCTGGCGCGAACGACGAACAAGCAGGATCCTTTGCTCTGGGCGATCGCGGCGATCGTGTGCACCGCGACCGTGATTTCCGGCGCGGAGATCATCTGGCTCTTCATCGGGGCCGCCCTGTTCGGCGCCATCTACTACGGCGGCGGCATCCCACGCCTACGCAACCAGCTCGGCGCCCTGGCGCCGCTTCCGCTCGCCGCGGTGAAGGGGTTCGTCTGGCTGGCCGCCGGCACTTCGCTCGGGGCGATGGCGCTCTTCTTCGTGGAGGCGAGCGCGTTGACATTCGGCTCCGGCCTTGCGGTCGTCCCGTTCCTCCACCACGGACTCGTCGAGACGCACCATTGGCTGACCGAGCAGCAGCTCACGGACGCGGTCGCGATGGGCCTGATCAGCCCCGGTCCCGTCGTGATCATGGGAACCTTCGCCGGCTACCTCGTCGCGGGGGTGGTAGGCGCCGTCGTCGCGACGGTCGCGCTCTTCACGCCGACGTACCTATTCGTAGTAGTTCCCGGCCGTCTCTTTCGGCGCTTTGAGAAACATCCGCGAGTGCAGGGATTCGTCAAGGGCGCAACTGCCGCCGCCGCCGGCGCCATCGCAGGTGCCGCAATCGTGATCGGCCGCCAGACGATCTCCGGCTGGCTGTCGGCAACGATCGGAATCGTGGCCCTTGCGCTACTGCTGCAGCGATGGATGAAGGTTCCAGAACCAGCCTTGGTCGTACTCGCGGCCGGAGTGGGCCTCGCGCTTCACTGATCAGAGGGTTCGTCCCACGCGCCTTGGCTATGGCGCACGGTGATCCACGAGTCCCAGGTGATCCTGAGGATCACGAGCGTAATCAAGAGCCCGATGATCGGGTCTCCGACGGGCGCGCCCGAGGCGACGACCACCGCGCTGACGATGACGCCCAGGGAGACGAACCCGTCGACGCGCGCGTGGTTTCCGTCAGCGATCAGGGCGGGACTCGTGAGCTTGCGTCCCGCTCGGAGCCGGATCTGGGCCGCGATCTCGTTGCCGAGGAAGCCGATTGCTCCGGCTGTGGCGAGAACCCACAGATGTCCCAGTTCCTGTGGGTGAATCAGACGGACGATCGTCTCGTACAGTGCGACACAGGCGCTGATGAAGATCGCTAACACGACAGCTAGACCGGCCCAGCGTTCGGCACGCCCACTGCGGAGGAAGAACGCGATTCCGAGCGGCAGGGCGGTGAGTGCATCGCCGAAGTTGTGGATCAGGTCGGCTAGCCAGCGCAACCGAGTTCGAGACAATAAAGATGGCGAGCTGGACCGCGGCTGTCAAGCCAAGGACTCCGAGACTTAGCGCGACGGCGCGAATGCCGGCGCGAGACCGGATGATGGACGGGTCGACGAGCCCGTGCGAATGCCCGTGGTCGTGAGCATCACGAAGAGCATGCCCGTGGTGATGTCCGTGCTCGCGCGCGCCTCGCTCGGCTGGAGAGGAGGCGCGAAGCGAAATGAGGTGGCGGTGTCTCCGGGAATGCGGATGGCTATGGAGTCGGCGACCGTGTCGATGTAGCAGCTCAGGATGATTCACGGACGAAACGCTACCGAGGGCGTATTGTGCAAATTACAACGAATGGGGGCGGGAGGATTCGAACCTCCGTAGGCTGAGCCGACGGGTTTACAGCCCGTTCCCTTTGGCCGCTCGGGCACACCCCCCAGGAACGGGAATTGTAGCCTTCGTCTTCGTGATGTCGTACGACGCGATTGTGGTCGGCGCCGGTCCCGCGGGGTCCGTCACTGCCTACCACCTCGCCGAAGCGGGCGCTTCGGTGCTCCTGCTCGACCGCGCCCGCTTCCCCCGCGACAAGCCCTGCGGCGGCGGGCTGACGTACCGCGCGATCCGGGAGCTGCCGATCGCCGTCGACCCGGTGGTCGAGGACGTGGTCGACAAATTCGAGTTCGGCTTCCGCTACCGCCACCGGTTCGAGCGGCGCAGCGCCTCGACGATCATCCTCATGACCCAGCGCCGCCGGCTCGACGCGTTCCTGGCCGAGCAGGCCGCTGCGGCCGGGGCCGAGTTCCGGGACGGCGCCAAGGTCACCGCGGTCGATCCCGCCGGGAGCGTGACCGTCGGCGGCGAGACGATCCGCGCCTCGGTCGTGATCGGGGCCGACGGGGTCAACGGGGTCGCGGGCCGCTCCCTCGGGCTCGACACGAGCTACCGCTACGGGGTCGCGCTGGAAGGGAACGTCCCCTACCGTTACGCGCGCGCGAAGAGATACCGGGGCCGCGCGGTGCTCGAGCTCGGCGTCGTACCGGGCGGGTACGGCTGGGTCTTTGCCAAGGGCGACCACGTCAACGTCGGGGTCGGGGGCTGGGAGTCCGAGGGGCCGCGACTTCGCGACCATCTGCGGCGGCTCTGCGCCGCGCGCGGGCCTCGTTGACCCGCTCTCGGGCGACGGGATGTATGAGGGGTTCGTGAGCGCACGCCTCGCAAGCGAAGCTGCTCTCGACCTGATCGTCGGGCGGGCGGACACGCTCGGGCCCTATGCCGGCGCCCTTACCGGTGCGCTCTCCTCGCAGGCCTCCGCTTCGTGGGCCGCGAAGCGGGCACTCGACCGCTTCCCGAGGCTCGTCTACGGCTTCGCACGCCTGCCGCCCGTATGGCGGTTCGCCGATGCCCTGCTCCGGGGAGAGCTCCGCTCGCCGAGCGATGCTCGAGGGACGGCGAAGGCGCCGCTCAAGGTCGTGAAGGCCCTCGGCATGGCGCGCTAGGACGGAGCAGACGAGGTAGCGGCGGGTGGATTCGAACCACCGACCTGCGGGTTATGAGTCCGCCGCTCTAACCACTGAGCTACGCCGCCTCGGCGGGCTCAGTCTAGCGATGCTCCTCCTCGGACTCGCGCTCGCCGCGGGCGCTCGCGCGCAGGAGGTCAAGCTCTCGCCGCGCACGGGCGACGTCAACACCGTGTTCCTCTTCAAGGGCAGCGGCTGGCAGCCCCGCCGGCGCGTGGACGCGACCTACTTCGTCTCGTCCTCGGCAGCCCGGCCCTTCAGGTCGTTCAAGTTCGTGCCGCTTCGGAACGGCGGCTTCGTCTTCCGGCTCACGAAGCCGATCGGCCTCGTCGATGCCGGCGTGACCTCGCGGATGTGCTTCCGCCAGCGCGACACCCGTCCGAAGGTGCCGCGGGTCAACCGAGTCTGCGTCAACTTCTACGTCGCCGCCCCGTTGGCGCAGTTCATGCCGAGCACAGGCAAGCCGGGCGACCTGTTCCTCCTCTTCACCTCCGGCTTTCTCGCCGGACGGCGCATCACGGGGATGCTCACCCGGCCGACCGGAACGACCAAGACCTTCTCGTTCACGACACGCACGAAAGAGGCGTTCGTGTCCGGCGGTCCGTTCGGTCCGATCTTCGTTCCGCGCGGGGGCGCGACCGTCCGCTTTCCCACCGTCGCGGCCGATCCGCTCGGCGTCTACACGGTGCTCGTCACCGACCCGCGGGCGGGCAGCCGAGCCCGCGCGGCGGTCGTCTTGGCGCAGTAGG
>WNFV01004146.1_pt1 | contig 18148 bp, 20 predicted proteins | sample 5400101 | NCBI WGS metagenome assembly WNFV01 (sample SAMN13153361, study PRJNA577476) | soil metagenome | isolation source: 115 cm soil or saprolite under grassland replicate 1 | place: USA:California | collected 2016-06-15
CGCCGATCACCAGGGCGGTACGGGTGTGGGTCATGACTGCTGCCTTTCTTCGGTGGTGGCGGGCTCGCCGTGGAACTCGGCCCACGGTCGGCCCCAGCCGGTCTCCGGGTTGGTGATCTGCTCGATGAACCGCTCGACAAACGAGGACTCCGCGTCCAGCAGCGCGAGCCGGTAGTCCTCCTCGACCAGGAACAGCGGGTGCACGCCCGCGGCCACCGTGCGGTCGATCAGGTGGCGGAGCTCGGCGCGCTGGGCGGCGAGCCGGCCAAGCCGCCCGCCCAGCAGCTCGACGACCTCGCCGGGTGGCAGCGCCGCGATCAGCGACAGCGCGGCCACGAACTGCGGGTACTCGTGCTGGGGCTCCTGGACCAGCTCACGCAGCCAGTCACCCAGCTCGCGCCGGCCGGCATCGGTGAGGGCGTACACGGTGCGTTCGGGGCGCGCCCCATCGCGGGTGGTTTCCACCTCGGTGATGAAGCCGGCCTTGGCCAGCTGCCCGACCACCATGTACAGCGAGCCGTGGTTGAACTTGATGCTGCGAGCGTCGTCGTGCTCGCGCAGGGTGCGGCCCAGCTCGTAGGGGTGCATCGGCCGCTGGGTCAGGTAGGACAGCACCGCCAGCGCCAGCAGGTTGCCGACCTTGCGCTTCTTCGCCATCTGCTCCTCCGCAGCGCGTGCCGCACGCCGCGGCACGCGCGTCGATGTGGCCGCTGGTCAGGGCGTGTGGGCCGGGTCGGCCACGGTGGGGGTCCGGCCCTCCCTGCCCGCCCGCCGCAGGTCGGCCAGGAATTCGCGGGAGCACATGGCCGACAGGACGGCGAAGCCGCCGCGGTGGACGCGGATCTGGCCGTGGCGCATCTGGCCGGTGACCACGATGTGTCGACCGCCGGGCGCGTTCGGGCCCTCCGCGTCCTTGACCCGGCCGCGGCTAATGCGCCGCAGGTCCCAGTCGTCGACCACCGCGCCGTCGGCGACCAGCAGCTTGAGCGTGGCGCGGTCAAGGTCGACGTCGACCTGGATCTCGCCGGCCGGGATCTGCGGGGAACGCAAGTCCAGCACGGCGTGCCCGCGGTGGGCGCGCACCTGGAACTGGCGTGCGGTGGTCCAGTTGCCGAGCCGTTTGGTCACCGTGTGGTTGGCGGGGATCCGGACCGGTGAGGCGGGGGCGGGTTGCGCGGTGTTCATCGCAGTGTTCCTCCCTGGATCGGGCGACACTTCGCTATGGTTAGCCTCAAGTATTCATAACTGACTATACAGTGTCAACTACTATTGGAGGCTGATCTGCCGGGCATCGAGGTTGACCACCCGACCCTTGATCCCAACCGCCCGGCGAGCGGCGGTGGCCAGGGGGTTGATCGAGCAGATCGCCGCCTACGGCCGGTTCGTCCAAGCCTGAACCGCCGGACGTCTTGGCGCTTCGCGTCGGACTCGCAAGGTCAGAAGTCCTCTAGCCGCATAGAGCGCTGCATCCAGAAGGTGCACGGCCTCAGCGGCAGAAATGTCCCCTCCTACCAGGACAAACGAGCAGCTCTCCACCACGACAACGGTGGATTCAGGCTGAGCTTCGATCGCTCATCTCTGCTCTCGCCGACCGCAGCCGACCTCGGACTGAGGCGATGGTGCAGGCCGACGTGCGGCGGCTGCTGGTCGAGGCGCCGCTCGGCCTCGACGAGGACCAAGTCGTCGTCCTGGAGGCACCGGTCGAGGGCCGGCGGCGCATCGACGTCGAGGTCGGCTACACCGTCATCGAGGTCAAGAAGGACCTGCGGCTTGGCCGGGTGCGTGCCGACGCGGAGGTCCAGTTGGCCGGCTACGTCCAGGCGCGCACCCAGGAGCTGGGGCAGCGCTACGTCGGCGTGCTGACCGACGGCGCGGAGTGGCGCGCCTACCACCTGCGCGACGGCGTCCTGGTCGAGGTGGCCGCGCTGGTGGTGTCCGCCTCACAGCCGGACGTCGACGAGCTGCTGGTGTGGCTGGAGGGCGTGCTGGCCACCGTCCAAGGGCTGCGGCCCACGCCCGGCGAGATCGCCCGGCGCCTCGGCGCGGCCAGCACCTCCCACGCGCTGGACCGCGAGACGCTCCACGGCCTGTACGCCGCCCACGGCCAGCTCCCGTCGGTGCAGCTCAAACGCTTGCTCTGGGCGCGGCTGCTGACCAGCGCCCTTGGTGCGCAGTTCGAGGACTCCGACGAGCTGTTCCTCGAGCACACCCTGCTGGTCAACAGCGCCGAGGTCATCGCCCACGCCGTGGTCGGCCTGGACGTGGCCACGCTGTCGCCCGCGTCGCTGCTGAGCGGCCGCCAGTTCGAGCTGGCCGGGATCGCTGGGGTGGTGGAGGCGGACTTCTTCGACTGGGTCCTTGAGGTTCCCGGCGGCGAGGGCTTCGTCCGCACGATCGCCCGCCGGCTGGGCCGCTTCGACTGGGGCAACGTCCAGCACGACGTGCTCAAGGTGCTGTACGAGTCGGTAATCGGCGCCCAGACCCGCAAGAAGCTGGGCGAGTACTACACCCCGGAGTGGCTGGCCGAGCAGATGGTCGCCGCGGCGGTGACCGAGCCGCTGCGGCAGCGGGTGCTCGACCCCGCCTGCGGGTCCGGCACGTTCCTGTTCCACACGGCGCGGAGCTTCCTTGCCGCGGCTGACGAGGCGGGCATGCCGTTGGCCGAGGCGCTCGACCAGTTGACCGACCACGTGCTCGGCGTGGACCTGCACCCGGTCGCGGTCGCCTTCGCCCGCGTGACCTACCTGCTCGCGATCGGCCGCCCGCGGCTGACCGATCCGGCCCGCGGCCCGATCGACGTGCCCGTCTACCTTGGCGACAGCATTCAGTGGCAGCAACGCCTCGACCTGCTGACCGCCGAGCACCTGGTCATCCCCGCCGACGACCAGGTGGAGCTGTTCGCCTCCGAGCTACGCTTCCCTGACCACCTCCTCGCCGACGCCAGCAACTTCGACCGCCTGGTGACAGAGTTGGCCGACCAGGCGTCCAACCGCCCCAAGGGCGGCGCCGTGCCGAAGCTGGCACCGGTCTTCCGCCGCCTGGCGGTCCACCCCGACGATCAGCCCACGATCACCGACACCTTCGAGGTGCTGTGCCGGCTGCACGACGAGGGCCGCGACCACATCTGGGGCTACTACGTCCGCAACCTCGCCCGGCCATTGTGGCTGTCACGCCAGGAGAACCGCGTCGACGTGCTGATTGGCAACCCGCCCTGGCTGGCCTACCGGCACATGACCGCCGACATGCAACGCGCATTCCGCCAGATGTGCGCCAGCCGGGACTTGTGGCAGGGCGCCTCGGTCGCCACGAACCAGGACCTGTCCGGCCTGTTCATCGCCCGAACCGTGCAACTCTACCTGCGCCTGCACGGCCGCTTCGCCTTCGTGATGCCCAACGCCGCGTTGGACCGACGGCAATTCGCTGGCTTCCGCACTGGCACCTACCCCGACCCGATCGAGCCGACCACCGTGGCGTTTGGCCGTCCGTGGGACCTCCGACGCCTGCGACCCCACTTCTTTCCCCGCGCCGCATCGGTCGTGTTCGGCCGGCGGAACCTCGACGACCCCGCCACGGGAATGCCCACCGAGGCGGAACGGTGGACGGGACGGCTCGCTCGCGTCAACTGCTCGTGGGACGAGGTCCGTGACGGCATCACAAGGACGGTTGCACCCCTCGAACTCGGCGTTGATGGCGCCAAGTCGCCGTACCAGGCCCGCTTCGCCCAAGGTGCCACGGTCGTTCCACGGGTGCTGTTCCTGGTGGAGGACCAGGCAGCCAGCCCGCTCGGGCTGGCCGCTGGCGGCCGTGCGGTCCGCTCCAGCCGGAGCCCGTACGAGAAACCGCCGTGGCGGGACCTCGACCCAATGGAGGGCGTCGTCGAAGCCGACTTCGTCAGGCCCGTCTACCTCGGCGAGAACGTGCTGCCGTTTCGGCTGCTCGAACCCGAACGGTGCGTCGTGCCGTGGGAGGGGACGCAGCTCATGGACGGCGAGAACGCACGCATTGACCTCTACCCGCGCCTGGCGGCATGGTGGCGCAAGGCCGAGCAGGTGTGGCTTGCGCACCGAAGCAGCGAGCGTCTCACCCTGCTGGCGCAGCTCGACTTCCGCCGCAAGTTCCGCGACCAGTTCCCCGCGCAAGCCCAGCGCGTGGTGTACTCCAAGGCAGGCATGCACCTTGCCGCTGCCCGGGTGACCGACCCCTCCGCGGTGATCGACCACACCCTCTACTGGGGTGCGGCAGGCAGCGAAGCCGAGGCACTGTACCTGTGCGCCATTCTCAACAGCCCGCAGGTCACCGCACTGGTCCGACCCTTGATGTCCTACGGCAAGGACGAGCGCCACATCGACATGGCGGTCTGGCGGCTGCCCATCCCCCTGCACGACCCCGGCGACGAGCAGCACCGACGACTCGCCGAGCTTGGCCGGCAGGCAGAGGACGAGATCGCAGCCCTTGACATTGATGAGGGGAAACACTTCCCGGCCCTACGCCGCCAGGTTCGTACGAATCTTGCGGCTTCGCCGACGGGCCGCCAGATCGACGCCCTCGTGGACAGCCTGATGACCTCAGTAGGCACGGCCAGGACTTGAGCAGGTAGCGCCCGCCTCACTTGGAGAGCTTTGACCCGCCTTCCAACCGAATCCGTCGTTCGCTGAAGGGCCGATCGAGGTAGCCAGGTATGGCCTCAGGCGCTGAATGGCTAATCCTGCTCCGAGTCGACGCTTCAAACTTCTCGTTACTTGCGGGGGTTATCGAATGGGTCCTTGCCTCGGTCGACGAGGTTCGTGGAATGCCGGTACTCACCGAAGGCTCACCGACCCGCTGCAAGCTGACGCCCTCCGTCCCATGCGCTAGGGCGAACGTGCGTGCCTCGCCCAGCCTCACCAGCGCTGTCTCGAAGCCGGCACGCTCAACGTGCGTCAAGGTCCGTAGGTTGTGCAGCATTTCGAGCAGCAACGGATGGTTGCGATCGGCCGCGAGCACGGCCCTATTAAGCTCCCGTGCTTGGCTTTCGGTGAGCTGCAGCTTGCCAAGGACCTCGCTGGATTGCCGGTCAATGGCGACAAGGGAGGGCTGCTCCGTGGACGCGGAGCGGATTAGGCCGAGTTCGTGCCGGTGGGCGGAGCCTTCCTCGACCAGGGCCTCGATGTTCCCGAAGATGATGCTCGCCGGGGACGTCGGCAGTGCGACCAACACGACCACGTCCCTGACGTTGTTGAAAAGCTCCTGATGGAACTGGCGGCTGGCGGTGCCACGCCTGAGATCCGGCCTAGAGGTGACGGTCGTCCGTTCGAACATGCGGCGGCAACTCCCCGAATGGAACCCCTCGGAATCATGCTACTCCGGCAAGGGCCCGCCGGCGGTCACGCTTGATAGCGCTGGCCTGCCGCCGCTGCGAGCGCGGCCCGCTCCGCGCGCTCCACTCAGCGCCGTAAGGCCACCGATGGCACGCGTCGGCGGCATACGCTGCCCAACCTGGTCGACCCGGCTGGCACCAGCGATCAAAGTCGTGGCACACAAGGCGTGATTGCCCTGCACAACAGGCCGCACCGCCATCGCTCGACGAGCCAGCATCGAGGCGTCCGGAGACGGTGTGAGGTTATCCACAGGCATCGGGGTAGCGGCTGGTTCGCCGCCGAGTCGGCTGCCATGCTGCGCGGGCGGCCCCGGCCCGTTCGATGGTCTGGCCCAATAGCCCTGGCGCCGTCGCGTGTGTCTGGTGCGTGTCGTGCTCCCTGGACGCTCCGGCGGGCCGGCCGCCGCGCACCTGACCGGAGGCTGCGCAGGCTCAGCCTTCGCGTGCCTGACGGGTGGTGATGATGGCCTCGGCGATGTCGGCCTGGCGTTCTAGCCACGCCAGGCCGTCGGGCTGGTAGATGCGCGCCACCTGCTGCCCGTCGGCGAGCCGCTGGCGCATCGCGGCGACGAGGGCGCGGTTGGCGGCTACCTTCTGCTCAAGCACCCAGGTCGGCAGCAGGTCGAGGCTGGCGCGCATCTGCGCGGGCGTCATCGCCGGGTAGGGCCCGGGGCGGTGGCCGCGGTCGCGCTGGCAGCCTGGGCACATCAGCACGTCGAACAGCCCTTCGACCCTGGTGAAGGGGCCGTTGGTACTGCCGCAGAACGCGCAGGCGTCGCCCATCCTCGCCTCCATACGTGTGCGAACATGTGTTCGCACACGCCGGGTGTGGCTGGGCAGGTAGGAGCGACGCCCCGGCTCCTGGGGGACCGCGGGTGGAGCCGGGGCGCCTGGCCAGGGCTTTCGCGATCGCTGCTCTGGCATGACAGCGCGACGGGCGTACTGGGCCCCTGCCCGCCCGGGCCGTACCGCGCCTCGGACCCTTCGCGCCCACCTCAGCCAGGGCCCGGGCACCGATCACGGCGTCGACCGGCAGCGGGATGCCGCGGCGGCCGACGTTGCTGGCCGGCCACGCGGTGCCAAGCGCCACCAGGTCGGCGGTTATGGCCAGTTCCAGCGGCGACGGCGGCGCCGTGCTCTGCCGGTCGGCTTCCAGCTCGGCCAGCCGGTCGGCCAGTCCGTTGGGGTGGCCAGCCCCGCGGCGGCCGGTGCTCGCTCACCACCGGCCGCCCCGTGACCGCTGGTACTGCTCGACCGTGCGGCCGATGGTCGCCTCGACCTGGCGGTTGCGGTAGTCCGACCACACCAGCAGGTCCAGCACCTTGACCATGGCCGCATGGCCTTCGTGCCCGGCCGCCGAGATCGGCCAACGATCAACGCCGGCCGGCGAAGAGCGGTAGTGCGCCTCGGCCGAGCTGCTCCAGGCCCTCCGGTGTGCCGAAGTCGAGGAAGTAGCGCGTGCCGTTGTCAAAGGCTCGTAGGTGCCGCGTCGAGATAAGGCTGGGCAGGAGGGTCTTCTCCAGGCTGGACGGTGGCGGCGGGCTGGGACCAGACCGCGCGAGCAGCGGCTTGGTGAGCAGCACCACGCCGGTGCTGCTGCCTTGCCACGCGAACTGTGCAGGGATGGCGGGCGCGGGGTCTGCTTCCAGCGAGGCGAGGACGGTCCCGTCCGCGGCGACGTAGAAGGCGCCCTCGTTGGGCACGCCGACCCGCCGGGTCAGCACGATCACCCCACGGTCGGGGTCGTGCGCGGCGAACGCCAGGAGCGCGGCGGGGTCGAGGTCGACCACCGTGTCGCCGTTGCAGACCACGAAGGCGTCGGTGGGCACGTGTGGGAGGCAGTCGAGCAGGTCGGCGCCGGTGCCGCGCTGCCCGGTGGTCACCAAGACCAGGTTGGCCCAGCGTGGCTGGTCGGCGAAGTGGTCACGGATCGTGCCGGCCAGGTGGTGGACCGCGACCACGACCGGGCGCAGCCCGCCGCTTAGGAGCCGCGTAGCCAGGTGTTCAAGGTAGGGTCGTCCGGCCACGGGCAGCATCGTCTTGGGCATCCGGGCGCCAAGCTCGCCCAACCGCGTCCCTGGCCCGCTGGCAAGGACCACCGCGGCGGTGGCGGTCACGGCGCGTTCCCGCGAAACAGCGCCTGGCGGCGGGCGACGAAGCGGTCGTGGCTGTCCTCGCTGGCCGGGTCGCCGTGGACCCGCAGGTACAGGCCCAGCGTCATGACTTGGAACTCGACGATCCCGAAGGGGGCCTTGCGGTTGAGGTGGACCGCCTGGTCGTAGCCTGCGGTCGTGGCGGGCGACAGGCCGGCGTGGTTGCGTTGCCGGTAGTCGCGCCACCAGTCGAACTGTAGCTCCCCGTGGCGAAGCAGCAGCTCCTTGGGCGTGGGGGTCGCCCACAGCCGGGCGCAAGCGGCGGCGACGTCGTCAAGCTCGCGTTCGGTGGCGACCACCAGCCGGTAGCCCCAGACGTCCAGCATGACCCGCAGGGGCTCGCCGAACCGGCGCGCCTTGGCGACGATGGCCGTGGTGTCCTTGAGCCGGCCCGAGGCCACCACCTCCCGCGCCCCGAGCGCGCCAGGACGGCCGTTCAGGTCGCGCTGCTCGGCAGTGAACGGGGTGTAGCCGGCCGCCGCGAGGTGGCCAGTCAGCGCGGCCATCCCCTCGTCCAGGTGCTGCTCCCACAGGTGCCGGCAGGACCTGACGTACTCCTCGACCTGCTTGAAGTCCGCTTCGGTGAGCGGCGCCAGCGAACGAACGTCAGGCACGCGGTGCTCCTCGGCCACGGTGGATTCGCTGCCCCCGGACAAGACGGCAGCGGGCAGGTGGTTCGGATGCCAGCTCGTCCACGCTGCGGTAGGCCAGCGTCAGCACGATACGCGGCCCGGCGCCGGACGCACCCCCGCCGGCATGGTAAAGCTGCCCGTGCAGCAGCACGGCATCGCCGGCCCGGGCCGGTACCGCCACCGCCTGCTCGCCCAGGCTCGCGTACGGGGTGACCTCCTCGAGCCAGGTGCCGCCGTTGTTGGGCTCCCCCAGGCAGGGCCACAGGTGGCTGCCCGGGACGACGCGGGTGGCCGCGGCCAGGTCGGTGCAGTCGGACAGGTAGAGCAGTACGGTCAGGAGGCTGCGGGACCATTGCAGGACGTCGCGGTGGAGCCGGTCGGTCCCCGGTGCGCGGTAGATGCTCAGGTGGTTGTGGCGGTTTTCGACCAGCTCGACGTTCGGCCCAAGCACCGGGGTCAGCGCCTTCAGGACCCGATCGGAGGCGGCGGTCTCTAGGTAGGCGGGGTCGACGGACACCACCTGGTCGATCCGCGTCTTCTCCGGCGTGTGGCGCACGTGGGGGTGGTCGCTGCCGGCTGCGATCCGGGAGGCGAGATCGCGCAGGCGCTCAACCTGACCCATGGCCAGAAGCCCTGGAACCCGGAGGTAGCCCGCCGTGTGGAAGAAGGCAGTTGGCGCCGTCAACGTCGTCCCGTCCATCTGCGATCTCCCGTGAACCTACGTTGTGGCGGGTGCCAGCCGGCGTGCGGGAAACCGTGCCGAATCCCCGCCCTCCGGCGTGGTTGGTGGCCCACGGCCGGAGCGTCATGGACCCCGCCGGGGCAAGGACGCCTGGGCAAGGACCCGGTGCTCTGGCCTGGCGGCGCGGCGGGTGGGGGCGTCCCAGCACAAGGCCCGCGCCCGGTACAGGCCGGCGTAGCGGGCGCCGGGGAACACCCGGCCGGTGCGCCGGTCGAACTCGTCGGGGTGCAGGAACCGGTCGGTGACCAGGTGGTCCAGCCAGGCGGGGCTGGTGTTGAGGCGGTACAGCTCCACCGCCTCGGCCACCGGGCGGCGCCGGGCGAGTAGGTCGGCGGCGAGCAGGCGCACGGCTTCTTTGTGGAACCACCAGCGGGGTACGGCGGGCCGGGGCGCGACGTTGTCGATCAGCACCACCCGCCCGCCAGGGGCAACCAGCCTCCGAATACCCTCCAGCGCCTGGTCGAGATCCTCGACGTGGTGCAGCGCGTAGGCGCTGAGCACCAGGTCGAACCGGCCGTCAATCTCTGGGCAGACGCTGCGGAGGTCCCGATGTTGGTAGCGGACGTTCGGGAGGTTGCGGCGGACGCGGGCCAACTCGAGCATCGGCGCGGAGACGTCGACCCCGAGCACCTCGCCGAAGCGGGGGGCGAGCATGGCGGCGTGGTGGCCGCTGCCGCAGCCCAGGTCGACCGCCCGCCCGCCGCACTCGGGCACGACGCAGTGCAGGTAGGCGTCCAGGGGGCCGCCGACCAGCTCGGCGAACCGGTCGAAGTCGGCCGCGAACCGGTCGAACGCCTGGGCGGTCGGGTCGAACGATGCGGCGTTGCTGGCGGTCATGGCAGGCGGACGCGCTGGTCGACGAACTCGCTGGTGCCCACCTCATGCGGTTGGAGGCCCGGTTTGATCGGCTTCTTGGCCGCAGCGAGGATCGGCCCGACGATCTCGATCAGGCGCTTGAGGCGTCCCTCGTCGAAGTTGCCCAGGGTGCGGTCCGGGCCGTTGTCGACGATGCCCAGCCGCCGCATCTGGTCGACGGCGAACTGTGCGTTGGCCTTGGTGTAGACGAACGAGCCCTTGTAGGCGTCGTTGGCCTTGAGGATGGTGTTGATCACCGGGTCGGGATGGGCCATGAAGGCGACCTGGGCGCGCTGCAGCATCGGCACCAGCCGCTTGAGGCAGGGTGCCAGGGCGTTCTTCTTGTCGGCGCGGACGGCCAGGACGTTGCCGTAATTCGGGTACCCGGTGTCGTAGATCAGCTGGTACTTCACCGGCCGGCGCCACTGCTTGACCTCGTGCTGGTAGGTCCAGGGCTCGTTGGTGGCGTAGCCCTGCACCGCGATCTGCCCGCCGGAGGCGACGAACGCCGACGGCGAGCCGTCGTAGGAGCCGTCCACCTGGCTGCGGCGCAGGATCCCCGAGCCGACCAGGTACTCCATGTAGGTGTTGGCCTGGAAGTACAGCACCTTGGCGGTGGTCTGGCCGATGTCGGCGATGATGTTCCAGTCCGGGTGGCGCTGCGGGTCCCACAGGAGGATTTGGGGATCGAGTTCGAGCGGTGCGACCACGCCCACCACGGGCTGGGTCTTGGAGAGCTGGATGATTTCGTCGGCTTGGAGCATCCCCAGGGTGATCTGGGGGTCCTGGTACATCAGCGCGGCGGAGGACTGGAAGCTGACTGCGGGCCCGCCGGCGCGGACTTGGATGCGTACCCCGGTCGGTTGGCCGTCTGGGGTGACCAGCGGGCCAGTGATCCGCTTGCGTCCGGGGTCGAGCTGGTAGCCGGTGCCGAGGAGCTGGTAGACCGCGCCGTGCTCGGACTGGGGGAACCAGTTGGTCTGCACCACCACCGGGTCCGGGCACACCCCGGCAAGGTCGCTGCCGGCCTCCGCAGCAGGCGGCGCTGGTGCGCCGGTGCCACTACCGCCGCCCGTGCCACTGCCACAGGCGGCCAGCATCGCCGCAAGGACAAGGCCCAGGGCTGCGGTCAGGGGTCGTCGCGGTGGTCGCATCGCCATGCTCCTCCTGGGGTCGTCGTGGTCGGGTCGCGCCCGACCGGCACGCAGCGGGCGCGGCGGGTGCGTCACCGGCCGTCCCCTAGCCGCTGGTGGTGCTGCCCGGTCGCGCCGCGGCCAGCCGCCTTGGCGCGCCCGGCAGCTGGTTGCTGGGCCAGCACGGTGCGGGCCCACTCGTGCAGGGCCCGCGCGCCGAGCACGGCGTCAAGCGGTAGGGGGAGCTGGTGGCGGGCGGCGTCGCTGGCCAGCCAGGCGGTCCCGAGCGCGAGCAGGTCGGCCGCCACCGCCAGTTCGACCACCGACATCGGTGCCATGCCGTGGCGTCCGGCCTCGAGGTCGGCCAGCCGCTCGGCCAGCCCCGGCGGCGGCCAGCCCGGCGGCGTCCGGCTTACCACCAGCCGCTCCGTGCCCGATGCTGCTGGTGTTGGTCGAGCGTGCGGCGAATGGTCGCCTTGGAGTGCGCGGTGCGGTAGTCCGACCACACCAGCGCGGCCAGCACTGCCACGACCACGACGCCGCCGAGGACGAGCCCGGCCAGCTCGGCGCCGCTCACCCTAACCGCCGCCCTTGCGGCCGACCCCGGCCCAGAAGCCACCGACACCCTCGCTGCCACCGCCGTGGTTGCCTGGCCGCCAGGCGGCCGGCTGGACCAGGCCCGGCGGGAGCAGCTCGAAGCCGCCGAACAGCGCAGCGACCTGGGCGCGGGAGCGCAGCACCAGCGGCGCCGCGGCCCGCTCGTAGACCTCGGTGACCTTGCCGGCGACCTGGGGGCGGAAGTCCCCAGTCGCGTGGGAGATCATCAGGTAGCTGCCCGGCGCCATGTCCTCACGGAAGCGGGCGAGGATCCCGGCCGGGTCCTCAGCGTCCTGGATGAAGTGCAGCACCGCCACCAGCAGCACCGCCACCGGCTGGGTGAAGTCCAGCAGCCGGCGCGTGCTGGGGTGCCGGATGATCCGCTCCGGCTCGCGCAGGTCCGCCAGGATCGCGGCGGTAGTGGCCTGGGCGAGCAGCGCGTTGGCGTGGACGTGGACGATCGGGTCGTGGTCGACGTAGACCACCCGCGCGTCCGGGGCGACCGTGTGGGCGACCTGGTGGACGTTGCCCTTGGACGGGATGCCGGTGCCGATGTCGAGGAACTGGTCGATGCCGGCCTCGGCGGCGAGGTAGCGGACGCCGCGGCCGAGGAAGGCGCGGTTCTCCTTGGCGCCGGCTCGTGCCTCGGGCACCAGGGCGAGGAGTTCTTCGGCGGCGGCGCGGTCGGCGGGGAAGTGGTCCTTGCCACCCAAGAGGTAGTCATAGATTCGAGCGGGGTTGGGCGTGCTGACGTTGAAGACCCCGGAGGCCGGCTGCGGCTGGCGAGTCATGCCCGCCGCGACCCTTCGGCGCTGGCAGCACCTCGCTGCTCGCTGGCCAGGCAGGCGAGGCGGGTGGCCCACATGCCCAGCGCCTCGGCGATCACCGGGTTGTCGCGAAACAGCACTGGCGGCCGTGCCGAAGTCTCCCGCCCGCGGGCTTGGAGGAGCCGGCACAGCTCGGCGAGGCCGCGCAGGACCGCGGCGAGCAGCTTGGGGTCGAGCGGCGGCGGCTGGCTGCGCAGCGCTGCGGCGACCTCGGCAAGCTGTCGCCGAACCTGGTCGGGCAGCGGCTGCGCAGGGTCGGGGCTGGCCGGTGCGGTGGTCATGGTCGGGGCTCCAAGGGGGTAGGGGTCGGTCAGGGCGTCGCCCGCCGGCCCAGCCGTGGAGCCGCAGGGCCGGTTGACGGCCGCGCCCGGCGGCGCAGCCGCTGGGCGGTCCCGCTGGCAGCCTCGGCGGGCGCCTTGGCGCCAAAGAAGGCCAGCTCGGCGGTGCCGGCAGAGCCACGCATCCGGGGTAGGTGGCGGTGGTCTGCGAGCAGACGGCTGGCCCGGCAGCGATGCGCCCGCTGCGAAGGTGGTCGAGTCGCCAGGCATCTGAACTGTTTGCCCTCCTGGCCGGGTGGCGCGGCGCTGGGCGCCTCGGGCGTGAGGTTCCCCACGCGGGCCGAGGGTTCGGAAAGGGGATGGCCGTCGCCGCCTCGCCACCGGCCTCCTGCCCCGCCGAGGCTCCCGGCCGGTCCTACCGGGACCTCGACCTCTCCTGCGTGCACCAAGGCTGCGGCCACAGTCACGCGGTCTCCTGCCGATGCTGCGCGGCGCCAGCCAACAGGCGGATGCCGATGCCGGTGATCTCCACCCCGCCCGGCGCGGCCGGCGCGATGACCTGCATGCGAAGGAGGTTCCCGAGCGTCTCCCGCGACAGCGCGTCACGGGCGAGCCCGCCACCGGCCTTACCGATCGCGACAAGCGTCGTCCACTGCTCGTCGGTCAGATCGGGAAGCTCGTCACCGCACACGAGGAACGAGTCGGCCGGGTCGACACCGCCGCTGCTGCGCAATTGGCCCTCCTGATCGTTCGGAGGGGCGCAGCATCAACCCAGACACGCAACCGGCCGCCCACCGTTGTGGGCGGCCGACGAAATGTGGGCGTGGCTACGCTGCGACGAGCCGCTCGCGCAACTCGACCGCGGCCGGGTCGCGCGAGTCGCGCAGCATCCCGCGCAGGTGCAGGAGCTGCCGTCGTACCCACTCGGAGGGGCACTGCTCCCGCAGCCGGTCGACCTCGATCCCGATACGAGCTGCCTCGGGAATCTCCTCCGCCTGCGCCAGGCAGAGCGCCAGGTCGCCGTTGGTCGAGGCGTGGAACTTCACGAGGTCCGGGCGCTGCTTGAGGCTGGCGACCCGTGTGCGCAACAGCGGTTCAGCGGTGCGCGGCGCGCCCAGGAACACGAACGCCTTGCCGGCTTGGGCGTCTAGCTCCGGCTCGTTGAACCAGTAGATGAACGGCGGGTCCTCGCCCTTGCCGTCCTCCGCCAAGGCTAGCTCCTCGCGGGCCGCGTCGATGCGCTTTCGCGCCGCGTCGCCATCGCCGGCTTGCCCGTTGGCGCGGGCTGACCGCAACAGCAACGCCGCAGTCAGCCGGCGGGACCCGGAGCGCTGCGCCTCCTCCACACCAGCATCGGCGTAGGTGACGGCGTCCGTGGGGCGTCGCAAGTCCCCTTCCAAGACGCTCATCCAGCCGAGCGTGTACGCGGCGAGCGTCCTGTCGCCAATTCGTCTGGCGGTGGCGAGCGCTTTGCGGTAGTAGGTCCGAGCCGCTCGCCGATCAGCCGAGTCCTGCGCCAGCCAGCCGGAGAGCTGCTCCAGCTCGCCAGCGACCCGACCGAGTTCGCGTTCTACCTCCTCGGTCTTGCCCGCCCCATGCAAGCCCTGGACGACCTGAAGGTGCGACGCGACACCCGCACGCAATGGCGCCGGGCCAATCTCATCGTCCAGTGAGCGGTAGGCGCTGACGATCGCGCGCAGGCTCCCCGCGCCGGTCATGCTGATCGTGCCCGTGCCGACCATCGCCGCCCGTGCCTCCTCCTGGTACAGCCAGCCGAGCGACCCTGCGAGGCTGATCCCCAGCATCCCGCCGGTCTTCAGCGCTTCTCGCCGGTTCACGAACTTGAGTCTCCCTCCGGGCTCGACGATGAGCATCAAGTCATCCTCAGCCTCCGCCGTGTCGGCCATCCGCGCAAGATCGGCCAACCCTTCTTTGGGGTCGCGGCCGGCGAACGCCCGCTTGAGAAGCGACAGCATGGCCTGCTGGTCGGCGTCGGGAATTCCCGGGACCGGTGACGTGATGAGCGCGCCGAGGTCGAGCTGAAGCGCCGCGGCGATGTTGACCAGGTCGAGGATGTTGTAGGGCGAGCGGCGACCCTCCTCGACCATCTGGACCCAGCTTGGGGACTTCGCGATCAGGTCGGCGAGGACACGGGTGCTGAGGCCTCGCTGCGTCCGCCAGTACCGGAGCCTCGGCCCGACGTGCCACGGGTCCATCGCTGGCCTCCCCTGGCCTGCATGGGTGACGGGGTCCTACACCGTAAGTGACGTTGCAGGTCATTCGGTGTGAAACGTGAACCAGGTGCGTCTCGCTAGACTTGGTAGCAGGAACATAGGAACTACGTTCCTATGTCCACCGCTGGACGTCAACCGGGGGAAGCCTGCGGCGCTAAGATCGCCAGGCTTCACGCCCTCAAGCAGCGTAAGGACCTGGATGCGCCTACCAAGGCAGCCGGCGTACAGCCAGATCGCCGACGCGGTTCGAGCCGAGATCCTTCACGGCACCTACGAACCGTCTCCCGACGAGCCCGGCCGTGACCAGCTACCGGGCGCGGCCGAGCTGGGCGCACGGTTCGGCGTCAGCGACAAGACCGCCGCCCGAGCGATCCAGCAGCTTGTCGCCGAGGGCCTCGTCAGGGCACGGTCTGGCATGCGGCCACTTGTGGTGCCACGCGCCGAACGGCCGGATCGCTGGCCGATGCAAGGCCGCTACGCCCGTGCCCGTGACCGCATGGGCGTGGTGTTCGGCGGCGACATGCAGGGTCGGGAGGTGGCCAAGCGCGACTCCGGCCAGGGCGGCCCGATCGATGCGCCCGACCCAGTGGTCGCGCTGCTGCAGCTCTCCGACGACCGGCGGGTGGTCTGGCGAAGCCGCGAGACGATCGTGGACGGTCGCGTTGTCGAGAGGAGCACGAGCTACTTCCCACTGGACTTGGCCGCCGGGACGCTGCTGGCACGGCCAGAGCCACTCGGGCCCAACGGCATGGTCGGCGCACTGGAGTCGCTTGGCCATCGGATCGCCCGCACCGTCAATGAGGTCCGCGCGCGCCTTGCGACTGCCGATGAGCTTGCCGTGTTCGGAGTTGACCCGGCGATGCCGATGGCCAGTCGCATCCTGATCGAGGTCACGCACGCCACCTACGGGGAGTTCGGGGAGCCGCTCGAAGCCGTGATCAGCGTGCGCCCAGCCGATGACAACGTGATCGTGTTCGAGACCGACGAGCGGCCCAGCCCCTCGGCCAAGGGGAAGTGACGAAGCGAGCGCCGATGACCCACACGTTCGACCCTACGGAGTCCCGGCGTCTTGAGGCCGTCTACCTGACACCGGACGTCGTCCAGCAGCGGGCCGCAACGCTGGCCGCGTTGTCGCCGACATCGGGTGAGCACATCCTTGATGTTGGCTGCGGCCCAGGACTGCTCGTCGCCGAGATGGCTGATGCGGTCAGCCCGTCCGGGTGGGTGATCGGGCTGGATGTGTCCGAGGCGATGCTGGCGGTTGCCCGGCGACGCTGCGAGCCGGTCGCTAACCGGACCAGCCTCGTTCGCGGCGACGCGACCGCGCTCCCGTTCAGTGCCGCTTCGTTCGATGCCGCGGTTTCGACCCAGGTGTTCGAGTACGTCGCCGACGTCGAGAGCGCGCTTGCAGAGCTGTACCGCGTCGTGCGACCGGGCGGCCGGGTCCTGCTGCTTGACACCGACTGGGGCTCGGTCGTCTGGCACTCCTCCGACCCTGCGCGCATGCGCAGGATGCTTGCCGCGTGGATGGAGCGGTTTGCCGATCCGTACCTGCCCCGCACCCTGGCGCCTCGGCTGCGCGCGGCAGGGTTCGAGTTGACCGGGCGGGATGTGCTCGTCCTGTACAACCCCGAGCACCGCCCCGATACCTACAGCGTGTCCAACGGCCAGATCATGGCCGGCTTCGTCCATGACCGAGGCGTACCGCGCGAGCTGGTCGAGGCGTGGACGGCCGACCTTGAACAGCTCGGCATGCGTGGCGAGTACTTCTTCTCCCTCAACCGGTACCTCTTTGCTGCACGTCGGCCCTGATCTCGACCGGATGCGGCGAGGGCATCTTCCGGCCATGAGCAGCACGTACGGACCACTCCCGGAGCGGGCGCACCCGGTGACGTCGTGTATGGGAACGCCTCCCAGGTGTCGTCGATGACACGCTCGGACCTTGAGGGAGGTTTAGCGGGTTGTATCCGTTCTAGCTTTCTTAAAGCATTTTCATACGAAAAAGGCTTTACCGGTGCTTCGGCCGTGGTGTAGGACTACGCCTAGTCATTCTCTGATGACGGTTCCGAGCGTGGTGGCGGGATCATCGTCGCCGTAGGCGCCCGCCAGACGACGCCAAGGTTGCGGCACCACCCGTCTCCCCAGCGGGCTTCTTCAGGCACGTCCCCCCTGCTCCCGCTCGGACCCGGGAGGGAGCTGGTTGATGGCGAGCACCACCGTGCCCCAGGCGGCTGCGCGGCTGCGCCGGATCGACCTGCGGGTGGTGGTCGGGCTGGCGGTGCTGCTGGTCGGCGTGGCCGGGACGCTCGGGGTGGTGGCGCAGGCCGGCGAGCGCACCCCGGTGCTGGTCATGGCCAGGGAGGTGCCGGCCGGGCAGGCGATCGGCGAGGGCGACGTGCGCGCGGCCGAGCTCGGCCTCGCCCCGCGTGTGGCGACCCTGGGCGTTGGCGAGCGGACTCGGGTGGTCGGGCGGGTGGCGTCGGTGCCGCTGGCCGCGGGGCAGATCCTCAATCCCTCATCCGTCGCTGAGAGCCCGCCGCTGGCGCCGGGGCAGGCGGTGATGAGCCTGGCGGTGGCGCCCGAGCACGCAGCAGCGGGGCTGCTGCGGGGCGGGGATCGGGTCGCGGTGGTGGCCAGCGGCCCGTCGGAGCAGCCGGCCGCACGCGCGCAGGTGCTGCTCTCCCCGGTCCAGGTGCTGTCGGTCAGCAGCTCGCCGGACGAGGCGGGCACGGAGCGCAGGCTGCTGGTGAGCCTGGCGGTCCGCCCCGAGCAGGCTGCCGCACTGGCCCAGGCCGCCCACGGCACCGTCGACCTGGTGCTGCTGTCCCGCGGCGGGGGGCGGTAGCCGGGTGGCGCGGCTGGTGGTGGTGACCGGCGGCAAGGGCGGCCCTGGCGCGACCACGCTGGCGGTCGGACTGGCCGGGGCGTGGGCGGCGGCCGGCCGGCCGGTCCTGCTCGCAGACGTGGACCCGGCGGGCGGGGACGTGGCGGCGCACCTGCCGGCCGGGGAGGTGCGCCACGGGCTGGCGCCGCTGCTGGGGTTGGCCGGCGGGCGGCTCGATGCCGGGAGCGGTGTGGGCCGAGACGGTCGAGGCTGGCCCGTTCTTGCGGGTGCTGGCCGGGTTGCCGCGGCCCGACTCGGCCGGGCTGCTCACCGCGCCGACGGCGGTGTCGCTGCTCACTGCGGCTCGGCGGCTTGAGCGGGTCGAGGTGCTGGTAGTGGACGCGGGGCGGCTGCTGCCCGGCTCGGCCGCGGCGGGGGTGCTCGGCGTGGCGGAGGTCGGGGTGCTGGCGGTGCGGGCGGAGCTGCCTGGGGCGCTGGCCGCCCAGCGCGCGTTGGA
>WNFV01004148.1_pt1 | contig 18141 bp, 19 predicted proteins | sample 5400101 | NCBI WGS metagenome assembly WNFV01 (sample SAMN13153361, study PRJNA577476) | soil metagenome | isolation source: 115 cm soil or saprolite under grassland replicate 1 | place: USA:California | collected 2016-06-15
TCAGGCGGCCGCCGAGCCAGCTGCCGAGCGCGAGCCCCGCCATGAACACTGACAGCACCATCGACACGAGCGGCGTCGTCACGCCGAAGGCAGCCATGGCGAGCCGGAGCCAGACGACCTCATAGACGAGGCCCGCGAATCCCGAGCCAAGGAAGAAGAAGAACCACCAGGTGAGGGACGAACGACCGGTCGCGTCGGGCAATATCACGCAATGGCTATGGTACAAGCCGACCCGCGAACTTCCCGGAGGAAATCCGACGCATGCGCGCGCGGCTGGCTCCTCGGCGGGCCACTGCTGAGCCCTGACGACGTCCATGTAAGGAGTCGACCCCGCCGGCCTCCGCACCCGACGGGCGTACGTCGCGGTGCAGCTCGGCCACCGAAGCCGACCACTCCGGCGTTCCACCCACCGGTTGCCCCGAGGGGGACAAGGCGTACGTCGACGGGTAGGCCGAGTCTCGATATTCCGACCGTCAACGCTGGTCGACGATCGCCGCGTGCCGCGGCCGACTCAGCGCTGAAGCGAACCTCGTGCGTTATTGGCGGTGCCTGCGGCCGCGGCGCCAGACGCCGTGCCGCGCGGCACCGAATCCGACGCCCCACGGATCACTCGACCCTGCGCGAGCACCGGCACGCCCGCGCGTTGGTGCCGGCGCACCGTCCTCTCGTTCGCGCCCAACCTCTGGGCGAGCTCCTTGGTGGTCAAGCCCGTGCCGATGGCTGGCGGTAACGCGCCAAGACTACGAGCGCCTGGAGCGCCTACAGTGTCGTCAAGTAAGCGTCCCACACGCCGTCATCGGTCGCGTCGAGCCGTCCTTCAAGCTCGTGGGTCTCGCGAGGACGCGCCGTTCAGCCTGTTCGAGGGCCAACTCCAGAGCATCTCTCCTCCGCGGTCCAGCGGTGGCGATCAACTACTGCCTTCGCCATCGTGCGAGCCTGAGCCGAGGCTCCAGGATGGTGGCCGTGCCGACGGGAAGGCTGTCGGAAACCGTCGGAGCTTCTGACAGAATGTCCCGCGTCCCGGCGGCGGCGTCTCGCAAGTCGATGATTTCCTGGGCGACCGTGATGTGGAACGCCGCTTGCGAACTCGGGGGGGATTCGAGCTCGCGAGACGACGAGGCTGCCCTCGCCGCCGCTGGAGGCAAATGTGAGAATCATTGATGGGCTAACCCTCCTGATCGCCCTCATGCTGATCGGACCAGCACCGGGGTACGCTCAGGCGCCGGTGTCCGAACCATCGAAAGTCATCGTCCTCTTCCGGGACGGCGTAACGCCCGCCGAGCGCGAGCGCGTGATGCGCCAGTCGGGCGGCCTGGCGACGCGCCACTTCCGCAACGTGCCGGCGTCGGCGGGGCACGCCGACGCGCATGCCCGCGCGCTCCTGGAGCGGCATCCCGACGTCCTCTCCGTGGTGCCCGACCGAGAGGTCGAGACGCTCGGCAAGCCAACGGGCGGCGCCTCGGCAACGGCGGCGCAGGTGGTTCCCGCCGGCGTGACGCGCGTCGGTGCGCAGCCGGGTGCCGTGGCCTACACGGGCAGCGGCGTCGGTGTGGCGATTGTGGACACGGGGATCGACTTCCGGCACGGCGATCTCGCCGTCGCGGCCACGTGCTTCACCGCGTACGCGGCATGCCAGGACGACGAGGGCCATGGCACGCATGTGTCCGGCATCGTCGCCGCGGCGAACAACGAGATCGACGTCGTCGGCGTGGCCCCGGACGCGATGCTCTACGCGGTCAAGGTCCTGGACCGCCGCGGGCGCGGCCTCGACTCGACCATCATGGCGGGCCTCGACTGGATCGCCGACAACGCGACCCTCGTGTCGCCAGCGATCCGCGTCGTCAACATGAGCCTCGGGCGTCCGGGAACTCTCGACGACAACCCCGCGCTGCGAGCCTCGGTGCAGGCCCTGACCCAGGCCGGCATCGCGGTCGTGGTGGCCGCAGGGAACGACAGCACGCTCGAGGTGAGCGGACAGGTGCCGGCCACATACCCCGAGGTCATCGCCGTGGCCAGCACAACGGCGACGGCGGGCACCAGCGCGTGTGCCTGGCACGCGAGCCCCGTCATCGGCGACACGGCGTCGTATTTCACGACGGACGGCGCGTTCGACATGCTGACCGGCATCGGCGTCGCCGTGTCGGCGCCGGGCGAGGACCGCGAGGACATCGTCAAGAGTTGCTTCCTGAAGTCCGTCGGCATCCTCTCGACGCGGCTCGGCGGCGGGACGGTGAGGATGTCGGGGACCAGCATGGCGGCGCCGCACGTCACCGGCGTGGTCGCGCTGATGGCGCAGCAATCCCCAGCCCTGACACCCACCGATGCGCGACGGCGGCTGCGCCTTGGCGCCGACGCCCCGGACACCGCCCCGTTCGACTCACCAGGCGCCGGTTACTCCTTCGATGGCGAGCGTGAAGGCGTAGTGTCGGCGCCAGGAGCCCTGTCGGCTCCGTAGCGCAACCTCCGCAGCCGAAAGCAGTCAGAAGTGTTTAGCGCGTGCTGGCCCGCGCCCCGGTGCTCGTCCAGGCCGGGGGCGCTGGTGCGCATAGCGGCCTTCGGCTAGAGGATTGACGATCCCGCAGTCGGTGCTGGGGCGGGCGGATCAGGTCATCGAATAGCGCGTGCTGGCCGCATTTCTTCGAGGTGTTCAAAACAGGGGCTGCGAGAGCACGGGTACGTGCAAGGGCAAAACATCGTCTGCGACGCAGCGGGTGGCATGGGAGGCGTTGAAGAAGGCGCCGGGGCCGTCAGGCGGCATGCGCCCAACGCGCAAGCCGACCAAGCAGGACGCGGGGCGAATCGCCGCGCGGGTAGATCGTTTCATGTACCTCATGGGATGGCCCTGGCGCACACTGCGCCGGGTGCTGAGAAGGGTTCGCTCGGGGTGCCTAGACGATCAGCGAAGAGGTCCGAGAAGCATCTCGACTTACCCGCGTCCTGCTAGCGGATCGGCTCGAACTCGTAGTTGCCGCCGTCGGCCATCAGCGACAGGAATAGATGCCCGCCATTCACGGCGTATGATCGAACGAAGGGCCATTGCCTGGCGAGGTGGTCGTGCAGCGATCCGGGCGGGCACACCGCGCGGGTAAGCGCGATCGGGCCGAACCGGAGCTGGTTCGGTCCGGTCAAGATCCACGTACCGCGGCCGCGGTTACAGTCGAACCGCACGCTCACGTTGCCGTCGTTTGCGAAGGCGACGGTGTACTTAGCCTTGTCCTCGGGCATCAGGACCTTGCCATCGCCGCCCTGGAACTTCACAAGCTGCCACGATGTGTCGCCGATGCCAGCGAGATGGACCGTCGGCGTTGGAGCACAGCCCACTACGACGCCGAGCGTCACCAGCATCACTAGAGAACGCTTCATGGGAGGCCTCCCGTGTCCAAAGCATGCTCCCAAGGGAGCAGAGGATTCGGTCACTTTCAGGTTTACATAAGAGTGGCCCCCAGCCAAAGAATCACTCGGAACTCGTCCTCCAGCGCGGCACTAGTTCGTATGGCCAAATCACCTCCCGAGAAGAGTGCATCCATCGCGGTTTTAATGTTCAATCCTTGAAACCGCCCTTCCGTCCGGGCGCGGCACGGAACGCGATGAGACAGGCCAGCCGCGATGGCTAGGGCTGCCTCTCGGCATCCCACATCTGAAAACACAGGATGTGGAACTGAACGCCCCCTCTAGCGCCCCTGCCGCCCGTCAGATGCACAGCCTTCATGAGCTGTTCTTTCGAGATGCGCGCCTCGCAGCCGTCGCAAGTTTTCCCGCCGCCCGGACCAATCGAGATTGTCCCTATTCTGCTACGCGGCAAGCGACCGTCCTGTAATTTGTGCCGGACGAGGAGACGGAGGGTTTGTGAGTCCATGCTTCTGGACCATTCAGCACCAGCCGTTGGCGGTCCAGCAGGTAATGCCTGTCGGGAGACACAGGATTTTCCCTGAGCTAGCCTCCGGAGCCTTCACGGGGAACAGCAAAAGTGGGCACTCGCAGTGCTCGCGGGTGATCTCGTCGGAAGACACGACCGGGCTACAAAGAGTAAAGGGCGCTTGGGCGTTGGGGTGCGTGTCTCCCCCGACACCGCGGACCAGCGCGGGCCGAAGGGGAAGTGAGCGACACCAGCGCCCGCCTCTGGCATCCCTGGTTGCGTATCAACCGCGTCCTGCGCGCGATGCTGCACACGCGCTCGAGCGCGGAGGCGTGGCCGCAGGCAAGGCCGAGTCAAGAAGGCGCTCGCGCTCAGGAGCAAGATCCGGCGCGCCGGCTGGTTCAACTCGGCTATGACTGAGCCCCCTGCTCATCCGGCGCTGTGCTAGTGCGCGCCGTGGCGTTCGGCTAGACTCCCCAGCAGCCATCCTCAACCGAGGTGCCTATGCGGCTGATCGGGCTCGCGGCCATTGTCGCTGTCAGTCTCGTTCTTGCGCCGCCCGCCGTTGAGGGGCAGGCCGGGAAGGTTTACCGAATCGGCTATCTGTCCCCTAGCACCCCGACGGCCAACGCTGGGTTACGCAAGGCGTTCACCGATGGGCTTCGGGATCACAGATGGATTGAAGGAAAAAATATCACGGTCGAATACCGGATGGGGGGGAACGGGGGAAACCACACTTGATGACCTCGCGGCCGAACTGGCACGGCTACCGCTGGACGTAATATTTGCTGTGAACACGCCGGCGTCCCTTGCCACGAAGCGGACGGGAACGACACTCCCCGTCGTCTTCGCGCAGGTAAGTGAGCCGGTCGTGATCGGGCTAGTGGGTAGTTTGGCGCGGCCAGGCAGCAACTTCACCGGGCTCACCACGATCAATCGAGAACTCAATTCCAAGCGTTTGGAACTGCTCAAGGAGGCGGTCCCCGGTCTTGCTCGGGTAGGCTACCTGGCCAATCCTGGCTATGCGGTTCACCAGACTCAACTCACCGAGATGGGTGCCGCCGCCCGCGGCTTAGGACTCACACTTCATCTCGCCGAGGCGCGCGCTCCTTCCGACTTCGAGGGGGCGTTCGCACGCATGGCGGCAGCTCAAGTCGGCGCCTTCATCGTGCAGCAAGACGATATCTTTCTCGGCAACCGGCTGCTGGTCTCTGATTTCGCGACCCGGCGTCGATTGCCCGGAATGCACCCGTTCAGCCTCTATCCGCGGTCCGGCGGGTTCATGTCCTACGGAGCCAACGCCGAAGACCTTTACCGACGAGCAGCCGACTACGTAGATAGAATCCTCGAGGGCGCCAAGCCTGCCGAGCTCCCAGTCGAGCGGCCGACCAGATTCGAGCTGGTCATCAACCTCAAGACGGCGAAGGCGCTCGGGCTGACGGTCCCGCGGTCGTTTTTGCTCCGAGCGGACGAGATGATCGAGTAGCGCGTGCTCGTGCGGCGCCGTGCTGGTGTGCATAGTGGCATGCGGTCGATCGGGCTCGCGGTCGTTCTCGCCGTCAGCCTCGTTCTTGCGCCGCTCGCTGTGGAGGCGCAGCAGGTAGGAACCCGGCGGATAGGTCTCTTAGAGACTAGCTCCCCTTCCCCGGCTCGCGTCCAGCTCTGGGAGACATTGCGGCAACGGCTGCGCGAGTTGGGCTATCTGGAAGGACAGAACATCGCCTTTGAGTCCCGATTTGCAGAGGGGAAACCCGACCGGCTTCCGGGTCTTGCGGCCGAGCTGGTTGCGCTCAAGGTCGACGTTATCGTCACGTCCGGCACGCCAGCGAGCCTGGCGGCAAAGCAGGCGACGCTCACGATCCCCATCGTTATGGCACAACTCGCTGATCCGGTGGGCTCAGGACTCGTCGCGAGCCTCGGGCGGCCGGGTGGGAATGTCACGGGGCTGTCGACACAGGACGCCGATTTGAGCGGGAAACGACTAGAAATGCTCCGGGAGGTCGTTCCAAAGGTTTCTCGCCTCGCCGTCCTTATTGATGAGACCAATCCGGGCACCATGCTCATTGCGAGAGGCACACAAGCCGCGGCCCGGTCGGTGGGCGTGCAGCTTCAATCCCTGGGCGTGCGCGGTCCGGCTGACTTGGACCGCGCGTTTTCCGCCATGAAGAAAGCGCGAGCCGGCGCTCTCATTGTGGAGTCAAGTTCCATGTTTTTTACGTGGCGAACACAGCTGGCAGACCTCGCGTTGAAGAACCGGCTGCCCACCATGTTCGCCCAGATGGAGTACGCCGAGGCCGGCGGCCTTATGGCCTATTCTGTGGACTTCTTGGATCTGTTCCGCCGAACCGCCACCTTCGTGGACAAGATCTTGAAGGGCGCCAAGCCCGCTGATCTCCCTATCGAGCAGCCGACGAAATGGGAGTTGGTGATCAACCTTAAAACCGCGAAGGCCCTCGGCCTCACGATCCCGCCAACGCTCCTGCTGCGGGCGGACCACGTGATCGAGTAGCGCGTGCTGGCCCGCGAGGCCTCAGCCTGTGACTGATCGCCTCGGACGCCTGCTCCTCGTCACGCTGGAAGCGGCGCGGGTCGACGCTGAACTGCCCGTGCTCGCGGCGCGCCGCTTGTGGCTGAACTCCCGGCGCGGCATCGGGGGCGTCGCAGAAGTAGTTGTCGTAGTTGGCTCCCCGGGCTGGGCTCGAACCAGCGACTTCCTGATTAACAGACGAGGGCCGGCTCACCGCCGGCCCTCAGTCTTTCTGCACGGTCCAACGTAACCGCACGCGCTTGCTGGAGTTCTCGTTGCTCGCTTCGGGGACTGAGAAGGACTCTCGGCGCACTCGAGGATTGAAATCGGCCTGCCTGACGGGTACGTTCAGCGCAAATCAGCGCAAGCCCGGAAACTCCGAGCCCCCCAGCCAGTTGAAGCAGCCGCGCGCCGAATCTGACTCCTGAGCGCGAGCGCCCTCCTGAACTCGACCCTGACCTGCGACCACGCCTCCGCGCTCCAGTGCGTATGCGGCATCGTTCGCAGCAGGCGGTTGATGCGGAGCCAGGGGTGCCAGAGGCGGGCGTCGGTGTCGTTCACGTTACGAGGGGCGCGGCATAGCGCTGAATGAACTCCGACGGCCGCATGAGGAGAATCGGGAACTCGGCTTCCGCTGCCTCCCGGTACTTCAGGACCGTCCTGGAGTCGCACGTCACGAACACAACACACCCGTTCTGGATCGCGACCATAACGTGATGAGCGTCGAAACGATCTAGGCCGATCTCCCGTAGTCGCTTGGCGATCGGCTCTTCCTCGTGTATCGGCCAGGTGAGCATCGTCCGATGCGATAGGATGTTATTAAATCCGACGAGGCCTTGGTCCTCCACAAGCACCGCCTTCGGGAAGAGCGCAAGGATCTCCTTCTGGGCTTGTTTGCGGTCTGCGCGAAGCGGGGCGGCCTCTCGATCATGGACTTCCGACACGAACAACATGATCTCGCCGCTGTCCGACTGGGCCTTGAGTCGTAGAATCGCGCCATACTCAGGCCGCGTGGGGTCTTGTCGACGCAGGGTCGAGATAACGTCGTTGTCGACGTAGACCTTCATGGCTCTCACTTCTCCTTCGGCGCGCGCGGGTCCACGGTGTCGGGGAGGCAGAGGAGGACTGGCTCGGGAGCACCAACTTTTCGTTCCGCGTCGCGCGCGACTCGCTGCGCCTGCAGTTTCGCTTGGTCACATACCGTCTTGCTTGGATGTGCGTCCAGCGGGGTCAGTTGATCTGGCCCCCCAGTGCTGAGAGCTACCTGCATCCAAAGCACCCACGCACACTCAGCGCTGGCCGTCGTAGCCGAGGTGAGTAGTGAGAACGCGACGAGCAGCGTGGCCCTTCGTGCGAGTCGGATCATCGCTTGCCCTCCTCGGCGGCTGCGCGCTTCACGCTTGATGCGCTCGTACGCGCCCCATGCGCGCACCTGGTCACTCGAGAAACAGATCACCCTGACGGGAGTTCCTCACCCCTCATTGCCGACCTCTTCGCGTGAGGCTTATATACCGTGCGGCTCGTCGCCACAAGGGATCAACTGGTTGTGGGGTAGTGACGGGCGGGGGATTCATGCTGTACTGGCGGACCTCGTAGCGGCCGAGCTGGTGCGCCTCGCTGATGTCAAAGTCGGGTTGGCGTCGCGCCCATGCGTCCACCGCCGAAGCGGTGAGCCCGCCACGGCCCCATGTCGCGTACATCTTGAATTGCGTTAAGCACAGCGGGATCAAGTCCCCGCGCGCGTATTCTTCCCAAATCGCGAGGGCGACGCCGGGAGCGTGGGCCTGCGACCAGTCGTCGAGAATCACCGCACCGCCAGGCCCGAGCAGGCGATGCGCGATCAGAATGTCGGCACGGACATCCACATAGGCGTGACTGCCGTCAACGTGAATCAGGCGGAAGTGAGCGGCAAGCCGATCACGATCAATCTCGTGGGACCGGCCGGCGATAATGTCAGGCAGCGCCAGGTGAAAGCGCAGGTAATTTTGCTCAAACTGGCTGCGCCGGAGCCCCTGATGGTGCAGCACCCGGTCCGCTAGATTCTCAGAGCAGAACCCCTTGGTGTCCTCGAAGGTGTCGCTGACCACAAGCCGCTCGCTGGCTTGCACGCAATAGCCCAGCAGAATTGCGCTCTGCCCGTAGGACACCCCGATCTCGAGGAGATCTCCGCTGACTCCCGCGGCCCGCTGGAGCCCGTCAATCGCGAGGATGACGCGCGCGTCGATATCTCGCAGCCAGCCGGCCACCGTCTCTTTCTGGCGCAGGTATTCCGCGACCGTCGGTTTCATCACACGATGTGCCGCGCCACGGGTGATCCAGGGCCCGTTGCCACGTAGTCGTGCTTCCTCGCGCAGGCTGTCATGGGTCGCTGCTCCTTAACGCCTTCCGCGCCGCGCGAAGCGTCGCGTGCCACGGCGTACGCTCCCATCCGGTGCCCGTCGCGCTCGTCGGCGAGTGCTCCATCCCGGTCGTGTAGAAGGTCGCGCGCCAGCCCTTCTCGTCGTAGCGGGTCAGTTGGAGGTCGTAGCCCCTGATGCGCCATCCCGACCGCAACCCGGCCGATGCCGGACCAGGAGTCGAGCCACGAGCGCAAGGCGTGCAGCGTGCGATCATACGACGGCATCGAGCACCCGGCGAAGCCGAGTGCAGCACATAGGAGTTGGCCGCGTGGGTCGAGCATGCGTCTACTCGATGACCTTGTCTGCCTGGAGTAAAAGCGTCTGCGGAATCGTCAGACCCAATGCCTTCGCAGTCCTGCGATTAATGACTAGCTCGAACGTGGTCGGCCGTTGGATGGGGAGGTCGGCCGGCTTCGCGCCCTTGAGGATCTTGTCCACGTACACCGCCGCCCGACGGGAGGAATCCGTGAGGCTCGATGCGTAGTTCATGAGAGCGCCTGCCTCAGCCCATCCGCTTTGGCTACCCACGAGCGGTACGCGATTCTTCAGCGCGAAGTCGATGATCCGCGCACGGTGCGTGACCGTCACGGCGGTGTTGATCACGAACAGCGTCTGCGGACGGGTGCGGGTCACCTCGCCGAGTGCCCTGTCTAGCTCCGCGGCTTGCGTCAATTCGACCAGCGCCACGGTCAGGCCGAGCACTCGCGCCGCCTTTTCGGTTTCTTGTACCTCGACCTCGCGTGCGGTGTCTCCCAAAACAGTGAGGCGGGTCAGCTTTGGAGTGATCTCCTTAAGAAGCTCCAGCCGCTTGCCAGATAACTCGGCCGTTGCGAGGCTCATTCCGGTGACGTTGCCTCCTGGCTTGGCGAGGCTGGCGACGAGCCGAGTCCCAACAGGATCTCCCGCGAATGCCATCACGATCGGAGTCGTCGTCGTGGCGGCCTTCGCCGCCTGGGCCGCCGTCGTGCCGAAGGTCACGATCACTTCTGGCTTGGCGTCGAGCAACTCGCGCGTTAGCGCAGGAAGACGATCCACGATGCCGTGGGCAGCCTTTGCGTCGATCACAAGGTTGGCGCCCTCAACGTAGCCAAGAGAGCGCAGGGTTTCTCGAAGAACCGCCTCGGCTTGTCCTCCCGACGCGGCAGCGTTGAGAAATCCGACCCGGTGGTGTTGTCCCGGCGCCTGCGCCTCGGCGAGGGGTGCTATTAGCGTCCCCGTGAGTACACAGAGGAACGCGCGCCGAGTCATCACTCGACTACGACCGCGAGCCGATCAACCGCATGGGCACCTCGGTTGAGGATGGTTGCCGGGAGTCTAGCCGAAGGCCAGGACGCGCACCAGCGCCGCGCCGCGTGAGGAGGGCGCGGTCACGAGCCTAGTTGAACCACCCCGCGCGCCGAATCTGACTCCTGAGCGCGAGCGCCCTCCTGAACTCGACCCTGACCTGCGACCACGCCTCCGTGCTCCATCGCGTGTGCAGCATCACGCGCAGGACGCGGTTGATGCGGAGCCAGGGGTGCACAGAGGCGGGAGTCGGTGTCGTCCACTTCGCCTTCGGCCCGCGCGGGAACCATCATGGGTTCCTCGCCGGAAGGCGCGGCTTCGCGATCCGTCAGTCCGGAGAGCTACTACATCTCGGCGAGGGCCGCGTCAGTCTCTCGCCCTCATAGACCGAGGTCTCCGATGAGCAGCGTCGTGATACCCGTGGCCGAGTCGTAGACTTCCACCGAGAACACGAACGCTCGGCAGCGGGTCGGGTCGTCGCCCTTGCTGATGACCCGGCTCCCGGCCGCCCGGAGCTGGACGGGTATGCCGATGGGCACCTGGGTCAGGCGGTCGAGGAACGTCCCCACGCCGGAGGCGAGCATCGCCCGCTGCTCCTGGAGCGCGGTCCCGTCGGCCGCGAAGATCGTCAGCAGGACCGGGCACGGGGCTTGGTCGGGGTCGCTGTAGTTGACCGCGTTGAAGCGGAGAGTCAGGCCCGTCACCAGGGTGAACGCGGGGAAGAACGCTTTGGGGTCGACCCCGTCGCCGGGGTTCCAGATGCCGGCCGCCGTGCGGCCGGTGACTTTGTCGAAGACTTCGAGGGACGGGCCGCCGCAGGCGGGGTGGGCGGTGGGGTCGACGATCGTCGCGCGGGCGTAGATCGGGACCTTGCCCTTGACCGGGACCAGTTCCGTCACGCCGAGGTCGGCCGTCCGCGTCTGGCCGCTGGGCACGGTGAGGCGGGCCGTCTTGAGGACCGCCCCGGTCGCCCCGTCGAGGAACTCCACCAGGGCGTCGCAGGGGGCGGGGGCTTCGTCCGGGTCGCCGACGTGGGACGCGTTGACCTGGACCGCCTGGCCGGCATCGAAGACGACCCCGACCAGGCCGAACTTCGTAATCGGCTGCGGGGGGAACGCCTCGGCCCCCGATGCGAGCAGGGCCAGGGTTCCGACCACGGTGGCGAGCGCGATGGCCTTGCTCGTGAAGGATCGCATGGCCGCCTCCTTCTCCCCCGGGGCGCGCGCGACGGGACGGCGGGGAAGTGGGCCGACCCTACGCCTCGACGGGGGATCGAGTCAAGGGCAGCGAGCGCTGGACCGCGTGCCAAGCCGTTCGCTCCCACCCGGTGCCGGTCGCGCTCGTGGGCGAGTGCTCCATCCCCGTCGTGTAGAAGGTCGCGCGCCAGCCCTTGTCGTCGTAGCGCATGAGTTGGAGGTCGTAGCCCTGACGCGCCATGCCGACGGCGAGCTGTCCGATGCCGGACCAAGAGTCGAGCCATGTGCGGAGCGCCCAGAGGGCGCGGTCGGACGACGGTCTGGGGAGCCCGGCGAAGCCGAGGGCTGCTCGCAGGAGTCGGCCGCGTTGGTCGAGCACGCGGCGAGGCTACACCAGCGCCCCGGCTTGGACGAGCATCGGGGCGCGAGTTCGACGATCACACGCAGCCGACTCGGCCCGACTTGATGGCATCGACTACCACGTTCCACTCCGCTTTCTTGAGGACGACGACGTTCTTGTCCTCGCCGATGCGGATGGTATCGCCGTCCATAACGATTTCGGGGCATGCCGTGCAGGCGGGGCAAAGCGAGACCTTCTCCATGACATATCACCTCCTTCCCCCTCGATATGCTGGCAGACAACGCCCCGGCGCTACTTGAGACGTCCCAGGAATTGAGAATGCGCCGTAGCTCGCGCCGCATATTGTCCAACTCTGCGACCTTTCGTTCCAAGAGAGCGCGAACGTGAACGCAAGGCCCTGGCTTTGCGCACCGGAGGGCAACGATGCTCCGTATCTCGGCCAAGGTCAGCCCGAGACGACGAAGTGCAGCACGCCGAGGACATCCAGCGGATACGTGCGGTAGCCGGACGGGGTGCGTCGCGACGGCGGGAGGATGCCTCGCGTCTCATACAACCGCAGCGCCTTACGGCTCGGGCCGCTGCGCGCTGCCACCTGGCCTATGAGGAGACCATTCCGCTCCACGAGGATAGGATAGGCCTTACCCTAAGGGGCAAGGGCAAGTGTTGCGCTTCTGATCGCTGCTCATGTCGGACGAGCGCCCAGCGCAGCAACGGCGGCGGGCGGCGCCACGGAGGATGTGATGGCCAGACGCGTGCTCATCGTCGGTGGCGTGGCCGGAGGCGCCGCGTGCGCGGCCCGGCTTCGGCGCCTCGACGAGTCCGCGGAGATCGTGCTCTTCGACCGCGGACCGCACGTCTCGTTCGCGAATTGCGGCCTGCCGTATTTCGTCGGCGACGTCATCACCGAGGAGCGAAACCTGCTGGTGGCATCGCCCCAGCTGTTCCGCGACCGGTTTCGCATCGAGGTGAAGACCCGCCACGAAGTGACCGCCATCGATCGAGCCGGTCACGCGATCACCGTCCGCGACCTGACGTCGGGTCGCGAATCGGCGGAGCGGTACGATGCGCTCGTGCTCTCGCCAGGGGCGGCACCGATCCGGCTGCCGCTGCCCGGCGTCGATCTCCCGGGGATCTTCGCGGTGCGCAACATCCCGGACAGCGTGCTGGTCCGGGCGTGGATCGACGAGCGGAGGCCGGCGCGCGCGGTAGTCGTCGGGGGTGGTTTTATCGGCCTGGAGATGGCCGAGAACCTCGCTCATCGCGGCCTCGCCGTGACCGTGCTCGAGAAGCTGCCACAGGTGATGCCGCCGCTCGACGCCGAGATGGCCGTCCCGGTGGCCGAGCACCTGCGCGCCCAAGGCGTGACCCTGCACCTCGGCGACGGGCTCGCGGGCTTCGAGCGCGCCGGTGATGAGCTGGTCGCGCTCACCGATGCAGGCGCGCGCATTGCCGGCGGGCTCGTCATCTTGGCCCTCGGCGTGCGGCCGGAGACGGGGCTGGCCGGGGCCGCGGGGCTCGCCCTCGGCCCGCGCGGCGGCATCGTCGTCGACGAGCACATGCGTACCGCTGATCCCGCCATCTGGGCCATGGGCGACGCGGTGGAGGTGCGTGACGTGGTCACCGGCCAGGAGGTGATCTTGCCCCTCGCGGGGCCGGCGAACCGCCAGGGACGCGTCGCCGCGGAGGCCGTCGCCGGCCACCCCCGAGCGTTCCGCGGTGTGCAGGCGACGGCTGTGGTCGGGGTTTTCGGGCTGACCGTCGCGACGACCGGTGCCAGCGAGAAGGGGTTGCGCCGCGCGGGCACGCAGCCGTTCGAGCGCGTGTGGCTGCACCCCGGCCACCACGCGGGATACTTTCCCGGCGCGCGGCCCATCCACCTAAAGCTGCTCTTCGCGATCCCCGACGGCCGTGTGCTGGGCGCGCAGGCCGTCGGCCTCGAGGGCGTCGAGCGCCGAATCGACGTCATCGCCATGGCGATCCAAATGGGCGGTACGGTGCACGACCTCGCCGAGGCCGAGCTGTGCTACGCGCCTCAGTTCGGCAGCGCGAAGGACCCGGTCAACCTCGCGGGGATGATCGCCGTGAACCACCTGCAGGGACGCATGCCGCTGGCCGACTGGGGCGCGCTGGGCCGCGACGGGCATCTCGTCCTCGACGTGCGCAATCCCGACGAGTACGCCGCCGGCCACCTGCCGAAGGCTGTCAACATCCCCCTCCCCCAGCTCCGCGAGCGCGTCGACGAGCTGCCGCGCGACCGCACGATCGACGTCGCCTGCGGCGTCGGGCAGCGGGCGTACTACGCCGTTCGCTTCCTGGCCCAGCGCGGGTATCGCGCCGCCAATCTCTCAGGGGGCTGGCAGACGTACCGCGCCATGCGCGAGGCCGGCCTCCTGCCTCGCCACACGTGACGGTTCCGTATCGAGCGCCGATGGGCGCAGGCGAGTCCAGTTCTCGTTGAGCGTGTTGGGGGGCCGCGAGACCGGTGTCAACCGCCTACCGGGCGAAGAAAGCATTCCATTCGGCCTTGGTCAGCACTTCCCACGCCGCCCGCTGCGTCGCGTGCCGGGGCGTCAGCTCCCACGCGCTGCCGGTCGCGGCCGTTGGCGAGTGCTCCATCCCGGTCGTGTCCGGCTAACGCTGCGTTCAGCGGCGGGGCGAAGCCCCGTCCGTCTGCAATGCTGAGTTGGGCGGCTTCGTTGGTCAGCACGCGTCACTGAATCACGCGGTCGGCTCGCCGCAGCAGCGACGGCGGAATCGTCAGGCCGAGCGCCTTCGCAGTCTTGAGGTTGATGATGAGTTCGACCTTGGTCGGCTGTTCGACCGGGAGGTCCCCCGGCTGTGCGCCCATGAGAATCTTCGCGGCGTGGCTAGCGGCGCGCAGAGCTATTTCGAGGACATCTGGGCCGTACGAGATCAGGGCGCTTTCGGCCAAGCTGCTGTTCCAGCCCAGCACCAGGAGCCGGTTTTTTATCGCGCGCTCTGCTATCTGACTTCGGCACTGAAAGAGGAACGAGCCTGGTATTCAGGGTGACGGCAGTGGCGCGCTTCTGGGCAATCGAGGCGAGGGCGGTTTCGAGTTCGGCGGGATCTCGGATCTCGACGAGGCGAACGTCAAGACCCAACTGGCGTGCCGCGATATAAGCTTCCTTGATACTCGAAGGGCTCGCGGGGTTCGCGGGGTTGGTGAGCAGGGTGACCGACTTCAACGAAGGGATCGCTTCCTTGAGCAGCTCCAATCGCTTTCCGGTGAGATCGAGAGTGAAACTCGAGACTCCGGTGATCGTCCCGCCCGGCCGCGCGAAGCTGGCGATGAGTCCTAGGCCGACTGGATCAGCCACGAACGTGAAAACAATAGGGGTCAGGCGTGTTGCGTTCCGAGCCGCGGGAGCCGCGGAAGTGCCTTGGGTCACAATGACCTCGACCTTCAGCCTTACGAGTTCAGCCAGCGAGCGCGCGACGCCGGGACCAACTGACCACAGAGTCAGCGCCGTGGCCTGCGCCCGCGCGCTACGGGCGGCGGCGAATCAGCTCGCGACGGCCGGCCGCAGTCTCCCAGATCCCTCCGGCGAAGGCTGGCATCGTGTGCAAAAGGTGCTGGAAGCTCTGCGTGCTCATGAACAGAACCTCGGCATCGGCGGAGACGACGGTGACGCTGGCCTCGCGAGTTGCGCCTTCCAGCAGACCCATTTCTCCGAAGACGTCGCCCTCGCTCAGTTCGCTGGTAAACCGCCCCTCGGTCCCGACCGCGAGGTGGCCCGACAGGAGGACGTAGAACCCGTCGGCCTTGTCTTTCTCGACGAAGACGTGATGACCTTGCTTGAACTCCTTGACCAGGCTGAAGATTGCGAAGCCGGAGAGCTGACTCGCGGTCATGTGCTCGATCACGCTCCTGGCGCCAGGCTCCAACGCCGCCTTGAGTCGGGCGCGCTCCTGGGCGAGTTGCAGCCGCGGGAGCAGGCCCCTCATCTTGTTGACCCGCTCCTGGATCACCGGGTGCTTCCCGACCAACCAGTGGTACTGCTCTTCGCTGAGCCGGATCGCCTGGGTGGGGCGGTCGGCCACGACGTCGGCCGCGCGGAAACCGCGCTGCTGGCCGATGCCCCATTCGCCGAAGGTGTCGCCCCTGCTCAGCGTCGTGATGACACGGCGGCCGTCACGCACGCTCACCCGTCCGTCGGCGACAATCTGGAAATGCATGGGTTCCCCGGGGGCGACCGGCCCCTTCCGAATGATGACCTCATCCGGGAAGTTGGTGACGATCTCCGCGCCGTGGAGCAGCGTCTCGAGCGTGGTGGACGACATGTCGTATAGGTAGGCGACGTGCCGCATCGCCCCGAGCAGCACGCGCCGCCGAGAACGCGGCGTCGTCGGCAGGAGGACCTGGGTCGCGAAGAGGCGGGGCTTGCTAGGCGCGAAGCCTCGGGGCACCTCCCCGTCCGCGATGTGGACCAGGGACATTTTACTGGTGATGGCGTCGGTCAGGGCGCGCAGCGCCTCCTTGTCGGTGTGAATGGGAGGGATGCCGGCCTCGTGGTAGAGAAGGTCGACGGTGGGTTCTCCGTCCGGCGTCCAGAAGAAGTACATCAGGTCTTGGAAGTGCGCCTCCGCCAGCATCCCGCGGCGCCGGAGATCTTCGAGTGTCGCAGGATCGTACTGGGTGTCTCCCGAGTAGCCGAACGTCCGCCCGCCGAACGTGAGCTTGAAGCCGTTGGTCGGGATCGGATGGAGGTTCCAGCGGGTCTCGAGCTCAGCGTAGTCGGCCGCCACCTCGATCCGCACTCGATTGCCCGGGTTCGCGGAGATGTGAGTCACCAAGCGCTCTCCCTCGAAGTCGCGCCCTGTGAGGAGTCGCGCCTTCTCGACGAAGGCGCGGAAGACGGGGTCCGAGGCGATCACCCTCGTCGGGCTCCCGCTCACTAGCTTCTCGACGAGCCCACCGTCGTGGTCAGCGTGGACGTGGGTCAGGAACACGTACAGCACATCCGCCGGCGCGACCCCGATCTGGTCGAGGTAGGCGAGCGCTTCCGAGGACGGATCGACGAGGATGCCCTTGCCGTTGACCCAGATGATGAAGCTCGTAAAGTCGCCACTCGCGTCGAAGCCGTGGCTGGTTCCGAGAGGTGTGACCCCGAACCGCGGCCGGTCGCTCGCGAACTGAATGGCCTCGCAGAGCTCGGCGGGGATGGGCCGGAGCAGCCGCGGCGGCGTCCCCACCTCGAGTTTCTTCTCGCTCGACCGGCCGTCCGGCTGGGCGATGCGAACGTCGAACCCGCGCCCGGAGGGCGCCACTCGCACCTCCGCCGACGGCAACGGGATGACGGTCGCCTCGCCGTCGAGAGTGAAGAAGTCCACGTACGCGTCGACCCCGAGGAGCGGGCTTTCCGGGCTGCCATCGTGGCGCGCGGCATAGAGCTGATGGGCGGTGCGCAGGAAGTGGTACGTCTCGCGCGACCCGACGCCGTACGTCTCGGCGAGCTTCTCGAAGGACGGCGTCTCCGGTGCCGCCGGGTCGAAGAGGCCGAACAGCGTGAGAGTGAGCAGCCGATGAAGGACGTGCCATTGCCGGGAGGTGCCGGCAATGCGCGTGCGCGTCTGCTGGCGCAAGAAGAAGTTTAGGTAGACGAGGAACTCGATGTCGGCGTAATTGGTCCTGCCCTCGAACAAGCTCGCCGGCAGGATGAACAGGTAGTCGCCCTGGAGTCCTTCGCGCAGGATGTCCTTCGTCGTGCGCGACAGGCTGCCGAGCTGGACGCGGGTGGCGCCGTCAGGGCTGAACAGGACGGTCGGGTCGAGCAACCGAACGGAGCGTCTCATCGCCCTCAGCCCCTTTGTCAACCCGGCTTCTCCGACCCCGGTGCGCAGGGCGGCCACGATGGCCTCGTGCGGCTCGCCACGAATGGCCAGCGCGGCATACCGCCGGACCAGCTCCTTCTCGGGCTCCGTGAATCTGTCAAAGACCTCGTGGACGAGCACGAGCGGTCCCGCGTCGGCGGTGTTGATCAGGATGCCGATGGGTCGGTCGCCTTCGGGCAGGACCAGCGCGTCGCGCCACGAGTCGCGCGGAGAGTCGGACGCTACTACCCTGAGCGGGGGGTCGCCGTCTCCATCGACGCTGATTGTCCGGAGACCGAGATACTCGAGCGCCACGTCGGCGAGTTTCACCCCCCGCCTCAGCTCCTCCAGTTCCGCCTCGCGGAGCGCGCGGCTCGCCAGATTGGACGCCAGCATGTCGATGACAAGCGTGTCGATCGGCGTCTGTATCGGCTCCGCCGACAGCCAAATCCCGGTGAGCGGTACCCGTACCTCAGGAGACGGTGAGGTCATGTGTGGGAGAGTCCTTTCCATTTGCAAGGGCTTTCTGGAACCGGTCCCCCGACAGGCTGATGGCCTGTGCGGCTCTGATGTCGCACGGTCGCTGGATGCACCCGAGAATCTGCCGAAAGAGGGTGTCGTCGACCTCGTAATTCGGGTTCGTACCCGAGAGGAACCCGATTCGGCGGACCTTTTCCGTCTGCTGC